>Ga0302320_10003697_pt1 | contig 35253 bp, 32 predicted proteins | sample Bog_T0_3_FD_202130 | JGI IMG/M metagenome (GOLD analysis project Ga0302320, IMG submission 202130) | Peat permafrost microbial communities from Stordalen Mire near Abisko, Sweden - Bog_T0_3 | ecosystem: Environmental > Terrestrial > Soil > Wetlands > Peat | place: Sweden: Abisko, Stordalen Mire...
TGCAACTCGCCGAGGATCGTCCGTTGCAAACGGATATTGAACGGGTCAACGAATTGCTGCGCTCGCCCGCAGTGCAGGCGCAACTGATTCCGCCCGCCAAGTCGGCCTCATAACCCGGATATATCATAGTGAAGTCGGCCAAAACCACGCATACCCTTGTAGCGCAGGCTTCCCAGCCTGCCGTATCGCAGGTTTCCAAACCTGCGTGCCGTGTCTTTTCAACCACGCATTCGAACGTGTTAGCGCCCCTCATTTCATGGGGTGATTCACGTCTCTTTCCAAATGGGCTATGAAATATCCAGGCTCGCGTCTCTTTCCAAACCAAACCTCATGAGCGCCAGTGTTCCCCTTGAAAATGGCGCGGTCCGCTGGTCGGGACGCTCCCGTGGGGGCGTGTTTGGCAACTGGTGGTTCATCCAGCTGGTGCGGTTTCTGGGGCTGCGCTGGGCGTACGGGCTTTTGGTTTTCGTTGCGGGCTATTTCACGCTCGCGAATCCGGCGGGTTACCGCAGCTCGCGGGATTTTCTCCGGCGGGTGCTGGGGCCGCAGCCGTTTTGGAAGTGGCCCGTGCTGGTTTACCGGCATTTTTTTTCGTTTGGCGTCACGTTGCTGGACCGGCTGGCGGTGATCATGGACCGCACCAAAATCAAGTGTACGCACGAGGGGGAGTTTTTGTTCCGGGAATGCCTGGAGCGCGGTCAGGGGGTCATCCTGCTGGGCGCGCATCTGGGGAGCTGGGAGATTGGCGGGCATCTGCTGGGGCGCTTGAACCGGCCGGTCAACGTGGTGGTACTGGACCAGGACGAGGCGCGGCTGCGCCGGGTGTTCGCGCCCGCGCTGGCGGCCAGACAATTCAACCTCATCGCCACGGACGGGCATCCGCTGCGGAGCATTCCCATCGCGGCGGCGTTGCGGCGGGGGGAGATCGTGTGTCTGCTGGGCGACCGCTCGTTTGGCGGCCAGGATGCGCGCGTGCCGTTTCTGGGCGGCTGGGCGCGGTTTCCGGTCGGCCCCTATCTGCTGGCGGCGGCCACCGGCGCGCCAATATTTCAAACCCAGGTGGTGCGCGAACGGCTGGGGCATTACCGCTTCTTTTCGCATCCGGGCAAAACCATCCCCCGCGAGATTTTACGCGGCGGGATGGAAGCCGTGCTGCCGCATGTCACGGAATACGCTGCCCGACTGGCTGAGGTGGCCAGGCAATATCCGTTTCAGTGGTACAATTTCTATCCGTTTTGGGAGGAACCGCCGGCAGCGGAAAAAGCCGCTCCCGCACCCGCAAATTCCCCATGATGACGCCCGCCCACACGCTGGCCAACCGGCTCCACCGCCGCGCCAACCGCCGCGCGGCCCCGGCCGAATATCTGGAGGCCACCTCGCTGGTGCGCGTGCGCTTCAACGAGGTGGACGCCTTGCACATTGTCTGGCACGGGCACTACGCGAATTATTTCGAGGAGGCGCGGCGCGCACTGGGGCGGCGGCTGGGGATTGATTATCCGGTGTTCATTGCGCAGCGCATCGCCATTCCGGTGATTCATCTGGAGGTGAATTATTTTGCGCCGGCGCGGTTGCCGGACACCCTGGCGGTCTCCGTCCGCCTGTTCAAATCCGAGAGCGCGCGGCTGGACATGGAATACGAAATCCGCCGCGAAGGGGAATCATCGTTGCTGGCCACGGGCCGCACCAGCCAGGTTTTCACCACGCCGGAGGGGGAGCTGATTTTGAACTGGCCGCCGTTCATGCTGGAGCGGCTCAAGGATTGGGAGCCATTGTGGAAACGGCCGTGAATCCAGCGGAGATTGAGTCCCCTGCGGCCAATGCTGCCGTTGCGGCCATCGCCGGTTGCGGCGCGGTCACGGCCGCCGGCCGGGGACTGGCCGCGTTGCATGCGGCGGTGGCGGCCAATGGGAGCGCCTTGCAGCGGCGGGAATGCCTCATTGGCAAAACGCAGCAATCCGTGGTGGCCGGGTTTGTGCCGGAGGAAATCACCGGGCAGTTGCAGGCGGCGGATCCCGCGCACGCCGATTCGCGCGTTTTTCTTTATGCCGCCGCGGCGCTCCAGGAGGCGGTGGATCAGGCGGGGACTGAATGGCAAGGCCGGCCGGCGGCGCGGCGCGGATTCGTGTTATCCACCACCAAGGCAAACATTGAGGCGCTCGACTGCATGGTGCGCCGGGAAGCGGTGTCCACCGTGGCGCAACGCCAGTTGCAACCCGCCTGGCTGGCAGCGGATTTGGCGGCGGCCTTTGACTGCGGCGGCCCGGTGCAATGCGTTTCCGCCGCGTGCATTTCGGGGTTGTGCGCGCTGCGGCAGGGCGCGGCGATGCTGCGGCGCGGCCAGGCCGATGCCGTGCTGGTGGCGGGGGTGGATCTGATCTCGCATTTTGTCCTGTCCGGTTTTAATGCGCTCAAATCGCTCGACCCCGCCGGCTGCCGGCCCTTTGATCGGAACCGTCTGGGCTTGAGCCTGGGCGAAGGCGCGGGCGCGGTGGTTTTGGTCCGGCGCGAACGGCTGGCGTCACCGCGCATCGTGCTGGCGGGGAGCGGAACCAGCAACGACGCGAATCATCTTACCGGCCCGTCGCGCGATGGCTCGGGGCTGGCGCTCGCCATCCGGCGGGCGCTGGCGGCGGCCGGCCTGGCCCCGGAGCAACTGGATTTTATCCACGCCCACGGCACCGGCACGGCGTACAACGACACCATGGAAGCGCTGGCGTTCCGCTCGGTGTTTGGCGAACGCATGCCACCGTTTTGTTCCAGCAAGGGGCTGTTGGGACACACCCTTGGAGCGGCGGGCGTGCTGGAAACCGTGCTGTGCGTCCACGCGCTGCAAACCGGTCGGCTGCCCGGCACACCCCGATTATTGGAGCGCGATCCCGTCGTGCCGGCATCGCTGCTCGCGGAGCCATGCGTGGCCGCGAAACTGGCGCGCATCCTCAAGGTCAATTGCGGCTTTGGCGGCACCAATGCCGCGTTGATTTTGGAATTGGAACAGGACCCCGCATGAAAGACGCGTTGATTCTCGCCGCCAGCTATCTCGGCCCCGAAGGCTTTGGCAACGACCAGACCGGCCTGCGGCCCTGGCCCGAGGCGCTCGCGGAAAAACTCGCGGGCGGCGAACTCGACGCCCTGCACTGGTCGTTGTTGTCGGCATCCGATCCGTCGCGTTTTTTGCGGATGGACCTCATGTGTCGGCTCGGTTTTCTGGCGACCGAACTGCTTGCTGCGGGCTTTGACCGGTTGTCCGAGGCGCAACGCGAGCGCACCGGGGTTTGTGTGGAGAGCTTCACCGGGTCGCTGGACACCGACATCCGGTTTGCGCAAACGCCGCGCCCGAGCCTGTTTGCCTATACCCTGCCCAGCACCGTGATGGGAGAGATTTGCATCCGCCACGGCTTCAAAGGCCCGGTGCTTTCCCTGATAACAGGGGCGTTGGGGGGCGGCCCGGCAAGTCCGGGCGGTGGTGCCAAGAACCACGCGGCCGTGTGGGTTTCACGCCCAGCCGGTTTGGAAACCTGCGCGACCGCGTTGGGCGAAGGCAGGGATTGGCTGCGCACGGGGGAAGCGGACCTTGTCCTGTGCCTGAGCCTGGAAGCCATGAACCCGTCCACGGCCCAGACCGTGGATCTGCCGGCGATATTGCGTCCCCCGGGTTGGCACGCGGTGGCGGTGTTGCTGGGGCGCGCGGGGCAATCAGCCGTCGCAAGTTTTGAAAATACCTCGCGGGTCGTGTGTATTCCCCCGGGAATGACTTTTTAGCGCGATGTGTTGCCGGTTCATTGGTGGAATTTTGCCCGGGAGCCATACCGAGCATTAACGATAATTATCAAGCGTCTTAAAAACAAAATCCGGGCAGCAGACGCCAAGGAGGTGGGGGTGGGGAACCCCGCTGAAGAAACGTGCTGCTACCCGAATGACGCAATGTTACAGTCGAGAAACGATTTGTCAATCCCGGAACGTTAAAATGAGCTAATAATCTCAGGGAGTCTGCATTTGGCTTAGTTTGCATGGCGGAATGATTTAAAATTAGACATAGTTAACGTTATTTGTCCAAATATCGATATTGGACAGATATTAGACATTTTGTCCGATTTATGACACTTGGTTATGGTGCCGGAAAATCCCCAGGCTGCGGCTCAGGCGACCAGCAAGCCCAGTTGGGCCAACTTCTCCAAATTCCGGTCGAGATCGTTTTCGATTTTGCGGCGCAGGGAATTTTCATCGTCGTTTTCAAAATTCAGGGCGTGCTTGTCTTTGAGCAGTTGCCAGAGCAGGTCCAGCAGCCCGGCCCGATCCCGGGTGCCGTCCAGGCTCAAGAGCAGGTGGCGGCCGATTTCATCCTCAATTTTCACCACGATATGGAGCTGGGAGGTGACGAAGTTGCCCTGCCGGATTTGCCAGCGGGTCAGCGGGCTGACGGCCGGGTGCGAGCTGATGGTGCGGGTGATGGCAGGGGCGGTGGCGCGAAACTCCACCACGCCCGCGCGGTAGAGATCGAGCAGGAAGGCGGCGAGCTGGTCGCGGCTATCGCGGGCATCGGCTTCGGCGGCCAGACCGGCGGCGGCCAGGGTCCTGGCGGCGTGGTGGAGGAGTTGGTCAAAGGGCTGGGGCGGATGCTCGGCGGTGAGGTGGTGCAGGGCGGCTTTGCCGAGGGGGTAATCGGTCGCGCATTGGGCGCCTTTGGGAGTCTGATAGCGCACGGTGACGCCGGGACGCAAATCCGGGATGGCGCCGGGGTCGCCGGCGGTTTGCAGCCGGGCGGAAGCGGCGATGAAAAAGCCGGGAATGGGGCGGGCGGCGGGGTCGGCGGCAACGGGCGCTTCGCGATGGCAAAGGAGGGTCTGGCGGAAGCGGCGGCATTTCAGAAAGTCGAGATATTGTTCGCGTAAGATGCGGTTGGATCCGAGTTGTTGCAGCGTGGCCCGGGTGGCCTCGCTGAAGCCGTAGTCGAACATCTCAAAAAAATCCGCCTCGCCGAGGTATTGCAGGCCGTGGCTCTGGGCGAGTTGCTGGAACTGGGTGAAATAGTAGGGATCGCTGATGTCGGCAAGTTCGTCGTGAAACAAGTGGCCGGGCTCATGTTCGAGGATGGTTTCAAGTTCGCTTTTCATCCACTGACGGTATTCGTCGCGGGTGTTTTGGGCGTCGGCCAGGAATTTGACGAGGGCCTGGGCCTGGCCGATGCGCTCGCGGGGCGTCTGGGTGCCGCGGACGTGAAAGCACATCATTTCGCGGAGCATGTTGCGGAGGTGAAAGCCGGGCAGGGCGTTGTAGCTGATAAAGGCGATGCCGTGCGGGGCCAGGCATTGGCGGCAGAGTTTCAGCACCTGTTCGCGGACGGGGGCGGGCACCCAGGAAAACAGGCCGTGGGCAATGATGTAATCGAATTTTGCGCCGGCGGGGTCGAAATCCATGACGCTGGCATGGAGGAGCCGGAGGTTTTTCAGGTCCAGCTCCTGAATGGCCGCCCGGCCTTTGGCCACTGGCTGGCCCGCGAGGTCCAGGCCGGTGAAGTCGCTGCCGGGCAGGGTGCAGGCCATGGGCAGGAGATTACTGCCATTGCCGCAGCCCAGCTCGAGCACACGGCACCGGGCCGGGGGCGCGGGCTGGAGGCCGAACAGGGAACCGATCACCGCGAGGCGGTCAGGATGGGTTTGCGGGTGGGTGTAGCTGGGGTAGGCCACCAGGTCGTAGTTCGTGGGCGGGGTGTTCATCCGTGGTTTGAATTGGGTCCGCTGAGTGCGCGGCAGTCTTGGCGTTTTGGCGGCGCGAGGCAACATTTTTCGCACTAATATTAGCGGCGGGATTAATGACCATAAAGTTCCACTAAAACGCTTGACAAGCCATTGCCGTTTGCACTTTAATCGCGTGAACCAGATGGAGTGAACGGAATTAAACAACCAACGGAGAACTAATTATGGCCAAAACCAGCAGTCAGAAATTCATCGCCCGCAATCGCTGTCCCCGTGTCCAAATCGAGTATGATGTTGAGCTGTATGGGGCGGAGAAAAAAGTGGAGCTGCCGTTTGTCATGGGGGTGATGGCGGATCTTTCCGGCAAGCCGGCGGAGGCGCTGCCGCCGGTGGGGGACCGCAAATTTCTGGAGATCGACGTGGACAATTTTGACGACCGGCTGAAGGCGTGCCGCCCGCGCGTGTCGTTTCAAGTGCCGAACACCCTGACCGGGGAGGGCAATTTGAACGTGGAGATGACGTTTGACAACATGGAGGATTTTTCGCCCGCCGCCGTGGCGCGCAAGGTGGATTCCTTGAACAAGTTGTTGCAGACGCGCACCGAACTGGCCAACCTGCTGACCTACATGGATGGCAAGGACAAGGCGGAGGAATTGGTGGGCAAGCTGTTGAATGACCCGGAATTGCTGAAGAGCCTGGGTTCCGCCCCCGCGCCGGCCCCGGAATCCAAACCCGCCTGATGGCAAGGAATATTTAGCACCCCTCAAAACCTATGATGCCTCCAGAAAATGCCGTGCAAGGCGCTGCCGCCGCCCCCGCCGCCGCCGAGACCAGCGAGTTTGAAAGTCTCTTAAACAAGGAATTCAAGGCCCGTGACGTGCAAAAGCAGTCGGCGGTGCAGACCGCCGTGCGCACGCTGGCGCAACAGGCGCTGGCTTCGTCCAATTTGATTTCCGCCGATGCGGTGAAGACCATTTCGGCCATGATCGCCGAGATTGACCGGAAGTTGTCGGAGCAGATTAACCTGATCATGCACCATGAGGATTTCAAGTCCTTGGAGGGCACGTGGCGCGGACTGCACCATCTGGTCAACAACACGGAGACGGATGAGACGCTGAAGATCCGGGTGTTGAACATCTCCAAGAATGACGTCAAGAAGACGCTGAAAAAGTTTGATGGCACGGCTTGGGATCAAAGTCCGCTGTTTAAAAAGCTGTACGAAGATGAATTTGGCTCCCCGGGCGGCCAGCCTTATGGCGCGCTGATTGGCGATTACAGTTTCGATCACAGTCCGGAGGATGTGAAAATGCTGGGCAACATTGCGCAGATTTGCGCGGCGATGCATGCCCCGTTCATCGGGGCCGCCGCCCCCTCACTTCTGGGCATGGATTCCTGGCAGGAATTAAGCAATCCCCGGGACTTGACCAAGATTTTTGGCACCGCCGAATACGCCGCCTGGCGCTCCCTGCGGGAATCGGATGACGCGCGTTATCTCGGTCTGGCCATGCCGCGTTTCCTGTCGCGTCTGCCCTACGGGGCCAAGACCGTGCCTCTGGAGGAGTTTGCGTTTGAGGAGGATACGGAGGGGGCGGATCATGGCAAATATGTGTGGTCCAATGCCGCCTATGCGATGGGCGTGAACATTACGCGGGCCTTCAAGACCTATGGCTGGTGCGCGCGGATCCGGGGCGCGGAATCGGGCGGTGTGGTGGAGGGACTCCCCGTGCATACGTTCCCCACCGATGACGGCGGGGTGGACATGAAGTGTCCCACGGAAATCGCCATCACGGACCGGCGCGAGGCCGAACTGGCCAAGAATGGTTTCATGCCGTTGTCGCACTACAAGAACACGGACTACGCGGTGTTCATGGGGGCCCAGTCGCTCCAGAAACCGGCGGTGTATGACGATCCGGATGCCACGGCGAATGCGAACCTGGCGGCGCGGCTGCCGTATTTGTTCGCCACGTGCCGGTTTGCCCATTACCTGAAGTGCATGGTGCGCGACAAGATCGGGTCGTTCAAGGAGCGCGAGGACATGGAGCAATGGCTGAACAAGTGGATCAGCGGTTTCTGCTGCGATTCCAAGTCGGCCGAAGATGTGAAGGCCCGGTTCCCCCTGTCCGAGGCCAAGGTGGAAGTCAAGGAAGTGGCGGGTAATCCGGGCTACTATACTTCCAAGTTTTTCCTCCGCCCGCATTATCAATTGGAAGGCTTGACGGTATCCCTGCGGCTGGTTTCGAAGCTGCCGTCGGCCAAGACCTGAGTGACTTTGGTGAATCCACGGGCTTTGTGCCGTTCGTGGATCCGAGCAACAAGCAATGGGTTCGGGGCACAGGAACCCGGAAAATTAGACAAACATTATGGCAGTGGATTACTTCTTAAAAATTGACAGCATTCCGGGCGAAAGCACGGATGCCAAACACAAGAATGAAATTGACCTGCAAAGCTGGAGCTGGGGCGAAAGCAACGCCGGCAAGAGCGACGCGGGCGGCGGCGGCGGTTCGGGCAAGGTGAACATGCAGGATTTTCATTTTACCATGCGCATCAACAAGGCGAGCCCGAAGCTGTTCCTGGCGTGCGCGAGCGGCCAGCACATCAAGGAAGCGCTGTTGACCTGCCGCAAGGCCGGCAAAGACCAGCAGGAATACTTGAAGATCAAGTTTTCCGATTTGCTGATTGCCTCTTACCAGACCGGCGGTTCCGGCGGGGACGAAGTGCCTTTGGAACAAATCTCGTTCAACTTCTCCAAGATTGAGCAGACCTATGCGGCGCAAAAGCCCGACGGCACGCTGGATTCACCTGTCGTGCATAATTGGAGCGTCAAGACGAACACCGGAGGTTGATCCGGGCGGAGGGTGAGGCCCTGACGGCGCTTGCCCGGCGGCGAATAATTTGGACGCCGGTTCCGGTTGGCCTGGCCAACCGGAACCGCTTTTATGCACCGCTGGTTTCGGCGGCGCGAGGAGGGTGGGGGGAGTCTTTTCAGAAATTAACCAGAAATTTAACGATTAGCAAATGCTTGGCTGCCGGGCATTTCCCTTGATTTATGAATGCCGACGAACTGATTCGAGCCGGACAATTGGATGCGGGTCTGGCCGCCTTGCAGACGGAGATTCGGAACCAGCCGCAGGATTCGCGCCTCCGCATTTGTCTCTTTCAACTCAATTGCGTGCTGGGGCGCTGGGACAAGGCGCTGACCCAGTTGCAGGTCATTGCCAGCCTCAACGCGGAAGCCATGTTGCTGGCCCAGATTTTCCGTCCGGTGATCGCCTGCGAGCTGTTGCGGCGCGAGGTATTTGCGGGCAAGCGGACGCCGATCATTTTTGGGGAGCCGGCCGCCTGGCTGGGGGCGTTGGTCCAGGCGAATGAACTGACCGCCAAAGGGGAATTTGCCGCGGCGGCGGAGTTGCGGCAAAAGGCCCTGGAGGAAGCGCCCCCTTCCGCCGGCAAACTTAACGGCGAGCCGTTTGAATGGATTGCCGACGCCGATTCGCGACTGGGCCCGGTGCTGGAGGCGTTTGTGGACGGGAAATATTATTGGATTCCGTTTAATCGCATCGCGAAAATCGAGACGGAAAAGCCGGCCGACATGCGCGATCTGGTCTGGCTGGCGGCCCAGTTCACCTGGACCAACGGCGGCAGCGCGCCCGGGCACATTCCCACGCGTTATTCCGGGTCTGAGACGGCGGCCGACAGCCAGTTGCAACTGGCGCGCAAGACCGAATGGCAGTCCCAAGGCGACGCATTTTTTGGACTGGGCCAGCGAACGCTCGCCACGGATGCGAATGATTATCCTTTGTTGGAATGTCGGAGCCTTGAGCTGAGCCCGGATATTTCAAAGTGAAATCAGCCAGACCCATTCAAACCAATGCAGCGCAGACTTTCATACCTGCGCTGGTTTCCATTCGCACGGCAATCTCGTTTCGCACCGTTGAATTTCACCACCCGAGGCATGTCTGACCTGACGCCCATCGAGAAATTTCAACCCTGCCTGCTGGACCGGCTGACGGATGATGAGCCGGACAAGCGCGAGGAGAGCCGCATGCAGCGGGTCGTTTCCCTGCAAAAGTACCGGCGCGGCGTGTTGCGGGATCTCGAGTGGCTGTTTAACAGCCATGGATACATGCGGCTGGGCGATGAATCGTTTGACTTGAAGGATTATCCCGAAGCCTGGCGCTCGGTGATCAACTACGGCGTCCGGCAGCTCTGCGGGTTGTCCGCCCCGGACTTGGGTCGTTTGCAGGATGAACTGGGCGATGCCATCCAGGTTTTTGAACCCCGGATCACGCAGCATGGGCTCACCATTCATGCGGACCAGGAGCGCAATCTGGTGACGCTGGAGGTGGATGGGGAATTGTGGGCCAATCCCCTGCCGGAACGGCTGCATCTGCACACGGTGACGGATATTGAAACCGGCCAAACCTTGATGGGAGATTCGCCCCATGGATGAGCGGTTGCTGGAGCTTTACAATCTGGAATTGCGCCACCTGCGGGAGACGGCCGCCGAATTTGGCCGTGATTTTCCCAAGATTGCCGGGCGGCTGTCGCTGGACCGGGATGCCAAGGAGGTTTGTCCGGATCCGTATGTGGAGCGCTTGCTGGAAGGCTTTGCGTTCATGGCCGCGCGGGTGCATCTCAAGCTGGACGCCGAATTTCCCCGCTTCACCCAGGGCTTGCTGGAGACGGTCTATCCCGATTATCTGTGTCCGATCCCCGCGATGGCCATGGTGAAGTTTGAGCCGGAGGAGCGCGAAGGGGCGCTGGCCAAGGGCTTTGAAATCAAGCGCGGGACGCTGCTGCGGAGCCAGTTGGGCAAGGGCGACCGCACCGCCTGCACCTTCAGCACGGCGCACAGCGTGCGGTTGCTGCCGCTGGCGGTGGTGGAGGCGCGCTACTTCATCCGCGATCTGGCGGAACTGAACCTGCCCGCCGAACTGGGGGCCAAGGCGGCCTTCCGCATCCGCCTGCGCAAGACGATTCCCAATCCGTTTAACGAAATCCTGGCGGACCCGCTGGTGTTTCACGTCCGGGGCGCGGATGCGCTGCCGGGCCAGATTGCCGAGCAGATTTTCGGGCACAAGCTGCGGCTGGCGGTGCAGTCCCCGCTGGAGCGGGGAAAAAGCGGCAGCATTCTGGGGGCGGATTGCATTCGCCGCCATGGGTTTGGCCCCCGGCAGGCGCTCTTGCCGCCCACGCCCAACGGGTTTGAGGGCTACCGGCTGGTGCGCGAATATTTTGCCTTTCCCCAGCGGTTCAACTTTTTCGAGCTGGCGGGATTTCAGGCCGCCCTGGCGCGGGTGCCGGGCGACGAGGTGGATCTGGTCCTGGTGCTGGATGAGGCGGACACCCGGCTGGAGGGACGGGTGGATGCGCTGTGCTTTGACCTGTACTGTTCGCCGGTGGTGAACCTGTTTGAAAAGACGCTGGACCGAATCCCCTTGTCCACGCGTTTTTCCGAGTTTCACCTGATGCCGGATCGCAACCGCCCGCTGGACTTTGAAATTTATCAGATTTCCTCGGTGACCGGCCATGGGGAGACGCCGGATCAGGAGCGGCGGTTTCTGCCGTTCTATCAGGCGCGGGACACCGACCTGGATGCCAGGGCGTTTTACACGGTGCAACGGACGCCGCGGCTGTTCAGCGACCGGGAACGGCTGGGCGGACGGCGGTCTTCGTATGCGGGCACGGATGCCTTCATCTCCATTGTGGATGCCGACATGGCGCCGTGCTCCACGGATTTGCGACAATTGGGGGTGCGCGCATGGTGTACCAACCGGCATCTTCCCATCCAGATGATCAAGGGCGTGGGGGTCACTGATTTCACCATGGATATCAGCGCGCCGGCCAAGGCGATCCGGGTGATTCAAGGGCCGACCATTCCGCGTCCGAGCCTGGTGCTGGCGGGGAAAATCGGGGAGCATTCCCAGGAGGCCTCGGGTCGCTTTGCCTGGCGGCTGATCAGCCAGCTTTCGTTGAATTATCTCTCGTTAAAAGACCTGGGGGAAACGGGGGCCGACGGGCTGCGCGAAATCTTGAAGCTGTATGTGGACCCGGATGACCGGCAGGCGCTCAAACAGATTGACGGCATCCGCCACATCAAGTACCAGCCGGTGGTGCGGCGGGTGCAGACGCCCGGCCCCATCACCTTTGCCCGGGGGCTGGAAATCTCGGTGGAATTTGACGAGGCGGCGTTCGAAGGTCAGGGGGTGTTTGTATTGGGGGCGGTCTTGGAGCAATTCTTTGCCAAATACGTGGCCTTGAATTCATTCACCGAAACAGTGATCACCACCCAGCAACGAAAGGAGATCATGCGATGGCCAATCCAGATGGGCAGACGACAGATTCTTTGATTGAGCAATTGAAGCAGAATCCGTTCGCGTTTGATTTTTACGCGGCCGTGAGGCTGTTGCAGTGTCGTTTTCCCAATCATCCGCGGATTGGCTGCTCGGAGAGCCCGGCCCAGGATCCGGTGCGGTTTGCCCAAAGCCCCACGCTGGAGTTTGCCCCGGCCACCCTGGAGGCGGTGCGGCAGAAGCAGCCCGGCCGGCCGCCGGTGGTTTACTCCCGGCACTTCGGATTGTTTGGTCCGAATGGCCCCTTGCCCTTGTGTCTCACGGCCTATGCCCGCGAACGCATCATGCATCATGGCGACGTGACCTTCGTGGAGTTTTGCAATGTCTTCCATCACCGCCTGGCTTCGTTCTTCTTCCGCTCCTGGGCCAACGGCCAGAAAACGGTGGACTTTGACCGGCCGCAGCGGCGGTGCTGGCCGGAATATATCGGCAGTCTGGTGGGGCTGGGCATGGTGAGCCTGCGCGGCCGCGACCATGTGCCGGACAATGCGAAGCTCTACCTGTCCAGCCGCTTGGTGTCGCAAAACCGCAATGCGGAGGGTTTGGAGGCGATTGTTCAGGAATTTTTTGGCGTGCCCACGGAGGTGCATCCGTTCGTGGGGAAGTGGCTGCGGCTGCCGCCGGATTCCGTGTGCCAGCTGGGCGATTCGCCCGCGACCGGCAGCCTGGGCGCGACCTTGATCGCGGGCAGCAAGATTTGGAACTGCCAGATGCATTTCCGCCTGCGCCTGGGGCCGATGAAGCTGGCGGATTTGGAACGGTTTCTGCCGACCGGCGAGGCGTTCCAGCGGCTGCGCGACTGGATTCGACTCTATCTCGGCGAGGAGTTGTCCTGGGACGCGCAACTCGTGCTGGCCCGGGAGGAGGTTCCCGCCGTGCAACTGGGCCAAGGCGGGCGGCTGGGCTGGACCACCTGGCTGAAGACAAAACCGCTGGCGCAGGACGCGGAGGACATCATTTTGAACGGAAGCAACTAATGACACCACCAACTACAGGAGCATTCCATGGCTGACATCAAACGTTCCACACTGTTCGGCAAACTTAATCCCATCGGCTACAAATCCATCGAGGCGGCCACGATCTTTTGCAAACTGCGCGGCAATCCCTACGTGGAAACCGGCCATTGGTTCCACCAGTTGCTCCAGCAACAGGATTCGGATGTGCTGCGCATCATCAAGCATTTCGGGCTGGATCCGTCGCGCCTCGCCGCCGATCTGATTGCCTCGCTGGACCGGCTGCCGCGCGGGGCCACCGCGATCAGCGATTTTTCGCCGCACATTGAAACGGCCTTGCAGCAGGCCTTTTTGTTTTCCACGCTGCTGTTTGGCGAGTACCAGGTGCGCACCGGGCATCTGGTGGTGGCGTATCTCAAGACCGACTCGATCAAGCACGTCTTTCTGGGGCTCTCCCGCGAATTAAGCAAGATCAAGCTCGAGCAATTGAGCGATGAGTACGCGAAGATTGTGGCCGGTTCGCCCGAGGATGCGTTGCATGCCAGCGACGGCACCGGGATGGCGGCGGGGGCCGAGCCGGGCGAGGCCAGCGGCGCGATTCCGCCGGCGGAGATGGGCAAGCAGGAGGCCCTGAAACGCTTCACCACCGACCTGACCGACAAGGTGCGGAAGGGGGAGATTGATCCCATCATCGGCCGCGACGATGAAATCCGGCAATGCGTGGACATTCTCATGCGCCGCCGGCAGAACAATCCCATTCTCACCGGCGAGGCGGGCGTGGGCAAGACGGCGGTGGTCGAGGGTTTTGCGCACCGCATCGTGGCGGGCGACGTGCCGCCGGCGTTGAAGGACGTGAGCGTGAAATCCCTGGACATCGGGCTGCTCCAGGCGGGCGCGAGCATGAAGGGCGAATTCGAGCAGCGCCTGCGCAACGTGATTGATGAGGTGCAGGCCTCGCCCAAGCCCATCATCTTGTTTATTGACGAGGTCCACACCCTGATGGGCGCGGGCGGCGCGGCCGGCACGGGCGACGCGGCCAATTTGTTGAAGCCCGCCCTGGCGCGCGGCACGCTCCGCACGCTGGCGGCCACGACGTGGGATGAATACAAGAAGCACATTGAAAAAGACCCGGCGCTCACGCGGCGCTTTCAGACCGTCAAGGTGGAGGAGCCCGACGAGGAGAAATGCATCCGCATGCTGCGCGCGGTCGTGACGCCCTTTGAAAAACATCACCAGGTGCAGATTTTGGACGAGGCCATCGAATCCGCCGTGCGGCTGTCGCACCGGTACATTCCCGCGCGCCAGCTGCCGGACAAGGCCGTGAGCCTGATTGACACCGCCGCGGCGCGCGTGGCCGTGAGCCAGCATGCCGTGCCGGCGGAAGTGGATGATTGCCGCCGCCGCATCCAGGCGCTGGAAACCGAGTCGGAAATCCTGGGGCGCGAGAGCAAGGTCGGGCTGGATCACGCGGAACGCGCCCGGGCCATCGCGGAAAAAATGACCCAGGAAAAGGCGGCGCTCGCAACCTTGGAAAAACACTGGGGCGAAGAAAAGGAGTTGGTGGCCAGGATTCTGGACCTGCGCGCCCGGCTGCGGGCGGCGGGTTCAACCATTGAGGCCCAGCCCAACGAATTGAAGCCGGCGGAGGCCAAGGCCCCACTCACGCCTGGGGAGCGCGACCAACTGCTGGCGGAACTGAAGGAATTGCAGGCCGGGCTCAAGACGTTCCAGGGCGAGTCGCCGCTGATTTTCCCGAGCGTGGATGCCAGCGCCATCGCCAGCGTGGTGGCCGACTGGACGGGCATTCCCGTGGGCCGCATGGTGAAGAATGAAATCGAGCAGGTGCTCAAGCTGGGCGACATTTTGGAACGCCGGGTCATCGGCCAGCGCCACGCGCTGGACACCATCGCCCGCCGCATCCAGACCAGCCGCGCGCAACTGGACAATCCCAACCGCCCCATCGGTGTCTTCATGCTCGTGGGCCCCAGCGGCACCGGCAAAACCGAGACCGCGCTCACGCTGGCCGAGGCGTTGTACGGCGGCGAGCAGAACATGATCTCCATCAACATGAGCGAATTCCAGGAAGCCCACACCGTTTCCACGCTCAAAGGATCGCCGCCCGGCTATGTGGGGTATGGCGAGGGCGGTATTTTGACGGAAGCCGTCCGCCGCCGGCCCTACAGCGTCGTCCTGCTGGATGAGGTGGAAAAAGCCCATCACGACGTGCATGAGATTTTCTTCCAGGTCTTCGACAAGGGCTGGATGGAGGATGCCGAGGGCAAGTATATCGATTTCAAAAACACCATCATCATCCTCACCAGCAATGCCGCGCAGGATGTGATCATTAATCTGTGCAAGGACCCGGAATTGATGCCCAACGCCGAGGGCCTGGAAAAAGCCATGCGCGGGCCGCTGACCAAAATCTTCCCCGACGCGCTGCTCAACCGGTTGGTGGTCGTGCCGTTCTATCCGATTTCCAAGGATGTGCTGCAACGGATCATCCGGCTCAATCTTTCCCGCGTGGCGAAGCGCGTGCTGGAAAACCACAAGGTGCCGCTGACCTGCGACGACAGCGTGCTGGAGCTCATTGGCCAGCGCTGCACCGAGCTGGAGCGCGGCGCGCGCATGGTGGATGCCATGATCACCAACACCATGCTGCCCGAAATCGGGCGGGAACTCCTCACCCGGCTGGCCGCCGGCAGCGAGATCAAACATGTGCATATCAGCGTCCAGGACGGAAATCTAACCTATGCATTTGATTGAGGCCAAAGGCGATGACCGTCATCCCCTGAATCACTGATTATCCCAGCAAGAAACCGTGGCCAATTCCTGTCAACCACCGGTCGCCGGCATGGATCCCTGGCGGACTGCGCCCAGAACCAGCGGGCCATTGGGCATTAATGATGCCGGCGATCCCTTTGGTGACCTCCTGGGCGATACCCCCGGCGCACTGGGGCTCAACGATTATGCGGACCCGGATATCCCCCTGGTGCTGAATGCGGCGAAAACCGCCGAATGGATCTCGGAGCGCGGCAAGGAATTGACCAAGGCCTGTGAGGGAAACCAGGGCAAACCTTACTGGCCCGAAGGCGCTTCCGGCATCACCATCGGTTATGGCTATGACCTGCGGGAACGGTCCGGTCCGGAAGTGACCAGCCAGCTGATAACCGCCGGGGTGGCGGCGGATTTGGCCGCTTTGTTGAGCACCGGGCACGCGAAAAGTGCGGCCACCCAGCCCACCGCCAAAGCCTTCCTCGATTCGCCGGTCACCTTTCGCGGGGTCAAGACCACCTATCGCCAATTGGAAATCGAGCCGTCGGCCCGCGACAAATTATTCGAGCTGGTTTATGGCATCAATGCGCAGGATGTCCGGCGGATTTGTCTGAAACAGGACGTGGCCGCCCAATACGGCAACTGTGACTGGTCCGCCCTGCATCCGGCCATCAAGGCCGTCTTGATCGACCTCCGGTTCCGCGGGGATTACCACCCGGAATCCCGGCGGTATCTCCAAAAAACCGTGGCCCGGAATGACCCCGCCGCCTTTGGCCAGGCCCTGAAATTATTCTTGGACCAGCACGCCGATGTGTATGCCAGGGGCATCGTGGACCGCTTCCAAAAACGAATTGATTTTGTGAACCGTTATGGTCGTGTTAAAGTAAATTAAATTAATCCAAAGTATATGGCCTTTACACAAGACAATCGGCTGATTGCCATCAATACTCCCCTGGGCAAGGATGTGCTGGGTTTGCGGTCGTTCTCCCTGCAGGAGTCGTTGGGACGATTGTTTCAAATTGAGGCGGAGCTGAGCAGCGCCGACGGCAACCTCGATTTTGACAAGTTGGTCGGGTTCAATGTGACCCTGCGCCTGGAATTGCCGGAAAAAGCCACGCGCTATTTTAACGGTTTCATCTGCCGGATGGTGCAGGTGGCCAACCAGGGCGGCTATGCCCATTATCGCGCCACCATCGTGCCTTGGCTGTGGTTTCTCACGCGGACCTCCGATTGCAAAATCTGGGTGGCGGCCGAGGAACCCTCCGCCGGCAAAACCGTGCCGGACATCCTGGAGGAAGTCTTCAAATTACATGGGTTTACCGATTACAAGCTGTGTTTGACCGGCACCTATCCGCAACGCGAGTTTGTGGTGCAATATCGCGAGACCGACTTTAATTTTGTCAGCCGCCTGATGGAGCAGGAGGGGATCTACTATTATTTTGAGCATGAGAATGGCAAACACACCCTGGTGTTGAGCGATAACATCAGCACGCACAGCGCGTTTGCCGGCTACAGTGAGGTCAAGTTCCACGAATCCGGCAAAGCCGATGCCGTGACCGAAATCATCAACGATTGGACCATGGCGAAAGAGGTGCAGCCGGTGGCGGCCACGCTCAACGATTTTAATTGCCTCCACCCCAAGATCGCCCTGCGCACCGCCGCCAATGTCACGCGCCAGCACGGGGCCGCCAAATTTGAAATCTTTGATTATCCGGGGGAGTATCTGCTGCTGGGTGAAGGCGAGGCGCTGGCCCAAATCCGGCTGGATGAATTGCAATGCCAATATGAGGTTTTGCACGGCCAGGGTAACGCCCGCGGTCTGGCGGCGGGGTACACGTTCACCTTGAAAAATCATCCCCGCAAAGACCAGAATCGCGAATATTTGATCACCGCCGTCTCCTTGCAGGCCGATGCCGGCGCGTTCGGGTCCGTCGCTGGCGGCGGCGGCGAAGGCGCATTTTTCCATTGCGCGCTCACCACCATTGTCAAAGCGCAGCAGTACCGCCCCACCCGGCTCACCCCCCGGCCCACGGTGCATGGCGTGCAGACCGCCATCGTCGTGGGGGCCGGCGGCGAGGAGATTCATACGGATCAATATGGCCGGGTGAAGGTGCTCTTCCACTGGGACCGCTATGGCCAGGCCGATCAAAACAGTTCCTGCTGGATCCGGGTTTCGCAGGAATGGGCCGGCAAAAAGTGGGGTGCCATCCACCTGCCGCGCATTGGCCAGGAAGTCATCGTCGAATTTCTGGAGGGCGATCCCGACCGCCCGATCATCACTGGACGGGTTTACAACGGCGACGCGATGCCGCCCTATGACCTGCCCGCCGAACAAACCAAGTCCACCCTGAAATCCAATAGCAGCAAGGGCGGGCTTGGATTTAATGAGCTCCGCTTTGAGGATAAAAAGGGGTCGGAGCAGATCTTTATTCATGGCGAAAAAAACCTGGATGTCCGCATCAAAAACGACGCCTTCGAAACCATTGGCAACAACCGCCATCTGGTCATCAAACAAGACAAGCTTGAGCATGTGGCCAACAACCGGGATGAAGTGGTGGATGCGGACCACAAGGAGAAGATTGGCAAAGACCGGCATTTGCTCGTCGGCGGCAAGGAGGCCAAGAAGGTGGGCGACAGCCAGTCCCTTACCGTCGGCGGCGATGTCATTGAGGTGTTCAAGGCCAACCACTCCGAACAGACAACCGATGATTACTATTTGAAAGCCGACAACATTGTCATTGAAGGCTCGACCAATGTGACCATCAAGGTGGGCGGTTCCTCCATCGCGATCGCCGCCGACGGGATCGCCCTGAAGACCGATGGCTTGGTCAAGATCGAGGCGGGCTCGACCATGGATTTGAAAGCCACGGCCCCGCTCTCGATGCAGTCCTCGGCCACGGCCGAATTAAAGAGTTCCGCCACGACGGTCAAAGGCGACGGCATGGTGACCGTCAAGGGGGCGGTGGTCAAAATCAATTAACCCGGAACAACCTTATGCCATCCCCGAAAAGTGGAAAAGCCGGCACGCCGGTCGCGCCCGTCGAACCCAAAGCCGCCGACGAAGCCGACCAAGCGGACCCGGGCGCGGTGGAGAACATCAAGGCCGAACAGCTCAAGACCCAGACCGGGAAGTATGGTTCCGAGAAAGTGGCGCCGTACCAGCCGTACAAGCCGCCGCAAACCGCGGAGGAAAAGGAAAAAAAGCCCAGCTGGATCGAAATTGAACTGAAGGATGATGCCGGCCAGGTGATTCCAGGCGAGCCCTACGAACTGGTGCTCCCGGACGGCCAGGTGGTCGCCAGCGGAACGCTGGATGAGAAAGGCTTTGCCCGGGTTGATGGCATTGAGCCGGGGCAGGCAACCGTGCATTTTCCGAACCAGGAGGATGACCAATGGCAAAAAAGTTAATCCGTTCCGGCGCGCACCTCGGTTTCCTGGCTGGCGGCTTTCTGGGTTGCCTGATAATCTCCATTGGCGCGGCGGACAACGATCAAATCAAGACTATGCCATCCACCAACCATGCTCCAGCGAACTCCGTGCGCGATGCGGCCGACTCGGCCCGCCTGGCGCAACAAATCCAGGGACTCAAGAAATTGTCCCTGCCCTACGAATGGGATTTCACCAAAGGCGACACGCTGGCGGCCCGCTTCGCAGCCACGGCCCAGGTGCTGCAGGCCAAGGAGGGGAAGCCGCTTTCCGGCCCGGAATTAATGGCCCGCTTCGAAAACGGCGGCCAGCCGTTTTTCTATCCCGTCTGGATGAACCAGCCGTATCGTTGTCCGCTTTGCAATAATGGCGGGGCCGAAGGCTGGATGACGGTCATCTCGGTGGCCAGAGGTTTGAGTGTGAAGATCACGTCCGCCGAGTGGCATGCCGTGACGGCGCATGCCCAGGCTTTTCCGCCCGAAAAGCTCGCGCTGCTCAAAGGAATTTTCAATTCAAAATGAGTCATTAAGGCCAAGGAGCGACAAATGCCAGACCCCACCGCAAAACAGAAGGCCGAAGCCATCGCCACCGAATTGAAGCATCGGTTCAAGGCCAAGAAACCCGACTTTACCCCCAAATGGTCGCGGGAATGGGTGATTCCGGACAACGTGCTGGCCCCGGCGGATGCCGCCGCCGAACTGCAAGTGGACAGCAAGTATCCCGAAAACCGGCCATCGGCGGATATTACTGTCATTCAAGCCTGGGACAAAGGGAGCGTGCCCGGCGTGAAGATTCCGTTGGTGCAGTTGAAACAAAAAAAAGTGGTCAAGGCCGATGGGACCCGCCCCAGCCTTAAATTCACGTTGGATAACAATATCTGGGACAAATTCGACCAGCTGCAATACCACTTCAATGCCCGGATCGACCAGACCACCAAGCCAACCACCAAGCCGCTCAAGGTGAAACGGTGGCACGTCCAGGCCGTTGACATTGGCGACACGCGGCCGGACTTCCCCCCCATGCGCGCCTCCGAAAAAGCCAATTTTCTCAACGCCTTCGCCGGCAGCGCCGACGACCGGGCGCAGGCCTGGGAATTTGATGCGGGAAACACCACCCTGGCCGTCTACGGTGGAAAGATGAAGAACACTTATTCCTTTGTTTACACCGGCCACGGGGCCGTCATGTGCCGCACTTGCCAGAGCATGTGGATTTTCCGCTACGGCCAGCCGCAGGAACCGGCCGAAATCACCGCCGGGCTGCCCGCCCCAACGAATAATGAGGCCGATTATGGCCAGTGGACGACGTGTTCCACGGATGGCTGCACCGGGGCGCCCCGCAGCACGCATTGCATCGGCGGCTGGAAGACCGCCCCCGCTCCATCCTTCATGGATGGCACCCACGTGGCCGATGATGGGATCTGCCCCACCACCCCAAAATATCTGATGTTTTCGATCTGTTGCGGCGGCGCCTTCGAAACCAGTCTCTACGATGCCTACATCGGGCGCGGGACCAAGTATTGCGTGGGCTTTAAAAAATCCACCCGCTGCGATTGGGCCCGGGATTACGCCAGGAGTTTCTTTGACACTTGGGTCAAAACGCACAAGTGCGACCCCGAAAAAATCCCCGATGTTTTTGACGGTCTGCAAGCCACGTGGCAGGTCAAACTCCAGCCCGATCTTTTTGGGCGGGTTTGGGGCGTGGGTTCGCGCCTGCGAAATCTCGGACGCCAGATCGCAGACCTGTTCTGACCGCCAGCCGCAACCCGAATATATCCAATGGAAAGCGCACCCTCTCAAAAAAACGCGGCCGGGGAACTGTCTCAACCAGCCACCTCCTTTGCGGAATCCCTCGCCCGGCATGAACTCAAGTGTGATGTTCTGGGTGAGGTGGTGGATCATCAATCACTCTGGACTCAGTTTCGCCAGGTCTTCAAACAGCACATGCGCATCTGGCAGCAGTTCACCCCCGTGACCCTGGCGGTGGCTGCTGACGGTGCGGTGGTGGGCTGGCTCGTGGAGAGCCGCAAGGAAAAATGCGGGGCCCCGGTGCTCGCCGATGCGGCCGTGGAGGAGCGCGCCCGCAGCCTTAAACCTATCCGCCGCGACCTTCGCCTCGTCGGCGTTCGTCGCGTGCCCCTCGATCCGCAACGCAGCCTGGCAGTGGCGGCATTTGCCGGCCCGGCGCGCACCGACGCCTGCGAAGTTTATGTCAATCATTCCACCGGCGAGGTGATCGGCTATCTCCCCGTTGTGAGCGGCCAGGTTTTACCCCTGCCCATCAAGGGGCCGGAGGCCGAAAACGCTTTGGAACTCGCCTGGCAACAAGTTGAATCCGACCTGAAAACACGGGTTGGCCAGGATGCCGCCACCCACGCGCGGGAAGTCTTGAAACTGGTCCCGCAGAAAGCCTCGCGGGATGAAAACCAGTGTTCCTTCTGGAGCTTCCAGCTCTGGCGTTTCTTCACCACTTGCGATGTTGAGATAGACCAGACCACCAAGGAAATCATCGGCTGGTATGTCGAAGCCCTCCAAAATGACGCCCCGGACCGCGTCATCAGCCAGGCCGCCGCCATCCAATCCGCCCGCCCCGAGTTGACGGCCACCCAGGGGGTAAGCGGCCCCCAAGTGACCTTCGCGAAGGCCGGGGATGCTGAGCAGGCTTCGGTTTATTGGTGGCATGCCGAAGACGGGGTCAACGTGGAAGGCGACCAGACCACCGTTCTGTTGAATGCCACTTCCGGCAAACCGTATTCGGTCTCGCGAAAATGGCGCAAAATTGCCCCGGAATTGCTCCAGCAATCCACCATCAGTTTGGAGCAAGCAATAAAAGCAGCCGACCGCGCCATCAGTCACAACCCAAAAAATCCACCCGGCCAGGGTCTCGGCAAGGCCGTCATTCAAATTGCCGCCGATCCCGAGAGCCCCAGTCCGGTTCGCGATGTTTTGGTCTGGCGGGTGGGGTATCAGGAGAATGGGGGAATGGGTTTCACGGAAGTTGCCGTGGATTGTAAAACCAGCGAAGCGGTCCGGATCACCGGCTGGTAAGCATGTTCACCTTGCACGCACCGCCAACCTTAGCATGAGTTTCTTTGCGAACTTGTTCAAGCCCAAGCCCGCGAACGCTCCGCCAGCGGCGTCCGTGCCCGTGCCCCCGCAACTCCCCAAAATCGCGGCTCCCGCCGCCGCGCCAGTCTGCCAGGAATACAAGCCGGCCCCGCCCGCGCAGGCACTCCTCACGCCGCAGCAAACCCCCGCGCAATATTTGCAGATGTTGCAGAATAACCAGATGACCGAGGAATCCGTCAAGTTTCTGGCGTACGGCTTGCCGGAACGGGAATCCGTCTGGTGGGCGGCCCAATGCGCGCGGCAGGTTTCCAGCCCGGTCAATCTGGCGGATCAGGCAGCCCTCAAGGCGGCGGATGCCTGGGTGAAAACCCCCTCGGATCCGAACACCCAGGCGGCGGAGGAGGCGGCCGCCAACACCGATTTCCAAACCCCCGGCGCGTGGGCCGCGCAAGCCGCCGCCTGGTCCAAACCACCAGCCCCCGGCACCACCATTCCGCCTGATCCCGCCGAACCTGCCCCGCCGCGCCTCACCCCGCATGCGGTGGTGGGCGCGATTCTGCTCGCGGTGGCCGTCCAGAACAAAAAAATCCCCGCCGTTCCCAAGGCGCCAGCCCAACCCGATCCCCCCAATCCCAACCCGGATGTTTCCCTGCTGGCCCCGCCCGGCTTGGCCCCGCCCGGTGCGGTGGCGCCGCCGGCCGCTGGAACCGTTGGAGCCGCCGGTGCCGGTGTGTCGCCATTGGCAGTGGCGGGCGGAGGTTTGGCGATCATCGGCGCGGCAACTCTGGCCACTGCCAAGTCGGGCCCCACCAAAGCGGTGGGTGCGGCTGAGTTGGGGGTTGGACTGGCCGGGGTCGCCGCTCCCGCCATCGCGGCCGCGGTGCCGGCTGCCGGGGCTCCGCCTTCAGCGATTAATGCGGCCCCCGCCGCTCCTGCCAACCCCGCATCTGGATTGATCTCCAGCGCCGCCGGGGTGGCCCCGGGCGCGGCACCAGTTCCGACTCCAGGCTTGAATGCGCCGCCGCCGGATGCCCAAGCTCTGGTCAAAAAGGAAGTGTCCGCGCAGGAAAAGGCCGAAATGGATCGGGCTGCCGCGCCCTTCATCAAGCTGGGGATTGATATTGCCAGCGGAACGGTCCGGCTTGATCCGCCGTGAGATTTTTTGGAAAAACTCTTCGCCTTTTTGGCCAAATCGTTGTAAATGAATGGATATGCCTCCGGCTGCACGAATCACCGACATGCACGTATGCCCCATGGTCACGGGCGTGGTGCCGCATGTGGGCGGCCCCATCGCCTCGCCGGGCGGCCCGACCGTGTTGATTGGCGGTTTGCCCGCCGCCACCGTCGGTTCAGTCTGCACCTGTGTGGGGCCGCCGGATTCCATCGTGAAAGGTTCCGCCACCGTGCTGATCTGCAGCAAGCCCGCCGCCCGCATGGGCGACACGACTGCCCATGGCGGCAACATTGTGCTTGGCTGTCCCACCGTACTGATCGGCGGTTAGTCTGCCGGGGGTGGTCTCGGGGAGCGCACGCGCCCTCGCGTGCGGCGGTTGACGCCTCGTCAACCGCGCCCACGCGCGCCTCCGCGCGTGGCCCCCGCATGGCCCCCGCATGGCCGGGAACCTGCGATTTTGGGATTAGCCCGGATATTTCATAGTGAAACCGGCAAAACCTTCGCCAACCCACGTAGCGCAGGCTTCCCAGCCTGCCGTAGCGCAACCCCTGAGCCGTTCCGTCAACGGAAAATCCATGGCTTTCTTGATCCAGAATGGCGCCGCAAAGAGCAGGCCTGAAAGGCCGCAACATGACAGCCCAGGGCAACGCCCTGGGTTTGCCGCCACCGTTGCCATCAAGCGCTGAAAGCGCGCAACAATTCTTCTGCTGACTCAGCGGCATTCCAACGTCGTAGCGCAGGCTTCCCAGCCTGCCGTAGCGCAACCCCTGAGCCGTTCCGTCAATGCTAAATCCATGGCTTTCTTCTTCCAGCATGGCGGTGCGAATACAAGGCCTGAAAGGCCGCCACATGACCGCCCAGGGCAACGCCCTGGGTTTGCCGCCACCGTTGCCATCAAGCGCTGTAAGCGCGCAACAATTCTTGCGCTGACACAACGGCATTCCAACGTCGTAGCGCAGGCTTCCCAGCCTGCTGTATCGCAACCCCTGAGCCGTTCCGTCAATGCTAAATCCATGGCTTTCTTCTTCCAGCATGGCGGCGCGAATACAAGGCCTGAAAGGCCGCCACAGGACAGCCCAGGGCAACGCCCTGGGTTTTGATGCCATAATTGCCATCAAGCGCTGTAAGCGCGCAACAATTCTTCTGCTGACTCAGCGGCATTCCAACGTCGTAGCGCAGGCTTCCCAGCCTGCCGTATCGCAGGTTTCCAAACCTGCGTGCCGTGGCTTTTCAACCACGCATTCGCACGTGTTTGCGAGGAACCGTGATTTTTGATGATTTGTGGTTTGCCATGACTGAGCCATGCTTGGTTTACCGAGCAGAGTTTCACCTTGCCGCCTGGTTTCCAGGACCTGCTGAATCAGTTCGCGATATTCGTCGGGAGCATTCAAATTCATGTTGATTTGGATTTGAGCAATTGCGAAAGGAATGGAATCTGGCTGCGGTGCAAAATCAAAACGACGACGCTGCAAACGGCGACCGCCACCGCAAGGCCAAATAGTAAACCACCGTCATTCTGAACGACAACCCCCAAAACGGTCAGGTGCGATACAATCGCACCGCCCATGACCCCCAGTGCCAGCAAAGCACCGGCCCACGCGCGGGAGTTAATCAATAGCAAGATGGAGGCAATGAGTTCCGCCACGCCCGAACCATAGCGTCCCCACGGCTCCATGCCAACCTTGGTGAAAATGTAAATGGATTCCGGCGCGCCGGTGAATTTGAAGAACAGGGTTTGCAGCAGGATCACGGCGGCCGTGAGGCGCACGATCCAACTGGCGATATTTTGGGATTGGGTCACCGGGTTCATAAAGGTCGTGGATTGCGGGTTATTGGATGGACGTCGGGGCTAAGAACGGGATGTGGTGGCGGTGCTGCTTCAAACAAACTTCCATCCGGTCTTATGGCTTCAACAACGGTTTGATTTCTGATTCAATTTCCGACCGCTCCGTAAAGCCCAAATGTTGCTTCACCATGCGCCCGTTTCTGTCGATGACGAACGTTGTCGGCAGACCAGCAATACCGCCGTAGGCATCAACCGTTTTTGTATCGCCCAGGACCACGGGGTAATTAATCATCAACTTTTCAGCGAATTCCTTTACGGTGCCGGCACTGGCCTGGTCCACGGAAACGCCAATGACCGCGAGTCCCTGGGCCTGATATTTCCTCTGCAATTCAATGAAGCCGGGAATTTCTGCGCGGCAGGGCGGACACCAGGTCGCCCAAAAATCCAGAACCACCACCTTGCCGGCGAAATCGGATGAATGAACGGTTTGGCCGTCAATATCCTTCAGGTCCCAACCCGGCGCCGGCTTTGGCCTTTCGAGTTGATTGGCGTCACTGGCGAGGGAACGGTTACCGCTCACCACCAGCGAGGCGTATGCCATGACACCGATTGACGCGGCCAAACCAAGGAGTTTTATTCTTTTCATGCCCGTTGGTCGGCGGGCGGCATCAATCCTTACACGATTTGGAATCGTTGTAAGGAATGGTCGCGGCACCCGACCTATGAGCATGAAACCATATTTCGTTGGATTATGCAGTGCGGTTGCCCTGACTCTGGCTCTGGTCGGCTGCCGCCCCGGTGAAAGCACGCGCTCAAATTTAACCCCAACTGATTTTAGCATGAACCATTACCAACCCATCCCGCCCGCCGAGCGCAAAGAAAAACTCACCGCCATGCAGTATCGCGTCACGCAGGAGGCCGCCACGGAACCGGCCTTTGCCAATGAATACTGGAATAATCATGCGCCGGGACTTTATGTGGACGTCGTTTCGGGCAGGCCGCTCTTCAGCTCGCTCGACAAGTTTGATTCCGGCTGCGGCTGGCCGAGCTTCACCAAGCCCGTGGATGAAAAAGACATTGTCGCGAAGACCGATTCGTCGTTCGGCATGGAACGGACTGAGGTGCGTTCGGCGGATGCGGATTCGCATTTGGGTCATGTCTTCGACGATGGCCCCGGCCCGACGCATCTGCGGTATTGCATCAATTCCGCGTCCCTGAAATTTGTGCCGCTGGAGCAGATGGCCGCCGCCGGTTACGGCGACCAACTCGCGCCGTTTGTCAAAGCCGGATTGATCAAGGCGCCGGCCCCAACCGAGACGGCGATTTTGTCCGGCGGCTGCTTTTGGGGCATGCAGGAAATTCTCCGCAAAATCCCCGGCGTCATCAAGACGACCGTCGGTTACACCGGCGGCACCGTGGCGAATCCCACTTACGAGATGGTTTGCTCCCATACCACTGGACATGCGGAATCGGTGGAAATCGTGTTTGATCCCGGCCAGTTGAGTTACGCGCAGTTACTTGGCTACTTTTTCCGCATGCACGATCCGACGACGCGCGACCAGCAGGAAAATGACATCGGCGCGCAATACCGCTCGGCCATCTTCTACACCAGCGATGCGCAACGGCAAATTGCGGAACAGGTCAAAGCGCAGGTGGATAAATCCGGTAAATGGAAACGGCCTGTCGTCACGGAAATCACCAAGGCCACGGTGTTTTACCCGGCGGAGGAATATCACCAGGATTATTTGCAGAAAAATCCCGGCGGCTACAACTGTCATTACCTGCGGAATTGAATCGCCAGAGTGAAAATGGCTCGATTGTACGTCATGAATCCACCCCTTGACGCGCCCGAACCGGTGCTGCTGATCCTCACCGACATCAACGGCTACGCGCATGGCATGACCACCAACGCCAAGACCCTCGGCCACAGTCAGACCTTGGGTTTGTTTGCCGGATAGCGTGGCCAAAATCGATACGGTGCCCGCGTGTCCTTCATTTGCCGTTCGTTTCCGCCGTTCGTGGAAATTGTTCTGCCTGCCTTGGTTTGCGCCTAGGGCTAGGCCGGGAACATGAACCCAAGGCGTATGGTTCATGCCGTCACGCAGAGAATTGATTCATTGCTGGCTGGAATTTTTCGCGGATTGATTCGCCGCCATTTTAGTCGCTGGCAGTTGAATACCGGGGGTGAAGTGATTCACGCCGGACGCTGTGCCGCCTCACCACGGGGGTTGAAAGCCTGGGATGGACAAGCGACGTGGGCGATCTGGCTTCAATCAGTTTGCCTTGGTTGGGGAGCTTATTTTAGTTGACCCGCCGATAAGTTGACGGGTCGGCACGCAAAATAAGGAGTTCGCCTTGCCGCTCGACTTCGCCGGTAATTTGCACTGGTTCTGCCACAAGATCCAGCACCTCCTGGTTGACCGGCTGGTTGTCGGCGGAGGCGAGCAGCAGGTAAATCGGCGGGCCGATTCTCTGGCGGACGAACAAAATCGGTGGAATACCGCCGCTGAGGCAAAGAATCGCGCAGTCGCGATGCGGGATGAGCTGGCCGGGATTCATCACGCCGAGACAACATTTGCTGTCCACGATCTCGCCGATAAACGTCTGCCGGCCCAGGCTGACGGTTTCGATTCCAACCGGCGGTGGCAGTTGCCGGCCGGCCACTTTAATGGAATCGGGAACCGCCTCAATCATCGTCTGGTTGCCGCGATAAATCAGCGTGCCTTTCAATGAAACGGTTTTGCCGTCGAGCGGGTAAAAGTTTTGGAGGTCAAGTCCGTGCTTGAACGGCGCAACGAGGTAATACGTTGAAAATGCATTCTGTGCGCCGGCAGTTCCGGGTCGCGGCACGAGCACATGTGGATACGGCGCGAGTTTCAAGATGCCGGAAAAACTTTTCACATTGCCCCATTCAAAAACGCTCACGCCGATGGTGCGTTGCCGCGCCGCCAGCGCCAGTGCGCCGCCGAGGCAGCCGGCCAACAGCAGCGAAACGATTCGGCGGACAAACCGTTTGATGCCCGGCGCGGCCTTGTCTTCCCAGCCGATGTAAAAGTCGTCGTTCATTTTTCAGTGCGCGCCGGTTCGGCTTTGGTTCCGGCCACATTGGGTTTGGGGTGAACCAGCACGCGACCGTTTTGCACGCGCACATTGAACGTCGGCACTTTCTCAACGAACGGCGGCGGCGATGCGCCCGTTTCCGGCTGGTATTGATAGCCGTGCCACGGACAGGTGATGCAGCCGAAAACAATCTTGCCTTCGCCGAGCGGGCCGTTTTGATGCTGGCAGACGTTCGAAACGGCGGAAATTTTCCCGTCGTATTTGAAAATCGCCACGCGCTCGCCGGACACGCAGACAATGCGCGCACGATTTTCTAAAATGTCGGCCACGGCGCAGGCATCCACAAAACCATCGGCGGAAAAAGCGGCCGGTTCATGGTCATGCCGCCTTTCGATGCGCGCCGCCGTTTTGTGCAGGATAATGACGATCAACACGCCGGCGGCCATCGTCGCGCCATACAACACGTCCGTCTCGCCTTGCAACGCGCCAAACGTGACATGCAGCACGAGCAGCGCGTAGGCGACATAAACCAGCATGTGCAGCGCCTTCCAAATCGGCGCACTCAAATGCGCCAGCCAGAAATCGTGGCTCGTCGCCGCCATTAGAAATAAAATCACGAGCGCGAAAAAACCGAACGGTTGAAACGGCACGCCCGCCAGGGAACCGGTCAGCCGGTTGGTGATGAAAATGCTCAAAATCGGATTCGTGTCCGCGCCGGCGTGATAGGTGGCGACCACCATCACCGCATGAATCAGCCCCAGCAAACAGCACGTCACGCCCGCGTGGCGGCGATTATAAAGCAGCGGCAGAAATTTTGGATTCAACCGGCACAGCGGGCCGATGCACAAAATGATGTGGAGCAGCAGAAACGCCGCCGTGCCGAAGGCGCGCATGATGAGGATTTCCTCGGTGACGAAGGGAAAATAGTATTCCGTGACCGCGCCGAAAATCAAAAGATACGCCGCGACGCCGCCCGCAAGCAAAAAGTCATAGCGCCGCTTCTGGCGGTTCCATTGGACGGCTTTGTATTCGACGCTCATGAGTTCGTTAAACGCTCACTTGGTTGGCTGATGGAACTGGATCAGTTTGGAAACATCCACGATTTCGTTGTCCGCGAGGCTGTAAAGCACCAGCACGCCATTCGTGGCGGCGGCTTCCCCCGGCAACGGCAAAGTACCGGAATTAAATCCACCCAACAGCTTCGCCGGTCCCGGCAATTTGTTGTTGAACGTGGGTTGACCGGCACTCCAATAAACCATCAAATCCGGTTGGATGAAATAACCTTTGGCGGTGGAAAACCTCACGGCCAAAGCACCGCTGTCGCGCTTCTCCCGCACGAGCCGGACTTGGATGGGCGACTTCACAAACAGGTCGTTGCGTTCCCATTCGCAGACCGGAAATGTGTCAACCGGAGCGGACAACCCGCCGGGTAGCGTGTCCATGGTCGGAAAGGGTTTCCGCGCGACTAGGCCGAACGCGAGAACAATCGGCAGCAAAAACCCAATGGCAACAAACGTCTGGTAATGGCGTTGACGCAGTGGCCGGATCATGGCGCGACTCCTTTTGTTGCCTGGCGATGGGCATGGCGCTCCTCGGGCGGTGCGGGAGTTCCTCTCCGCCAGCGGCGCAGCCGCAACGGCCAGCACGCCGGCGTTCCCGGAATAATGAAGAGTCGAAATCCCCAAGAGCTGTGCGCCGCATCTGTGTCGATTCTGTTGACGCCAATGAAAATGAGCGGAATGGTAAACAAAAATCCCCACGCCAGATATGGTCCGGGCAAAATTGAAAAGACGGCTGCAATCATAATGACGCTTTGAGAATACTGGGCTTCGACATGAATTCCACCTCGAAAATGACACCCGCCGTGCAACTCCTTGGTTTAGGTGGGTTAAGGCATGGTTTAAGCAATCCGGCTAGTTCGGCAATTTCATAGTGAAACCGGCAAAACCATGGCCAACCATTGTAGCGCAGGCTTCCCAGCCTGCCGTATCGCAGGTTTCCCAACCTGCGTGCCGCGTCGTTTCAACCACGCATTCGCACGTGTTTGCGCCCCTCTTTTCATGGGGTTTTTCGCGATTCTTTCCAAAATGGCTATGAACTATCCGGGCTAGTTCGCCCGGGGGAATTTTTTCTCCCGCACTTTTTCCACGAAGCTCACGAACTTTGTCGCCTGCTGAAGGAGGTTTCTTTCCATGACCGGATTCAATGTTCCATTCTCGCCCAGTTGGTTGTTGACCCCCGGCACAAAGACGCGTTCAGGAAAGACCAGGCTGTTGCGGTAGGCAAAAATCTGCTGCAACTGCTCGGTGGGGCGCATCGCGCCCCACAACCCGGCGGCCAGGCCGACGAAACAAACCGGTCGCTGATCAAAACTCTCCGGGAACGGCAGCATGTCGATGAAATACTTCAGCACGCCGGGAATGCTGCCGTTATATTCAGGGGTCACGACCACGAGCCCATCGGCTGCCAGGATGGCGTCAATGAACTTCTTGAACGTGGGGGGGGATTTTTCGTACGCGGACGGCAAAAAGAGCTCCGGCGGCAAATCCGCGAGGTCAAGGACTTGGGTGGGGACGCCAAGCACCTGGTAGGCCTTTTCGACATGCGTGGTGACTTTGCGGGTATTGCTACCTGGGCGATTTGTGCCCGTGATAATTATAATCATAGAGGTTCAGTTTGGTTGGTAAATTGGTGGCTGATGCGATCTCGCTTGATGGCCGGCAATCATTGCAGCCGTTGAAGGATCCGGATTGGCGATGGCGTGATGCACCGGGGAACCCGGATATTCGAACAGGACGGTGAACGCGCCCGCCGAAACCATGAAGCAGCCGAGGCAGAAGGCTTCCATGAGATACTCCGGCCAGTGTTTTTGGAGGGCCTTCCGCATGAGTCAATGGCTGGGTTCCCGCGGCTGGAGCAGCTTGGCGATCAGGCCGGTCCAGCCGGTTTGGTGCGACGCCCCCACCCCGCGTCCGTTGTCGCCGTGAAAATATTCGTGGAACAAAACGTAATCCTTGAAATGCGGGTCAGTCGCGAGTTTGGGGTGATATTTCAGGGCGGGTCGCTGGCCGTCGTCGCCTTTCAAAAATAATTTCGCCAGCCGGCGTGATAGTTCATCGGCCACTTCATTGAGGGTGATGAATTTGCCCGAGCGGGTTGGGCATTCGATTTTGAAGTCGTCGCCATAGTAGTGATGGAATTTTTGCAGCGACTCGATGAGCAGATAATTTACCGGCATCCAGATTGGCCCGCGCCAGTTGGAATTGCCGCCGAAGAGGCCGGACATGGATTCCGCCGGCCAGTAGCCCACCTCCAGCGTATGACCGTTGGTGCTGAAGCGGTACGGCTCGCGCTCGTGGACCTTGGACAGCGCCCGCACGCCGTGGTCGGAAAGAAATTCCGTCTCATCCAGCATCCGGCGCAGCAGGCATTTCATGCGATGACCGCGCAGCAGCGAGAGCAGATGGCGCTCGCCCATGCCGGATTCCTGCCAGCGGGAAACCAGACGGGCGAGGTCGGGCCGGCGGTTGAGAAACCATTCCAGCCGGCCGGCAAAGCCCTGCAGTTGCTCCAGCAATTCCGGCTCCAGCGTCTCCACGGCAAACAGGGGAACCAGGCCCACCATGGAGCGGATTTTAAGCGGCGTGGTCTGGCCATTGGGCAGGTTCAGCACGTCGTAATAAAATTCGTCCTGGTCGCACCACAGGCCGATTCCCTCGTCGCCCATGTTGTTCATCGCCTCGGCAATGTGCAGGAAGTGCTCGAAGAATTTCGTTGCGATATCTTCATAGACCTGATTGTGCTTCGCGAGTTCGAGCGCAATGCGCATCAGGTTGAGTGCATACATCGCCATCCAGCTTGTGCCGTCGGCTTGGTTGATGAAACCGCCGGTCGGCAACGGCGCGCTGCGGTCGAAGACGCCAATGTTATCCAGGCCGAGGAAGCCGCCTTGAAAAATATTCCGGCCCTGCGTGTCCTTGCGATTCACCCACCAGGTGAAGTTCAGCATCAGCTTGTGGAAGACGCGCTCCAGGAAGGCGGGGTCCCCATGATCCGCCGGATTCTTCGTGCGGCGCTGTTTGCGATCCATCTGGAAAACGCGCCACGTCGCCCACGCGTGGACCGGCGGATTCACGTCCCCCAACGCCCACTCGTAAGCGGGCAACTGGCCGTTGGGGTGCATATACCATTCTCGGGTGAGCAGAACGAGCTGATGCTTGGCAAACTCCGCGTCCACGAGCGCGAGCGGGATGCAATGAAACGCCAGATCCCACGCGGCATACCACGGATACTCCCATTTGTCCGGCATGGAAATGATGTCGGCGTTGTTGAGATGCGACCATTCGTGGTTGCGACCGTGCTTGCGTTCCGGCGGCGGCGCGGGCTGGTTCGGGTCGCCCTGAATCCACTCCGGCACGTCGTAATAAAAGAACTGCTTCGACCAGATCATCCCAGCGAACGCCTGACGCTGCACGTCGCGTGCGTCCGCTGACGGGATGCCGGGTTGCAACTCCGCGTAAAATTCATCGGCCTCCCGGATGCGCGTGGCGAAAACCGAATCGAAATCGGCGAACGGTTTGGCCGCAGTCGCGTTGGACAGGCGCAACCGCACCGTCGCGGAACTGCCGGCGGGAATGGTCAGCTTATGCAGCAGCCCGGCTTTCGTGCCAGTCAGATTGGGATTAACCGCGGATTGGTTGCCGCTGACGATATATTCATGGAACGCATCCTTGTAAAATCCGGCGGCACCGGACAGGCCGTGGATCCGGCGCGAATTCGTCTCGTTGTCACAGAATAGCAGTGCCGGTTTGCCGTCGGAATATAGATTGAATTCCCCGAGTTCGTCATGTTCCGCCGCAATTGCCCCGCGTTTGCCGGCGGACAATTGCGGTTTCTTCGCATCCGGTTTCCAGGACCACGTGTTGCGAAAACAAAGTTGCGGCAGCAGCTGAAGGGTCGCGGCGTCCGGCCCGCGATTGTGGACCGTGACGCGCATCAAAATATCCTCCACGCCGGCTTTGGCGTATTCCACAAACACGTCGTAGTATCGGTTGTCGTCAAAAATTCCGGTGTCGAGCAGTTCAAATTCCGGCAGGCGGTTATCGCTCTTGCGCCGCGCGTTTTCCTCCACGAGTTGGGCGTAGGGAAATTCGCGCTGCGGATACTTGTAAAGCAGCTTCAGATACGAATGCGTCGGCGTGGCGTCGAGGTAGTAATACAGTTCCTTGGCATCCTCGCCGTGATTGCCCTCCGAATTCGTGAGGCCAAAAATGCGCTCCTTCAAAATCGGGTCTTTCCCGTTCCACAGCGCAAGCGACAGGCAGAGACGCGATTGGTCGTCGCTGATGCCGGCGAGGCCGTCCTCGCCCCAGCGATACGCCCGGCTGCGGGCGTGGTCGTGCGGAAAATATTCCCACGCCTCGCCGTGCGCGGAATAATCCTCGCGCACCGTGCCCCATTGACGCTCGGACAGATAAGGTCCGAATAGTTTCCACTTTGCCTTCCCGGCGTGTTCGTCGGCGAGGCGTTGTTTTTCTGTGTTCATGTTGATTCAGCGGGGACGGATGGGCGGGCGGGCTCGTGGAACGGGGTTTAATCGCCGGATTATTCTTCCTTCAGCACGCCTTTTAGCCCCCCGTTTCAAAGCCGGGATAGAGCGTCATGCCGCCGTCGACGAAAATGCTCGCGCCGTGGATGTAATCCGAATCATCGCTCGCCAGCCAGACGGCGGTGCGGCCGATGTCGTCCGGCTCCCCGATGCGCTTGTAGGGAATCAGCCGCATCAACTCACGATACGCTTCCGGCGTGCCCCAGGCTTCCATGTTGATCGGCGTTCGAATGGCGCCGGGACAAACCGAGTTCACGCGAATGCGGTGCGGCGCGACCTCCTGCGCGATGCTTTTCATCATCAGCATGATTCCGCCTTTGCTCGCGGCGTAATTCACATGGCCCGCCCAGGGGATGACCTCATGCACGCTGCTCATGCAAATGATTTTTCCGGCGGCGCAGGAAATTTCCTTGCGGATGCCGCGCCGCTTGAATTCGCGGATCGCCTCGCGCGAGCAGAGAAATTGTCCGGTTAGATTCACGTCGAGCACGAACTGCCAGTCGGCGAGCGTCATCTGGTCAATCGGCGCGTCCTTCTGGAGACCGGCATTGTTGACGAGGATGTCAATCGTGCCGAATTCTTGCAACATCCGCTGAAACATGGCCTGCACCTCGTCCTCCTTGGCAACATTGGCGCGTTGGGCGATGGCCTTCACCCCCCAGCTCGCGCATGCCTTGACGACCTCCTCGGCGGCTTCGGGACGCGAAACGTAATTGACGACCACATCCGCGCCCGCGCGGGCCAGCGCAATTGCGACGGCCTTGCCAATGCCGGAGTTCGCGCCCGTCACGAGCGCCTTCTGGCCCTTGAGCACCTTGGCCACCGGCACGGCTGGCATGACGGCTTCGGGCAAATTTTCGTCGCGCAGATGCTGCTGCATCAACTGCTCATGCGCGGCTGGCATCGGTGCATTGCGGGCGTCGGTCGTGGGCGGGGTGTTCATACTTTATCATTGGGTTTTGATTCCATGTTCAAGTTGGTCGTGTTGGCGCAACGTTCCTTACAACCCTTTGAGGCGTATTTCGCCGGGGCGTTGGCAAACGTCGCGTGATGTTCCTGCGAGACGAAGTGATGGCGCGCGCCGTGGTAAGTGGGGGTGAACGCTGAACTGCCCTTCTGTCGTGAGGTTGAGGGTGCCGGAACTGACCTGACTCGTCCGCAGCCAGGATATGCACGGACCGGCACCGGTGCCCGTATAAACGTTGTAGGTCACGCCGTCAATGGTCTGGGGCACCCATTCAAGGCCAATCAACCAATGCCGCCAATGGGTCCAGCTTGAAATAATTGAAATAGGATCACCGCCCAAAATGATGGCGGGACGCCTTCCCCAGATTTTCCGGCTGGAATTCTATTTTGGAGTGGC
>Ga0302320_10003699_pt1 | contig 35247 bp, 32 predicted proteins | sample Bog_T0_3_FD_202130 | JGI IMG/M metagenome (GOLD analysis project Ga0302320, IMG submission 202130) | Peat permafrost microbial communities from Stordalen Mire near Abisko, Sweden - Bog_T0_3 | ecosystem: Environmental > Terrestrial > Soil > Wetlands > Peat | place: Sweden: Abisko, Stordalen Mire...
AGGCCGTCGCTGCGGTGCGTATCGAATATGAACCTCTGCCTCCAGTTTTCACGATTGAAGAGAGCGAACGGCAGGATGTAATTGTCTGGGGCTCGGACAATGTAATCAAGAGCTTCCTTCTCGAGAAGGGCGATGTGGATTCCGCATGGGCTGACGCGGTGCACATTGTCGAGGGTGAATATCGCACCGGCGCGCAAGAGCATCTCTACATTGAAAACAACGGTGTCATCGCTGAGTGGAACGAGGCAAATGGAATAACGGTGTGGGGCTCGCTGCAATGTCCGTACTACGTGCACAGGTCTTTGCTCGCGGTCTTTGATTTGCCCGAAGACAAGGTCCGCGTCATCCAGGCTGAAACGGGCGGGGCCTTTGGCGGCAAAGAGGATTATCCTTCGACCCTCGCTGCCCATGCGGCTTTGCTGGCTCTCAAGTCCCGCCATCCCATCAAGATGGTTTACGACCGCATGGAGGATCTTGCAGCGACAACCAAGCGCCATCCATCGCGTATACGCCATCGCACAGCGGTCGATAAGGACGGCAAACTCGTCGCGATGGACATTGAAATTGCCACCGACGCAGGCGCATACTCGACGCTTTCATCCACTGTGCTTTCGCGTGCGACGTTGCATTCGTCAGGACCCTACGTATGCCCCAACGTCCGCGTTCGCGCGCGCGCATGGGCCACCAACACCGTTCCCTACGGGGCGTTTCGCGGCTTCGGTGCACCGCAAGCGATATTTGCGATTGAACGCCACATGGATGAGATCGCATCTGTCATTGGAATCGATCCCATTGAACTGCGGCATAGAAACTTCCTCCATGTTGGCGACACAACAGCGACTGAACAGGTGATGCGCGATCCCGTCATCCTCGACCAGTTGCTCGATCGTGCACTTCGCGAGAGCGACTACTATGCCAAGCGTGCTCGTTTTGCGGCAGACAATCCGACCTCAGCAGTGAAGCGCGGCATGGGCATCGCCGCGTTTTATCATGGCTCCGGATTCACCGGCTCCGGCGAACGGTATTTGAATTCTCTCGCAGGCGTGGATGTTACCCCTGAGGGCAAACTGCGAGTGCTGGTTGCGAATACAGAGTTCGGTCAAGGCACCAACACCATACTCACGCAGATTGCGGCGGAGTCCGTCGGCATTGACTATGACAATGTGATCATGGCTCCGGCAGACACCGGCATCGTCCCGAACAGCGGACCGACGGTTGCCTCGCGAACATCAATGGTTGTGGGCCGGATCATTGAGCGCGCCTGCCTGCAGCTTGTCGGAATGCTGCGTGAGCATGCGGGACTCGGTGAGCAATTCACATCGGAAGAGTTTTTCGCGGCAAGTGAACGCTACCGCGCCGCGCATGGACAAGTGGTGTCACTATGCCATTACGAGGCGCCACCCGATATCTTCTGGGACGATCAGAAGTATCGAGGCGAAGCCTATCCTGCGTTTGCGTGGTCCATCCAGGTTGCGCAAGTGGCCGTTGACACGGTCACCTATTCCGCAGAGGTTGAGGACTTCTGGGCCGTGCAGGAAGTTGGTCGCGTGCTCAACCCCGTGCTCGCCGGGGGGCAAATTGAGGGCGGCGTTGCGCAGGGCATCGGATACGCGCTCTATGAAAAAGTTGTCTGGCAGAACGGCCACATGGCCAACAATCAGATGACCAACTACATTATGCCGACCGCCGAAGATGTGCCGCCGATTCACGTTTTCTTTGAAGAGATTCCGTTTCGCTATGGGGCTTTCGGTGCCAAGGGGATCGGCGAATTGCCGCACGATGGCCCTGCTCCCGCAATCCTGAATGCCATCAAAGACGCTACTGGTGTGGGCTTCCATTCGATTCCGCTTCTGCCGGAAGACCTGTTTGTGCAACTAGCTGCGCGTGAAGCTGTCGAGGAGCCTGCGGCACTATGAGTGAGACCCAAGCCATCCTCCACTTCACTGTCAACGGTGAAAACTGTTCGGTGCAAGTCTCGCCCATGAAGCGTTTGCTGGATGTATTGCGGGAGGACCTCCGCCTCACGGGAACGAAGGAAGGATGCGGCGAAGGCGAGTGCGGTTCGTGTTCCGTACGAATGAACGGCGAACTGGTAAACAGTTGCCTGGTGCCAGTTCTTCAAGCTGAAGGCGCCGATATTCAGACTGTTGAAGGGCTAGCTACAAGCGGAGTTCTTCACCCGCTGCAGCAGGCATTTCTTAAATGCGGAGGCGCACAGTGCGGCATTTGTACGCCCGGAATGCTGATGGCAGCAACGCAGTTGCTTTCTATCAACCCGCATCCGACTATGGCAGAAATTCGCGAAGGGTTGGCAGGAAATCTTTGTCGCTGTACCGGTTTTGTCCGTATTTTCGAATCGGTAGTTGCCGCAGCGGCTCACGATCAATCAAGCGACCAGGCGGCTCATGCGCGGTAATCCCGATGCACACAAAATCATAGCGCCTGGCACGCTAGCCGCGGTGCTGGATTTGCTTGCAGCCACACCGGGCGAGTGGACGCCTATCGCGGGCGGAACCGAGTTGATGGTGGCTCATGCAGCCGGAAGGCTTGCGGCCCCGAAGCTGGTGAGCCTCTGGGGTATTCGCGAACTACGCTTCATCTCCAAAGGTGCGGAGAGCATGACCATTGGAGCGGGCGCTACCTTTCGCGACTTGCGCGGAGATGCAAGCATTGCGGCCAATCTGCCGCTGCTGGCCAAAGCTGCAAGCTGGATCGGTTCCATTGCGAATCAAAGCCGCGCCACCGTCGGCGGCAATCTTGTCAACGGATCACCGGCAGCAGACTCCTCACCCGCGCTGCTTGTCTACGATGCGGAAGTTGAGTTAGTGTCAGTGCGGGGCCGCCGCCGTATTCCTTATTCGGAGTTTCATACCGGCTACAAGCGTAACGCGATGACGCATGATGAATTGCTCTTCGCGGTGCATCTGCCGCTCAGATTTGCACGTCACCGCCAGTACCTGCGCAAAGTCGGAACCCGTCGCGCCATGGCCATTTCCAAAGTTGCGCTGGCAGGCACTGCAATCGTCGAGGAGGGCGTAATCAGCGAACTCAGACTCGCAGCAGCGAGCCTTGCAGCTTTCCCTGCGCGGCTCCATCAAACGGAAGCAACGCTGCTTGGCAAAACAATCGATTCACACTCAATCGAGTTGGCACGGGATGCTCTGTTGGCGGAGGCAAAGCCTATCGACGACATCCGGTCCACGGCTGAATATCGAAAACGCGTTGCCGCGAATCTGCTTGAAGAGTTCCTGACGGAGTTGCGTTCGGAGGCCACACGCTGATGAATTCAACGCTCTCAGATTGGAACAAGTCCGATGTGCAAACTGCGCTCGATGCCATGCTGGCCTGTTGCGGCGCACGCCGATGGGCAGCGGCCATGGTGGCTTTGCGACCCATCTCAAACATCATAGACTTGAGCGCAGGCGCAGATCGTATTTGGGGCACCATGGAAGAGGCCGATTGGATGGAGGCGTTCGCCTGCCATCCTCGAATTGGCGAGCGAAAGACCGCGCATGCGTCAAAGAAATCTGTTGCCTGGTCCCAACAAGAGCAATCGTCTGCCAGCAGCGCAACCGAGCGCGTGCAGGATGAGCTTGCAGTCGGTAATCTTCTCTATGAGCAACGTTTTGGCTTCACTTACATAGTCTGCGCAACCGGAAAAAGCGCGGAAGAGATGCTCGCGATTCTCAACCGCCGCGTGAACAACGATCGCAACACAGAGTTGCGCGAAGCAGCGGAACAACAGCGCCAGATCACGCAGATTCGTCTGGGAAAGTGGCTGATTGAATGAGTGGAATTACTACGCACGTGCTCGACGCGGTCATTGGAAAGCCGGCAGCTGGAATTGCTGTGAAGCTTGAGAAGCAGGAAGAATCTTCCTGGATTATTATTGGCGAAAGCGTGACCGACGTAGATGGGCGATGCCGCGATCTCGCAGAACATGCTGCTCAGGGCCTCTATCGACTCACGTTCGATGTTGCAGCATATTTTGGTCGCAAGGGGCGCACAAGCATTTATCCGGAGATCGCCATCACCTTCACCTGCAGCAGCGAAACGCACTACCACCTGCCGCTCCTGTTGAGCGATAACAGTTACACAACCTATCGAGGAAGCTGACACGATGGCAAGACTTGGTGAAAACCGCTATGGAAAATCGCGTGTGCGTCTTTCGCGGATCACGCGCCAGGGAGACCGTCACGAGTTCCATGAATGGACTGTGCGTGTCCTGTTGGAGGGCGACTTCGAGTCTAGCTTCACAGACGCGGACAACAGCAATATCCTGCCCACGGACACGATAAAAAATACCGTCTACTCGGTGGCTCGTGCTTCGAAGGCGGCCACCATCGAGGAATTTGCCATTGAGTTGGGCGACTATTTTCTGACTAACAATGCGCAAGCCAGCGGGGCCCTCGTTGAGATTGAAGAGAGAGCCTGGGAGCGCGTGATTACTGATGGCGCACCCGAACCCACCACATTCAAACTCGGCGGACCCGAACTGCACACGGTACGGGCCGTTCGCGATCAAGATCGCGAGTGGTCTGTCACGTCGGGTATTGATGGACTGGTGATTCTCAAGACCACCAAGTCGGCCTTCACCGGCTACATCAAGGACAAGCTCACGACTCTCAAGCCGGCCACCGACCGTATCTTCGGCACCAGCGCGACAGTCACCTGGCCGTTCGCGGAAGGTGCTTTACCCGATTACGCACAGGTTCGCGCTCGCGTCATCGCAGGGCTGCTCAAGGAGTTTGCGGTGCACAACAGTATGAGTGTGCAGCATACGCTCTTCGACATGGGAAAGGCCGCCCTGGCAGCAGCGCCGGAGATTGCGAGCATCACGCTTACCATGCCCAACCTGCATCACCTGCTTGCGGATTTGAGCCCCTTCGGACAGGATAATCCCAATCACATCTTTGTTCCCATCGACGAACCGCACGGGTATATCGAGGCCACGATAGAGCGCTGAGAGTCACTCCAACTGCTTGAGGTCTTCAGGCCGATCGATATCCACTTCTCCCCCGGGAAATGGTATCGCGATCAACGGGCAGGGCGGGTCAATCAGCAATGCGCGCGCGCCTTTGTCTCCGCGAAGTGCTAGCAGGTGTGGGAAGGCCAAGCGCGGAAACACAGCAGGAATGCCGACCACGTCCGAATAGGTAGACGCCACAATCGTTGGCTCTGACTGCGCAAGAAAAGTCTGAATTAGTGTGCGCTGGTGATCGGCGCCAAGGCGCGGCTGATCGCAACTCAAAATCAGAGCACCCGGAGCATTCGGCGCAACCTCGTTGAGCGACTTCAGTCCCGCATAAATCGAAGTAGAGATTCCTTGCTCCCATTTGTCGTTAATCACAGGGATCGAATTGGGGACCAGACCAACCGAGTCACGAATCGCTTCGATGTTTGCGCCGAGGATCGTGAGCACTGGAGTCGCTCCTGCTTGGTTTGCCAAGCGAACGGCGCGCATCAGCAGCGTTTCTCCGCCGTGCATCAGCAATTGTTTGGGCTGGCCGAGGCGACGACTTGCACCGGCGGCCAAAACGATGGCTGCGACCGAACCCTTCACGGTTGCCCTTCAGTGTCTGGCTGCAGCAGTATCAAGAGGACAATCCCTACCACCGCGAACATGCGAAATGCGGCCTCCTGTCCATTCCATGTGTGCGACTGCCACATCAGAAACCATTCCGCGCCTATCGAAAGAAACGCCACCAGCCACATCAGCATCGAAAGCGTAAGCGCGATGACCGGCACGCGCTTGGCTGCGTTGAATGCGCCGGCCGAGAGTCGCAACGCGCGCAGCAGTCCCACCGCGCCCCACCAGAGCAAGACTGTAGTGACAGCCTCCCAGGCAATGATTCCGATGTAGAAGGCTAGATGCATGCCGGGCGATAGCACCGCGTGCCACATCGCATGATTGCCGGGAAAGGTCGAGTCCATCGACAACACATGACGCACATACTGGTAGTTCGAATCGAAATCCGTGAGATTGTTGAAAACAACGATCGAATAAAACAGGCCAACCCCCGCAAGCAGCAGCAGCTTTGCAGTGCGCGTAATCATCAGTGCCTCCTTGCTGGCTTGAATGTCTTGAAATAGGCGGTCAGTGCGTCGAGTGTTGCGCTGTCGTAATCGCCATGAGCAGGCATCTTCGCACCTGGGGTCACCGACAAAGGATTGCTGATAGTCTTTTGGAAGCGCGTTGGATTGCGATTGGCGAGTCCTGCAAGTCTTATCCACGAGCGATCGGCCATCGTGCCCCCTTCGGCCCCCATGTTGTGACAGCGGAAGCAGTCCTGACGCGCAATCGCATAGCCCTGCTCGACCTGCGAATTTGCGGGCCAATTTCCAGGCGGACGAATCGCACCAAAAACTCGCGCCTCGCGTCGGACTTCAATCCGTGTCACGCCGTAGGGAATTTGTGCCTCGTCTTCATGCGACAAGACTTTGAATGCGGGCTTGAAGAATGGGTGCGATATCAGATAAGGCCCCATTGAGCCACCACCCTCGGCAGGCGGCCATTGGTCCCTAAGTTGGCCGTTGATTCGCAGCACCAGCACGGGATGATGCGCCGCCAGGTAGTCGCGCGGGTAGTTGGTTCGATACTTGTCATAGCAGATTGCAACGATCAAGGAGTCGTCAGGCGTTCTTCCAAGCAGATGTACCAACGCATCCAGCGCTACTCCACCAATCTCAGTCTTCCCGTGAAAATTCGTGTCATCGCTGACTGGGTAGTCTTCCTGCGGAAGCCGAAGGAGATCTTCGTAGCGAATAAATCGCGTAGAACCCGCCGGTAGACCCGCAAGTTCGCCTCCGACTTCAAGGTCGCCCGGCGAGGTCCGCTCCGCATGGAGAATGCCCGTGGGATCTGGATCCGAATCTGCCCCGGGGAGTGCGACGAGCGTGAGGCTTGCGAGGAGCATTAGGGAACATCGGAACATACCCTCATGCTATCTTGGCTCGCAATCAGGAACCAAAGAAATTTCGGGCCGCTCGTGCTACATTCAAATGCAAATGACGATGACTCCATCCCCTGAACAAACTCTAGCCACACTCGGGTACCAGTTGCCCCCGCCGCCGGCCGTTGGCGGTAATTACGTCCCGGCCAAGCGGGTGGGCACAATTGTCTATCTATCCGGAGTGGTTTCGACCGGACCTGAAGGCATCATCACCGGAACCGCCGGGCTGGACCGCACCATCGAAGAAGGGTATGCGGCGGCAAGGGCCTGCGCTCTGACCCAGTTGACAATACTTAAACGGGAGCTTGGCTCCCTTGACCAGGTGGCCGAAGTGTTGACCCTAAACGGATATGTAAATGCCGCGAACGGGTTTCCGGATTCCCCTGCGATCATTAACGGCGCTTCCGATCTGTTGGTCCAGGTTTTTGGCGAGGCAGGCCGCCATGTGCGCGCTGCGGTCGGTTTGAACGCACTGCCGCGCAATGCCCTGGTTGAGGTTCAAATGACCGTGAGGGTGAAGGAGTCATGACCGAGCACGCCCTGTCTGCCGCACCGACCCACTCTGTGTGGGACCGCTCGCTCGCACCCCGTTTACGAATCGAGCCGGGCGATGAAGTCGCGTTTGAATGTGTGGATGCCAGCGGCGGCCAGGTGCATCCCGGCATGACGACCTCGGATTTTCTGACTATCGACCGCACCCGGATTCACGCGCTCACCGGTCCAGTGTGGATCGAGGGCGCGGAGCCGGGCGATGTTTTGCAGGTGGACGTTTTGTTTACGCGCCACAGTGGCTGGGGATGGTCGAGCGTTATCGAGGGCCTGGGATTCCTCAAGGGCCGCTTCCGCGAACCCTATCTCTTCCATTGGCAGCTCGACGGAGAATCCACTAACTCTCTTGCTCCTGCAGTTGTGCCGGTGCGGCCATTTTTGGGAGTGATGGGTGTGGCGCGGGCCGACGATGGAGCCTTTCGCACGCGCCCGCCAGGCCCCTTTGGCGGAAATCTCGATGTGCGCGAGCTCTGTGCCGGATCGCGGCTCTATCTGCCGGTATTCAATCGCGGCGCACTATTCAGTTGCGGGGACGGTCACGCAGCCCAGGGCGACGGCGAGGTGTGCATTAACGGCATCGAGTGCCCGCTGGACGTTACGTTGCGCTTCAATCTGCACAAGCAGCAACCGCTTTCCGGTCCAATCGTGGAAGCCAGTGAGGTCGCCGCGTCCGACTCGACAGCCAATGCCTGGGTCGTTGTAGAGACAGGAACCGATCTGGCCGACACTGCACGCGCCGCGACCAACCGCATGATCGACCTGCTTGTGAGCCGCTGGGGGTTCACTGAAGTCCACGCATACATTCTCTGCAGCGTGGCCTTGAAACTTCGACTCAGCCAGGTGGTGAACGAGCCGGTTTACACAATCAGTGCGGCGCTGAGCAAACAGATCCTTCCCCGTCGGGAGTTGTTCCCCATCCAATGACAATCAACGATCCCGAAGTTGTGGCGGAGCTCCGCGCTTTCTATCCGCGCTACGAAGAAGCACTGGTCAGCAACGATGTGGATACGCTGGTGGCCATGTTCTGGGCGGGTCCGCAGGTGACGCGTCTCGGTGTCTCGGAAAATCTCTATGGACCTGGAGAGCTGGAGGTTTTTCGCAAAGCGCGGCCGGCGACGAATCTGGCACGCACCGTTACAAGACTCGACATCGTGACCTTCGGGCGCGACTTCGCCAGCATCACATTGGAGTTTGAGCGCATGACTCCCCACGGCATTGTCCGAGGCCGGCAGAGCCAGGTGTGGGTTCGAATGCCTGAGGGCTGGCGCATCGTGCAGGCCCATGTCTCGTTGCTGCCTCGGAGTTGATCGCGTCGACGATATACAAAAGGCTGGTTAGCCTGTCGCTTACTCCGAGAGCTTAACGGTCAACTGCTCCACCGGCGCTGCGTTAAACGCAACCTCAAGGCTCTGCGAATCCTCAAATGCCTTGCCTTCCACATGCCTGGCTGGGAAGGCGAAGCTCTGCTCCGGCTCAGCGAACGGCCACGGTGTTAGTCGAAAATGCCTCGGAGCAACCGAGAGTACTTTTACCTCAGAGGTACCGCCATCATTGAGCGGAAGAGGATGCAACAAATGAGCAGGCGACGAATATGCCACGCACGTCAACAGCGAAAGATTGTCGCAGGCTTGCAAGAGCCGGAAGTGCTCCATAATGGTTTGTTCCGCCGTTTGGTCCTTCGTTAGCGATCCATCAGTCGCAATCTTCGCATGAAGCTCGCGCTGATACTGGCGCTGGCGCTCCAGAAAGCCGTCCAGCAACTGCAGTCCATCCGGAGCAATCGTCGAGCGATCAGCATGTTCCGTAAGCAGATTGTAAGTATGCATTGAAATGAGCAGGCCGGCATAAGGGTCGTCTTCCGCGATGATGCGCACGGCCCGGTCGCGAACGGCCAGGTAGTCTTCGAGATCGATCTCTTCGAACGCTGAGTACTTGCCGACGAGTTCCGTTGAAAACGCAGAAGGCTTGCCCTGGCGCGTAATGGAAGGATGCGCATCCCGAGTTGCCCAGCCATCGTCGTGGCATGCGATGCCCTTGAGCACACGTGCGCGCGGCTCCGGACTTCGGAACTTTGCATTGCCCCATGCGGCCGCGAAGTCCCCCGCAAGATGCGCGTGGTCGGGATGCGTAATCAGCCACCATCCTGTCTCGGACTCCATGCGTAACATCGATTTTCTCCCTACTCTGCAGTCTGCGGCCTGCTTGACTCATGCCAGTTGTGCAGCGCCAGCCACTCAAAGAACATCACGATAAAAAAGAAGCTGAACCCAAGAGCGGTAGCGGCTATCACAAGGGCAAACAGGTATGCGGTTTCCATTTGATTGCTCGCGTAAATGATGGCATACCCGAGGCCGCCCTCGCCCACGCGCGTGGAACCTGCGAAGAGTTCACCAGTGAGGCCGCCAATCACGCTGATACCGGCGGAGATACGAATGCCGGTAAAGAGGTTGGGTAAAGCACTCGGCAAACGAAGCCTGAAGAGAATTTGCGCTGGAGTCGCCTTGTACATGATGAACAGATTGACCAGATTCTCGTCCACACTAATCAATCCCTGCGTAGTATTGGCGATGATCGGCGCAAGGGAAATAATGAATGTGACAATTGTGACTGCGAAGATTCCAGCGCCGACCCAGTTAATGACCAGCGGCGCAATCGCCACAATAGGAACGGTCTGCAAAAGGATTGTGTAGGGAAAGACAAGTTGCCGCAAACCCCGCCAATGTGCGAAGAGCATGGCGGTGCCTACTCCCACGACAATGCTGGCAACCAGACCGCCAGCTGCTTCCCCGGTCGTAATCCATAGGGAATTGAGAAGAGACGGATATCGGTCCCGCAATGCTTCCGCCACCGCGAGCGGACCTGGAAGGATGAACGCCTGAACATGTGCGAAAGCAACAACGCGCGACCAGATGGCAACCAGGCACGCGAAGACGACCATGCTGTTGATGACGAGCCAGCGCTTTTTCATCCCCTGTATACCCCTCGCAGCAACCGCGACGCCTGCGTGACCTGTTCCTCAAAGGCCTTCGACTCGCGGGTCTCCGCCGTGCGAGGCCATGGAAGTTCGACCTTGATCTCGTGCGCGACGCGCCCTGGATGCGGGGCAAGAATCACGACGCGCGTGGAAAGAAAAACCGCCTCGGCCACGGAGTGGGTGACAAATAGCACGGTCCATTTCTGCTCACTGTAAAGGCGCAGCAGTTCTTCATTCAAGCGGTCGCGCGTCATTTCATCCAGTGCCGCGAAGGGCTCGTCCATCAGAAGAATCCGGGGTCTGCTCACCAAGGCTCGCGCAATGGAAACACGCATTTTCATACCGCCAGAGAGTTCTCGCGGATAGCGCTTTGCCACATGAGAGAGGCTCACAAGGTCGAGCATGCGCGCCACACGCTCTTTGCGGGCAGGCCTCGCCGCATGTTCCAGTTCCATGCCTAGCCCGACATTCTGCTCCACGGTTCGCCATGGCAGCAACGTCGCATCCTGAAAAATAAAGCTGACCATCTCACGCGCATTCTCAGGCGTCATTCCGTTCACCCGCACGGTTCCCTCGCTCACCGGGCTTAGCCCTGAGACCAGCTTGAGCAGAGTCGATTTGCCGCAACCGGACGGACCAAGGAATGTGACAAACTCCCCGCGTTCCACGGTCAGCGAGATACCTTCGACCGCGACTGCTGCATTGCGATAACGCTTGGTCACGCCTTCAAGCGCGATTTCCGGAATGGCTCCGTCCGCACCGGTCACCATCCAGCATCTCCTGTCAAAGGAAGGAAAATTGCGGATGGGTGAGTATCCGAATGCAAGACTTGTTGCGTTGATCGCTCCCAATTCCAATTGTCCGCATCCTGCGGCAGAACTTCCGTGGAAGGATTTCGATCGTAGAGTGGAAATGCCGAGCTTGCGATCTCAAGTCGCAGCCGTTCGCCGGGTGCAAGAACAAATGAAATCGGCTCCAGCGTGAACTCCCATGCAAGCACTTGATCCGGCGCATAGCCTGTTTTTCGAAACAACCAAGAACTCCGTGCAATTCCTATCGAAAGGAACTCTGCGCGGCCGCCTTTTGTTACTCGCAATATCTTCGCAGTAAAGTCAGCGTGCGCTGCGGATGTCGCCGCATACAACTCGATGCGCGGATGACCAAGAATTGCAGTCTCTTGCAGGACGGGCTCGGACGTATAGACCAGCACGTTGTTGCCCATCTCCAGCACCGACTGATCGAACGGACCAGGCAAAGCCTGCGGTCCGCCCGGCGCTGTAACAGGCACTTCCGGATCATAAACAAAAACATCACGAGGCTCATCTTCGGCCGGAGGGTCTATGGCGAGAGCGCCATCTCCTTTGCGGGAATTCGCATTGCCGTTGCTTCGCAGGTAGAGCGGAAACTCGGCGTTGGACGGCCATTCCTGCGCAGCTCGCCATTCATTTGGACCGAGAGCAAAGTGACGAATGCGCGGCTCGTCATCAAATGCAGTGGTATCTTTCAGCCAGTGATCGAACCAGCGCAGAAGGATCTCATCGGTATTCAGATTTGCCGCCTCGCCAAGATTCGAATCTCCTACACGATCTCCCCAGGGAATATGCACCCACGGGCCAGCAATGAGATATTGATTGTCCCGCGCAAACGCGCTACCTGCGTGATGACGCAGTGCAAGATAGCCCGCGATGGAACCCTCAAGATAAGTGTCGAACCAGCCAGAGATATGGAGCGCAGGAATGTGAATCTGGTCGAGCCGTGTACTGATGTCCAGGCTGCTCCAATACTCGCCCGGATCGCGTTGCGCAAACCAGTCGCGCACATAGCCGGGCAATTCGGTATCTGCGATTGCCGGATGCTGCGCATAAGGAGCATTCCCCGCCTGTGCGCGAATGTTGGCCCATGCGGCCTCCAGGCTGTCGCTCGCGTTGCGCAATCCAAGGCGGCGCGCATCCTCGCGCAGCATCTGCACGCCCCATCCCAGGCTCGAACTCAGCCGCAATGCGCCGTGATGATAGAACCATCCGTGATATAAATCTGCAGCCGCCATGTGCGGCGCAATGCATTGGAGTCCCTCTGGCTGTTCCGCAGCTGCAAGCAACTGTGTCGCGCCTTGATAAGAGAACCCGTACATGCCGATGCGGCCGTTGCATGCGTGATGCACGCGCAACCATGCAATGGTTTCCGCGCCGTCGCGGCCCTCGTGGCGAAAAGGATAAAAGACGCCCGATGAGCCTCCGCGTCCACGCACATCCTGAATTGCAACATGATATCCGTGCCGCGCAAACCACACGGGGTGTGCATAGACGACAGTCGAAGCAATGTCTCGTCCATAAGGTTGACGCATCAACAGCGTGGGCCAAGGCCCCTGGCCATGAGGGTAGTAGTGGTCGGACACGAGCGCGGTCCCATCCGCAAGGCGGCACTCAACGCCGCGCTCCAGGCGAACACCGCTTCCACAATCCACCAGGCTCATGCTCAGGCTCCGTGCCTCGGCTCAAAGTTGTACATGGCCACAAGTATCTCCGCGATCCGCGCTGCTGCTTCATTCGACCATCGCTCGCCATTCTCCGCAGTGGCCGGCGAAGGATCGCCCATCACACCGCTGGGCGCAATATCCTTTGTGAGCCATGCGAAGTTCGCCGAAGAGCCTTCGGGTTTCAACAATTCCGGATCGTCGATCCGTGCAATGTAATTTGCAGTGAACTCCTCGGGATGAACAAGCTCTGGAGTTGCGTGCAGCAGATACGCAGTCTCAATCTCGCCGGCGTGGAAGCCGTACGCTCGTTCCTGCGCGCTCACACCCTCAAACGCAGCGCCAGCCGAACCGAAGAGCGAGAAGGTGCGCAATCCAAACTCCGCGCGAAGATCGCGAGCCAGCACATCAACCAGAGAAGTATTTCCACCATGTGTGTTGTAGAGAACAATTTTCTTGAATCCACTTGCAGCAATGCTTGCGCCAAGATCGCGTAACACGGCAAGAAAAGTCTGCGCGCTAACGGAAAGCGTACCCGGAAATCCAATGTGTTCATTGCTCTTGCCATAGCAGACAGGTGGCAACGCGTAGATGGGGAGTTCCGTCGGAAGCCGCGCCAGCGCCTTGCCCAGCAGCAGATTGTTGATCAGCGTATCGGTCGCCAACGGAAGGTGATGGCCATGCTGCTCGATGGCGGCCGTTGGCAGAACCAGCAATGTCGATTCGCGCGCCAACGCGTCCACTTGCTTCCAGGTCAGATAGGCGAAGTTGCGGGTGTCGGGAATCCACGTCTTCATGGGGTCACCGTTTGCTTACGAAAGCTGATCATCTTGCCCGGATTCAGCAGCCCGCGAGGATCGTATTTTTGTTTCGCCAGCAACTGAATATTGTCCGCGCGAAAGCGACCGCCGTCTTCCAGATAATTCACATGCGGGTTAGCCACAAACACTCCGATCGACCGGCAATAGCTGATCATCTCACTCAGTCGAGCTTCAGTTGTAAAACGCACAACTGGTATCGCGCCTGGAATTACTGCGCCGTCCCCATTCTTCATGAACTCGATGTGAAAGAGGATTTCGTTGCCATAACGTTCGCGCAACAGTCGAAATTGTTCTTCGCAATCTTTCGGCGAGAACCCGCACTGCAGATAGGTGTATGCGGGATCGGCTTTCATAGCCCATAGCGTCGTATGGTTCCATGTGTAGTCGCTTAGCAATGGTTGCGTGCGAGCCCCCGTAAATTCGCCAACAAAGGTGACCTCGCCTCCCGCTGCTTCGGCTGCCGCGCGCAATGCCTCTGTCTGCTCCTTTGCAATCATGATCAAAGCCAGCGACTTTTCCGCGCGAACCACCTGCTTTATCGGCGCGAAGAAGGAAGGTATCGGCCACTCGAATACCGTTGCCAATCGCTTGATCCACTTTTCTTCCACGGCGATCGTTTGTGTGAACCGGAATGCGTGCTCATATGTATCGAAGGCCGCAGTGAATTGCGTCCATTCCATAGCGGGAGCGAGCGCGAACCAGATGCGCGTGAGCACTCCGTTGGTTCCCCATGCATGCAGAATTTCATGCACCGCCGCGCCTTCGTGCAGCACCACGCGCGGCTCTTCTTCCATGGTGACGACTTCGAATGCGCGCACCGTGTCGAAGTCGCGCAGACCGCCATGCCTGACCGAGCCGATGCCGCCGGACCCGCCCGCCAGAAACCCGCCGACCGATGCTTTGGCCAGTGTTGACGGATACATGCGCAGTTCCCATCCCTTTTTGCGAGCCTCTGTTTCCAGCATTGCCAGGCGCAGGCCCGGCTGGCAGACAGCAACGCCGTCGGGCGTTATTTCCTCCAGCTTATCCATCATCGAGAGATCGAGAATAATGCCGCCCTCAAGCGGAACACATTGACCATAGTTGCCTGTTCCCGCGCCGCGAACCGTCACTGGGATTTCGCGCTCTCCCGCAAAGCGCATTACCGCCAAAACTTCATCCACACTTACCGCTTGCACGGCAATGTCGCCATTTTTGCTTTCCAGCAGAGGGCGCAGCACTGGGGAATACCAATAAAAGTCGTGCGAAAGCCGCTCAAGCACAGCCTGCGCAGTCAACACGCGTGCGGGGTCAGAGACGATTTCAGACAGTTCCGCTGCGATTCCGGACAGCATGGGAAGAGACCTCTCGAAAACCTGAGCGAACTTCTGTTCAGTCATTTGCGTTTGCGGGTGGACCAAAGGCGAAACGCCCGCAGCATCTGGGGATGAGTAAAAAGAGCATAGCATTCGTCGCGCAGCAGGGGGCCGTCCACAACGCATTTCATATCGCTGCGTGCGGCCACCTCCGCCGCAGGAATTCGGATTTGATTGCAATGACGATTCGCGTCTTCAATTGTCGCCCCATAGACAACGCGATCCAGACCCGCCCAGAGCGCGGCACTCATGCACATCGGGCATGGTTCGCAGGTTGTATAGAGCGTATATCCGGCCAGGGAGAGCTGCTTGAGCCGCTTGGTAGCTTTGCGAATGGCGCGCACTTCCGCGTGCGAGCTGGGATCAAACTCTTGTGCCACCGCGTTCAACGCGCGCAGTAGCAATTTTCCAGACTTCGTATGGACGATTGACGCGCCGAATGGCCGAGGACGAACTGTACGCATTGAGCGGGCTGTGAAGGCTGCAATCTCAGCCATCCGAGCCTGATCGAGGATCAGGTCAACAGCACGGTCAGTGCCAGCCGCAACTGCGCGCTTTCCAATTGGGCGACGACTGGTTTTGGATGCAACTCCCATACTCGAACTTAGCACGGCAACCAGCCTAATCGATCCGGAAAATTCGCTCGTGCTCGCTTCAACAATCACCGCATACAATCTCCCTATGGACCCTGCCCGTTGGACTGTTCGGAGCCTCAGAACCGCGCTTGCAAATGGAACCGTGACGCCATCCGCTCTGGCGGATCAAGCCCTGACGCACGCCAACCAAAACGCAGGACATAATACTTATCTCTGGCAGGATGCAGCATGGACCCAGGCCGAAGCGGCGCACGCAGAGGCAATTTCGCGCGGCGAAGGTGGCCCGTTCGGCGATGGCCGTTCGGCTCTCTGGGGTCTGCCCATTTCCGTGAAGGATTGCTTCGACCTGGCGGGCGCGCCCACCAGTTGCGGTGTGCAATTCTATCGCGATTTGAATGGCACTGCCGCGCAGGATTCATGGCTCGTTGAACGCCTTCGCGCTGACGGCGCAGTCATCACTGGCAAGACCCACCTCCATCCCCTGGCCTACGGAATCACCGGCGAAAATCCTGAATTCGGCGATTGCCTGCAGCCTCGCGACTCCACCACGCTTACCGGCGGGTCATCCTCGGGTGCGGCAGCCAGCGTGCAGGAGGGCTCAGCCGTGATCGCCATCGGCACGGACACGGGCGGCTCCATCCGGGCACCAGCAGCCCTTTGCGGTTTGGCCGGTTATCGAGCGACGATTGGCCGCGGCGATTGGAGAGGCGGCGCGAACTTGGCCGAATCTTTCGACACCATGGGCTGTATCTTTCGCGACGTTCAGGACGCGCCGCTGCTGGCCGGACTCTTCGCTTCGGAACCCATCAGCAAGCGCGTGGATTTCAAGCGATTCGCCGTTCCTGAAGGCAGCTTTTTTCATGATTGCGAGCCCGAAATTCTTTCCAATTTAGAAGACACGATTCGCAGATTGGAAGCGCTTGGCCTGCAGAGTTCCCGCGTCGATGCGGCCTGGTGGGCAGACTCGTTCGAGATCTTCGCGCCCATTCAGGCGTCGGAAGCTGCGCGCTTCCACGCCGGCCACTTTGAGCGCTTTGAGCCCTCGATTCGCGAACGTCTCGAATGGGGCGCGAGTATAAGCGCGCCTGAGATTGCCGCCCTTCGTCAGCGGCACGAAGCCTTCCGTGATCGCATGGATGCGCTGCTGGCGATGCACGAGATTATCCTGCTCCCCGCAACGCCAGTTGCACGCCTGACCGCCGGCGCCGATCACAGCAAGACGCGTGCACGTTTACTCCGTTACACCACGCCGTTCAGTCTGGCTGGCGTGCCTGTTGTAACCATCCCCTGCGCTGTTGGAGGAATGCAACTGGCCGCCGCGCGGGGGGTTGACGAACCCCTTCTCCAATTCGTATCTAAGCTTGTCAATCGATCTTGAAACTAACCAAGAGCTCCGAGAAATTTGAAAAGCCGTCGATCCGAGCGTGTTAACTTTCATTTCAAGAATGCCCCATCCTCATCCACGAGGTCAGCGTTGAAATCAAACAGAGTCTTTACTATTACCGCCCTCTTCGCGACGGCTACATGCGCATTCGTCCTCTCCGGCTGCCACAGCAATCAGCCCGCAACCGCAGACGGCCTAACGCCCGTCCGCCTTCAACTAGACTGGTATCCGCAGCCCGAGCACGGCGGCTTTTTTACTGCCCAGCTTCTCGGTTATTACAAAGAAGAAGGCCTCGACGTTACATTTTTGCCTCTGCCTCAATATGGCAGCGCCGCTCAGTTAGTAGCCTCGGGAAAGGCTGACCTCGGACTAGGTTCCAGCGACGCAGTTCTCGAGTGGAATTCAAACGGCCTGCCCCTTGTTGCCGTCTCAGCCACGATGCAGCACGACCCCCAGGCCGTGATGGTCCACAAAGATTCGCCGATTCATGACTTCAAAGATCTGGAGGGCCACAGCATCGCCGCCCAGACCGGCGCAACCTGGCTCAAATATGTCACTCACCGCTATAACCTTCACCAGGTCCGCGAAGTTCCTTCTACGCTCTCCATCGCCAGCTTCCTCGCCGACCCCGGCTACGTGCAGCAGATCTTCATCACCAGCGAGCCGTTTTTCGCAAAGCAGGCGGGCACCGATGTTCGCACGCTGCTCATTAGTTCGTCCGGCTATGACCCGTACCGGGTTTCGTTCACGACGCGCGATTTTGTCACGCAGCATCCCGACTTGGTGGCGAAATTTGTGCGCGCGAGCATCCGCGGCTGGCAGGCCTATTTGAACAATCCAACAGCCACCAATGCGTATCTGCTTAAGCTCAACCCAGCGCTTAACCCCGCACAGGAGGCCTATTCCGCAAACGCACTCCGCGAAGGAGGATTCATCACCGGAACCGACCCCAGCAGCCCCCAAACCGGGCGCATGACCGCCGCGCGCTGGCAGACTCTTTATGAGCAATTGAAGTCTCTAGGAATCCTGCACGGCCCCGTTGATCCGACGACCACCTACTCTTTGAGCTTTGCTCCGTAGCAACCAGCAATCCGAATCAAGAAAAATGCCTGTGACTTTGCTGGCGCAGGCGCGTGAGCGACAATGAAACCATGACCGATCTGGCACGCATTCTGTCCGCATGGCGCGAACTCGAAAATTCCGGGTCAGACTACGTCCTCGCGACGGTCGTTGCGGTTCAGGGTCCAAGCTACCGCAAGCCCGGCGCGCTCATGCTGCTCACCCCGGAGGGCCGTCGCGTTGGCACGATTAGCGGAGGCTGCCTTGAGGCCGAGGTGGCAAGCCGCGCCTGGTGGCTCACCACCAATGGCCCAACCATCCAGCGATACTCAACGGCCGACGATGATGGTGACCGGCCCTATGGCTCCGGTTGCGGCGGGACGGTTTTCCTGCTCTTGGAGCGTCGATCGACCGCGACTCCGCTGCTTACGACGCTGGAGCGAGCCTTTGATCGTCGCATTCCTCTTGCCGTAGCAACGATCCTCGAGGGCCCGCACATCGGGCGGCGCGCATTCGCGGGTCTGAGACATGAGGAGTCCGCTGAACTCAAAGCCAATGACCGTCCAGACGATGAATCGCTGCGGAATTTTGCATGCCGTGCAATGGCGAGCCGCGAATCGATGGAGAATAGGATCGTTCTCGACGATATCAACACCAGGGCCTGGGCTGATTACCGGCCTGCTCGCCCCGCCCTCTGGATCTTTGGAGCCGGTGACGACGCGCAGCCTCTCCTGCGTCTGGCGAAGGAATTGGGCTGGTTTGTCTCAGTGGCCGATGGCCGCAGCCACTTGATCACTCGCGAACGCTTTCCCAGGGCTGACCAGTTAACAGTCCTGCCAATCAAGGATCTTCCGGCCATCTTATCGAACGATTCGATGACGACATTCAACGGCATTCATCCTGAAGACGCGGCCATCGTCATGACTCACAGCTTTGAGCAGGACTCGAAAATTCTTGCCTGTATGCTGGAGCTTCAAATGCGCCCAGCATATATAGGCGTCCTCGGCCCGCAGCGCCGGACCCGCGAATTGCTTATCGAAGCGGGGCACTTACTCAATTTCCCCGCAACTTCAATCACGCTCCAAGCCGACCGCTGGTTGGACGATCTGCATGCCCCAACAGGGCTCGACCTGGGTGCCGAATCGCCAGAAACCATCGCCCTTTCCGTACTTGCGGAAATCCAAAAGGTCCGCACATCAACCACGGCACTGCCGCTGCGCTCGATCCGCGCTGCGAGAGAATCAATTGTCGGATAACTCCTCTATCGGCGTCGTGTCTCTTGCTTCCTCAAGGAATTGAACTAGAATATGAAATCTGCCCCTGTCAGGGTCGGTCCCCGTTTTTTGCGACCCCGGTCGGCTCAGTCGTTTCCTTTTAGAAGACGACGAACCTAAACGGCGGATTAATTCGTCAGAATTTGCAAGGAGAGGATGCATGGAATCGGCTTCGAGAGAGATCGGGAAAGCCCTCGCCGAGCAGTTGCCTCCTCTGACTCCGCATGCCGCGGCTGTTGAATCAGACCGATGTCTGTATTGCTACGATGCGCCGTGCACGCACGCTTGCCCAACGCACATCGATATCCCCCGCTTCATCAAGAAAATTGCGTCCCACAACCTCCGCGGCTCAGCGGAAACCATCTTTAATTCCAACCTTCTTGGCGCAACCTGTGCGCGTGTTTGTCCCGTGCAGGAGCTATGCGAAGGTGCGTGCGTTTTAGGCTCCGATCACAAGCCAATCGCCATTGGCCGTCTGCAACGCTTTGCCATGGACTACGCTCGCGAGCACCGCGCCTATCCCGCCGTGGAGGCCGCGCCGACAGGCCGATCCATCGCCGTCATCGGCGCAGGGCCCGCTGGACTTTCGTGTGCGGGCGAACTGGCAATGCTGGGCCACGCGGTAACGATCTTTGAGAAACGCACCATGCCGGGCGGGCTTTCCACTTACGGCATCATCGCGTTGCGGGAGCCCGTGGAGATCGCTCTCGAAGAGACAAAGATGATCGAAAATCTCGGCGTCGAAATCAGAACCGGTATCGAATTCGGCGCAGCCATATCGCTGGCCGACCTTCAGCGGAATTTTGCCGCCGTGGTGCTGTGCATTGGTTTGGGCCAGACGCCCGGCCTGAGCATCGAGGGCGAAGAAGTCATCATCGACGGCCTGCAATTCATCGAAGCCAGCAAGACCGCCGCATCCAAATTGCACATCGGCCGCAACGTGATCGTGATCGGCGCAGGCAATACGGCGGTCGATTGCGCGACCATTGCCCGTCGCCTTGGGGCGCATCGCGTAACTATTGTTTATCGCCGCACGGATCGCGAAATGACTTGCTACGAACATGAATACGACTTCGCTCGCAAGGAGGGCATCGAGTTTCGCTTTCTCTCGCAGCCTTCGCGGGTTGTGCTCGAAGACAGTCGTCCTGTTGGATTGGAATGTTTGCGCGTGGAGTTGGGTCCACCGGATACATCCGGGCGCCCATCACCCCGGCCAGTCGAGGGGTCAGAATTTCTGCTCGCCGCGGACCAGATTATCAAAGCCGTTGGGCAAAACAAACCATCGTTGGCCATGCTGCTGGGGCTCGAAACATCAAAGGGTTTCATCACGGTTGACGAAAGCTTTCAAACCAACCTGGCCGGCGTCTATGCCATCGGAGACTGCATTCGCGCCTCCGGCTCGGCTTCCACAGTCATGGCAGTGCAGGACGGCAAACTCGCCGCCGCCTCCATCCATCAGCAGCTTGCACGAACTGCTGCTCAAGTCGAGGTAAGTTAGCCATGGCAGACCTCCGTATTAACTTCGCCGGCATCAAATCTCCCAATCCTTTCTGGCTCGCCTCTGCCCCGCCTACGAATACCGGCGCTCAGGTTCACAAGGCATTTGAGGCTGGTTGGGGTGGCGCTGTGTGGAAGACGATCGGCGCTCCCGTGCTCAACGTTTCAAATCGCTATGGAGCATGGCACTACGGCCGCCAGCGTATGCTGGCCATTAACAATGTCGAGCTCATCTCCGACCGTCCCATTGAAATCAACCTGCGCGAAATTGCCGAAGTAAAACGCGCTTGGCCCGATCGAGCCGTAATCGTATCCGCAATGGTTGACTCCAAGCCCGAAGCGTGGCGTGAAATCGTCGAACGAATCGAAGACACAGGCGCAGACGGCATCGAACTCAACTACGGTTGTCCACATGGCATGAGCGAACGCGGCATGGGCTCTGCTGTGGGCCAGGTGCCCGAATATTGCGAACGCATCACCCGCTGGGTCATGGAAGCAGCAACCATTCCGGTGATCATGAAGCTCACTCCTAACATCACCAATATCGTGTTGCCGGCGCGCGCTGGGGTTGCCGCCGGCGCCAACGCGCTCTCGCTCATCAACACCATCAATTCCATCGTCGGCGTGGACCTTGACTCTCTTGAACTAACTCCGAGCATTGGCGGCAAGGGCGGCCACGGCGGCTATGCAGGCCCTGCCGTCAAGCCCATCGCGCTCAATATGCTCGCCTCCCTGGGCACCGACGAAGTCGTTTCCAAGTCCGGCATTCCCATCTCCGGTATGGGCGGCATCGCCAACTGGCAAGACGCTGCGCAATTCCTTCTTCTCGGTGCATCCAGCCTCCAAGTCTGCACTGCCGTGATGCATTATGGCTTCCGCGTCATTGAAGATTTATGCGACGGCCTCTCCAACTGGATGGACGAGAAAGGTTTCAAGACGATCGCGGATGTTAGCGGTCATAGCCTGCATCGCGTATCGGAATTCAAGAATTTCAATCTGTCTTATCGTGCCGTCGCGCGCATCGACGCCGAGAGGTGCATCAAGTGCAATCTATGCTATGTTGCCTGCAACGACACCGCTCATCAATGCATCGATCTAGTCTCGCCTCAGGGCGCATTGGTTGAGCCACTGTCTTACGATGTCCGCTCAAACGGCAAAGGTGAAGCGACAGAGACGCGTCCCCAGCCCAAGGTTCGAGAAGAGGATTGCGTTGGCTGCCGCCTCTGCTATAACGTGTGTCCCGTGGATAATTGCATTGAGATGGTCGAGCTTCCATCGGGCCGCGACGCTATCACCTGGAGCGAGCTCTCGCAGAATCAAACCCAGGTCACAGAGGACTGGGAAACCATGAAAGCCTATCGTGACAAAGTTGGAATTCACATTCATTAAGGTAAGTTCGGCAACACGGCACGGCAAAGCAGGGAGATGGTTCGAATGGCACTCCTGATCCAAGGCGGGGAGATCGTTACAGCGGAGTCTCGTTCACGCGGCGACATCTTTATCGAAGATGAAACGATCACTCAAATCGGGCTTGACTTCCCCGCTGCGCCCGGGACCGAAATCATCGATGCGACGGGGAAACTGATCTTCCCTGGCTTCATCGACCCCCATGTACACATTCATTTGCCTTTCATGGCCACGTTTGCCAAAGACACCCATGCTACCGCAAGCAAGGCTGCACTTATCGGTGGGACGACTACCTTCATTGAGATGTGCTGCCCTTCGCGCAATGAAGATGCGCTGGAGGGGTATAACATCTGGAAGCAGAAAGCAGAGGGCAACAGCGCCTGCGACTATGCCTTCCACATGGCCGTAACGCGCTACGATGAAAAGACAGAAGCGCAATTGCGTGAGATAGTCCGCGATGGAACCGCGTCCTTCAAAGTGTTTCTGGCCTATAAGAATTTCTTCGGCGTAAACGACGAGGAATTGTTCCAGACATTAAGACTAGCTGCTGAGTTAGGAGTTATAACCACTGCTCATTGCGAAAATGCCGAGTTAGTCAGCCAGTTGCAACAATTGCTTCTGGCTGAAGGCAGAACCGGCCCTGAGTGGCATGAGCCGAGCCGCCCAGAAGCGGTTGAAGCCGAGGGCACCAGCCGCTTCGCTACCTTCCTCGAACAGACCGGTGCAACGGGTTACGTAGTCCATCTTTCCTGCGCACCGGCACTCCGCGCGGCCATTGAAGCAAAGTTGCGCGGCGTAAAAATCCATGTCGAATCGGTCCTGCCACACTTTCTTCTCGACAAAAGTTATGCCGTGCGCAGCGGAGTTGAAGGCATGAAGCACGTCATGTCGCCGCCTCTGCGCGACAAACGCAATCTCGCTGTTCTGTGGAGTGCCTTGCAGGCAGGCTTGATCGACACTGTTGGCACAGACCATTGTCCCTTCGACACAGAGCAGAAGCTTCTTGGCGCAGATGCATTCACCCAGATTCCCAACGGAATCCCCGGTGTCGAAGATCGCGTGAATCTGATGTACACCTACGGCGTGAAGCGAGGTGCCCTTGACATTCACCGCTTCGTTGATGCACTAAGCACCCGGCCAGCAAAGCTCTTCGGCCTCTTTCCTCGCAAAGGCACCATTGCCGTTGGCGCGGACGCCGATCTGGTCATCTATGACTCGAACTATCGTGGCACCATATCCGCGGCAACGCAGCATACCAACAACGACTACAACGGATTTGAAGGATTCGCCATTGAAGGCCGGCCTGCTCATGTAACTGTGCGTGGGAAGGTACAAGTTCGCGATGGGGTATTTGTAGGTGAGCCAGGTCGCGGTCGCTTGCTTCGCCGGCAGCCTCAATATACCCCGTGCCAAGGTAAAGAAGAGGCGGTAGCTCATGCCGGTTGACGCACAGGCCGCGATCGACCTTCTCAAGGAACTCCGCACTCTCACTGCGGATGAGAATGGCGCGCAGCGTTTGGCCTGGAGTCCGGTCTGGCTCAAAGCACGCGAATGGTTTCAATCTAAATTGCACGAACTACCCGTTGAGCATCACGTTGACGCCGCCGGGAATAGCTGGACCACTCTTGCGGGTGTATCCGATGCAACCTTGATTCTCGGCAGTCATCTCGACTCCGTGCCCAACGGCGGCTGGCTTGATGGCTGTCTGGGAGTGATCGGTGCATACGCAGTTCTGCGGCGAATCAGCGAAGAATACAGCGACAAGCCACCCATCACGATCCGTCTCGTGGACTGGGCTGATGAAGAGGGTGCGCGCTTTGGCCGCAGCCTGTTCGGCTCTTCAGCTTTTGCCGGCACGCATAGCATCGATCAGGATCGCGGCCGCACAGATGCCGACGGCACTCGCCTTGAAGATGCACTTGCGGCATGTGGTATCCGCATCGACTCCATCGGCGAAGCTGGCCTGGAGCGGAAGAACGCAGCAGCATACCTTGAACTGCACATCGAGCAGGGGCCCGTACTTGAGAGCATGGATCTTCCGCTCGCCGCTGTGCTTGGCACCAAGGGCGTCGAGCGCCATGCCATTACCTTTCACGGCCAGGAAGCCCACTCCGGTTCCACACCCATGAATGCGCGGCGAGATGCTCTGGCCGCTGCCGCCAAGCTCGCGCTTGAGATTCGCCCCATCGCCAAACGCCATACTGACGCGGTCTGCACCATGGGCAGTGTCAAGACATTCCCAGGCATAGTGACCGCCGTGGTTGGCCGTTGTGAAGCCACACTCGATCAGCGCGATCTCGACGCCGAGATTCTCGCCACCATGTATCGCGAAGCACAGGAGAAGAGCGTTCAATTCGCCTCGGAAGAGGGTTGCACTGTGGAGTGGTCGCGCATCTGGAACATCGCGCCGGAGCCTTTTCATCCCGAACTGATCGAGCTCTGCGAAGAGGCTATCCGCGAGACGATTGGCCGCGCGCATCGCATGCCTTCCGGCCCACTGCATGACGCTGCCGAGGTCTCGCGAGCGGGCATTCCCACCGTGATGATGTTCGTGCAATCGCTCAAGGGGATCAGCCACAATAAGATTGAAGACACGCTTGAAGAGCATTTGAAAGTGGCCATCACGGCCTTTGACAAATTGGCGTCGAAAACCATCGAGTGGATTCGCGCGAGATAAAGTAAGGCCGCGAAGACCAGCCGGAAAGGTGTAGAAAATGAGCGCAATCGAAACATTGGTCCCCGTAAAAGTTCCCCATTGGATTAACGGCAAAGCGGACTCGGGAACATCCGGACGCAAGGGCGCGGTTACCAATCCCGCGACCGGCGAGATCGTCGCAGAGGTTGATTTTGCCGGCATTGAAGACGTTGATCGCGCGGTTGCTTCTGCCAAATCCGCAGCAGCAGAATGGCGCTCGACACCTCTTTCCCGCCGCGCAGAAGTCATGTTTCATCTACGCGATTTGATTGTCCGAAATCGCAGTCAACTCGCCGAAATCATCAGCCGTGAAAACGGCAAAACCATTGCCGATGCACTTGGTGAAGTGGCGCGCGGTCTTGAGAATGTGGAGTTCGCCTGCGGCATTCCCAACCTGCTTAAAGGTGGTTACACTGAGCAAGCCAGCCGCGGCGTTGACGTCTATCAGATTCGCCAGCCGATCGGCGTAGTCGCGGGTATCACGCCATTCAACTTCCCCGCGATGGTTCCGCTATGGATGCTCTCGACCGCCATTGCCTGTGGCAACGCATTTATCCTCAAGCCTTCCGAAAAAGTCCCCGGAGCCAGCGTGTTTCTAGCCGAATTGGCCAAAGAGGCCGGCGTTCCCGACGGCATTCTCAACCTTGTTCACGGCGATAAGGTTGCGGTGGATCGCCTGCTTGAACATCCAGACATCAAGGCCATCAGCTTCGTCGGCTCCACGCCCGTTGCACGCTATATCTATGAGACAGCGACCCGCAACGGTAAGCGCGTACAAGCCCTTGGCGGTGCAAAAAACCACATGCTAGTCTTGCCGGATGCCGATATCGCGATGGCCGCCGACGCTGCTATCTCCGCCGGCTACGGTGCAGCTGGCGAGCGCTGCATGGCCATCTCAGTTGTGCTTGCTGTGGGTGATGTTGCCGATCCGTTGATCGAAGCGATACGCGAACGAGTAGCTCGAATCAAGGTTGGCCCCGGCTCAGAGCCGACCAGCGAGATGGGCCCGCTCATCTCTAGAGAGCATCGCGATCGAGTCGCCGGCCATTTGGATGCTGCCGTCGCCGAAGGTGCAACGCTCTCGATCGATGGCCGCCTTGATCCGGCCATGAGCACAAGTGGATTCTTCCTCGGCCCTTCACTGATCGATAATGCGAAACCAGGTATGCGCTGCTACGACACTGAGATCTTCGGACCCGTGCTCAGCGTAGTTCGAGTCGCATCGTATGCGGAAGGCCTCCGCCTCATCAACGAGAATCCTTACGGAAACGGCACCGCGATCTTCACGCAGAATGGCGGCGCGGCACGCCAATTTCAATTCGACGTTGAAGTGGGAATGGTGGGCATCAACGTCCCCATTCCAGTTCCCGTTTCCTACTACAGCTTTGGCGGATGGAAGTCTTCGCTCTTTGGCGACCTCCACATGTACGGCCCGGAAGGAGTGCAGTTTTACACCCGCTCGAAAGTGGTTACAAGCCGCTGGCCCGATCCCGGCGCAAGCAAAGTCGACCTCGGCTTTCCGCAGGTGCGCTGAAGTCTGAACAGGGCCTGGACGGACCGCGTGCACGACCCGGTACAAGCATTCGACCGCGATGATAGGATTTTGAAGATTGATTGAGGAGAGCGCGATGAGCGAGACAGCTGAATTGAAGGCACTGACATCGGAAGAAATTACGACCATTACGCGCCAGACCAACTACGGCACATGGCGTTTTCAGAAGACCTGGAAGCCGCTGCACGTTGCCGACGCCGAGGGCTGCTGGTTCACTGATGGCGCAGGCAAGCGCTATCTCGATTTCAGCTCGCAGCTTATGTGCGTAAATCTCGGCCACAAGAACCCGCGCGTGATTGAGTCGATCGCCGAACAGGCACGTGAGCTGGCCTATATTGCCCCCGGGTACGCAACCGATGCCCGCGCTCGCCTCAGCAACAAGCTGCTTGAAGTGCTCCCCAAGGGTTTGGATAAATTCTTCTTCGCAACCAGCGGGACAGAAGCAAATGAGGCAGCATTCAAAATTGCGCGCATGGTTACCGGAAAGACAAAGATCATCTCACGCTATCGCTCTTATCATGGATCGACCATGGCATCCATCGCGGCCACGGGCGATCCACGGCGTTGGGCGATGGAGCCTGGGGGTAAAGGTGCAGGCTTTGTCTTCGCACCAGAGACTAACTGCTATAACTGCCCCATCAAGCATACTTATCCTGGCTGCAATGTCGCGTGCGCCGATTACATCGAACACATGATCCGTAACGAGAGCGATGTTGCAGCCATCATCCTCGAACCCGTAGTGGGCACAAACGGCGTGCTCGTTCCGCCGCCCGAGTATTTCCCGCGCTTGCGAGAAATTTGCGACCGCTACGGCGTACTTATGATCGCCGACGAAGTGATGGCAGGCTGGGGCCGCACTGGTAAGTGGTTTGCAGTTGATCACTGGAACGTGACGCCCGACATACTTGTAACTGCCAAAGGTATCACGTCGGCGTATATGCCGCTGGGACTCTGCGCCACATCCAGAAAAATCGCTGACTATTTCGAGGATCACTACTTCTCGCACGGCCATACCTATGAAGCGCATCCCATGACGCTCGGGCCGGCGGTTGCGACGATTGAAGAGATGCAGCGCCTGAAGCTTGTCGAGCGCGCCGCGGAGCTTGAACCCTATGTTCGCGAAAAGCTTGAGGCACTCAAAGCCAAGCATCCTTCAATCGGCGACGTGCGCGGCCTCGGCCTCTTTTTTGCCGTCGAGTTAGTAAAGAATCGCACCACCAAACAGCCCTTCAACACCATGTCCGACAAGGTGGAAGGGAAGCCGATGGTGGTCGATCAGATCGCCGCAAAAATGATGGCCGACGGTGTTGCACAGCAAGCATGGGTGAGCCACTTCGTCATTGCCCCTCCTTTGATCGTAACCAAGGAAGAGTTGGACTTTGGTATTGCGTCCCTCGACGAGCATCTGAGTATTGCCGATGCGCTCGTGGATTAGGGATGATGGGCGGGGGCTATGCGGGTGGCGCATAAACAGCGGGTGCTATCGCTTTCATCAGCGCCACATACAAAATCCCTGAAGTGAAGAATCCGACAAACCATGCGTAGTCGTAGAGGAAGTGCATCGGCGGGAAAATTAACCCGACGAGCGCAATCACCACACCCAGGACTAGCGCTACCACAGCTCGCGGATTCACGCCCTTTGTGTAGTGATATGCTCCTTCGCGGTGATAGAGCGAGTTAACGTCCAGTTGTGTTTTACGAATAAAGAAGTAATCGCCGATCATGATTCCGGCTACTGGTCCAAGCAGTCCTGAGTAGCCAACCAGCCAGCCGAATATATAGGCATCGGGCGTAGCGAGAAGCTTCCACGGGCACATTGCAAGTCCGAGAAATCCAGTAATCAATCCACCCGTGCGAAAGCTGATCAATCGCGGATAGAGATTCGAAAAATCATTCGATGGCGAAACCACATTCGCGCCGATGTTCACATTGAGCGTAGCAATCAGAATCGCGATCAGCGCGACGAAAGCCACCACAGGCTGATGGAACGCACCGATCAGCAATATCGGATTCCAGATAGGATGGCCGAAGAGCACAGTGGAAGCCGACGTCACCGAGATGCCTACAAACGTATAGAGCGTCATTGCGACGGGCAATCCGAACGCCTGTCCCCAAGCCTGCGATGTTTGCGATTTCGAGTAGCGTGTGAAGTCGGGAATATTCAAAGCGAGGGTCGCCCAGTAACCCACCATCGCAGTCAGTGATGGAAAGAAGACCGCGAGAAACTCGCCCGTTGTATGAAACTGGCTCGGTGTCGAAAGCATCGATCCGAAGCTTCCAGCTTTGATTCGTACCCAGATGAGCAGCGCTGCGGCCATGACAAACATGAACGGCGCGCCAAACGCCTGTAGATGCCGGATTGACTCTACGCCGCGCCACACAACAACCATGTTGAGCAGCCAGAAGCCGAGGAAGCACGCCCACACCACGCCGTCTTTCGCCGCAACAGACGGCCAGATAACAGCCATCATGGAATGGATAGCGGTTCCGCCAATCCATGATTGAATGCCGAACCAGCCGCAAGCCACAATGGCGCGTAGAATTGCTGGCAGATTTGCGCCGCGCACGCCGAACGGAGCACGAATGAAGACGGGAAACGGGATGCCGTACTTTGCGCCCGCATGTGCATTGAGCAGCATCGGAACCAGCACAATCAAATTGCCCAGCAGCACTGTGCCCACAGCCTGCTTCCAATCCATTCCCTTCGCGATCAGCGATGAAGCAAGCTGGTAGGTGGTGATCTCCATCGACATTGAGAACCACAGCGCGATGTAGTTGTAAGTGCCCCAGGTGCGCTGTGCCGACGTTGTGGGAGCCAGGTCGCGATTCGAAAGTGACGGGTCAATACTGCTCAATGCCCCTCCTGGGGACGGTTGTCCCGAGTCTGCAAACCTGTTGGCGTGATAAGCCTGAGGCTAAGCGATAAGCGAGGATTTATCAACCGGATTGTGCACTCCCGCAATCGAACTCACACTCCCGCAGGTTTACTTTTTCACCACGCTTAAAGTAATGCTGGACGGATATTGCGCAGAGTGGTGGATCTGGTTGTGAGCAATCACGCCCACAGATTCATCGTAATTATTTCCTCCGGTATTAAGGTTGCGGTCGAAGCGCGGGAAATTGCTACTGCTGACCTCAATCCGCAGTTGGTGCCCTGGCGCGAAGTAGTTGCTGGTCTGCATAGGTTGAAAGGTGACCCTGTAAACCTTGTCCTTCTCCATAAAAACCGACGGCTTATCATACCCTTCGCGATATCGCACACGCTGAATATTGTCATCGATGTTATAAGCCGTGCCGTCGGGCAAAACTTCAATGACCTTGACCGTAAAGTCAGTGTCCTTTACATCGCTCGACACATAGAGAGTAACGTCGATCGGACCGCTAACCTCCAAGCCTTCCTTCAGCGTGCCGGTGCTATAGACGAGGACGTCATCACGCGCTTCCATACTGCGCTGGTCAATGGCACCCGGCTTCAGATCTGCGCCCATGCAGCAGAAACCTCCGCCGTGCGTGGTAACTGGATTCATTGGATCGTAGGTGAACTTGTCGGCTATGTCCCTCTTGCTCACCGCAGTCAGCAGAGTCCCGTCTCCATTGAGGGAGTTAGCATGTCCGCCGCTTGCCAGGTAATAGGTCACCGGCTTTGCAGCAGCAGGTGGCCACGTTTCGGATGACTGCCATTTATTCATTCCCATTGTGTAGTACTGAACCTTGGGAGTCTTAGCAAGCATACCGTTGTCCTCGCCCTTGAGGAAGTGGTCAAACCAGCCGTATGTCAGCGCATCATAATCCAGCCGCGCGTCGCCCAGGTCGCGCTCGCCAACAATAGTATGTTCCGCTGCGCGCTTGTAGGCGCAATGCGAAACGGGAGCGATGACAGCATACTGCTCGTCGGCGACTGCGGGGCTGGCTGTCTTGCGGACAAAGTTATATGCGGCCAGGTTTGGTCCCGTACTGACGTCATACCAGGTCATCATCCAGAGGCCAGGAACATTGATCTTCATCGAGTCGTTCCACAATCCGCCCTGCGCCCATGACGGATCGTTGGGAGTGCGGATAATCATGCCGGGCTTGCCGGAAGGTGTCGTATCGGCGAAGATGCCGTGCTGGCTGCCAACTGCCGCAAGGATGTCTTTTTCCGGCAGATGCTGCAGGGCCTTTGACCAATCAACCGTAGGCGGGTGCGCTGCAAGATCGTAGGACTTGGCAGCATTCACCAACGCCTCCTGCGACATGCTTGCCGGAAAATTCGGCTTGCCTTCATTTGTTTCCAGGCCGGAGTCGTAAAGCCATGTGCCGAACAGCATCTGCACTGCCCCGCCCCGAAACCAGTTGCCCTGCTCATAATAAGGGCCCACCTTGCCCACGCCCGCACCAAAGCTTTCCGGAATGAAAGTGGCCAGCGCCTTGTTTCCGCGTGAGGCCACGTTCAACTGCCACTCCGCCGTTGAAGAGCAGCCGATCAGCCCCACCTTGTCTGCCGACCAGCCCAGCCCTCCCATCCAGTCAAGCGCATCATCGGAGTCGGTCAGCGGAACGCCCAGAATGTCGTAGTCGCCTTCTGAAAAGTACCGGCCCCGCTCGTTCATCTCTATATAGGCGTATCCGTGCTTCACCGCTTCCAGTTCCGTGGTCATATCGCGCGGCGCGCCCAATTCCACATCCCAGTAGTTGAAGTTATAAGGGGTGCGGACAAAGATAATCGGATACTTCTTCGACTCGTCCTTGGGCCGGTAAATGTCGGCCTGCATCCTCTTGCCATCGCGCATGGGAACCATCACCTTGCGCTCAATGATGGCGATCGATTCGAGCTCCTTTTCGATTGAATTGCGGCGGGCAATGGTAGCGGCATCCTGCAGCCTGCCTTGGGCCTGTGCAGGTAGCGCAACGCCCGCGACCATAGTGCAACAGAAGGTTCCTAGACACACTAGTTTCGCGGTTCGATGCATGCCGCCCTCACTCTTCAATTTAAATTTTGAGGAATACGATCCCGTGCAAAAACTATACCGCAGTCAAGCCAGTCAATCCTTCGCTCCCTCGGTTGGGTGCGCGGATGAGATTCGTGCTTCCGCAGCTGCCGTGCAAATTGGTAAGACCGACTACATGAACGGCAGAACAGCAACACCGATGATTCCCGATAGGGATGGCGCACGAAAATGAAGACCTTGGGAGCGGCGTGACGCCCGGTCTCGCAAGACCTCATGGAAGAACTGCGCAGATGGACGAAGACTAGGAATGGGTAATCTCCTGCGCTGGATACAGAGAATAGAAGTCCATTTCGGAGCCACTCCGAACGCTTAAGAGTCTGCTGCATTCGTGCAGTGCTTAGCTGCAAAATGACTTCGTTGTAACTTCTTTGTTTTGGCAAATGGCAAAAGGTGGAAATACGTAAGTGCTCTGTATTCGATAGGAAAATGATGTAATGTGTTTATTTTCAGCGAGATGAGATGAGAGCCCTACGTTTGGCATTTTTCGGGCGATTACGTCCAGAGTCTAAGCTCCTTTGGGCTCAGGTCCCCAAGCAATTCGAGGGGAGAAGAGGAGCTTGGTGGCGCTGTGTTCCGGTGCGGCTTCAATGCCCATTCAGTACCCGACCCAGGCAACAGCGAGGTAGTCGTGGGCGCGATCGCCTTTCGGGTTGATCTGATCATAATTGCCTCTACTGGATCGGTTTTTGAGCTTTACGTTTTGCTTGTGCGCCTAAGATTGCTAATTGAATTGCAAATTTCGCTTAAGAAGTTTTCGCTGCTGCTGCTAGCGCTTGGGAGTTTGGATGAGATGGGCGGAAGCGGCCCACCGCGACTGAAGCCAATATCGATTATGTCGGCCCCCGAACCGGGAGCTAAAAACCGCCGCCTTCCTCCGTATCGGGCATCAGACCTGAAATCAGGTCCCTTCGAGTGCGCTCAGAGAATGGTTTCGACTTCGGTGAAAAGCGCTCCGCAACCTGAGAACCGTACAACTTGAGTCCCGCGGTTTCCATTCAATCTACATGTTGTCTTTTTTGTTACGTGAGGGTTATCCAACTGTATAGCAAGTGGAGTATATTGCTGCGCATAAGGAGTCTCCCCGTGAAAGACACAAAGAACCAACCTGGGAAGCAAGAACAGAAGGACCATCAGCAACAGCAAAAGCATCACCAACAGAAACAGCAACAGCAGAAAACCAAGCAGGCGCCGAAGAAAGCTCAAGAGCTGGAAGTATTTCACGAGCATGAGCGCATTGAGACGCGCATGACCCGCTGAACTTCATCTTCGACCCAGCTATACACGCGCTTTGAGCGTTGTGTTGAATGGTGAGCTCCCTCCTGCGGGGACGCGGGAGGGAGACTCAATCCCGTATACGGGAACGCTGCTTTTCACCTGGAGAATAACTACTGCTCGCTAGCGCACGGGGCATTTGTCCCGGAGACCAGGTCCGTTCGACTTCTTTGGAAAAGCGCTCCGCTCAGAATATCAAGCCTGTTTTTGATATGGGCATTGGCTACCAGGAATTTCTCAGCAGCCTATTTTAGATACGAAGCTTGGAGGCGGGACACCATTACATATTAGTATTTGGCTAGCCATGCAGGATTTCCCAAAACACGATGCTCCTCTGTTAACTACAGTTCTGGTTACAGTCAAAGTGGACGGTGTCCCGGATAAAGACTACGCGTTCAAAGCGACCTTCAGTATTGGCCGCACGGACGAATGCGATGTCTGCATCAAAAATGAGTTTGTCAGCCGGATCCATGCGCGTGCTTCCTTCGAGAATGGGGAATGGTGGTTGGGCGATCTGAACAGCAGTAACGGAATCTGGGTCGGCGAGAATCAACTCCGGCGCGTGCAGCTGAAAGAAGGCACTTCGGTCCGTTTGGGTATCCGTGGGCCCGAGCTTCGATTCAACATCGTCAGGCCTGTTGTTATACCTCGCCCGCTCGCCGATACCAAACTGGATAAGTCCGAATACGCAAAGCATTACTTTGGCACAGGCGACCAGAAGCGCGAAGCGGGCGAGCATACGATGCTGATCCGAACGGTTTTTGCCGAGGTGCAGAAAAAACAGAAGCGAAAGTACGGAGGAGTGATTCTGGCACTGGCCGGTGTGATGTTGTGCCTGGGAGGCTTCGCGTATTACGAGCACCAGGAGGCGTCCAAACAGCGCACGATGGCGAAGGAAATCTTCTACTCCATGAAGGCGCTGGATATCGACATCGCCAACTTGCAGGATGCTGTGAAAGCGTCGAATAACCAACAGGGGATGGATCAGATCAAGAGAATTGAAGCGCAGCGCGGGGAGATGGAAAGCAGTTATGACCACTATCTCGCCGGATTGCATGTCTACAATCCGAAGATGTCGGAGGAGGATCGGCTGGTGCTTCGGGTGGCGAGGATATTTGGAGAGTGCGAACTGGATATGCCGCCGGATTTCGTGGCTGAAGTGAACAAATATATCAAACTATGGCAGTCGTCGGGTCGTATGGAAAAGGCGATCACGAAGGCGCGCGAGAATGGCTATACGGCTACCATTTCAAAGCAGCTTTTGGACGAGGGGCTTCCACCGCAGTTCTTTTATCTGGCATTGGTAGAGAGTGACTTCGACCCTTACGTCAGTGGTCCTGAGACCCGCAAAGGAATCGCGAAGGGGATGTGGCAGTTCATCCCGGAAACGGCGGTGAAGTATGGGATGCATCTTGGACCGCTTGTCGATTTGCCGCGGCCGGATACTCTGGACGATCGCCATAATTATCAAAGAGAAACTGTGGCTGCTTCTCATTACTTGAAAGACCTTTATGGAAGCGACGCACAAGGTTCTGGCCTGCTGGTAATGGCATGCTACAACTGGGGTGAAGATTACGTACTGCCGCTGGTTCGGAGCATGCCGGCAAACCCCCGGGATCGCAACTTCTGGATGCTGCTCCAAAATCATAGGGACAAGATTCCCAAGGAGACTTACGACTATGTTTTCTATATTGTGTCTGCCGCTGTGATTGGGGAGAATCCTCGGCTATTCGGATTTGATTTTGACAATCCGTTGGCGAATTTGAATGCTCACGTATCGGTAAATGTGGAACTCCGTCGAGCGGCCGTTCGACGCGCTCACTGGCTTGGGCAGCATGCCGCCGGGGTCGGGCCGATAAGTGCGGTCGCGAATCGTAGTCAAAGACTTCCGTCCGGCCGTGAGAGTGAAGATTTGCCAATCTTTTTCGTTCCGAATGTACGGCCCGCACCAGATCAAATTCAGCGATTTGACGGGGCTGCGCAGCGAAGAACCTTTTGCTACCATGCTTCAAGAAAGACCGGGCGCGAGTCACTTAGAGCATTTTCGGAATACATGTAGATTTTTTAGGAGTCCTGCAGAGGGGCTTTTCCTGGAATGAAGCCTCTTGAGTGTGTACTTTCCTTCTACACCAATCCCGAAACTGCAATGGCCCAATCAAAAGCCGCTCAGGCCATTTTCGTCTCCAGTATGGAAATACTGGGAATCTGGCGACTTGAACGATTTTAGTAACAGGTTTTAGTAACGGAATATGTAAAGTCTTTAGAATCAATCGCTGGCGGAGAGAGGGGGATTCGAACCCCCGGTACAGCTTTTGACCGTACAACGGTTTAGCAAACCGCCGCCTTCAGCCACTCGGCCATCTCTCCGCGGTCTGATTCGGATTATACCGGAAGTTCA
>Ga0302320_10003700_pt1 | contig 35246 bp, 28 predicted proteins | sample Bog_T0_3_FD_202130 | JGI IMG/M metagenome (GOLD analysis project Ga0302320, IMG submission 202130) | Peat permafrost microbial communities from Stordalen Mire near Abisko, Sweden - Bog_T0_3 | ecosystem: Environmental > Terrestrial > Soil > Wetlands > Peat | place: Sweden: Abisko, Stordalen Mire...
CGTGATGTGAGACGCGATTCGTGCGAGCCGCAGGCCGCGGCATGACGCGAATGCGTGCTCGGCATGAAGACCAAGACCAGGAGACCCGCCTGACTCACACTGTGCGGGCAATCCGGCACTCTCGAGGCCCTCGATGTCGATGAATGACGCCCGCTCCGGATCTGCCGAAGGGACCCACACGGTCTTCGTGAGCTATGCCCACGAGGACGCCGTACGCGCACAAGAACTCATCACAGGCCTCGAGCAGGCAGGGTTCCGGGTTTGGTGGGATCGGCTCATCGTTGCCGGCGCCGTGTTTGCAGCTTCGACGGAGCAGGCGCTCGAATCGGCGAGCGTGATCGTCGTGCTCTGGTCGCAATCGTCCGTGACTTCCCATTGGGTGCGTGACGAGGCGACGTGGGGACGCGACCGGCAGCGCCTCGTGCCGGTGTCGCTCGACGGCACGGAGCCACCGCTCGGCTTTCGCCAGCACCTGTTCATCGACCTTTCCGAATGGAAGGGTGAGCCCGACGCGCCGCAATTCCACGCCCTGCTGCAGGCGATCGGCGCGCTACACGGGGAACCGCCGACGCCCGTGGCGCCGCCACGGCCTTTGCAGGCGCCGCCGAGGACGAATCGTCGCGCGCTGCTCGCCGGCAGTGCGGCGCTTGCGGTTGCCGCCCTCGGCGGAGGCTGGTACGCGTGGCGACGTGCAGCCCGTGAGCGAACCTCCAACGGCGTTGCCGTGCTCCCTTTCGTCAATATGAGCGGTGATGCGACACAAACCTATTTCACCGACGGGATGGCCGCCGAAGTGCGCGCGGCGCTCTCGCGCACGCGTTTCCTGCGCGTGATTGCGCAGGTGTCTTCAGAGGCGTTTCGTGACGCCCACTTGGACGCACCCGCGATTGCCGACGCGCTCGGCGTTGCATTCCTTCTCGAGGGCAACATGCGCCGCTCCGGTTCGACCTTCCGAATCACCACCGAGCTGATCGACGGACGCACAGGCTTCAGCCGTTGGGGTCAGACCTTCGATCGGCCGATCGACAATGTATTCGAGGTGCAAAGCGAGATTGCACGTTCGGTGGTGGAGGCAGTGGCGGCGGAAGTGCACCATGCAGGCGAACCGGCGGCCAACTTCCCGGAACGCTCACCGGGCGGCACGACGAACGTCGCGGCGTACGATGCGTATCTGCGCGGCCTGGTGCAATACAAGCGGTCCGAGAACGAGGCTTCCGAGCGGCAAGCCCTCGCCGCATTCGATGCGGCGATCTTGGCGGACCCTGAGTTCGCAGCGGCGCACGCGGCGCGTGCGCGTACGCTGGAGGCGCTCGCGAACGACTACGTCGATGCACCGCGTATGCGTGAGACGAAGGATGCAGCCCTGCATGCTGCCGAAACCGCGGTCTCGCTTGCACCGAATTCCGCCGATGCGCAGTCGACGCTCGCGATCGTGCTCTTCCAGGGGCGCCTGGACGTTCGTGGCGCGCGCCGCCCCTACGAGCTCGCCTACCGGCTCGGCGCCGGCGATGGACCGGTCGTCGCGCGTTACGCGCTGTATGCAAGCCAGGTCGGCCGCGCCGACGAGGCCGCGCCGGCGATGGCCCGTGCACTCGAACTCGATCCGCTCAACCCCCTGATGCATAGCGCCCTGGCGAGTACGAAGTATCTGGCGAGGCGCTACGTGGACGTCATGCCGCCGGCCAATCGTGCGCTCGCCCTGAACCCCAAGCTCTCCGACGTGCACGCGACGATCGGGGCAGCGCTGTTGGCGCTGGGGCGCTTCAGCGAGGCGCAAGAGGCGTTCGTTGCGGAGCCGACTGAGCTGCTGCGATTGCCCGGGCTTGCGATCCTGGCTCAGAGGCGCGACGATACCAAAGGCGCGGAGGCCGCGCTCGCGACCTTGAGGACGGAGGTCGGTGACAGCGGGCTATATCAACAGGCTCAGGTGCTTGCGCAGTTCGGACGCTTGGATGCGGCGCTCGAGGTACTGGCGCGCGCCCGGTCGCTCGATGACTCGGGTCTCACGCTGGCGCGCACCGATCCGCTGCTCGATCCGCTGCGCTCGCGCAAGGAATTTTCCTCGCTTCTGCAACAGCTTGGCTTTGATTAGCGATGCTCGAACGGACCTATGAACCAAGATGGAGATTCCGATGGGTAAACCTCAGATTGCGATGCCGGTCCTGACGTTGGCGGGCCTTTGCCTGTTCGCCGGGTGCACGGGCAAATCCGCGCCCCCTGCGCCGAGCGCGGCGCCGCCGGCACCGGGGGCTCTCCGCAGCGCCCCGCCGACCGACAAGAACGCCCCTCAGGGCGGTGGCGTGGACCTCGATAAAGATCAACCGGACGGGGGTGGCATCAAGAATCCTTCTTAACCGCCGGCTGAAGCAGAATTTTCAGCGGGACGCATCGAGCACATCGTCGATCCATCCCGCGTAGGCGCTGACGCGCGTGTATACGCCGGGTTTTGCATCGGCCACACAGCGCGTCGAACCCCAGCTTACGATGCCGACGACCGCGCGCCCGGGCTGATCGCCATAAACCAACGGCCCGCCACTGTCCCCCAGGCAGGTCTTTGCCGCCGGCGCGCCGGCGCAGAGCACGCTCGAATCGATGCGCCAGGGAGCCTCGCGCAGCGCCAGGTAGCACGTGCGCCGAGGCTCGAGATTCAGGTTCACCCGCATCAGGACGGCTGACGGTTCGAAGCCCGGCACGTCGCGCGTCTTTCCCCAGCCGAAGGCACTGACCGCCGTATGCGGCCGCGGCGCAGGGTCGCGATCGACCGGGATCACCGCGATTTCGCGGGCATCGAAGCCTGCCTCGGGTCCATTGCCGAGCGCGAAATGGACGAGCGCCACATCGTCGTGGAACATGTCGTTGCTGCGCCAACGAGGGTGAATGACCGCGCAGTCGATCGGAAAGGTCACGCCCTCGTCGATGGAGATGTCCTCGGCGCCGAGGCGCACTCGAAAGCCGTCGATCACCATGTGTGCGTCGACGCAGCGCGACAGCGGCACGCGGTGCGCGCGAGAGACGGTCAGACTCTTGCGCGCTGTAGCGAAGGCGGGCTTAAGAAACGGCGCCGATTCGCGCGGGTCCGGTGCAATGCAGTGGGCGGCGGTCAACACCCAGTCGCGTGCGATCAACGTGCCGCCGCACCAGTGCTCGAGTTCCCAGCGTGGCGGCGTCCCAGACCCATTCGCGCTCTTGTAACGCTGCCAGGTCGCCTCGCTGATATCGCGATAGATCTCGGCCTGCCACGGTGCGGTCGGTGCCGGCACTCGGATGAATTGCAGCGGCTGGGCGGCTTCGTCCACTGCGGCCGCATGGCGCCGCCGCAACGCCGGCACCTCGCGCCAGAGCTCTTCTGACCTCGCGTCCAAGCGCTCGGCGAACGGCATCCGAGCCGCCGAGCGCTGATCGGGATCGGCGTCGGCGTTGCCGGCTGCTGTGGCGGCCGGCGGGTCAGCGGCGCGCGCGGAGACGCCCAGGAAGGCTAGCAGCACGCCGAGCGCCGTGGTCGGAGCGAGCGCGCACCAATCGAGCGGAGTAGCCATTGATCAACTCGTGTGACCGGCAGGGTCCCCGAATATTAACCGCATCCTGTCGAGCGGCGAAGGTCTTATGAGGCTGCGGCGCCGGCGGAATAGGCCGGGATGAGGCGCGCGCACTGTCTTTGCTTCGGGCCGCAGCTGGCAAAGGCAACTCGACTGCAGAGTGGGGGCTCGGGGAGATGAGTGCAGATTCGGCGCGCATGTGCGGAACATCCGCAGGCGATGGCGAACTTGCTTGCCCGACTCGGATATGCAGAGAAACCTGTCGAGGCCTCGCTGATGATCGTCGGTATTCAGTATGCTGTTCTTCGACGGCCCTTCCTAGAAATAGGCGGCACATCCCTGGAGCGCGAAAGAAGCCATACGGATGTGGTTTGCAGTTGTGTTTCTCGGCGTAGCCTTGGGGTTGGTCGGTATCGCGATGGAAGTTGTGGAACACCGCGCAATCTGACCGGGACATCTCGTTACCGAAGTTTTACCGTTCCGTGGTTTTAGTCAAGAACACCCATTGTGGGCATGCCACGCCCAGGTTTGATACAGTCCCCGCGGGTAGAGTACGGTGCGGTTAGCAGGCGGGGGTGCCCCATGAGCAGCGAGCCGGATGCGGAGGCGACGAGAGTGCGATTCCTCCCATCGTCGGTGACGGTGGTGCCGGCGCCCTCTCGGATCGACTCGCCGGCTTGCGGCGGGATCGAAACGCGGGTGGATTTCGCTGCGAATTAGGGTCCAGTGTTCTTGGTTTTGGGTCGGCGGCCTTCGTCGGCGTTGCAACTCGCGACCTGTATGCACAGCAGGTACCGCGCGCGCCTGACGGTCGAGGGGCGCATTTCGACGTCTATGCTGACCTGGTCGATCAAAGTTTCCCGTGGGGCGCAGTATTCAATCTTGCCGGGGATGCGGTGGTGAGTTCCTCTCGATTCCGGGCATGCTCATGAAAGTCGGAAGTTTTCCCCGCGTGAACGTCGCGCCGACCGCGGCGCGCGCAGCCGATTAGCGGCCGCCGCGGCCGTCGCCGGCCGCTCGACGCCGAAACTCACAAAGTCTCCTCGGACTCGTGACGATTCAACAACTCGGCAAAGACCGGCGTTCAGACTAAAATTCTTCGGTATTTCCGGAATGCGGGCACTCGAGACGAGAATCTCATCGCGGCGGGCCGCCGCGCGGCGGTTCGTGGCCGAATAACGGCCAACCGCTTTGACGCCTGTTCCCCCCTCTGCCTTAACTACGGCCATCCGGAAGATTTTGTATTGTTGTTGAATTCATACAAGATAAAGGGGTTCCTCAATATGCGTGACGACTCGCCAAGGATTCATGCTTCGGGGTCTGTGTTGCTTGCGCTGCTCCTCAGCGCCGCGACACTGACAGTTCCGCTGAGTGTCGATGCTCAACAGACCGCGACGGCCGGTGACAACGGCGGACTCGAGGAAGTCATCGTGACGGCGCGCAAACGCTCCGAGTCGATCATGGAGGTTCCGATCTCCGTCCAATCGTTCAGCGCCGCCGACATCGCGGAGGCGGGAATTCATGACTTGCAAGGCTTGAAGGACGTCGCCGGTTTCACGTTCCAGCAGACCGCGAGCACGGCCGCCGCCGGGCGCACCGAGGGGTCGATCATCTTCCGGGGGTTGCAGTCGACCTACGGCGACGTGCGCGAGAACTCCGGTTCATTGTTCGTCGACGGCATCTTCATCTCGGGCGGCCAGGCTTCGATCGGCACCGTCGATGTCGATCGGGTCGAAGTGCTCAAGGGCCCGCAAAACGCATATTTTGGCCGAAATACCTTCGGCGGAGCGGTCAATTTCGTCACCAAAGCGCCTTCGGACGAGTTCGAGTCCCAGGTCAGCGCCTCCGGCACCGACCGAAGCTCGACCGATGATGTGCTGACGCTCGAAGGTCCCATCGTCAAGGGACTGCTCGACGCCCGCATCTCCTTGAACAACCACATCAAGGGCGCGGAATACACCGCCTCAGACGGCGGTGCGCTCGGGGCCGAGCAGACCCGCGGGCTCGATGGTTCGCTGAATTTCACGCCGGCCACGGGCAGCAGCGTGCGCCTGAACGCGCACTACCAGCAGGACGACGATTCGTCGGCGGCCATCGGCTACCTGCCGGGGGAAGCCTCCTACGGCAACACCTGCGCAGGCCATACGTTCAACGTCCAGAATGCGCAGGGCGTCTCGCTGTCGCTGCCCCTGAGCCAGCAGTATTTCTGCGGCTCGATCCCGACCTTGAGCCAGATCAACGGCATCGGCGGCGTCAGGGTTCCGGATGCGAATTCGGCGCTGCCGCCGGGCTTCCTGCCGATCGCACTCAATAACAGCCTCAACAACGTGTTCCAGGACAAGGTTCCCGGTCTGGATCACACCGGCATGCGCCGCGACCTCCTGCGCCTCTCGCTGTTGTCGAGTTATGCGCTTCCCTACGATGCCACGGCGACTTTCAACGTCGGCTACAACAGCTCGTTCACGAACTACATTTGGGACGTGGACCGGTCCGCTACGTTCAGCTTCCTGTCTTCGGAACCGACGATTTCCGAAGACGTGACCGTCGATGCGCGCATCGCGACCAGCCAAGCTCTCCCGCTCAGGGGACTGCTCGGCGTGAGCTACTTCGGCGACATGCTGCAGTACCAGCAGAACAGCCTGGATGGTCCGCTGCCGGGTCCGGTCGTCGGCCTCGGCAATCTCTCCTACACGGGCGGTCCGACGAACGAGCGCAGCTATGTGCCCGCCGTGTATGGTTCGGTCGACTATGACATTTTCAGCAGTCTCACGGCCTCGGCCGAAGCACGCTTCCAGTCGGACAAAAACACGGACTATTTGACGACGAAGGGCGAGCCGCCTTCCGTCAGCGCGAAGAACAACACGGTCATGCCGCGCTTCATCGTGCGCTACAAGCCGCTCGCGGGCACGATGGTCTACGTGAGTTATTCCGAGGGCGTGCAGCCGACGCTGCTCAACTCGGGTTATCTGAGCCTCACGCCGACGCAGCAGGCATACGTTGGGGGTTTCGGCGCCGGAGCGTTCACGCAGCAGCCGAAGCTCGAGAGTTTCGAGGTCGGCATCAAGCAGTCGCTGTTCGACAATCGCGTCGACTACTCGCTCGACCTCTATCACGGACTGTGGCAGCACCAGCAGACCTCCACGGCCGTGTTCGGCGGTCCGCTGCCGCCAACGGGGACGTTCCTCAACTTGAGCAACGAAGCGACGGTCAAGGGCTTTGAATTCTCGACGCGCGCGCTGATCACGTCGAACTGGTCGGCGTCCTTGAACGTCAACTACGTGCACGCGATCTGGGATAGCTACCAGGATTTCACGCTGGCCGGGTTCATTCAGCAACCCGCCGGCACCACGGCCGCCAATGAGTTCTATTTCTTCAAGGGTAACGAGCTCTCGCGCGTGCCGGCATGGACCGGCTCGTTCTCGACGACGTACACCGATCACCTGACCGCCGGCTGGGACTGGTACGCCCGCGCCGACGTAAACTACACTGGCAGCATGTGGGAGAGCGACATCAACATCGTCAAGACCGATCCTTATGCGCGCGTCAACGCATTGCTCGGCATCCGCAAGGAGCAATACTCGATCGAGCTGTTCGCGAAAAACCTGTTCAACGATCAACACTGGGACTTTGCCGAGCGCGTGCCGAACCTGATCACGCCGAACAGTTATAGCTTCACGAACGAGGGCTTGGTGGTGCAGGCACCGGACAAACAGGAGATCGGCGCGCGCGTGAGGATCAAGTTTTGAGACGCCAAGCGAGTGAGCCGGCGCGGCCGGCTCCCCGGTCCGGTGAATGATCGTGACCGAGAGGCTCAGACGCCGGATCCTGCACCTCGCCCCGCGCCGTGTGTACTACTGGACCGGAGGTCGCGGGCCAGCGGTCATCCTCATGCACGGATCGCCTGGAAACGCCTGGCTGGTGGCGCCCCTCGCCGCGCGCTTGCTGCCGTACTTCACGGTGTATGCGATCGACACGCCCGGATTCGGCGGCTCCGATTCCCTGCCCGACCGTGTCGAGAGCGTTGCGCAGCTCGCGGACACCTATCTCGCGATCTTGGATGGCTTGGGCCTCGATCGAGTACTTGTCTACGGCACGCATTCGGGTGCGGCGATCGGATTGGAGCTTGCGCATCGGCATGGCGCCCGCGTCGCGGGCTTCGTCCTCGAGGGTGTGCCGGCATTCACCGAGGAGGAGCAGCGGCCACTGCTTGCTCCGGATTATCTCGTGGCACTCGAGCCGGAGATCTTGGGAGGGCACTATGCACGGGCGTGGACCCGCTTCCATGACCAGTTCATCTGGTTTCCGTGGTATTCGCGCGCACCGGCGCATCTGAACGAGGCTGACGCTGGTTCCGCCGCGGACATCCATCTCTGGGTGGAAATGTACTTTCAGGCGCTGCAGCACGACTATCGCCCGGCCTACCAGTCCATCATTCGCTATGGACGGGGAGCGCTCGAAGCCGCCGCTTCCGTGCGGATGCCGGGTGTGTATCTCGCGGAGACGAGCGACATGCTGTTCCCGCATTTGGATCGGCTCCCGCCGCTGCAGCCGGGTCAGCGCATTGAGCGCGTGGCGACGCGCGGCGATGTCCCCGCGCGCATCGAATCTGCATTGCGCTCGCTGCCTGCGCCGCCTTCCGCCGAAACGGCGTCCGAGGCGTCCGCCTCAGCCGCCGGTTACGAGGACTTTTTCGACCTGCCTGGCGGCGAAATCTTCGTGCGACGACGCGGCGCGCAGGACGGCAGGCCCGTGCTGCTGCTGCACGATGCTCCTGGCGCGGGCCGACCGTTGATCGAACTCCAGGACGCTCTCGCGCGGCATCGGCCCGTGATCCTGCCTGACTTGCCGGGTTGTGGCGAATCCGATCCCCTGCCGGAGGGTGAGCGCCGGCTCGCGGATTATGCCGACGCTGTGGCGGCGCTGTTGAGAGCGCGGGCGGTTGGCCCTGTGCAGGTCCATGCCGTGGGATTCGGGGCCGCCCTTGCGCTCGAACTGAACGTCCGGCATTCAGATCTCGTCTCGATCATCAGTGTCACCGGCTTGTTGCGTGTCACCGGGTCCCAGCGTACCGCGATGATCGGCAAGCTCGCACCGCCGATCGTCTTGGGCGACGATGGCGCTCACTGGTACCGGACGTGGCTGATGCTGCGTGACTCCCTCGTGCGTTGGCCGTGGTACGCACGCACGGCAAGCGCTCTGCGACGCCAGGCGCTCGCGTTCGATGCCGCGCAATTGCACGCCTGGACCTGCGATGTCATGCGCCAATGGCACGCCTATCACCATCTCGTCGATGCCGTGCTCGAGTGGAACCCCGACCGCGCGATCGCGAGCGCCGGCGCTAGGTTGTCGATTGCTCTTGATCCCCGCCATGCCTTGTACGGGGACGATGCACGATGGGCGGCGAGCGGTGTCGCGGCCGTGACCCTGCCCGAACAGCTGTCGGGTCAGGCGACTGTGCTCGCGTCCCTGACACAGCGATCGGCGCTGTCGGCCGAATAGCGGTCAGCTGCCTTTACGCGATGCATGGCATCCTCTACCGTCCACGCCGTCCATGAACACCATTGACAGTCAAGACACGAGCTCCACGGCCTTGATGCGGGCCTTGGCCGATCTTGTGCCGCCCGCCAACCTCAAGAATTCAGCGGATGACCGGGATTTCTACTCGAGCGACGTATATTCCACGGGCGTCCGGGCGGAGTGCGTCGTGGCGCCGGAGTCGGTGGAGAACCTGCAAGCGGTCGTCGGCACCTGCACGTCGCAGGGATTTTCGGTCATTGCACGGGGTGGCGGCCTTTCCTATTCGTCCGGTTATGTGCCGGAGGCGGCGCGCGCGGTGATCATCGACATGTCGAAGCTCGTGCGCATCATCGAGATCAACGAGACCGACATGTATGTGACGGTCGAAACCGGCTGCCCCTGGCGCGAACTCTACGCGGCGCTCGAGGCGCGGGGCCTGCGCACCCCTTACTTTGGTCCCATGTCTGGCTATGTTTCGACGGTGGGCGGCGCTTTGTCGCAGGGCAGTGTGTTCCTCGGCTCCACGCAATACGGTACGAGCGCCGAAACCGCCTTGTCCGTCGACGTCGTGCTTGCCGACGGCACGCTGCTCTCGACCGGATCGGCCTCCGGAAGCATCCGGCCTTCACCGTTTTTCCGCACTTACGGCCCGGACTTGACGGGACTGTTCCTCGGTGATGCGGGCGCGCTCGGCATCAAGGCACGCGCCACGCTCCAATTGATTCGGTTTCCGCCCGAGAGCCGGTATCTGTCGTATTGTTATCCGACGGCCGAGCATTTGCTTGCCGCATTGGCCGAGATCTCTCGTTCGGGGCTTGCGGCAGAGTGTTTCGGAACCGATCCTTATGTGCAATCGCGGCGTATCCACGAGCAGAATTTTGCCAAGGATCTCAAGTTCTTGAAGGCGGTCGCGCAAAACGAGTCCTCGGTGCTCGCCGGCCTCGGTGCGGCGGCGCGAATGGCCTGGAAGGGGCGGCGGTCCCTGGGCGGTGAGACCTATGTCATGAACGTCGTCATCGATGAATCAAGTGCGGCCGCGGCCGACGCCTGTGCCGGCGCAGTTCGAGCGATTGCCGCCGAGAACGGGCTCGAAATCGAGGCGACGGTGCCGCGCGCGATTCGCAGCCTGCCCTTTACGTATCCGAACGATATCCTGGGCGACCGCGGCGAGCGCTGGGTTCCGACCCACGCCCTCGTACCACATTCACGTGCCCTCGAGGTGATCCGTGCACTCGAGAGCTACTTCGCCGCGCGTGAGGAGGACCTCAAGACGCACGGCATCGAATGGGGGTATCTCGTGTTCGCTGTCGCGACGCGCACCACCCTCATCGAACCGCTGTTCTATTGGCCGGACCGACGTGGCGCCTACCACGAGCGCATGATCCAGCCGCAGCATCTTGCGAAGCTGCCGCTGCTCGAGCCGAACCCGCAGGCGTCGCTCGCAGTCCATGCGCTGCGCCTCGGGTTGATCGACCTGTTTGCCGGACTCGGTTGCGCCCATCTGCAGATTGGCAAGGCCTACCCGTTCTTGCAGCACCGTCAGGCGCCTGCGATGCAGCTGTTGCAGGCGATCAAGCGTGCCGTGGATCCGGGGCGCGTGATGAATCCCGGCGCACTCGGGTTCTGACACATGCCGACCCCGATCAAGAGGCGGCGCTTCGCGAACGGGCCACCCCGCCCGAAATACCTGACGGGCGCCGAAGCGGACCGAGCGGTCATGATGATACTGGCGCTCGCCGCCGAAGTCAGCGCTTTGCGCGAGCGCCTCGACAGCCACGAACGGCTCGCCGCGGCAGGACGGCCGCCCGCGCCGGAATTTGTGGAGTCCTACTCACCGACCGAAGCTGTCGAGGCGGATCGCGCCGCGGCGCGGCGCGCGATGATCGATCGCATCACACGCGTGCTGCTGGAGCCCGACTGCGTCCGGGTTCGCGCCTCGAGCGAGTCGTCCGAATGACCTGGCGTGCCCAGCAGCCCTGACCCCGGGGGAGGAATGCCCGTCCCACAATCTCACCACGCGATGCTTATCGAGGAAACGCACGATGAGCGGGCGCGCGACGCGTTCATCGCCAGCTTGCGGGAATTCACGATGGCGGAGGTTTATCCGCGGCTGCGCAGTCTTTACACCGACGTGCTCGCGCCCCGACACGCGGAGCGGCACGGCGGGGCACCGGCCAGCGTCGATGCCGTGCGTTCGGTCATGGAGGATTCGCCGTTCTACATGGGCTACAGCCTGTTGGTCCGGGGTACGCAAGAGCTGCTCTGGGACACCGTCGGCGAAGCTGTCGAGCGTCAGCTACCTGCGCTGATCACGAAGGCCGCGACCCTTGGCGCCGGCAAGGGCTCGCTCACGCTCGACGAATCCTTGAGCTTGCCGAACTACACGGCCGCGGTGGACATTCACGTCATGCCCGGCGGCTTTCACACGGACATTACGGAGAACGACGTCTTCGCCGGCGCGCTCTACGACCGCGGCGTGCATCTGTTCGCATTCGGCGGCTTGGGGCCCCTCAACGACGAGCTGGGCGTCGCGACGGCGGCGGCCGTCCGGAATCGATTCCCGGGATTCGCGCCCGAGCGGGTTCTCGATCTCGGCTGCGGCGCGGGTCATTCGACGTTGCCGCTCGCCGAAGCTTTTCCGGGTGCGATCGTCCACGGTGTCGATCTCGGCGCGCCGATGCTCCGCTACGCGACGGCGCGAGCCGCCGCCCTGGACCATGCGATTCATTTTTCCCAACAAGATGCGACGCGCACGAACTTTCCGGACGCCAGCTTTGACTTGATCACGTCGACGCTTCTGCTGCACGAGATGCCGCGTCCGGCGATCCTCGCGCTGTTCCGCGAATGCCATCGTTTGCTGCGTCCGGGCGGCATCATGGCACATCACGATCTGCTGCGCTGGCCCGATGAACCTTTCGACGCCTTCATGATGGCCTGGACCACGCGGCACAACAATGAGCCCTACGAACGCGCCAGCGGTACGCTGAAATTTCCCGACGACTGTGTCGCCGCCGGCTTCGATGCCTCGGACGTGTTCGTCGTCGCGCAACCGGGCGCCTATCTAGAAGAGGTCTATCAAGTCAGCGGCATTCGCGGCGCGCGCAAGCGCCGAGAAGGCGGTAAATGAGCGTAACCGGCGTCGAAGCGGCGGCGCAGATCGACCCGCAGAGCCGACGGCGCACGGAGCGCGTCGACCTAGGCACCGGACTCGGGTACGGCGTCGGCATGGTCGGAGAGCGCCTGTTTCGCGACGCGCCGGCGCTGCTGCTGCTCGTATTCATGACGAACTATCTCGGCATCCCGCCGGCGTGGGCCGGAGTTGCGATCTTCGTGCCGAAATTGATGCTGATCTTCGTCGACCCGTTCGTGGGATTTCGTTCCGACACTTGCACGAGCCGGTTCGGCCGTCGCAGGACCTTCCTCGCACTGGGGGCGCTCTTGTCGGCGGCCGCATTTGTTTTGATGTTCAACGTTCCCGTGATTGCAGCCACGCCGCTGCGCACCCTCTACATGAGCGTGCTCATCGGCGCGGCCTTCGCCGTATATTCGATCTACTCCGTACCCTATTTGTCCTTCGCCGCCGATCTTTGCTCGGATGCCTATCAGCGAACGCGTCTGCTGGCGTATCGCATGGCGTTCCTCGCGGTGGGCCTGAATCTCAGTGCGTCCGCGGGCGTGCTCATCGAACGCTTCGGCGGCGGCGTTGCGGGGTACGGCCGGATGTCGTATCTCTACGGCTTCATCTGCCTCGTCACGATGTTGTTGCCGGTGCTGCTGCTCGGCGATCGGCCGGCCGTGGTTCGCGAGCGTCGCGAGTTCGAATACTTCTCCGCCCTGCGTGACTTACTCGCCGACCGCCTGTATAGGCGTCTGTTGCTGGTCAATTTCGTGCAAAAGATCAGTGAGGGCGTGGGTTACGGATCTTTCGCCTATTTCTTTCTGTATTGGCTGGACCAACCGATGTCGGCGATCGGCGCTTGCGTTCTCGCTTCGACGGCGGCGCAAATCCTCTCGCAACCCGTCTGGGTGGCGGCGTCGCGTCGCTTTTCCAGGGGTGCGTGCTGCATGGTGTCCCTGGGCGGCTATCTGGTGTCGAACGCCCTCTGGCTCACGGTGCCCCCGAAGCTGTTCTGGCCCGTCCCGGTCGTGGGATTCTTTGCCGGATGCTTCGCGAGCGGCCTCATGTTGATGCTCGTGGCGATGATGTCCGACATCGCGGTCGACAAGCGCGTGACCTCCGATGACCGTTTCGAAGGGCTCATCAGCGGCATCTGGCTCGCGACGGAGAAGATCGGGTTCGCCGCCGGCGGCTTGCTCGTCGGACTGACTTTGGGCGCTTTCGGCTTTACGGAGTCGGTCCGCGGTCTCGCCGCACAGCAGTCCCACCTCGTGCGCATCGGTATCGCCTTCTCCTACGTGGGACTCGGTACGATCTTCTATTTGTTGACGCTCGGCCTGATCGTTCGAATGAGGAGATCACCTTGGAGGACCTGATGTTGAACGACGCGCTGCGCGCGATCGAGGCGGCGCTGAAATTCGCGCGCGCGCAAGCGCTGGCGCCGCTCGCGGTCGTCGTCCTCGATGGCGGCGGACACGTGCGCGCCGCGTCGCGCGAGGACGGTTCCGGACACTCGGGCATCGATATCGCGATCGCCAAGGGTCGTGGCGCGCTCAGTTTCGGCATCTCGTCGCGTGCGGTCGGTGAGTTCATGAGCGGCAACCCGCTGTTGGGAGCGACGCTTGCGGCGACGCTGCAAGGCCAGGTGCTGCCCGTCCCGGGAGCGGTGCTGATCCGCGATGCCCGCGGACGGGTCCATGGCGCAATCGCCGCCGCGGGCGATATGCCCGACAACGACGAAGCCGCGGCGCTCGCTGGACTGACGGCCGCCGCCGGCGCCTGAGCGCCGCCCCCCGCGGGTTCAACTTCCCTCGCGCTGCACCACGCGCTTTTTGCTGACGATACGCTGCGTCTCGCGGCGGCGGAGGCGCATTTCGGACACACCGGCCGTGATCGCTTCCGCGAGGCTCTTGAGCTGAGGCACGTATTTTTCGACGATTTGCGCCGGTTTGATCGCTGCCTTCACGTATCCCATGAGCAGGCAGGCGCGCGCGACACCGTTCAGGAAAATAGGAACGCCGACCGAAGCCTCCGGATATTCCTTGTAGATGATGTGCGCGAAACCCTGAGCGCGGACCGCGTTGACGAGGGAGCGTATTCGCGCATCCTCGCGCGCCAGCGCCTGTTTCGGATCGGAAGAGGAGCGGATCACCTGCAAGGTGAGTTCGCGGTGCTGCTGAGACATGAAAGCCAGCATGACGTGGCCGCTCGTGCCGTGAACCATCGGAGTCTTGAAACCCACGCCGAAGTGGTCGAGTGCCAAGGGTGTGAGCCGGTCCGTTGAGACCCGCACCATCATCTGGTCGCCGCTCGGCGTCGCAACGACCAGCGGCCAGCCGATCTCGATCGTTTTTTTCGTGAGCATGGGTTCCGCAACATGAGCGATCCAACTCTCGTCGGAGAAGCCGCTCGAGAGCACGTTCACCATGGGCGTCAAACGATACTTGTGCTCGCGCGTCATTTTCTCGGCGTAGCCTTCTCCGACCAAGGTGTCGAGGACGCGCCGGGCGGTGGTCCGCGGCAGGCCGAGTTCGGTCGCGAGTTCGGTCGCGGTGAGCACTTCGCGAAGGTTGAGCAGGGACAGCGCGCGCAGGCCGCGCTTCAAGGAACTCAGGTTCTCGCGCGAGGACACGTTTTACCTGCGCGCATCCTGGGGCCGCGGGTCCGGCCCCGGATTGCCAAGCGCGGCGCCGCTCAACCCCTGCAGCGCGAGCCCGTGGCTCACTTCCCGGACCACGATCTCCTTGAGCCGCTGGGCGGTGGCGACACGCATGTAGCGCAAGGTCAGGGTGGGCAGCGCCGCGAGTTGCCGCGCGAGCGCATGGGCACGAGGCAGCAGCGCATCGGGTTCGAGGACCTCGTTGACGACGCCCAAACGCAAGGCTTCCTCTGCGGCGATCTTTTGCTGGGTCGCCAGAAAATAGCGTCCCCGCACCGGGCCCAGAACGTGCGGCCACAGCACGTGCACACCGTCACCGGGCGTCAGACCGAATGCGAGGTGCGGCAGGTCTTGGAACACGGCCGTGTCCGCCGCCAGCACGATGTCGCAGGTCAGAATGTACTCGCTGTGAACGAGAGCGGGGCCGTTGACGGCCGCGATGACCGGCACGTCGATGTCGAGCAAATTCTGCAGAACCTTCTTGCCTTCCCAGTAGACGCGGTCCCAATTCCTGGGAACCGTGAAATCGTCCTTCGGGGTGGCCTGGGTCTCGTCGAAGGCCGCGATCCAGCTGTCTCCCGTGCCCGTGAGGATCATGATCCGCGTGTCGGGATCGCGGCTGATGTCGTAGAACGCGTCGACCATGTGCTCATGGGTGCGCGGGCCGAACAGGCAGGGACCGCCGCGCGTATGCAGGCGCACTTCGAGAATGCCGAACTCGTCGCGCTGCATGTCGAGTTGATCGTAGCGGGAAAAATAGGCTGGCTGCATCGCGACCTCAGGGCTTGCTCGGTGGACCTCTGAGTATCTTAGGGTGTCGCCGACGGCGTGTCGCGGCGTCGCGTCGTCTATCCGCTATTCGGGAGCGCCATAGAAGGAGATCCGACCGCCGCGTGTCCTGATAGTATCCTCGCTGAATGAATCGCAATCTCATTTCACGTCGGGCCGCCCTTCGGCACGGTGCGGCGTCTCTCGCGCTCGCCGCGGCGCCGGTTTGGACGCGAGGCGTATCGACGCCAGCGCCATCGCTCGTCGATACCGTCATTCTCGGCGCCGGGATCTCCGGTCTGCACGCCGCGCGCATGCTGCAGCAGCAGGGCTCGTCGGTGCTCGTCCTCGAAGGCAGTTCGCGCGTCGGCGGCCGCTGCTGGACGGCGCGCGGCATATCGGGCAGTCCTGAGCTCGGTGCGCAGCAGATCGGTTTCGGCTATGGACGAGTACGCGGCAATGCGTCGGACCTCGGTGTCGAGCTCATGGATCCGCCGAAGGGTTCGATGGCCGAAACCCGTATGCCGCCTCTCGCCGTGAGCGTCGATGGCGCGCCACCGACCAAGGACTGGGCCGGATCAGCGATGAACCGGCTGGGTGACGACGAGAAGGCGCTGCCGCCGACGGCGCTCGTGGCGCATTACCTCCTCAAGAACAATCCGCTCGCCGCCCTGACCGACTGGCAGAAACCGGAGAACGCGTACATCGACGCGCTCTCGATTCGTGAGTACGCGATCCGTGGCGGAGCCTCGCCGGAGGCGCTGCGGCTCATGAACGTGGGCGTGGCGGCTCGCGACTTGGACGACGCCAATGCGCTCGATTTCCTGCGCAAGAACTACTACTACACGTGGGAAGCCAAGAACGGTCCATACAGCATATTCCGCGACGGCACGAGCGCGCTCACCGATGCGATGGCGGCCTCGCTCAAGAGCCCCGTGGCGCTCAACAAGATCGTCGTCGCGATCGATGCAAAGCCCGATTCGGTCACGGTGACCTGCAAGGACGGGAGCATCCATCGTGGGCGCACTTGCATCTCGACGATTCCACTCTCGGTCATGAAAGACATCCGTGTCTCGGGAGCCGTGCCGGAGCTGCAGCGCGCGGCTTGGCGGGCGCAGCGCTACAGTGAAACCGTGCAGATCTTCCTGAAATTCCGGACTCCGTTCTGGGAGCGGGACGGTTTGCCCGCGAGCATGTGGACGGACGGCCCCGTGCAGTTCCTCGCACATCTGCCTTCGCGCGTGGACCCGCGCGGGGTCTTGGTGGCATTTTGCCACGGTCGCGCGATGGATGCCTTGAACCGACTGACGCCCGCCGCCTTGGGGTCCAAAGTCGTCGAGGAGATCGTGCGCCTGCGGCCCGCGGCCGCGGGCGAGCTCGACGTGGAGTACATTCACAACTGGTCGACGTACCCATTCTCGAAAGGTCACATTGCCTATTTTGCCCCGGGCGACATCGGCCGCTACGCCGGGATCGTCGGACAACCCGTGGACGCGCTGTTTTTTGCCGGGGAACACAATTGTCGGGTGCATGCCGGCATCGAAGGTGCCTGTGAGGCGGCGGAAAACGCGAGCATCGCCATTTTGGAGAGGCTCAACAAGGCCTGAATGGGATCTTCGCCTTCCTCGGGATCCTTCTCTGTCGCGAGCGGCGGCGGCCGCTCGGTTCTCGTGACCGGTGGGCAGGGCGGGATCGGATCGGCGATCGCCGAGGCCCTCGCAGCGCGCGGCGCCACCGTTTACGTTGCGCGTCACCCGGGCTCCGCGATTCCAGATCGTGCCGCTGGTGGCGCGACAGTTCATCATCTGGAACTCGACGTCACGTCGGAACGCGATTGGGACAGCGCGCTTGCCCGGATCGAGTCGGCTCAAGGCGCCCTGTACGGTCTCGTCAACAATGCCGCCGTGCTCGAACCCGGCACGGATTTCTTGGACCTCGATCTTGCCGAGTGGCGCCGCCAATTGTCGGTCAATCTCGATGGCAGCTTTCTCGGCTGTCGCTCTGCGATGCGCATGATGGCAAGGACCGGCGGCGGTGCGATCGTCAACGTGTCCTCGGGCGCGGCATTGATCCCCAGCCCCAAGGCGGCGGCTTATTGCGTCTCCAAGGCGGCGGTTCTCGCTCTGACGCGGCTCGCGGCCAAGGCGGGCGGCCGCCATCGGGTGCGTGTGAACGCCGTACTGCCGGGCGCCGTCGATACGCCGATGCTCTGGCGCAACGTTCGCGAGGGCGATTCGCCCGTGGCATTCGTGCTGGCGCTCACCCGCTTGCACCCGATCGGTCGTATCGGCATGCCCACCGACGTGGCGGCCGCGGTCGCGTTCCTGCTTGACCCCGCCAACGATTTCACGACCGGGGCCCTCTTGAGCGTGGACGGCGGACAAGTCGTGGACTAAATTGCCTCAAGGCTTCGGTGCCGAGGTCGCCGCAGGTGCGGACACGGGCGCCGGTTTCTGTTCCCGCGCGTAGTGTTCGAGACTCGAGTAATTCGGCCCGTACCACGTCGTCGGTGCCGTCATAAACTGCGGGTAGCGCGAGCGTATGCGTTCGAGCACGGGCTCCGGAAAGTACTTGGTGTCGCGGTAGCTGCGAAACACGCCGTCGTAGAGCACGTGGCCCGGCGTTTGGCCCATGAGCATCCACGGCAGCCAGGGCTGGACGCGCACCCAGCTGCCGTTGGCCGGTACGTGCGTCTTGCCGGGGTCTTCGAGATCCGCACGCTTGATGTAATAACGGAACAGTTCTGAGGTCTGAATCATCTTGCCGGCGGACTCGCGCGGCCAGAGTTCGGGATCGAGACGATTCGGGTAGTACGCATGACCGTCACGCGTCATGATGACCGTGTCGTCGTCGAAGTCCATCCAATCGAGCAAATAGGGTTTGCCGCCCGGGACGGCTTGACCCGTCGTCACGATGCCCGGCATCGCGGGCGGCTGCACCGTCGCGGCGATGATCCAGTTGTAGGGATCGTTGGCCACATCGACGACCTTGACGCGCTCGCCGGTATAGGGATTGTCCCATTCGTCGAGCATCGCTCCGGTCGCCGGGTCCGCGTACAGGATCGTCTCCTTGGTCATTCGCTGATAGCTGCCGTCGGACTGGCGCAGTACCCGAATCGTGCTGAACACCTCAAAGCGAAAAAGCGGCCGAACCGCTTCGGCGGGCCGGACACCGCAGACGATGCCGCTGCAGCGGCCGAACACCTGGGAACCGTTCGTGTCCGCTTCAAGACGCGCGTTGGCTTCGCGGTTCCAAACCGGATCGTCGAAGCGGACGGGCTCGCGCCGGTTCGCGGTGCTCTTCGCCGTCGCGCCGCCACCTGCGACGAGCCCCAAACCGGCGGCCGCGAAAGCTCCGCCGAGGACTCGTCGTCGCGAGATCGGGGGCCGGGAATTCTTTGCGGGCATCGGCGCGCTCCTATTGGGTTTCGAGATAACGGATCAGGGCCTGTCGGTCGTCCGCCTCCGGGATGCCGGCGAACGCCATGGCCGTGCCCGGAACGACGGCGTTGGGGTCCGTGAGCCAGGCATCGAGATGGGCGGCGTCCCAGACGAAGTTCTGCGACTTGAGCGACACAGAGTAGGCATAGCCTTCGAGGCTCGCGACCCGACGGCCGATGATGCCATGGAGGTTCGGACCTATCTTCGCCGACGGACTCGTGCCGATGTCGTGACAGGACGCGCAACGCAGGAAGAGGATTCTGCCCCGCACGGGACTCTGCGCCGCGGCGGCCGATGCCGCCGGCGGCTGCGCAGCGATCAGCGCCAGGCAAATCGAGGCGATGGCGAGACCGGCGAGCAACGAATTCAGTGTCCGCAATCCGATGACCTCAAGAAGACGACGGGACGAATCCCGAGACTGACGCATTTTGCGCGAGACCGCCATCGAACCGGCTGCGTTCCCGAATAGCGGATGATCTGCTCGCCGCGCCGGCAACGCCTTGCCCCCGAGTGAGGCCGAATACCGGACACGCGCGTTTTAGCGCTCACATTTCGGGGCCATGCTCTATTGTTCCTGCACGGGCGGGCACGGCAAGGGGTTTTGACATGGGCGGGATGAGGACATGAGCTACAGACTGGGGGTCGATGTCGGCGGTACGTTCACCGATTTGTTTCTCGTCGATGACAGGTCAGGTCGGACATTCGCGGCCAAGGTGCCGAGCACGCCGGCCGATCAATCCGTCGGCGTCCTGAACGGAATCGAGCGCGTCTGCCACAAAGCCGGCATCGAAGCTCGCGCGATCGACCATGTGATGCACGGTACCACGGTCGCGACCAACACCGTGCTCACGGGCACCGGTGCCCGGTGCGGACTCGTGACGACGAAGGGCTATCGTCAGGTCCTGCAAATCGCGCGCTCGTACGTGCCGGGCGGCCTCGGCGGCTGGGTCATCTACAATAAATCGCTGCCGATGGCGCCCTTGTCCTGCACGATCGAAGCCGCAGAACGCGTCGGTGCCAAGGGCGACGTGGTGCTCGAGCTCGACGAGACCCAATTGCGGCGGGATCTGCGGTCCCTGAAGTCGAAGGCGATCGAAGCGCTGACCGTATCGCTGGTCAATTCTTTCGCGAATGCCGCGCACGAGCGACGCGTCCGCGATATTGCGCGTGAAGAACTGCCCGGCATCCCCGTGTCTTTGTCCTCGGACGTCGTCCCCGAGATGCAGGAATACGAGCGCACGGTCACGACGGTCGCGAATTCCTACGTGCGCCCCAAGGTGTCCAAGTACATCGAGAACCTGCGCGGCAAGATCCGGCTGGCCGCAGAGGACGTGAAACTGCACATCCTGCGCTCTGACGGCGGACTCGCGGGCACGGAAGCGGCGATCGAGTATCCCGTCAATTTGCTGATGTCCGGGCCCGCCGGCGGCGTGACGGGCGCCCTGTGGGTGGCGGTGCAGGCGGGGTTTCCGAATCTGCTGACCGTCGACGTCGGCGGCACGTCGACAGATGTCGCGCTGATCCAGAACGGCGAACCGCGCCTGCGACGCGAGACTACGATCGGCGACGTCACGGTGCGGGCCTCGTCGGTCGATATCCGCACGGTGGGAGCCGGCGGCGGCTCGATCGCCCACGTGCCCGAGTTGACCAAGGCATTGCGCGTGGGTCCGCAATCCGCGGGCGCCGATCCGGGGCCCGCGGCCTACGGCAGAGGCGGCATGGAACCAACGGTCACCGACGCCAATGTCGTCCTCGGCCTGCTCCCCGCGCAGCAGAAGCTCGGTGGTGACATGGTGCTCGACCGCGCACTCGCCGTACAGGCCGTGCAACGAGTTGCCGATGCGCTCGATTTGTCGCTCGAGAATGCCGCGCGCGGCATCTACGACATCGTCAACGAAAACATGGTCGGGGCGCTGCGCCTGGTGTCGGTCGAACAGGGCTACGATCCGCGCGATTACGCGCTCATCGCCTTTGGAGGCGCGGGACCCCTGCACGCCAATGCGCTGTCGCGGCTGTTGGGATCCTGGCCGGCGATCATACCGCCCGGCCCCGGCGTGCTCTGCGCCTTGGGCGATGCGACCACGTCCGTGCGCGACGAGCGCTCACGGACCTTCGTCAAAAAATTCACCGAGACGAATGCCGAGGAGCTCACGCTCATTTTGGAGGAACTCGCCGACGCGGCCACGCGTTCGCTCGAGCAGGAAGGCGTGAATCGCCGTGACATCACGACCACATACCAGGTCGATCTGCGGTATCACGGTCAGGGCCTCAGGCTCACGATCCCGGTCACGCTGAACGAGCTCCGGTCGCGGGGATTGAAGGCCATCTCGACGGCCTTCGACGCAGAGCACAAGCGCCTGTTCACGTTCGCGCTCGGGCTCGAGCATGAGCTCGTGACGCTGCGCGCCGCGGTCCAAGGTCGGGGCATCAAGGTCAAACGCGCGCAGGTCGCCAAGGGAACGGCGAGTGCGCGCGCCGCGGTCGTGGGCCGGCAGCGCAGTTACATGGATGGCAAGCGCGTCACGGCGCTCATCTACGAGCGCGCCAAGTTGGGATCCGGCAACGTCATCCGCGGCCCGGCGATCATCATTGAAATGGATTCGACCACGGTCGTGCTGCCGGGACATCACGGTCGTGTCGATGCGCACGGCAACGTGCTGATCTACCCGGACGGTTTCAAGCAGCCGCGGCCGAAGTCCAAGTCCTCGAAGTCCCGATAACGGAGCGTCACGATGTCCGCGAAAATCGTCCAAACCAGCGCCAAGCGGCTGAAGAAGGTCAAAGTCGATACGGTCACGATCGACATCATCGAGAGCGCGCTGCGCAACGCCCGCTTCGAGATGGATACCGTGCTGTTCCGTACGGCGATGTCGCCCGGCATCCGCGAACAACACGATGAGTTTCCGCTGATCGCCAACGTCGAGGGGAAAATGGTGGTCGGGCAGTTCGGCTCGTTCATCTGGGGCTTCATGCAGGGATACGACGGCACGATCGAGGAAGGCGACATCTTCCTCACCAACGACCCGTACTCGGTGCGCGGCGCGATCAGCCACGCCAACGACTGGTTGATGTTGATGCCGATCTACCGAAATGGCCGGCACATCGCCTGGGCGGCGATGTTCGGCCACATGACCGACGTCGGCGGCAAGGTGCCGGGCTCGCTGCCCACCGATGCACGCACGATCTACGAGGAGGGCGTGACGACGCCGCCCGTGAAGATCTTCAAGAAGGGCGTGCTCAACGAGGACGTCCTCAAGATCCTGCTGCACAACTGCCGGCTGCCGCATTGGAATCTCTCTGATTTCAATGCGATCACGGCGGCGCTGCGCACGGCGGCCTCGCGTTGCATCGCGTTGAGCGAGCGTTTCGGCGACGATGTTTTCTATTCCGCGATGCACGAGATGCTGGCGCGCAACGAGCGCGCGATGCGTCAGCTCATCCTGCGGACCGTACCGGAGAAGAAGCAGTACTTCGAGGACTACCTCTGCGACGACGGACTGAACATGGGACCCTACAAGATCGCCTGTACGATGTGGCGCGAGGGGGACAAATGCATCTTCGATTTTGCGGGAACGGATCCCCAGTCGATTTCCTCGATCAATTTCCTGCTGAACGAGGAGATGTTCAAGATGTTCGCGGGCGTCTACATGATCATGGTGTTCGACCCCCAGATCCTGTTCAACGACGGGTTCTACGACTTGATGGAGGTGCGCATCCCCGAGGGCAGTCTCTTGAAGCCCTTGAAGCCCGCGGCGCTGTCCTGCCGGACGCATGCGCTGGGACGAATCTTCGACATCCTCGGCGGACTCCTGGGCCAGGGCAATCCGCAGTTCATGTGTGCAGCCGGGTTCTCGGATTCGCCGCATTTCATGTACTCGGGATACGACCAGCATGGCGACTGGTACCAGCTGTACCAGATCACGTTCGGCGGCATCCCGGGCAAACCGTTCGGTGACGGACCCGACGGGCACTCGCTGTGGCCGTCGTTCACGAACGTACCGAACGAGTTCCTGGAAAGCTATTTTCCTCTGCGCATCGATATCTACGAGACCATTCCCGACAGCGGCGGTGCCGGCAAGCACCGCGGCGGCAACGGGCTGCGCATCGGTTACCGGTTCCTGGAGCCGGGCGAGATATCGATTCATGACGACCGGTGGCTCACCTATCCCTGGGGCGTCAACGGGGGCCTGCCCGGTGCGCGCAGCCGCAAGCTGCTGGTTCGCGCCGACGGTACGGAGGAATTGCTGCATTCCAAACTCGACCACGTCAAGGTGATACCCGGCGACCTGTTGCTCTCCGACACCTGGGGCGGCGGCGGTTGGGGCGATCCCTTCGAACGCGACCCGGAATTGGTTCGGTTCGACGTCGAGGCGGGACTCGTGACCAGCGAGGGTGCGAAGCGCTACGGTGTTGTGCTCGACGAGCGCGGGGCGGTCGACACCCGCGCCACGAAGAAGCTGAGGACGGCTCTTGCGAAGAAGCGCGGCGCCGTGCAGCTCTTCGACCGCGGATTCGATTCCATCGAAGAACTCAAGCGCCGTTGCCGGAGCGAGACCGGTCTCGAGCCGCCGGTCGCTCCTGAGTTCACCAAGGGGCCCTTGAAGGCCGCGGCAGCGAGCCGCTGACCGCTTCCCTCAGGTGCTGAGCAAGGGTGCCTTACCGGCGATCGCGGCCGCCGCGGGGGCGAGCTCGCGCTGATAGCGCCAGGCCGGAATCAGGCTCAGCAGATACACCATCCCGTTGATGCCAACGTAAGTCGTCGCGATGGCGACGATGGCGGATCGGGGCTCGGCAGTGGCGATTCCCCCCGCGCTCTCGACGAAGCCGCCGGCGCTCAGCATCAAACCGACGACCAGCGCGCCGAGCGCAAACGCGACCTTCTCGCTCGCGAGCCAGATGCCGCTGTAGAGTCCCTCGCGATTGACCCCGGTTGCGGCGGCGTCGGCGACGATGGCATCGGCCAGCATGGAGAGCGTCGCGCTCAGCAAGGCGCCGGCGGCGATACCGGCTTGCAAGCCCAGGGGGATCAGCAGCCAAGTCGGCCGATTGTCCATGCCCAGCCACAGCACGAGGTTCAGGACCCAGCCGAGTACACCGATGGTGTAGACGCCGGATCGGGGCCAGCGCCGGCTCAGCCAAACCCACACGGGCTGGCAGGTGATCTGGCCGATCGTCGCGACCAGGACCACGAGACCCATCGCGCTCAAGGGTTGGTGGACGACATAGATGCAGAGATAGGCAAAAGACCCATATCCCAGTCCTTCGCCCAGTTTCTGCAGGAAGCCCACGAGCAAGAGCTTGCAATATGGCTTGTTGCGCCAGACGATCTTAAAGCTCGACAGCAAGCTCACGGGTTGATCGTCTGCCTCCGAATGGCGGGCGGAGCCCGTTGCGAACACGGTGAGCAGCATCGTGCCGAGGCAAATCGCGCCGAGTATGGAGGCCATGACGTGATAGCCCGCGATACCGCCGCCGGCCCATTGCGCAATGCCGCCTGCATAGGCGCCGACCGTGAGCCCGACCGCCATGAAGGCGACGCGCACGCTCATGAGACGGCTGCGCTCGTCCGCGGTCGTCGTCATCTCCGCGGCCATGGTCAGGTAGGGCACGGAGAAGATCGCATAAGCGGCGAATGCGAGGCTGACCATGGCCCCCATGTACAGCGCCCGTGCGGTGACGGCTGCAAGGGCCGGTGGATGAAACAACAGCACGAAACTCGCGCTCGTAAGCAGCGCGCCGACGAGCATCGGCGGCCGGCGCCGTCCCCAACGCGTGCGCAGGCGGTCGGAAAGGCTGCCGACCAAGGGATCGAACAAGATCATCGCGATCTTCGGAACGAAGACGACGACACCGGCGAGGGCTGCCGGAATCGCCAGATAATTCGTCATGAACACCATCAGCAACAGGGCAGGCGCGTCGCGAAATATGCGCTCACCGATCATGCCGACGCCATAACCGCCATAGAGCCAGAACGGGATGCCGTTCGCAGGGCTGGAAGACTTCTCATGATCCGTCAGTGGCATGCATCCTCCCATGGACGAGTCGGTCGCGGGATCGGGCTCGGATTCGATAGTAGGCTGTCATGCGCGGCGCAGGCAATTCGGGGCGCCTCAAACCGGCTGTTCCGCGTCGAGCGTCCGCGCGCCGTCCGCGAGCACCGCGCCGGACTCCACGGACGCAAACTCGCGGTACCGTCCCAGCAAGAGCATCGACAGCGCGGGCAGCAGGAACAAAAAGGCGGCGAGATGCAGCGAGTCCCCATAGGCGTGCGTGTGATCGAAGTTCGCGCCGAAGACCACGGGGCCGACGCCGGCGCCCAGGGCGAAGCAGCTATAGAGCGCCCCGTAGATTCCGCCATAGCTCTTCATGCCGAAATAACGGGCCACCATGAACGCGAGCAAATCGTACTCCGCCCCGGCGGCAAGGCCGATCAGCGCGATCGACAGCATCGCGCCGTGATAGTCGAGCGCCGGCGCCGCGAGAATCAGACAGGCCGCGGCGGGCGCGCCCAACAACACCGCCGCGACCGCGGGCGCCCAGAATCGATCGATCAACCAGCCGCCCGCGACCCGGCCGACGATCACCGACAAGCCGATCAGGGACGTCAGGCGGACGATGTCGCCGCGCGCGAATCCCGACAATTTCAGGATGTTTTCCATGTTGGGTATCAGGCCGCCGACCGCGAACGCGAGCGCAATGAAACACGCCGCAAGCAACCAGAACCGCCATTCGCCGCCGGCCTCGCGCAGCGTGAGCCCCGGCGCGCGGGCCGCCTGCAGCTGCGCTGCCGCGCGCCGGTGCCGTGGATCGATGAGCCCTTGACCCGGATCGCGGAAGCACAGCAAACCGATCGGCAAGGCTACGGCCAAGGGCAGCGTGCCGATCGCTACATAAGCGCCGCGCCAGCCGAATTCGCTGATGAACCAGGCGGCAAGGGGTTTGATCAGGTAGCCGAACAAACCCGTACCCAGCAAAGAAAAGCCGAGCGCGAGCCCCTTGCCCGACTGGAAGCCGTTGTTCACGGCGCGAGTCCAGGTGATCGGCAGCGTCCCGGCACCAAGCAGCGCGATCACCAGCCAAGTGACGTAATAGAGCGCGAGCGAACCCGTGCCCGCACCGAGGGCCATGAAGCAAAAGCCGAACAGCGCGACCGAGATCAAGGCGACCGCGCGCACGCCGAAACGATCTGCCGCGAAACCCACGGCCGGACTCGCGACGATCACGGCCGCCGTCGTGCAGGTGATTCCCGCGAAAATCTGCGCGAAGGTCCAGTGAAATTCCTGTGCGAGTATGGGCGCGAAGATGCCGATCGTATAGAACGGCATCGGCGAGAGGCCGAGCGCGATGCCGAACATCGAAGCGACCACGATGGGCCAGCCGCGGCGGAATTCGCTCGCTTCGGTCGCGACGCTCGTGGTGGCGGAAGTGTTCAAGCCGGACGCGGTGTTCAAAACGGCTTGACCACGCCGATGAAGGCGACACTGGCGATGCCGACCCAGTAGACGTAAGCGAGTTTGCGGGACAGTGCGCCCTCCTGCGCGAGTTGATGCTCGAGGGCCGGAGTCGGTCCGGTTTCCGCGAGTTGCCGAAAGATCACCGCCCAATGGCGCATCACGAAGCGCAGGAGCAAGCCGATGACCAACAACAGGGAATAAATGAGCACTTTCGCGGCATACCAGCGTGCCGTGAGCGGAGCACCCGTGATCAGCGAATAGAGGGCCGTGCCGAACAGCAGAGGAATGACCACGTAGCGAATCTTCTCGTCCCACAGCGTGAGCTTGAGGCCGGTCGGCGTGCCTCTCTTGAGGAAGGCGGAGAAAGTCAGGCTCATCCACGCGAACATGAAGATCCACACCGGTACGACCCATGCCGCGAAGGGGTTGACGCCGATGAAAGCCCCCATTTGGAACCCGAGAGGCAGCAAGAGCAATATCCCGAGGCGGGCCAGGATGTCGATCCGATAAGCCGTTTCAAGATGATGACGCCGCTCTTCGAGCGATAGATGCGGGTTCAAAATGTGAAAAGCGGTCTGAAACACGCCCCATTCCCCGCCGAGCCAGTAGGTGAGCGCGAGGATATGCATCCACTTCAGCACGAGATAACCCGAAATGACCATGAATCCGCCGTGTTGTCAGTCGCTCTTTGACCGATTCGAGTATAGGCATGGACCCACTCCGCGATTTCGGCTCCGGCCGCTCGTTTCGAAATGCGGGCACAAGCCGCTCATGCGCACGAGCCGGTCATGCAACCATCAGAGTTCGAGCGCGCCCGGATTCATGAGTCCCTGGGGGTCGACTGCCCGCTTGATCGCGCGCACGAGCTCCAGCGATTCCGCCGCGAGCACGCTGCCGAACGGATAGGCCTTGCCGAGCTGAAAATGGATGGCTCGATGCGCAGCGTAGAGGGCGACGAGATCGCGCTTCAGGGTGTCGATGAACGCGTCGGTTTCGGCGTCGTCCGGCCGCTGGGGGAGCGCATCCAGATAAGCCCGGGGCAGCGTGTGGCGGTGATACGAGGTTTGTGCGCCCGGCCAATAGAACGCGAGTTCGTAGAGAAAAGCCGATGTGCCCATCGTCATGAACATGCCACCGGACCAGATGCCGAGGCGTTGCATGTCCGCTTCGCGCCGGCCGAAGAATTCGCGCACCGCGGCGTCGAATTCCCGAACCCTTGAATGGGGAATGTAGCCGTGCAGTGGAACCCAGCGCTCGCCATCGGGACCCAGCGTGTTGAACAAGGGTGCGAACGGCATCGAGCGCACCAACGCCGGCACCGTGTTGGGAATCACGGTGCCGGCCGCCGCGATCATCAAGCGGCTCAAGCGTCGCGCTTTGGCGCGGGCCTCACGCGCCAGATCGCCCTCCAGAATGAAATGCGCCGAGTAGGGCGCAACGCTCAAGGCCCGGCTGCCTCCGAGTCCTGAGCGAACGAGCTGCCCCAGACCCCGCCATGGCGAGCGTGAGGAGCCGACCAAGGCTTTCGCAGTCGCGAATCTGGAAATGCGCGCCTGACGTCTGATCTGGCCCCGCGTCATGGCCGCATCCATCGCGAAATGCTCGTCGTCGAGCCCTTCGAGCGCTGCCCGGCGCAGGCCCTCGGCCAGTCGCGCCATGTCAGGAAACGCGAACGAGCAGAAATCGGCGAATGCTCGCCTCTTGCGCAAGCGCAGAGTCGCACGCACCTTGATCCCGAACACGCCGCAATCGCCGCAGAACAGTCCAGCGAGATCGGGTCCGTACCAGCGGCAGAACGGGTCCGCTCCGCGCGCTGCGGACCCGGTGGAGAGCAGCGCGCCGCTCGCCGTCACGACGTCCAGGCTCACGACCGATTCGGCGCTGATGCCATGGGCGGCCGAACCGTGGCTCACGGCATGCTGCGAGATCGATCCGCCGACGGTGGCCGCGTACCCGGAGAACGGTCCGAAGAACGGAGTCCGGAAGGCAGTCGCATCGAGTGCCTGTTTGAGGGCCGCCCAAGTGATTCCCGCCTCGACGGTGACGTACCCATCATGCTCGTTGATCTCCACGATGCGGTTCAATCCGCCCATGTCAACGAGAATCGATTCCCGGACCGCAGGGAGATAGGCATCCGTGTAGGAGGCGCCGCCGCCGCGCGTATAGATGGCGGTGCCGGTTGCAGCGGCGATCCGCACGGCCGTCTGCAGATCCTCCACGCAGGCCGGACGCACGACCGCGAGGGGCATCTCGCGGCAGCGGTAGACGTCGGTCGCGAAACCTCGCACGGCTGCGCCGGCGACGACTTTGTCCGACCCGAGAACGTGGATCAGACGCGAGACCGGAGACGTGGCGGGGGCGGGAATGGACATGATCGCTCGTTCGCGGTAGCCCGTGAGAGGCCATCTAACGGTGCGCAGCTGCAGCCGTCAAAGGTGCCGGCCGATATCCGGCCAAGTATGGCCGGCACAGAACGCGCGCGGCCGCCCGGGCCTCGTGGCGCCGCCTTGTCCGCATGGCCGCATGCCCGCATGCCGGCATCCGGCGGACGGGACGGTTCCCCCGGCGCCGCGGTTCTCTACAATCACGTCGGCCGTCAACGACCTAACGCGAGGGGCGCACAGATGTCATTCGAGCAGCAAACCATTCTGGTGACGGGCGCCTCGGGCGGGATCGGCAGTGCAGTGTGCAGACTGCTGCGCGAGCGGGGCGCGACCGTGATCGCGAGCGATCGGCAGGATCGGGTGGCCGACGGCGCCGCGCACCTCGACGTGACCTCCGAGTCGGACTGGGAGAGGGCAATCGCGCGCATCGTCGCCGATCACGGTGCCCTGACCGGCCTCGTCAACATCGCCGGCGTCTTCACGCCAGGCATTCCCTTCGAAGACATGAGCCTGGCCGAGTGGCGCGGGCACATGGACGTCAATCTCGACGGCACGTTCATGGGATGCCGGTTCGCGATGCGTGCCATGGCCAAAACGGGCGGCGGATCCATCGTGAACTTCTCCTCTGGTCTCGCACACATCATGTTGAGCGACGGGGGCGCCTATTGCGTCTCCAAAGCGGCCGTACTTGCCTTGACGCGTCTGGCGGCCAAGGCCGGCGGCAAGCACAAAGTACGGGTCAATGCCGTGTTGCCGGGTGCGATCGATACGCCGATGCTGTGGGGCAATCTGCGCGAGGGCATGGAACCCCAAACCTTGATCGACATGCTGGTCAAACAACATCCGATCGGCCGGATCGGCGTGCCCGGGGATGTTGCCCGATCCGTCGCGTTTCTCCTTGATCCCGAGAACAGCTTTGTCACCGGCGCGCTGTTGGCGGTCGATGGCGGACAGTTGGTGGATTGATTCGCCGGCATGCGTCAACGCATCGCCGCAATCATCGGCGCCGGCATTGGCGGCCTGACCGCCGCGTTGGCGCTCTTGCGGCGCGGTTGGCGTGTCCGCATCTACGAGCAGGCGTCGGTCCTCAAAGAGGTCGGCGCCGGCATCTCGATCAGTCCCGGCGCGGCAGCCGGACTCGCTTCCCTGGGCTTGGCGCCGGCGCTGCTTCGTGCGTCGCTGCCGGTCGCGCGCCTGGCTTTCGCGCACTTTCAGACCGGCGAGGTGCTGGCGTCGAGTCCGGAGCCGGCATCGGCCGGCGCAGATCCCGGCCTCGTCGTCGCGCGCCACATTCACAGGGCCGATTTACAGGCGCTGCTCGGGGAGGCCGTGCTTGCGCTCGATCCCAACGCGCTCGTGCTCGGCCGGCGGCTGGAAGGTTTCGAGCGGGACACTCGCGTCGTCGCGCGGTTTGCGGACGGCAGCCGCGAGGAGGCGGACGTCGTGATCGCTGCGGATGGCGGTCGGTCCGTTGCCCGCCGGGAACTGTTCGGCGATGACGTGGCGCGGTTCGCCGGCCAGGTCGCATTTCGCTGCCTGCTGCCGCGTGCGATTGCCGCCCCATATCTTCGCGCCGGCAATGCCGTGGTATCGATCGGCGGCGGGCGCATCTTTCACCGGTACTTGATTCGGGGCGGTTCCTTGGTGAATGTCGTCGGCATCGCCCGCAGCGACGTGTGGCCCTACGACGGCTGGAACACGCCGGCGAGCAGCGCCGAGTTTCTCGCGCTGTATCATGATTTCCATGGCGACGTGACCGGGCTCATCCGGCTGGCTGAGGGTCCGGAACTCATCAAGTGGGGGCTCATCGTGCGGGAGCCGCTCGTTCGCTGGAGCGCCGGTCAGGTCGCTCTGTTGGGCGATGCCGCCCATCCCATTCTGCCGTTTCTCGGCCTCGGCGCGGCGCTCGCCATCGAGGATGCCATCGTGATCGCGCGCGCGCTCGACGAGGTTTCGAGCCTCGATGCAGCGCTCGATTGTTACCAAGCGACGCGCCTGCGGCGTGTGGAGAGTGTACGGTTGGCATCGATCCGTCAGGGCGAGATCATTCAGGCGGATGGCGTGACGCCGGAGTCCGTGGCGCGCGCTCCGGCGACGCAAAACGCGCTGTTCGATTTCGATCCCTGCACGACGCCGCTCGAGCCGAACTTCGCTGAGCGGCATTGACCGCTATTCGGAAGCCGCCTCCGTATCGGCCAGCGCGGGCACGGCGGCGCTACACTCGCCGGCATGCATTTCAATCGTTCATTGGGCCGCGGCCTGAAAATGCTGGCGATCCTCAATACGGGTGGCGAGCATCGCGTCGCCTCGCTCGCGCGCGCCGTGCATCTGCCGCGCAGCACTGCGTTCCGGATACTGTGTACGTTGGTCGAGGAGGGCTATGTCTGGCGCGATCCGGCGAACGACATCTATCATCCCACCGCCATGGTTCGCGCCTTGTCCGACGGTTTTGACGGCACCGTCCGACTCGTACAGGCGGCCGAGCCGATCGTGAGCGCGCTCGGCAAAGAGCTGATCTGGCCCGTGAATCTCGCCACGCTCTCGGGAACCTCGGTGCTGCTGCGTCAGACCACGGACGCGATGAGCCCGCTTGCGGTCGTGCGCTACTCCGCGGGTTATCGGGCGCCTTTGCTGGATCGCGCCTCCGGACTCGTATTGCTGGCGTTCAGCGATCGGCCGCAGAGCCGAATGCTTTTGGATCTCCTGTATCGGCTCGACGCTCCGGAACGACCCAGCCTGGACCGGGCGGCGGCAGAGCACCTGATCGTCGAGGCACGCACGCTCGGGTTTTCCTGTGTGCATCGTGCGAGCCAGTCATCCGAACGCAGCAGCCTGTCGGTTCCGGTACTCGCCGGCGGCGATATCCTGGCCGCGCTGTCCTTGCGCTTCGCCCGCAGCGCCGTGACCCAGCAGGTCATCCTCGAGCGCTTTCTTCCGGCGCTGCGCCGGGCGGCGCGTGGCATGGTCGACCGCTTCAACCGGTGTTCGCCGCCGTTGTCGCCGCTGCGCGGACATAAAGACGTCCGCGTCACGACGGCGCCTTGAGCGATGAGCGAACGGTCCCTGCCGCAGCGATCCTACGATTTGTTGATCAAGAATCTGAACGTCGTGCGACCGCGCGAGAGCGCGGTGCGGTGCCAGGACGTGGCGATCGAGGGCGGCGAATTTCGGCTCATTGCCGACTCGATTCCGCCGGAGTCGGCCGCCCGTGTCGTCGACGCCGGGGGCATGCTGGGATTTCCGGGTCTGGTCGACGCCCACATGCACACGGGCATCTACTCGCCGCTCGCCGAGGATGCCGTCACCGAGAGTCGAGCCGCCGCCCAGGGCGGCGTCACGACCAGTCTCAATTATTTTCGCTCCGGTCAGTACTACCTCAACAAGGGAGGTCCGTATGCCACCTTCTATCCGGAAGTGCTGGACATATCCGCGGGCCGCTTCCACGTCGATTATGCTTATCACCTCGCGCCCATGGACCGGGGGCAGATCGGCGAGATCGATCTGCTGATCGATCAATATGGAGTGACCTCGTTCAAGATCTACATGTTCTACGGGGGCTACGGCCTGCACGGTGCCTCGGCCCATCAGCACGAGTTTCTGCTGATCGACCCCGAGGAAAAGTACGACATCGCGCATTTCGAATTCGTGATGCGCGGTGTGCAGCGGGCGATGGAGCGCTTTCCCGAGCGACGCCGGTACATCAGCCTGAGCCTGCACTGCGAGACCGCGGAGATCATGGCCGCTTATACGAAACTCGTACATGAGGAGGGTCGATTGACCGGACTGCGTGCGTACAGCGCGGCGCGTCCGCCGCATTCCGAGGGCCTCGCGATCGCGATCGCGTCATATCTCGCACATGAAACGGACTGCGTGAACATCAACCTGTTGCACCTGAGTTCACGCAAGGCGGTGGAGTCGGCGCTGACCATGGCCAAGGCCTTCCCGCACATCGATTTCCGCCGGGAAGTCACCTGCGCCCATCTTTGTATCGATTACGACGTCGCCACGGGCGTGCTCGCAAAGGTCAATCCGCCGATCCGTTCGCGTGAGGACGTGGATTTCCTCTGGTCGGCGTTGCTCGACGGTCACATCGATTGGGTCTGTTCGGATCACGCGTGCTGCCGCCACGAGATGAAGGTGGACGGCACGCGACCCGAACAGATCTTCGCGGCCAAATCGGGATTCGGTGGTACGGAGTATCTCTTGTCCGGCCTCATCACCGAAGGCCGCAAGCGGGGTCTCTCCTATAATCGCATGGCGGCGCTCACGTCCTGGAATCCGGCGCAGCGCTTCGGTTTGCTCAAGAAGGGCGATATCGCGCCGGGCTACGACGCGGATCTTGCGATCGTCGATCCCGCGAAGTCCTTCGTGGTGCGCGCTGCAGAGTCCGAATCGACGCAGGGCTATAGCCCGTTCGAGGGGCTGGAGATGTCCGCCAAGGTCGTCGCGACTTATCTGCGCGGCGCCGTCATCTATCAGAACGGCGCCGTCGTCGGGGAACCGCGCGGCCGTTACCTGCGACGGCCGTATGGAGGGGACGAGCATGCCGTCTGAGCAGGATCGAAACGACCGGGTCCTGTTCGCGCGCAATCCACGCGGTGTGCCCACGCTCGAGGACTTTACGCGCGACTCCGTACCCGTACCGGAGCCCGGGCCCGGCCATTTCCTCGTGCGCAACCGATATCTCGCGATCGAGCCCTATTACCGCAACGTCATGAAGGGCATGGCGCTGTACGGCAGGCCTCTGGCGCCGGGCGACGTGATGTTCGGCGAAACCCTGTCCGAAGTGGTGGTGAGCCGGCACGACGGATTCGCCGCAGGGGACATCCTCGTGGCGCGCGGCGGATGGCAAGAATACGCCCTGCTCGACGGATCCTCAGTGCGCAAGCTGAGCGTCTCGAGCGCGCCGCCCACCACGGCGCTCGGCGTGCTCGGCACGCCGGGACTCACCGGTTTCGTCGGGATGGTCTATCTCGTTCCGCCGCATCCGGGACAGACCGTGGTGGTCTCGGCGGCCACGGGTCCCGTAGGATCCACGGCGGGTCAAACCGCGCGCATGATGGGTGCGCGCGTCATTGGCATCGCCGGATCAGCGGACAAATGTGTTTATGCCGTCCGTGAATTGGGTTTCGAGCAGTGCATCAACTACAAGTCGGGCAGTCTGGCGGAGCGGCTCAAGGAGGCCTGCCCCGGCGGCATCGACGTGTATTTCGACAACGTGGGGGGCGACACGCTTGCCGCGGTCCTTGGCAATCTGGCCTTGAACGCCCAGATCGTGCTGTGCGGAATGATCGGCGCCTACAACCTCGACGCGCCCCCGACGGGACCGCACTTGGGTCCCGTCGTCGTGGCCCGCGCGACGATCAAGGGGCTCGTGGTATTCGATCACTTCGGCCGGCTGCCGGAACTAGAGAGGGTGGTGGGCGGCTGGATACGCGACGGCAAGTTCAAGTACCGCGAGGACATCGCCGACACGCTCGCCGAAGCGCCCGCGGCTTTCTGTCGGTTGATGCGCGGCGAGAACTTCGGCAAATCGCTCGTTCGGATATCCTGAGGAGGTCGCATGACAACGATCGTCGTGCTGTTCAACTTGAAGCCGGGCGTGAGCGTCGCCGAATACGAGGCTTGGGCCCTGAGTACCGATCTGCCCAACGTGAGTGCGCTGCCGTCCGTGGCGAGTTTCCGGGTGTTGCGTTCCGGCGGACTCCTGAGCGGCGCGCCCGCGCCGTTTCAATACGTCGAACTCATCGAACTTGCGTCGATCGATGCTTTTCGCTCCGAGGTCAAATCCGAGCTGATGCACGGCGTTGTCCGCGAATTCCGCGCCTATGCCGATTCCCCGCAGTTCATCGTGACCGAATCCATCGCGCCGCCGGGGCCATGAAGGACGGTCAATTTCACGGCAAGGTGGCACTCTGTACCGGCGCCGGTCGTCGCGCCGGGCTCGGAGCGGCGATTCTCGGGGCGCTGGCGGCCGAGGGCTGCACGGTCGTGTTTACCGATCTGCTCGAAGCCGGCGGAGCGCTCGCGGCGGCCCACATCGGCACGCTGGAAGAAATCGAGCAGCTCGCGGCCGAGATCAATCGGTCCGGCGGTACCGCGGCGTGCATGTCCCTGGACGTGCGTGACGAGGCGCAGGTGGCGGCGGTGATCGGCGCGACGGTGGCGCGCTTCGAGCGCCTGGATTTTCTCGTGAATAACGCGGGTGTCGGCTTTCTCATCGAACCCTTGACCGAGACTGCTGCGGAGCGCTGGCGAACCGTGCTCGACGTCAATCTCACGGGGGCCTTTCTGTGCACGAAGCACGCAGCGCTGCAAATGATCCGGCAGGGCACGGGCGGACGCATCGTCAACATTGCGAGCCAGGCGG
>Ga0302320_10003702_pt1 | contig 35240 bp, 26 predicted proteins | sample Bog_T0_3_FD_202130 | JGI IMG/M metagenome (GOLD analysis project Ga0302320, IMG submission 202130) | Peat permafrost microbial communities from Stordalen Mire near Abisko, Sweden - Bog_T0_3 | ecosystem: Environmental > Terrestrial > Soil > Wetlands > Peat | place: Sweden: Abisko, Stordalen Mire...
TGTACCCGCATAGCTGATGGCGATGTAATCGGCAACTGACACAAGTTCAGTAGTGCGCTTCTTGACGGCTTCGGCGCTTTTGCCCACGATTCACGCCCGAATGAGCCGTGACCTGGATTTTCGAGAGATTGCTCTCGGCATCACGAATGTCAACGGGTTTATCTACGCCGCGTTTAGCTTTCGAGGCGGGGGCGGATGCGGTCCGGCACCGCACTAATGTGCGGTAGCGCGCGATGATAGTCGGGCGCGGTGTCGGTGCATCTGCAAAGGAGACGGGTGATTTGAGCACGATCTCGGCAGCCCTTGCGGCATTCGCCGTGACCATGATGGCGATATTGACGCTCAGGCCCGTCGCAGTTGCCATCAATCTGGTCGATCGGCCGGGTGGTCGTAAGACCCACCACGGCAAAGTGCCCGTCGTGGGCGGCCTGGCCATGTTTTTAGGCGTCATCTTCGGGATAGGGCTGGTCGAATCGGCCCGCCCCCTGACAGGTGCCCTGATTTCCTCCTTTGCGCTGGTCGTCACCGTTGGCTTGGTCGACGACCGCTTTAGCGTCTCCCCCTGGCTCAGGCTGCCGCTGCAGGCCACCGCAGCGGTCCTCATGACCCTCGGGACTGGCACAGAAGTGTCGTCAATTGGAGACGCTTTCGGGATAGGCGATATCCAGTTCCACGGGGTGGTGGGTGAATGCCTGACGGTTCTGTTCGTCATGACCGCCATCAATGCCTTCAATATGCTGGATGGCATGGACGGACTGGCCGGAACCGTAGCGTTCGTGGCACTGGTGGCGCTGGGCTGGTCCGCCTGGAACGCCGGCCAACATGACCTGGCGGCGGTCTGCGCTGTCATCGGGGCGGCGACCGCGGCGTTCCTGCTCTTCAACCTGCCTACGCGCCGAAATCGGCGCATGCGTTGCTTCATGGGCGATGCCGGCAGCACCCTTCTGGGGGTGTCACTGGCATGGATCTGCATCCGTGCCAGTCAGTTCTCGGGGACAGATGGAACGCCGGACGGCATGAGCCTCTCGCCGGTGAATGCCCTCTGGCTCGTGGGCCTGCCCATATTCGAGTTCTTCTGGACCATCATCCGCCGTGCCCTGCGCGGCCAATCCCCTCTTCGCGCCGACGCCGAACACTTTCACCACCTGCTGTTGAAGGCCGGTTTCGGGGTTCAGGGCGCCTTCATGGTGTTCCTGCTGGTGACTTTGTTCCTCAGCACTGTGGGGTTGACCCTCAACGCCCTGCACGTGCCTGATTACGTCTCGCTGCTGCTGCTGTTCGGCACGGGCGTCGTCATCGTGCGCTCAATGTACTGGGCCCACGGACTGCTCCGATTCTTTCCGGAACGGGCGCGTCGCCGCGTGCCCTGGCGCCCGCCTGGCGAGGCCATGACCGTCGTCGCCCTGGATCGTCGACCGAAGAAATAGCGCGGTGTCAGCCAGGCACACGGGCAGAGTCGTCGCCATCACCGGCGGCGCCTCGGGCATCGGCCAATCGATCGTGCAGCGTCTGGCTGGCGAGGGCGCGCGCATCGCCATTGCCGACATCGCCGATGCCGCGGAAACCATCGATATCGCACGCCGGGCGGGCGGCGAGGCCGCGGCCTTCCGGGTCGACATCGCGAACTGGGAACAGATGAGTGCCTTTGCCGACCAGGTGCGGGCCTGTTTCGGCGACCCCGCGATCGTCATTCACTGTGCCGCATTACAGTTCATGTGTCCCTTCTAGGAAGTCACCTCCGAGCGCTGGCGCGCGACACAGGATGTCAATGTGCTCGGCGGCTTTCATCTCGCCAGGGTTTTGCTTCCCGCCATGAAAGCCGCGCGTTGGGGACGCATCGTCATGGTCGCATCATCCAGCTTCTTCGCGCCGCCGGCGCGCATGACCCACTACATTGCCAGCAAGGGCGCACTGCTCGGCCTGGTGCGGGGCCTGGCCGCCGAAGTCGGTGAATTCGGCATCACCGTCAACGCGCTGGCGCCCGGTCTGACGCGCACGCGCAGTGCGATCGAGGGCGTGCCCCAGGCACATTTTGATTCCGTGGTTGCTCACCAGGCGGTGAAGCGCAGCGGTGAGCCGGCCGATCAGGCGGCCGCAGTCTCCTTCATGGTCTCCGAGGAAGCCGGCTTCATGAGCGGTCAGACCATGCTGGTCGATGGCGGCGAGGGTCACGTCTAGGACCCGGCGCGGATTCCCCTATAATCGCGGGCGAAGCATCGAATCCCCGGTGCAGGGAATTTCCGGAAAGCACGTGAGCCAGACCGCGCCACCGACGCCATTCAAGCTGGGTACTTTTTCCGCCGCGGGCTGTGCCCCCTTCGGGGGACTCATCGTCGACGAACGCGCGCTCGCCTTCAACGCGCTGGGCGATTTCCTGCGGCGCGAGCAGCTGGACTTATCCTGCGATGGTTCGACGCTGTCGGTACTGGATGCGTGGGAGAGCAATTTCCCCGTGCTGCAGCGGATTGCCGAGGCGCTGCATACCGGGCAGGATGCGGCGCTTGCCTCGATGAGCGCGCCGCTCGACGCACTGATGCTGCATGCACCGGTCGCCAGCCGCAACGTCATCTGCTCCGGCGCCAACTATTTCAAACACGTGGTCGATATCGTCGTCGCACAGGTGCGACCCGAAACCGAGGGCATGACGCCAGAGCAGCGACGTGCCTTCGGGATCGCCAAGATGACCGACCGGCGTCTCCACGGCACGCCGTTCTTTTTCATCAAGGCCAATTCGACCATGGTCGGCCCGTTTGATGCCGTCAGCCTGCCGCCCGACGTCACTACCATGGACTGGGAGCTGGAGCTCGGCGTCGTGATCGGCAAGCGCGCGCGCTTCGTCACGCGTGAGCGCGCGCTCGACCATGTGGCCGGCTATATGGTCGTGAATGACCTGACGATCCGCGAGCGGGTGAATCGCAAGGACATGCAGGAGATGGGCATGGACTGGGTTGGCTCCAAGTGCGCGCCCACAGCGCTGCCCACAGGTCCCTACCTGGTACCGGCCGCCTTCGTCGGCGACCCGCAGAAACTGCACATTACTCTCAAGCACAATGGTCGTGTCATGCAGGATGAAGGCGCGGATGACATGATCTTCGATTGCGCGCGACTCATCGAGACGCTGTCGAAATTCATGGCTCTGCTGCCCGGGGATCTGATCTGCACCGGCTCTCCGTCGGGCAATGGCATTCATCACGGCGTGCTGCTCAAGCCCGGCGATGTCATGGAAGGCACGATCAGCGGTCCGCTCGAAGGCCTCGGCACCCAGCGCAACAGCTGCCATGCCGAAGCCTAATCCCGTCAAGGGCTGGCAGCTCGATCGCGCGAGCCTGCGGACCATCGGCCGCGACCTGCAGCGCCCGGAGTGCATCCTCGCGCAGCGCGACGGCACGCTCTGGAGCGCCGATGCGCGCGGTGGCGTCATGCGCATCAACCCCGATGGCAGCCAGCAGCTGATCGCGCAGCAGGCCGACACGCGCTTCACCGAACGCGTTGCCGGTGCCGAACGCTACATCTTCGAGGGCACGCTACCCAACGGCATCGCCTTCGCGCGCAACGGTGATTTCCTGATCGCGAATTTCGGCACCGATGCGCTCGAGCGCATGAATCGCCGCGGCGAGAGCCAGGTGCTGTACACCCAGATCGATGGCCAGCCGCTGGGCAAGGTCAACTTCGTCCTGCGGGATTCCAAAGATCGCCTCTGGCTTACCATCACGACGCGCGCCAAACCCTGGACACGCTCGATCAACGAGAAGCTGCCCGACGGCTACGTTGCGCTCATCGATGACAAGGGCATCCGCATAGCTGCCGACGGGTTCATCGGCACCAACGAGGTTCGGCTCGATGCCAACGAGGAGTGGCTCTACGTCGTCGAGAGCAACGCGCGCCGCATTTCGCGCCTGCGCGTGCAGGCCGACGGTTCGCTCAACGACCGCGAGGTCTATGGACCGCAGCGCCTGCGGGGCATTCCCGATGGCTTCGCCTTCGATGTGATCGGCAACCTGTGGATGACGTATGTCATCTCGGACCGGATTGCCGTGATCACGCCCGATGGCGATGAGCAGATCGTGTTCGACGATGGCGATGCGACCAAGGTCAGCGCCTTTGATGAGCATTTCTTCGCCGGCACGGTAACGCCCGAGGTCATGATGGGGTGCGGCGGCACGGTGGCGCCGTGGACCGCCAGCCTCACCTTCGGCGGCGCGGACCTGCAGACGCTCTACATCGGCAGCCTGCGCGGCACGACCATCCCCTACGTGCGTGCACCGGCGCCCGGCCTGCCGATGGTACATTGGCACGAACGATACTGACGCAAGCCACGAGCTCGCGCGATTCACCACCTGGGAAACTCACCCCATGATCCTGGAAGCTGCCACCATAAACATCACGCCGGAACGCAAGCCCGAGTTCGAAGCGGCATTTGCCGAAGCCCGCAAGGTGGTATCGGCCATGCCAGGGTTCATATCGCTGCAACTGCACCGGTGCATCGAGAGCGACGGCCGATATCTGCTGCTCGTGCAATGGCGTTCGGTCGAGGACCATACGGTCGGCTTTCGGCAATCGCCGCAGTTTCTGCGCTGGCGCCAACTCATCGGGCCGTATTTCGCGGGGGCGCCCTTCGTCGAACACTACGAGTTGGTCTGCTCCTGAATGGCGCCCGTCGCGCTGGTCACGGGAGCGGCTGGCGGCCTGGGCGAGGCCATCGTGCGCGCGCTGGCCGCGGCCGGCTTCACGTTAGGGCTGGGCTATCACCGCTCGGCTGCTGCTGCCGAGCGGCTGCGGCAGGATCTGCCCGGAGCCGGTCACTTCGCGCTGGCCGCGCCCGTCACCGACAGCGCGGGACTTGCGTCCATGGCGGCGACTATCGAAGCGCGCTGCGGGCGCTGCGATGTGCTGGTCAACTGTGCGGGTACCACGCGTTTCGTCGCCCACGCCGATCTCGACGGCCTCGATGATGCGCTGTTCGATTCGATCTTTGCGGTCAATGTGCGCGGCGCCTTCGCGGCCGTGCGCGCGCTCAAATCCCTGCTCGAGCGCAGCGAGCTTTCCGGCGGCGGGGTCGTGGTGAATATCTCCTCGATCGCATCCGTGATCGCCATGGGCAGCAATGTGGCCTATTGCGCCTCCAAGGCCGCGCTCGACAACATGACACGCTCGCTCGCCCGCGCACTGGCACCGCGCATCCGGGTGCTGGCGGTGGCCCCCGGCCTGGTCGACACCGACTTCGTCAAGTCCCTCGACCAGGCATGGCGGGATGAACAGGCCGCGCGCACGCCGCTGCGGCGGCTGGCACGACCTCAGGAAGTCGCCGGCGCCGTGGTTGCCGCGGTGACTCAACTGACATTTACTACCGGATCGATCATCGCCGTGGATGGCGGTCGTCCGCTCAACTGACGTCAAGGAGATCCGCGGTGAAACTCGGCACGCTCAAGGATGGCTCCAGGGATGGCAAGCTGCTGGTGGTCTCGAGGGACCTCGCGCGCGCGGTGATCGCGGTCTCGGCCGCGCCCACGCTGCAGCAGGCGCTGGAGAGCTGGCAAAGTTCGAACCCTAAGCTGCAGGGCCTCTACGATGATCTCAATGCCGGTCGCGCTGCGGGCTCGTTCGCACTCGATCAGACCCAGCTGAGCTCGCCATTGCCGCGCGCCTGGCAGTGGCTCGATGCCTCGGCCTTCCACAGTCACGGCGATCTGCTCGAGAAGGTGTTCAAACTCGATCCGCCACCCGACAAGCGCACCATACCGCTCATGTACCAGGGTGCCGGCGATGATTTTCTGGGGCCCGTGGACGATGTGCCACTGCCCTCGGAGCAGGATGGCATGGACTTCGAGGGCGAGATCGGCGTCATCGTCGATCGCGTTCCCATGGGCACGGGGGTCGATCAGGCGGCCGCGCACATCAAGCTGCTGGTGCTCATCAACGACTGGAGCCTGCGCGTGCTGGCGGGGCGCGATGTGAAGACCGGCTTCGGTTTCCTTCAATCCAAGCCCTCCACCAGTTTCAGCCCGGTCGCGGTGACACCGGATGAACTCGGTGATGCCTGGCGGGATGGCCGCGTGCAGCTGCCGATTCACGTGTACTGGAACGGTATGGAGTTCGGACACCCGCACTGTGGCCAGATGGGATTCAGCTTCGGGCAGCTGATCGCGCACGCCTCGCGCACGCGAAACCTGAGTGCCGCCACCGTGATCGGCTCGGGCACCATTTCGAACGACGAATACCGCACTGTCGGCTCCGCCTGCATCGCCGAACGGCGAGGCATCGAGCTCACCGATCAGGGCAAGCCGCAGACCGACTACATGAAATTCGGCGACCGCGTGCGCATCGAGATGCTCGATGCCGCGGGTCAGTCGATATTCGGTGCCATCGAGCAGCGCGTCGTGCAGGCGAAGCTGCCGTGAGGGTGCTGGTGATCGGCGGGGAGGGCTTCATCGGCCAGTCCCTGGTTGCGCGGCTGTGCAACGGCGGGACCATCGAGGGACGGACCGCATCCGCGGTGACCGTGCTCGACCAGCGCATTGGATCGCGCCGGCCGGATCCCGGGCTGCAATACCTCGAGGGCGACATTGCCGACCCGGCCGTGCTCTCGCGCGCCATTGCGGGCGGCGTCGACTGCGTGTTTCACCTGGCCAGTATCCCGGGCGGCGCATCGGAGCAGAACTTCGAGCTGGGCCTGCGGGTGAATCTGCATGCCACGCTGAGCCTGCTCGAAGTGCTGCGCAAGGCCGGCGGCACTGCCGGTGGCGCGGCCGTCGCGCCGAAGCTCGTGTTTGCCAGCAGCATCGGCATCTACGGCGTGCCCATGCCGGCCGTCATCGATGAGAGTACGATTCCGCTGCCTTCCCTGAGCTATGGCACGCAGAAACTCATCGGCGAATACCTGGTCGCCGATTACGGCCGCCGCGGTTTCGTCGACGGCCGCTCGGTGCGCATCCCCGGCATCGTCGCGCGGCCGCCCTCGACCGGCATGCTGTCGCTTTTCCTAAGCGACCTGATTCGTGAACTGTCCGCGGGCCGCAGTTTTGTCTGCCCCGTGGCGCCGGAGGGTATGAGCTGGTTCATGTCGCGCCCCTGCATCATCGACAATCTGCTGCATGCCGCGGCGCTGAACGGGGCGCAGGTGGCACAGCAGCGCACCTGGCTGCTGCCGGTGCTGCACCTCTCGATCGGCGAGATCGTAGCCGCCATCGCGCGGCTGCACGGTGAGGCCGTACGCGGCCGCGTCAGCTATGCGCCCAACGCGGCTCTGCAGGCGCAATTTGCCAATTACCCGCCGCTGTTGTGCCCGAAATCCGAAGCCGCCGGTTTCCGCCACGACGGCACGGTCGAACGACTGGTGGTGCGCGCCCTTGAGGCTGCATGAGTACTCCGATGCATCGTTGCGGACTGTCCGCGGCGCCGCATGCACCCGCGGGTGAACCGACGCGCGTTTCGGGTCAGTCGCGCGGCGTCGAAGTGTCCTCGCAGGTCAATGGTCTGGAGCTCTCCGATCCGATCCTGGAACTCAAGCAGCGCACATGAGCCTGCGCTATCGACTGCTCAACGTCTTCACGCGCGATAGCCGACCCTTGAGCGGCAATCCGCTGTGCGTGTTCGAGGACGGCAGCGGTCTGGACACCACGACCATGCAGGCGCTGGCGCGGCAGTTCAATCTGTCGGAAACCACCTTTCTGCTGCCTTCGGAGCGGGCGACAGCGCGCGTACGCATCTTCACGCCCAGCTACGAGATGCCGTTCGCGGGTCACCCGACGCTGGGCAGCGCTGAAGTTTGCCGCTCACTGGGTCTGGGCGGCGATGAGCTCAAGCTAGAGGTGAAAGTCGGGATCATTCCCGTGCGGGCCGAGGGCGCGCGCTGGACGCTCGAGGCGCAGAAACCGACCTGGCGGGATGTGGATGTCCCGCGGGGGCGCCTCGCGGCACTGCTGGGGCTCACCGAACAGGATGTGCTCGACCGGCCGCTCTGGGTGAAGGCCGGTAAAGAGCAGCTCATCGTGCCGCTGGCCAACGCGGCTGCCGTCATGCGCGCGACGCCCGACCCGAAAGTCTTCGAGATCCTGCGAAGCGCCGACGGGCAGGGCATGGCCTACCTGTTCGCGCCGACCGCGCCGACCGCGCCGAACCGGATGCTCTCGCGCTTTTTCTTTCCCCAGGGCAGCGCGGTGCTCGAGGATCCCGCCACTGGTTCGGCCTGCGCCAACCTCGGCGGCTGGTGGCTCGCAATGAAGCGATATTTACCGTGTAAGTTAATAATTTATCAGGGAGAACAGGTACAGCGGCCATCCACGCTGCACCTCGACGTGGACACCGGCGGGCAAATCCACGTGGGCGGGGACGTCATCGAATTGGGGCACGGGGAGATCCAGATCTGAGGGCGGTTGCGGGGCTACACGACGCGCCGACTGGAATCTGCCCTGCATTTGGCGGTGTGTAAGTTCTAGAGAGATTATTTTCATCGACGAAAATAATCTCTCTAGAACTTACACACCATCGAACACCCGGTACTGCCTAGCGGCTCGAACTCAACCCCCCGGCACCCCCTCAGTTCTGGACCATCGTCTCGATGGTCCCATCCACCGACTTGTTACCAAACCGCAGCATCTCCATGCGCGTGGGCGAGACGATGTAGAGCGTCGCCGGGAGCGTGCCCACACCGCTTTCAGTGACCGTTCCCAGGCCGCGGCCGATCGTCGAGTCCATCGCGAAGGAGCCGTTGACGAAGTTGCTCGAGAGCGCGTCGAAGTTCAGATACAGCAGCGCGTTGAGTGTGATCGGGCCCGGCGCCTGCGGGAAGGCCGTGCCGCTCACGAACGAGTTGGCGAGCGTTGCCGGGAAGGGCCCCGAGGCGTCGGCGTATTCGTAGGGGCCCTGGAATTGCGCTTCCAGAAAGCCGGCGCTGCCGGCCGCGCTGGAGTGCTCAACGATGTAGCCACTGCCCGTGCCATCGAGATAGAACGCAAAGGAGCGCGCCGGGGTGTCGGCCACCGATAGCGTGCCGCGGCCATTGGTGGCGACCGCATAGCTCTGCGCAGTAAATGGCTGGGCCTGGACATCGACCGCCTGATTGGAAGTGTCCAGCAGCAGGTCTACAGTGCCGGCGGCGGCATTGGCGCTCGACAGGCGGCCGAGTGCCATCACCGAGATCGGCTCCAGATTTCCCGAGGCGCCAAACAGGCTCATGATCGAGGGCGATGCCATCGCGCTGTTGTTGAAGGCGCTGGCGCCGGCATTGCCGACCTGCACGGTCATCTGACCGGCCAGCCGCGTGGTACCGCCGGCCGAGGTGGCGTCGATGTCGATCATGAACATCTTGCCGGCATTGACGTTGTAGTAGGCAAACGTCGTGGTCTGCCCCCCTGCCAGCAGCGTCAGCGTCCCGCGGCCGTTGGCGTCGGCCGCCGACAGCGTGCCGGCCGCCGCAGTCTCCGTCAGCGGTGAGGTCGAATTCGAATCCACAAGACCGGCGCTGAGCGCTCCGGCGGTACTCGTGAAGCGACCCGCCATGCCGTAATGAATATTTGCCGGCGTCACGCCGAGTACCCCGAAGGCGAAATCGCCGTTCACCGGTGCGCCGGCCGTGATACCTGTGAAATCCTGCAGTTGCAGATCGCCGGATCCCGAATCGCTGCCGGAGTGAATAAGCTCCAGTCGCGCGGAATGGATCTTCTGATCAGCACCGGGCAGCGTGGCCGCAAAGTCGTAGACGATCTCGCCGCTCGGAGCGTTCAGGGTCAGCACGCCGGTGTTGGTCTCGCGATTGACGCAGGTGCCGGAGCTCAGTGTCTCCGCGGTGGTCGTGCGGCTGGGATCCTTGTAGTCCTGCTCGCCGGTGATGAGCCCGGTGCTGCTGATCTGGATCGATGCCACGTGAGTCGCATCGCCGTTGCCGCGGAAGCCCGTGAACAACAGTGTGTAATTACCCTGGAGCACGCAGGCGCTTTCGGGATTGACGGTCATCGTCAGGGGCACTGATGCCACGCGGCTGAGCGTGTCTGTGGCCTGCAGTGTGAACTGGTAGGTGCCCGCCGTGGTCGGCGTGCCTTCGATATAGGTGGCCGCAGAGGTGCTGCCGTTGAGTGCGAGCCCCGGCGGCAGGGCGCCCGAGAGCACCACCCAGGTGAAGGGTGCATCGCCACCCGAGGCCGACACCGGCGACTGGTAGGCGACGTTGACGTTGGCGGGGAACAGCGTGGTCGGATCGATCAGCGGTGTCCCGAGGACGATCAGGGCCACGGAGGCGAGCTGGGTCGGATTGGCCACCGAGGTGGCCGTGATCAGTGCGGTGGAAGAGCCTTTGACCGTCTCGGTGCCCGTACCGGTCGGCGCGACATAGGTCGCCGAGGTGGTGGTGAGGGTCGTCAGCGAACCGACACCACTCAATGTCCAGGTGACGCCTTCAGCGTTGCTCGCGTTATTGACCGTGGCGCCGAGTGCCAGCGTCTGCCCCGTTAACAGCGAGGTGGCGCTGCCGGCGGTGCTCAGCGTGACGCCGGTGTCGACGCCGACCTGGGCGGTGATGGCGCGATTGGTGTTGTTGCTGCACGCCGCGACGGCGAGGATCGCCGCCATCAACAGCGGCGTGCGGACATATCGAATGAAACTCAACGGCGTCTCCTCGCGAATCCGGTTAGCGGATGATCGGTTTGTTCAAGTTCGGGGGCTGGCCATGCGCCGGCGGACCACGACCGCCGCGGCGATGGCACCCAGAAGCAGCAGCGCAGGGTCAAAGGCTCCGGCGCCGGTGGCGGCGGCAAACGCGGATTGGATGGTGGCGGTGCTCGAGGCCGTGTGGCCGCCGCTGTCGGTAATGGTGAGCTTGACCTGGATGCTGCGGAAAGAGGGCACGACCAGTGTTGCGATGGCCTGATTGGCGTTCTCGAGCTGATCGCTGGTCGAGGGAATGGTCGACCACTGATAGGACACGATCGTGTAGCCCGCGGCCGGCGTACTGCCGCTGCCGTCGCACTTGATGCGCTGACCCGGCGTCCCCGTGCTGCTCGAGGTCGTGATCTGGACGAATATTCCCGAGGCTGCGGTCACGGCCGCAGCGGCATTGAGCATGCCCGCGCCGCATGTCGCTGTGGTGCACACGCACTCGGTGTTCTGACTGGTGTCGGTGTAGTTGCCATTGGCGTCGGTAGTCGTCGCGGCCAGGTGGCAGGCGGTCGATGTGTTGGACGATGAGGTCGGGAACGCCAAAGCGCTCGAGGTCATGCGCGAGATAATCTGCGCCGGGCTTAAGCCAGGGCTGTCCGCCAGCATCAGTGCCGCGACACCGGCGGCCATGGGCGCGGCGAAGCTGGTGCCGACGCTGCCTTCGTTTTCGATGTTTCCCCCGCCATTGAGATAGCTGTAGTTCAGGAACGCGTAGGTATAGAAGCCGGGCGTGGCTGCAGGCGTCGTGGTGCCGGCATCGGAGGTGGACTCGATCGAGAATTCACAAGGCGCCGTCAGCTGTCCGCTCGAGTTCGTAGTGATGTTGACGCAGTTGCCCGCGGGCGCCCCGATGGTCACCGCCGCATCGGTGCTGCTGAGGCTGCTGTAGCCGACCTTGGTGCCCGCTTCGCGCAGTCCCGCCACCGACATGACGCCGTTGCAATTGGCCGGTGCGTTCACCGGTCCGCCCGCGTTGCCCGCGGCCGCCACGACCAGCACGTTGGCCGCAATGGCTGCCGACACCGCATCCTGTTCGGTGGCGGAGCAGGCCTGTGCGGCGCCCAGGCTCAGATTGATGATGCTCGCCAGATTCGGATTGGTGGTTACGCCTGTGACGGTTCCACCATAGGCCCAGGTGATGGCCGCGGCGATGTCCGAGACACGGCCAGTGCACACGCCGATGGCCCGGATGGGCAGCAGCATCGTGGCGGGCGCGATGCCTGCAATGCCAATGCTGTTATTGGTTTCCGCACCGATGATGCCGGCGACCCGGGTGCCATGCCATGAGCTGTTGGCCGTGGTGCTGCAGCCGGCGTTCTGGAACAGCGTCATCGCCGCATCGGCGGTGCTGATCCAGTCTCCCGGGTCAGCCGCACCGGAGTGCCATCCCTCGCCATCATTGGAAATGTAGTAGGTAGCCGCGGAACCTGATTGCGAGCACGTGGAGGTCGTCAAACCAGTGATGGAATTGGTGGTATCGGTGGTATTGCCCTGATCGCAGCTGACGAAGTCATATCCGGGCAGCAGCTTTGACTGCAGATCCGGGTGGTCGGCGATGACGCCGGTATCGATGATGGCGACGATGACGCTCGCGGATCCGGTGGTGGTCTGCCAGGCGGTGGTCGCACCGATGGCCGAGGGTGTCGTCGAGGAGCTCGGTTGCAGATACCACTGGCCGAGCCAGGAACCATTGCTATCCTGGCCGGCGACAAAATGCGGATCGTTGGGGGCCGAGTCCAGTGTCGCGGTAATGTATCGCCAGCCATCCGGTTCGGCATATTCGACGCCCGGGTCTGCCCGCAGCTGCGAGAGCAGCTCACCCATGCTGGCTGGGGTCATGGCGTGATCCAGTCGCAGTACATCGACCTGTCGATATAAATTGTGGGCGGGCCGAACGTCGGCGCCGGTAGTCGATCGCAGTCGTTCGGTGCGCTCCACGATGGTCGGTAATTGCACCGCGGCGACGCCGCTGTCGCGCCATTTGACGATGACCTGATCGGTGGCTGTCGGGTTGGCGTGACGCAGGAAGACCACGCTGTCGGCGGCCTGCGACTGCACGGGCAGGGTGGCGCCCACCCAGCTTCCCATCGCCAGCACAACAGCTGCAAATCGTGATCCTCGCATCGGTTCATTAGACCACAGAGCGGCCAGGAGTTCGCTTGGCAGACGGCACCCAGCGGACCCCATTGGCAGGGGTATTGCATGGACTATGCTGGCACCACTCAAGGCTGTGCCTTAGGCTAGGGCCGTGAATTCCGTAGTACCGATCGCGCCAGAAGAGCCCTCAGCGCCGGAAGATGACCGGATCGCGATGAACAAGGACGCGCTCAAGCGCGCGTTCCTGGACAACCTGTACTACATGCAGGGCAAGTTCCCGCAATTGGCCACCGGCAACGACTACTACAAGGCGCTGGCCTATGCGGTTCGCGATCACATGCTGCAGCGATGGATCAGTACCGCTGCGACCTACACCGCGCAGGGTTCGCGCACGGTGGCCTACCTGTCGGCCGAGTTTCTGATAGGCCCGCACCTGGCCAATAACTTGATCAATCTTGACATTTACGAGGCCGCGCGCGATGCGGTCCGGGAGCTCGGCAGGGATCTCGATGAGCTGCTCGGGCAGGAAGACGAGCCCGGCCTCGGCAACGGCGGACTCGGCCGGCTGGCTGCCTGCTTCATCGATTCACTGGCGACGCTGCAGGTACCCTGCGTGGGCTATGGCATCCGCTACGAGTACGGCATTTTCCACCAGGAAATCATCGACGGCTGGCAGGCGGAGAAGACCGATAAGTGGCTGCGATTCGGCAGCCCGTGGGAACTGGTGCGCCCGGAATGGGCCGTGCAAGTGAAGTACGGTGGCCACACCGAGCGTTACGTCGATGAACAGGGGCGGCATCGTGTGCGCTGGGTGCCGGCGCGCGAGGTGGTGGCGGTGCCCTACGACACCCCGATCCTGGGTTACCAGGTCAGCACCGCCAATACGCTGCGGCTATGGCGGGCCGAGGCCCCGGAGTCGTTCGATTTTTCGGTGTTCAACCGCGGCGATTATTGGGGTGCGGTGCACCAGAAGATCAACTCCGAGAACATCACCAAGGTGCTCTACCCGAATGATGAGCAGGTGCGCGGCAAGGAACTGCGGCTGGAGCAGCAGTTCTTCTTTGTGACCGCATCGCTCCAGGACATGCTGCGCATCATCGGCATCCAGCGGATCCCGCCCGAACGCTTCCACGAAAAGTTTGCGATTCAGCTCAACGATACCCACCCCTCGATTGCGGTCGCGGAGCTTATGCGGCTGCTGGTCGACGAGCTGGCGCTGGATTGGGACCGCGCCTGGGCGATCACGCGGCGGACGTTTGCCTACACCAATCACACGCTGCTGCCCGAGGCGCTCGAGCGGTGGCCCATCGAGCTGTTCGGTCGGCTGCTGCCCCGACACCTCGAGATCATCTACGAGATCAACACGCGCTTCCTCGATGAGGTGCGTATTGCCTTCTTTGGCGATGAGCAGCGGCTCACGCGCATGTCGCTGATCGATGAAAGCGGCGAGCGCTACGTGCGCATGGCGCACCTGGCCACGGTCGGCAGTCATGCGGTGAACGGCGTCTCGAGCCTGCACAGCGAATTGCTCAAGAGCGATGTGTTGCGCGACTTCTACGAGATGTGGCCGGAAAAATTCAGCAACAAGACCAATGGCGTCACACCTCGCCGCTGGATGGTGCTCGCCAATCCCCGCCTGGCGCATTTCATCACCCGCGCGATCGGCTCGGACTGGGTGCGAAATCTCTATGAGCTGCGTGGCCTGGAGCCGTTGATCGAGGACGCGGGCTTTCGCGCCGAGTGGCGCGACATCAAGCGCGCCAACAAGACCGCCCTGGCCGCCATCATCCGCGAACGTACCGGCGTGGTGGTCAACCCGGATGCCATCTTCGACGTGCAGGTCAAACGCATCCACGAGTACAAGCGCCAGCATCTGAATATCCTGCACGTGATCGGTCTCTATCACCGTCTTAAGACCGATCCCACGCTGGTGATCCAGCCGCGCGTCTTCATCTTTGGCGGCAAGGCCGCGCCGGGTTATCACCTGGCCAAGCTCATGATCCGGCTGATCACGGCCGTGGGCGAAGTCATCAATCGCGACCCGGGCATCCGCGATCTCATCAAGGTCGTGTTCCTGCCGAATTTCAACGTCACGAACGCGCAGCGCATCTACCCGGCTGCGGATCTGTCCGAGCAGATCTCGACCGCCGGCAAGGAAGCCTCAGGCACCGGCAACATGAAGTTCCAGATGAATGGCGCGCTGACGATCGGCACTCTCGACGGCGCCAACATCGAGATTCGCGAGGAAGTCGGCGAGGAGAACTTCTTTCTCTTCGGCATGGATGCCCGGCAGGTGCAGTGGCTGCGCGAGAGCGGCTACCGCCCGATGGATCTCTATGAGAGTCAGCCGGAGCTGCGCGTGGTAATCGATCTGATCAAGGACGGCTTCTTCTCGCGCGGCAACAGCGAGATGTTCCGCGACCTCATCGATAATCTGCTGCATTACGACCCCTACATGGTGCTGGCTGACTACCGCGCCTATGCGGAATGCCAGCAGCGGGTGGATGCGGCCTTTGGTGACGCCGATCGCTGGACGCGCATGTCGATTCTCAACACCGCCCGCTCGGGCAAGTTTTCCTCCGATCGCACCATCCGCGAATACTGCGTGGAGATCTGGCACTCGAACACCGTGCCGGTGCAGCTCACCACGCAGAGCGAGGTTCACCCCGGTCTGTCGACGTGACAGGCACCGGCCCCGCTCGGCGCGCGCGCGCCGCGCACGGGCTGCTGGTGATGATGCCCTGTGCGTGGTGTGCCGCTGCCGCCGGGACTGCGCATCCGGGGCTGTGGCCGTACGCGCACAGCACCGGCCTGGTCGACACCGCCACCGAGCGGCGCATCGGCGCGCTCATGGCGCGCATGAGCCTTGAGGAAAAAGTGGGCCAGGTGATCCAGGCTGACATCGACAGCATCGTGCCTGCCGATTTGCGGCGCTATCCCCTGGGCTCGATCATGGTCGGCGGCGATCCGGCGCCGAGCGGTGGTGTGCGTGCGCCGCCGGAAAGCTGGCTTGCCATGACGCGCGCGTTTCGACGCACTGCACTCGAGCGGCGCGCGAGCCACGCACCGATTCCGCTGCTCATGGCCATCGATGCCGCTCACGGCATCGCACACGTGCGCGGCGCCACGGTGTTCCCGCAACAGATAGGACTGGGCGCCGCCCGCGATCCGGATCTGATCCGTGGTGTTGGCGCTGCCACGGCGCAGGAGGCGGCGGCGGTGGGCTTCAATTGGGTGCTGACCCCGACGCTCGCGATTCCGCAGGATCTGCGCTGGGGCCGCACCTATGAGAGCTGGTCAGAGGATCCCGCGCTGGTGCGCGACTATGCGGGCCAGATGGTGCGGGGCCTGCAGAAGGAGTCCGGCGTGCCGGTGGCGGCCACCGCGAAGCACTTCCTGGGCGATGGCGCCACCGCGGGCGGTCGCGATCAGGGCGATGCGTCGGTAACCGAGCAGGAGCTCATTCGCACGCATGTGCAGGGCTATATCGGCGCGATCGATGCCGGTGTCATGACGGTCATGGTCTCCTACTCGAGCTGGCAGGGGCTCAAGCTGCACGGCAACCGAAGCCTGCTGACCGGTGTGCTCAAGGGCCGGCTCGGGTTCGAGGGCCTCGTGGTCGGGGACTGGAACGGTCACAACCAGTTGGATGGGTGCAGCAGCGACAGTTGTCCGCGGGCGATGAACGCGGGATTGGACATGTTCATGGCGCCGGACAGCTGGCAGGGGTTGTTCCAGCACACACTGCTGCAGGTGCGCGCCGGCGAGATCCCGATGTCACGCCTGGACGATGCCGTGCGCCGCGTGGTGCGCGTCAAGTTCCGCTTAGGGCTGTTTGGACGCGCCGCAGCGGCGGATCCACCACTGGACTGGTTGGGCAATCGCGAACACCGCGCCCTGGCGCGACGCGCGGTGCGCGAGTCGCTGGTGCTGCTCAAGAACGAACGGGCGGTGCTGCCCATACGTTCCTCCGCGCATGTGCTGATTGCCGGCGCCGGCGCGAACGACATCGGCCAGCAGTGCGGCGGTTGGACCCTGTCCTGGCAGGGGGTTGGCAATCACAACGCCGATTTCCCGCGCGCCGATTCGATCTATGCCGGGATCGCCTCCGCGGTCGAGTCCGGTGGCGGCACGGCCGAGCTCAGTGTCGAGGGCCGCTACGCGCGGCGGCCGGACGTAGCCATCGTGGTCTATGGCGAGTCACCTTACGCGGAGAGTCTGGGCGACCGTCCAACGCTCGACTACCAAAGCGGCGCCGATGCGGCGCTCGATCTGCTGCGCCGGCTGCATGAGGCGCACGTGCCCGTGGTGTCGGTGTTCCTGAGCGGTCGGCCGCTGCAGGTGCAGCCGGAAATTGATGCATCGGATGCCTTCGTGGCGGCATGGCTGCCGGGTACCGAAGGCGCCGGCATTGCCGATGTGCTGATCGGGGATGCCGCGGGCCTGTCGCGCTTCGACTTCAGCGGCACTCTGCCGTTCGGCTGGCCCGCAGCACCGCAAGCGGATCGCACCGACCTAGCATTTCCGTTCGGTTACGGCCTGCGTTATCGGGTTTACGGAATGAAGTAGAGCTCGAAGGACTGGCCGATGCGCTGCACGGGCTGGTATTGGCGCAACCAGTCGAAGCCAGCGGGATTCTCCTGCAGCGTCAGCATGGTGATGGCGACCCAGCCGTGGACGGGCTGACGGGGCTTGAGAAGTTGGTATGGGGGCAACTGCTCGAGCGAGAGATCGGCCGTTCCCTTGTAGCCGATCGAGAGCTCGGTCACCTGCCGTGCGGCCAGCACGCGTTCCAGGCGCCGCAGGTCCTGGCCGCCCCAATCCAGGTCCGAATCCACCAGAATCCGCTCGGGGTGCCTGCCGGCCAGCGCATTGAAGTAGGCCAGGTAGTCCGGGTAGGCATACGCGAGTGTCGCGAGCTGCCATATCACGAGGCCGAGCAGAGCGGCGCGCACCAACGGCTTCGGCCATCGCTGCCACAGCGATTCGAGGGCGACGGCGGCGCCCATCGCGAGCAACGGATAGGCGATCAGGACGTGCCTTACGCCGATGTTGATATGACTGTAAACGGAACTGAATACCAGGATGGCCGCGAAGCACGCCGCCGGAGCCATGCGGTAGAGATTGCCTTCGCGCACGCCGCGCACCGTCTGCACGCATAAGCCTGTGAGGCCAAGCAGCAGCAGCGGCAGCGTGGTCTTCACGGCCAGTGCCACCAGATAGAAATACCACCAGCCGTTCCAGGCGATCTGTCCGAGCAGATACGAGGGGTGGCCGTGTGCGTTGTGCCACTCAACGCCCATGATGTTCTCCGGCAGCATCATGAAGCCGAAAGGCAGCGGCACCCGGGCGGCGATCCGGTAGGCGAGATCGTGCAGCGGGCCGTGGGTACCAAAGTAGAAATTCAGCGCACGGCTGGGGGCGAGGTCCGGTGTGGTCAGATACACGAGCCGGTCGCCGTACACGCCGATGATGATGATTAAGCCCAGCAGCAGCCCTAAGCTCAGGCTTCCGATGCGCGGCACCCATTGCGATCGCAGCGGCGTTGCGGCGGGCGTGCGGCGCAGGAAAGCCAGTCGCAGCAACCCGAGCGTGACCGATGCCACGCCGATGAAGGGGATGGCAGACATCTTGGTGGCAACCGCCAGCCCGCAGGCAACGCCCAGCGCGGTGCCGCGGGCCAGGGTCGGCTTTTCGAACCAGCGCAACAGCAGGTAGAGACTCGCCATGATCAGCGCCGTCACGGGCACATCGAGCGCCACCAACGATGCGTGCCCGAGTATGACCGGGCAGCTCACGAGGAATACGAGCGCCAGCAGCGCTGCCGGATCGCCATACCAGTGCCGCATCCAGGCGAAGGTAGCCCCGAGCAGCACCAGCAGAAAGGGCAGCACCCCTAAGCGCGCCAGCGTCAGCAGCGTGTCGTAGCTGGCGCTCGAGTGGTAGAGCAGATCGCGCCCGGCGTTATCCCCGATCGGATCCGGATCGCCCGAAAAGCGCGCACCGGCCAGGTACGGACCGATGGCGGCGGCCAGCCGCGCGAGCGGCGGATGTTGCACGTCGTAGCGGTATTCGCTGCGATCGATCAGGACCAGCCCGGCCGCGATGTGCTCCGGCTCGTCCCAGAAGTTGCCGAAGATCCGGTAGGTCGATGCGCACAGCGCGCAGGCCACCGTCGCCAGCAGCACCGCGGCGGCAAGAGACCGGCGCGAGGTCGAACGTGTCATCGCGCCAGGTAGGCCTCGGCCGCAGCGCAATACCAGTCGGTGAATCGGGACACCAGTTGCTCGCTGGTCCCCGAGTACGGGCCTGGCACGTATGCAATCGAGTTGACGCCGCGCTGATTGTTCTCGACCAATGCGCGGTCCTGATCGTTGGTGGCGCTCCAGACTTCAATGAGCCGCGCGAGATCGTAGTCGACGCCCTCGACGGCATCCTTGCGCACGACCCAGGTTCCCGTGACGGCTGTTTCTCCTGGCCCGAGGGGAAGCGCCTGGAAAAAAAAGCCGTAATCGCCAACCACGTGGTTGAAGGCGTTGGGCTGGACGGCCCACCACATATCCCCGACGTCCCCGTCGCCGACCCGCCCGAGTCTCTTGCCGACCGCGGCTTTCCCGTCCATGGTGTAGGAGACGGCGCCCTCTACCAGCGGGTAGCGGCCGATCTCATACCAGGGCCCGATGATGGAGCCGGGCCGGAGGCCCCGCGCCTCGCAGCGGGCGTCGAAAGCGGCCAGCCACGCCTGCGTTCGGCCCGCAACGTCGGGTGCCGTGAAATCGCTGTACGTGCGCATCAGCTGTGGATGCCCGGCGCGACAGTGATAGCACTCGCGGCCGTTCTCCATGACGAGCTTCCAGTCGGCGCGCTCGAACAGGGTGATCGTGTGCGCCACCTTGGTATTGCGCAGATCGTGCGGCTCGAGCATCGGTTCCAGGGCCGCGCGGAACGGGGAAAAATCCGGTGGCTCGTCACTCAGGCACACGTAAATCAGTCCCGCGACGGTCTCGATCGGTGCCGGACGCAACCGATAGGCGCCAATATCGAAGCCCTCTTCCATTCGCGAGACGTGCAGCAGCTTGCCGCGCAGGTCATAGGTCCATTGATGATACGGACAGACCAGCCGCGGGGTGTGGCCGCGCCGTTCACGACAGATCTGCGCGCCGCGATGACGGCAGGTATTGAAGAATCCCGCGATACCGCCTTCCAGATTGCGCAGTATGAGGATCGAGGAGGCGCCGATCGTCAGCGTAAGGTAGTCACCCGGCTCCGGAATTTCCGATTCCAGTCCGGCTTGAATCCAGTGCCGCTGAAATATCGCCTGGATGTCGAAATCATGCACGGCAGGGTCGATGTAGAGCGGCTGGGGCAGCGAATGTCCGTCGCGCCGTTCGGCGAACAGGGTACGCATCTTGTCTGCAAGGGCCATTGATCGTTCCTCGAATACGGAGTGGAGATAGGCTCCGACGCACCATGGAAGATGATCGGCCGCGCTCAGCCCTTGCGCAGCTTTCTTGATGACCGCGCCGCCGGCGCGGACTGCGGCGGTCGTCGGGAGCCGTGACGCGCGTGGAACCGATGCAGCTCGCGCGGCAGGGCCTCGACCCCGGTGAAGATCTCGACGTATTTCGGTATGCGCCGCATGCGCGTCGCAAGATCCTCCTGCGTCTTCATCGAGATGTAGCCGATTTGCACCAGGTAGATCGTTCTCGCCCGCACGTCGGCCGCCAGCGGTTCGAAGTCGAATCGAATGAACATGTCTGTGAGGGCATTGATTCGGGCGGCATCAGCCGAACGCATTTGCGCCGCGACTTTCGCAGACTGCTGCGCCCAGCTGCGGATTGCGAACTCGAGTCGCGAATCGAACAGCGCCGGATCGAGCCAGCAGTCGAACACGTTCAGGATCGCCTCGGTGATGCTCTCGGCGTAGAGACCACATTGCCGGATGAGGTTGTCGCTGTTTTTCGTGCGCCATCGCTCGAGCAGGGCGGCGAGCAGTGCGCCTCGGTCCTTGAAGAACCAGTAGAAACTGGTGCGCGACAGTCGTACCTTCTTGGCAAGCGGCAGGATGCGAACAGCATCGATCCCGGCCTCGATGAGCATCTCGTACGCCGAGGTGAGCCAGCCCTCCGCCGAGCCGCGGGGCCCCGGGTCGCCGCCCCCTCGGTATGCAGCGTACGTGGTTGCAGCTCGGTGCCCCATCGCTAGAGGTCCTTGGCCAGCCGCAAGGCGTCGTAAATGGCGGCGTGCGTGTTGCGTGCCGCCACGGCATCGCCGATCCGGAACAGCTGGAACGTACCCGCCGGATTCATCGTCATGCTCTGTGACGTACCGGCCAGCAGTTCGTCGTAATCGACGGCGCCCAGGTTGCGGGATTGCGGCTTGAGTTCAAAGTAAAGCTCATCCAACGGGATCGTGCCGTGGTTGACGATGACCTGGTCGATCGACCGCTCCTTGTGCACGCCGCCGTAGTCGCTGCCGACGATCGCGAGCAGGCGCTTACCCTCGCGGCGAACTTCGTGAAGCCGGAATGTAACTGTAAAGGTCACGGCGCGGCTCTGCAGGCTGCGCATGTAGGGTACCAGGTTCATCGCCATGACCTCCGGGGAGAAGCTACGGTCGGGGGTCATGATCTCCAGGGTTGCCCCGCTCGAGGCGATCACTTCGGCGGCCTGTAAGGCGGCGTGGTCCCCGGCATCGTCGAAGAGCAGTACGTTGCCACCCGGCTTCGCGGTTCCCGCAATGATGTCCCAGGTGTTGGTGACCAGCTCATTGCCGGCGCGCAGCACATCCGTGTGCGGCAGACCGCCGGTCGCGATGATGACAACGTCCGGCTGCTCCGCCAGAACGTCCGTGGAGTCGGCATAGCTGTCGAACCGGAATCGCACCTTGCGCTTCTCGCACTGCGCGACGCGCCAGTCGATGATGCCGATCATTTCGCGGCGGCGGCGGCTCTGGGCTGTCAGCCGCACCTGCCCCCCGGGTTTTCCAGCCGCTTCGAACACCGTCACCTCGTGACCGCGTTCGGCCGCTACCCGGGCGGCCTCGAGGCCCGCCGGTCCCGCGCCGACGACCACGATTTTGCGCGCAAGCCTGGCCGGCAGGATCTGGTGCGGCATCGACAGCTCGCGTCCGGTGGCGGGGTTGTGGATGCAGTAGGCCTCGCCGCCCTGGTAGATACGGTCCAGACAGTAGTTGGCGCCGACACACGGACGGATATCCTCCTCCCGCCCCTCCATGATCTTGCGCACGATGTCGGGATCGGCGATATGCGCGCGCGTCATGCCGACCATGTCGAGCTTGCCTGCGGCGATGGCATGGCGGGCGGTTGCGACGTCGTTGATTCGCGCCGCATGGAACGTCGGAAAACGCGTCGCGGCGCGGATCTCACCGGCGAAGTCCAGGTGCATGGCGCTCGGCATGCCCTGAATCGGAATGAGGTCGGTCAGCCCGGCATCGGTGTCTATGTGTCCGCGAACGATGTTGAGAAAGTCGACCATGCCGCTGTCCTTGAGGCGCTGGGAAATGGCGAGGCCGTCCAGCTTCGTCAATCCGCCCTCCATCAACTCATCGCCGGTGTAGCGCACGCCAACGATGAACTCGGGACCGATGCGCTTGCGAATGGCAGCCAGCACCTCGAAGGTGAAGCGAAGACGGTTATCGAGGGTGCCCCCGTATGGCGCATCGAGCGTGTTGGTCAGGGGTGACCAGAACTGGTCCATCAAGTGGCCATATGCCTCCAGTTCCAGGCCGTCCATGCCGGCCGCGCGGACGCGTTCGGCGGCATCGGCGTAATCCCTGACGATACGCTCGATGTCCCAGTCTTCCAGCTTCTTCGGGAATGCGCGGTGAGCCGCCTCCCGCCGGTGGGATGCCGAGACAACCGGCAGCCAATCGGCGGTGTCCCATCGCGTCCGCCGCCCCAGGTGGGTGAGCTGAATCATGACGGCCGTGCCATGTTCGTGGCAGGCGTCCGTGAGCTCCCGCAACCACGGCACGATCTCGTCCTTGTAGGCGAGCAGGTTGTTGAAGACCGCCGGGCTATCCCGCGCGACGGACGCCGAACCAGCTGTCATCGTCAGCGCAACCCCGGCTTTCGCTCGCGCGACGTGGTAGGCGCGGTAACGACTCTTGGGCATGCCATCCACCGGGTAGGCCGGCTCGTGCGCGGTGCAGATGATGCGATTGCGCAGCAGCAGGTGCCGGAGGCGAAACGGTTGCAGTAGTGGGTCGTCTGTCATCGGCAGAACGGGTATCGCGCCCTGTGGTGCGCAGCTTAGGGTTCGTGTACAGTGCTGTCCAGACCATCGACGACGATGTACAGTCGGCGATGCCCCGGGGCTCTACCCGAGTGAAGGCATCGACGCAAAGCAGGCCATGGCCCGCGGTGAGGGAGCCGCTCACGCCTATTGAGACTTGCACACATGGATTGCCGCGCGGCTCGTGGCCCGCGTTCCACCACTCGCTGCCGCGCGCCTGGGTTCGAGTCCGATCCTCCGCGCCGCACTGTCGATCAATCACGCCGTCCCCACAGGGAGAACTAACATGATGCGTCACGCTGTCTCGGCACACACGCCTGGAGGGCGAACCTCCCGGCGGCACAATCCGTCTTCGGCGTCCGTCACGGCGGCGGTGTGTGCGGCTCTGTACGGAGTCAGCCAGGCGAGCCACGCGCAGCAGGCGTCGGACGCATCCATGTCCAGCCTGGAGGAAGTAACAGTGACGGCGAGCCGTCGCGCCGAGTCGCTCGAGTCCGTGCCCTACAGCATGTCCGTGGTCAGTGGTGAGCAACTGGCTGCCAGCGGCGTAACGGACACGGCATCGCTCGCGACGGAAGTCCCGGGCCTGAGCATGTACGACTACGGCGGACGCGACGCGGCTGCGACGGTTCCCATCATTCGCGGCATCAATGCCACCGGTGAGCCGACCCGCGGCTTCCGCACCTTCGAGCAATCGCCGGTCGGCGTCTATATCGACAATTCGCCGGTCGAGGGCTATTACCAGCTGGACGATGTGAAGCAGATCGAGGTCCTGCGCGGACCTCAAGGCACGCTCTACGGTGCCGGCGCGCTTGGCGGTGCGCTGCGTATCATTCCGAACGCGCCGGTGTTGAATGAGTTCTCCGGGATGATCGAAGCCAGCGGCGGGCGCGTGGATCACTCCAGCAGTACCGCCTACTCGGCCAGGGCGCTGGTGAACGTGCCGATCGGCGACACGCTCGCCATCCGCGTGCCCGTCAAGTACGACTACCAGCCCGGCTTTGTCGACACCTATGGGCTGTTCAAGCGCAGCAACAATGGGCTATCGGGAATCCCGCTGCTGGCGGATCCGGCCGCTCCGCTGACCAGCCCGGCGATTTACCAGGATCAGCCGAACTGGAATTACCAGCGGACCATCACCATGCGTCCCAGCATCCTGTGGAAGCCGGTCGATGCCTTCACTGCAGAGCTGGCCGTGCTGCATTCCTATGCTGACGGCGATGGCGGTCCGCAGGTGAATCGGGACTTTCCTGGCGGGATTTCGCCGATCGATCCGGCGACGACGCTGCCCGCGGGCGGCTACTTCCGCGAGTTCTCGCAGATCGATCAGCCGTGGTCACGCCACACCAACGTGGCGAGCCTTGACCTGAGCTATGACGCGGGCTTCGCGACCCTCTCTTCCACGAGCTCCTATCACAACACCTCCGGCTCGACGCTGCAGGACAACACGTACAGCCTGGCCGGCCTTTCCAACGGCGGCTATGTGCCGTACTACGCCGGCGTTCCCACCAATCCGCGCTTCGTCTACGACCAGCTGTTCGCCGATACCGAGCACACCTTTGCCCAGGAAATCCGGCTGGTGTCCAAGACGAGACTGTTCGATCTGTTCGACTACGTCGTTGGCGCGTATTACGAAAACCAGACACGCACGGGTTCCTGGACCATCGCGATACCCGGAACACCGGAGTATCAGGCGGCGCAGGGTTGCACGGCCGCCGACTGCGGCGGCGGCTTCTACATCGCCACCGCGCCGGGGGATGTGTCTTTCCAGCAAGTCGACACCCAGAAGTTCACGGACAAGTCCGTGTTCGGCGAGCTGACCTGGCATGTCGTGCAGAAAGCCCAGATCACCTTTGGCGTGCGGCATTTCGACCAGCAGTTTACCGATTCACAGTCGTACAATGACTACCCGTTCCCTACCCATCTGCCGGCAACGCCACATGAGTCCCCGGCATCGAAGACGGTCGGGAAGGTCAACCCGTCCTATGAGTACGCCACGGACCAGTTCGTGTACGCACTGTGGTCTCAGGGTTTCCGGCGCGGCGGTGCCAATTCGGTGCCTCTGGCGGGCCCGTTCAGGGAAAGCCCGCTGCTGTCGACCTACCAGCCGGACACGACCAACAACTACGAGGCGGGATTCAAGGGGCGCTTCAGTAACGCGTTCTCCTACACGGTCGCCGTGTTCGACATCAAATGGGATCACCCGCAGATCTCATCGAGCCTGCCGTCCGGCAACCTCGCTGTTTACAACGCAAAAACGGCCGAATCGAAAGGCGTCGAGTTCGAGTCGAGCGGGCCGCTGTTTCTGCCGCGGCTCGCGTATTCGATCGGATTTGCCTATGCCGATGCGCACCTGACCAGCAGCTTCTCGCTGCCGGCAAACAACGGTGCGCAAACCGGCACCATCGTCCCCGGACTCATTACCGGTACGTCCGGCGAGCAGATGCCAGGCAGCCCGAAGACGAGCGCGAGCGCGGCGCTGATCTACGATCGACCGGTGTCGCCGGGCTATGACGTGGATTTCAACCTGAATGGCGTGTACCGGAGCACCGTGCCATTGCAACTGACCCCGACACTTGGCGTGACGACCGTACAGCATTCATCGATTTACGACATCGTGAACCTGTCGGTGGCGCTGGTTCACAAGCCCTGGCGCGCGAGTCTTTACGTCACCAACCTGTTTGACCATCAGAGCATCCTGGTGTCGCCGACGCAATTCAATGAGCTCGACAAGCTGACCAACGATTACGTCGTGGATCCACCGCGCGAGATCGGGGTGCGATTCGGTTATACATTCTGAGCGGCAGTCAATGAAGAGCCACCCCGCCGCATCGCTGGTCTTGTTGCTGGCCGCGTCGGCGGCAGCCCTGCTGGGCCCGCCGGTCGTCGCGCACGCGCAAGCCCGCGCGCCACTGGAGCAGTCGGCGGCGCCGGCGACCTGCGACACGCCCGAGCATCACCAGCTCGACTTCTGGCTGGGCGACTGGCAGGTGTTCGACGGCGCGACCAACGAACTCGTCGCCGTCGATCACATCGAGAAGCACTCCGAGGGCTGCATCATCCAGCAGAGCATGACATTCCTCACCGACATGTATCGGCGTCCAGGTGTTGGGCACCGGCTCACCGGCATGAGCATCAGTCGCTTCGACGGTGAGCAGTGGGTGCAGATGTGGGCCGACAATCAATGGGGAGCCATTCTGTTTCGCGGGGCACCGGCGCCGGCGGCGGCCGGATCCGTCGGCTCGGCCAGCTCGATGATATTCGTGACGGCAATTCCCTCACGCAAGCGTGACGTCAAGATGGTGTACGAGAGCCGTCCCGACGGCAGCGTGCGCATCCTGCAATATGTCGCGCCTTTCGGCAGCGGCAAGTGGGTGCAGTACGGCGACCTCATCTACCGCCAGAACCGTTAGCCATGCTGCGGTAGGGGTCCCGATGCCGGTTCAGATTCAGGAACACGTCTGGATTACGCTCAGCGACGGCTGCCGGCTCGGCGCGCGCCTGTGGCTGCCCGACGTCGCCTTGCAGGAGCCCGTCCCAGCGGTGCTCGAGTACATTCCGTACCGCAAGCGCGACGGCACACGCGCGCGTGACGATCCGATGCACGGGTATTTCGCCGCGCTCGGTTACGCAGCGGTTCGCGTCGACATGCGCGGCTCCGGCGAATCCGACGGCCATCTGGCCGACGAATACCTGCGGCTGGAGCAGGACGATGCGCTGGAGGTGATCGCCTGGATCGCACGCCAGCCGTGGTGCAATGGGGCGGTCGGCATCCAGGGGAAGTCGTGGGGCGGCTTCAATGCGCTGCAGATCGCCGCCCGTCGACCGCCGGCGCTCAAGGCGATCATCACTGCCTTCTCGACCGACAATCGCTACACCGACGACATTCACTACATGGGCGGCTGCCTGCTCAACGACAACCTGTGGTGGGGCAGCATCATGCTCGCCTACCAGAGTCGCCCGCTTGACCCGCGGATCGTGGGCCCCGTCTGGCGCGAGCGCTGGCTCGAGCGCCTGCAGACGCTGCCATTCTTTCCGGCACTGTGGCTGGCGCATCAACGCTACGACGACTACTGGAAACACGGCTCCATTTGCGAGGATTTTGCCGCCATCGAATGCCCGGTGCTCGCCATCGGCGGCTGGGCGGACAGTTACACCAACGCGGTCCCGCGACTTCTCGAAGGACTCACGGTGCCGAGGCTTGGGATCATCGGCCCGTGGGGACATCTGTATCCACACGATGGCATCCCTGGCCCCGCGATCGGGTACCTGCAGGAAGCCGTGCGTTGGTGGGACCATTGGCTGAAGGGGCGCGACACCGGCATCATGAATGAACCCATGCTGCGCGCGTATCTGGAAGACTCCGTGCCGCCGAGCGGTACGCGCAGCTTCGCGCCCGGGAACTGGGTGGGTGAATCAGTCTATCCTTCGCCCGGGATCAAGCCGTTGCGGCTGCATCTGCGCGCCGACAGGGGGCTGGGAGAACGGTCGGAGGCGAGCAGCACCTTCACGATCCGCTCGCCGCAGAGCCATGGCAAGGCGGCCGGGGAATGGATGTGCGCCGGCTGTCCTGGTGAGCATCCGACCGATCAGCGACTCGACGATGGCGGCGCGCTGGTGTTCGACACGCCGGTGCTCGAGCATGAGATTCCGGTGCTCGGCGCACCGAGACTCAGGCTTTCCGTCGCCGCCGACGCGCCCATCGCGCAACTGGCGGTGCGCCTGGGTGATGTGGCGCCGGACGGGCGCGTCACACGCGTCAGCTACCAGGTGCTCAACCTCACGCATCGCGACAGTCACGAGCATCCGCAGCTCCTGGAACCCGGGCGGCCATACGACATCACCGTGGTGTTGAATGCCTGCGGTCATCGCTTTCCGGCTGGCCACCGCATCCGGCTGTCGATTGCCAGCGCCTACTGGCCAATCACCTGGCCGGCCCCATATGTAGCCATGTTAAGCATTGCCACCGGCGGGAGCGTGATCGAACTGCCGATTCGCCAGGGCGGAAACGCACCGCACGTAACCCTGCCACCGCCGGCACATGGCCCGCGGACTCCGATCACTCAGCTCGATCCGGGCATCGTGCGTCGTTACACCGTCCAGGACCACGTGAGCGGGGAGACGATGTATGTCACCGACGCGGTCGGTGGTGTCTTCGGCGAGGGTGTACTGCGTTTGGAGGCCATCGACGTGGAGGTGTCCCACAGCCTCAAGCGCGAGCTCACGATCCGGGATGACGACCCGCTGTCCGCGCACTATGTCTTGACTCAATCATTTGCCATGGGGCGCGAGGGCTGGCGTACGGTCATCGACACGCGCGCCGAGATGCGCAGCGATCGGGAGCGCTTCTACCTTTCAGGTTCTATGACGGCGCGCCACAATGGCGAAACGGTCGCCATTCGGCAATGGGATGAAACGTTTGCGCGCGATCTGATGTAATGGAGTTTTTCGGCCAGCCGCGGGGCCTCGCAACGCTTTTCCTGACCGAGATGTGGGAGCGCTTCTCGTACTACGGGATGCGCGCCATCCTCATTCTTTTCCTGGTCGCTACCGTCCGTGACGGTGGCTTCGGCCTCGATGACCGCACCGCGAGTGCCATCTACGGGCTCTACATAGCGGCGACCTACGTCTTCGCCCTGTTGGGTGGATGGATCGCAGACCGCCTGCTGGGTGCACAGCGCGCGATCGTCGCCGGCGGGGTGCTGATCACGGCGGGCAATGCGCTGCTGGTCGTCGGGAGGGGCCCGTTTTTTTTTCTCGGCCTGCTCGTGATCGTGCTGGGAGTGGGTCTGCTCAAACCCAATATCAGCGTGCTGGTCGCGGAGCTCTATCCAGAGGGCGGGGCTCGGCGGGACGCCGGATTCTCAATTTTCTATTTCGGCATCAGTGTCGGTGCTCTGCTCGGCGCCTTGCTCGTGTCGTACTGCGCCGCGCAATTCGGCTGGCGTTGGGGATTCGCGCTGCCGGTCCTGGGCATGGTGCTTGGGCTCGCTCAGTTTTTGGCCACGCGCAAGTGGCTCGGCCCGTGTGGTCGCGCGGTCGCGGACCGGGGGCGCGGCTCGTGGCTTCCCGTCGTCGTGTTCATCGGCACCGTCGCACTGATTGTGCTGCTGTCGTTCACGGGCCGGCTGGCGCTGCATCCGATCCAGATGGCAACGGCCGCATCGTGGATCATCGCGGTGATCGCGGCCGGGTACTTTGCATACCTGATCGTGTTCGCGGGTTTGAGTTCGGCCGAGCGCCGCCGCGTGTACGTGATGGCAGCCCTGTTTGCGGCCTACGCCGCCTTCTACGCGGGATTCGAGCAGGGCGGGGCCTCGCTGAACCTGTTTGCCGATCGCTATACCGACCGACACCTGTTCGGCTGGGTGATACCGGCAGGCGTCCTGCAGGGCACGACTGCCCTCGTCACTCTCGTGTTCGCGCCGGTTTTCGCGGCCCTGTGGATCGCACTTGGCCGCCGCGGGAAGAACCCCACGCCGGCGGCGAAGTTTGCCGCCGGGCTGGGTCTGCTGGGTCTGGCCTACGTGGTCATGTACGTCGCCAGTCTGTACGTGCTCGGCGGCGACCAGGTGGCTCCCACATGGCTGCTGGTCACCTACTTCCTGCAGGAATGCGGCGATCTGTGCCTGTCCCCGGTGGGGCTCTCGTCCATGACGAAGCTCGCCCCGCCCCGTTTTGTTGGCCAGGTGATGGGGCTATGGTTTCTTGCGATTGCGCTGGGCAATAATCTCGCTGGACAGCTCTCGGGGCAGTACGACGCCGCGAACCTGACCTCGCTGCCGGATCTCTTCATGAAGATCTGCTGGTGGTCGCTGGCGAGTGCCGTGGTCATGGCACTGCTTGTGCCGCTCATGCGCCGGCTCATGGGTGGCGTACGCTGAGGCGCCACCCACGCCAGGCATCACACGCTAGGCATCATCCGGCACGGAGACCCCGCGCTGGCGCAATGCTGCAACCAGCGGCGCCAGATGGCGCTGGTAGCGACGCCAGCGCCCCGAGGAGCTGCCGTAAATCGGCCTGCGCACCTGCGCCGCGCTCGCCGTCAGCGAGACGGCGGCGTTCTTCTCGATATCGATCGCCTGCGCGGTCCACGTCAGGCCGCAGTGGCGTGCGATCGCCGTGCCGACCTCGGCTGGCGCACGCACGAGATCTTCGTACACGACCTCGTAGACGCTGTCGCCGAACGAGCCGAGCCAATGGTCGATGAGCCGCTGGTAGGCGGCGCAGTAGCGGGCGAGATCCTGGAAGTCATAGCTGAAGGGGTACGCCTCACCGAACAGCGTCCGGTACATCGCGAAGCAGCTGTCGAGCGGCGTGCGCCTGACGAGCAGCAACGGGGCGTTCGGCAGCGCACGCCTAATCGCGCCCAGGTACAGGTAATTGAGCGGCATCTTCTCGATCACGCTCGCATTGCCGGCACCCCCGGCGAGGCGCGCGTAATGCGCACCGACCGCGGCAGGGTTCGCGGCCGCGGCGCGCGCAAACACATCTGCGCCCGTCGGTGGCGCGACCGACAGCAGCGAGCGCGAGAAGTTTTCGGTCTCGCCATTGGATGTCACGCCCGGCAGGCCGGACAGGATGCGCTCGAGCAGCGTCGTCCCGGAGCGCGGCAATCCCACGATGAAGATGTATCGCGCGGATTGCGTGTCAGCGAGGTTCTGCGACACGGGGTGCGCCGGAAACGCCTCGGCGATTCGCTGCAGCTTGCGCTCGTCGGTCGCGACGTCGTAGTCAAGGTGGCGGCGGCGGGTCGCGGCTCCTTTCGCAAACCAACGGAAGGCCTCATCGTACCGCTCGACGTCGTCGAGTTCCTTGGCCAGAGCGTAGCCGAGGAACATCTGTGCCCGATCATCGTCCGGTCGCAGCGACAGCCGTCGTTGCAGTTCCTCGATGTGGTTGGCCCCGGCGGTCTGCACGCGCAGCTCAGAGCGCAGCAGATAGCTTGGATACTGCGCTACATCGAGCGCAATGGCCCGATCGCAGGCTGCCTCGGCCTCCTCGAGCCGGCCAAACGCCCGCTCGCTGGTGGCCAGGTTGTACTGGAAGCGCGGATCGCCCGGCGCCAACTCGACGGTGCGCCGATACAGGTCATTGGCACGCTCATGACGGCCGAGTTGCATCGAGACGAAAGCCAGCGCGTCGTAGGCGTCGGCAACGCCAGGTGCTGCGTCCAGCGCCTCGAGCACGGTGCGTTCGGCCTCGTCCGCGCGACCCAGACGCAGCAGGATCGTCGCCAGCAGCCCGTGCGCGGGCGTGCAGCGTCTCGCGCTCGCGACCGCCTGTGCCGCCAGCGCTCGGGCCTCTTCGAGCTTACCGGCGCGTAGCAGCCGCAGTGCTTCGATATCGAGAGCTGTAGAACCGGCGGTCATGCGTACCGGCAAAGATGACTATAGTGAACGCGATTTGCCAGTCTAGTACCCTGCGTCGCGCTTGCTTGCGAGAAGCCCAAGCGGTCAGTAAAGTGCCGAGGTTTTGTGTCCGCAGTAGATCCAATGAGCGCAACCGATCGCCGCTCCGACATTTCCAATCCCGAAGCCTGGGTGGTGCACAAGTTTGGCGGCTCGAGCGTCGCCGATGCGCACTGCTTCGAGCGCGTGGCGCGCATCCTCGAGTCGCCGGCGTTCAACGCGCGCGCGCGAATGGCCGTGGTGCTGTCGGCCTGCAAGGGGGTAACCGACGAGCTGCTGCAACTGGTTGCGCTGGCCGAACGGCGTGATGAGAGCTGGCGGGCGCGCCTGGCGTCCCTGCGAACGCGTCATGCCGACATCGCCGCCGCGCTGCTCGATGCGGCCTCGGCGGCCGAGTACCTGGCCGAGTTCGACCGCGACAGCACTGATCTTGCGGGCGTCCTGCAAACCACGAGCGTGATGCGATCGGCCGCGCAGAGCGTGTCCGATCTGACGGCCGGCTTTGGCGAAATATGGTCGACGCGTCTGTTCTACCGTTATCTGCGGCAACGTGGTGTGCGCAAGGGCGTGCAATGGATCGATGCGCGCCGCTGCGTCGTGGTGGAGTGGGGGCCGCTCGGCCCGGCCGTCCAGTGGCAGCAATCGCGCACGCAGCTCGATGAGCTGATCCGCGGCAATGCGCCGCAGACGCTGGTGATCACCGGCTTCATTGCCACCGATCCGCGCGGCGTGCAGACCACGCTCGGGCGCAACGGCAGCGATTTCTCGGCCTCGATCTTCGGTGCGCTGCTCGATGCCGCGGAGATTCATATCTGGACCGACGTCGATGGCGTGCTGTCGGCCGATCCGCGCCGCGTGCCCGATGCCCAGGTCATCGACTCGCTCTCGTACAACGAAGCGATGGAGCTGGCGTACTTCGGGGCCAAGGTCATCCATCCGCAGACCATGGCGCCGGCCGTGGGCCGCGATATTCCGATCTGGATCCGCAACACCTTTGCGCCTCAAAAGCCGGGCACGCTGATCTGCGCGGTGCCGCGTTCGAGCCTGCCGGTCAAGGGCATCACCAGCATCGAGAACGTGGCACTCGTGAATCTGGAGGGCGCCGGCATGATCGGCGTGCCGGGAACCGCGCACCGGCTGTTCGGCGCGCTGCGCGAGGAGGGCATCTCGGTCATTCTCATTTCGCAGGGCAGTTCCGAACATTCGATCTGCTGCGCCATTCCGCAGGCGCAGGCGGCGCGCGCCAAGCGCGTGCTCGATGCGGCTTTCGACCGCGAGCTTGCGGAGGGGCAGATCCAGAATGTGGATGTCACGCCGGATCTGGCCATCCTGGCGGTGGTGGGCGACGGCATGGCCGGCATGCCGGGAGTGTCCGGCAAAGTCTTCAGCGCACTCGGTAACGCGCACATCAATGTGCGTGCCATCGCGCAGGGCGCCTCGGAACGCAATATCTCGGTGGTCGTCGATGGTGCGCAGGCCACGCGCGCGCTGCGCGCAGCGCACGCGAGCTTTTACCTGTCGCCGCATACGCTCTCGATCGGCGTCATCGGACCCGGCACGGTTGGCAGCGTGCTGCTCGATCAGCTCATGGGGCAGCGCGAACGGCTGGCGCGCGAATTCAGGATCGACTTGCGCGTGCGCGGCATACTGCGTTCGCAGCAGATGTGCCTGTCCGATCAGGGCGTGGCGCTCGAGAACTGGCGCGAGCAGTTGCGGACCAGCTCGCAGGCAGCGGACCTGACCCGCTTCATCGAGCACGTGCGCGTGGACTATCTGCCGCACACGGTGTTGATCGATTGCACCGCCGACAGCGATATCGCCAGGCACTATCGCGACTGGCTGGCCGCAGGTATTCACATCGTCACGCCGAACAAGCGTGCCAACAGCAGCGAGCTTTCCTACTACGAAAGTCTCAAGGCTGCGCGGCGCGAGAGTGGCGCGCACTATCTCTACGAGACCACCGTCGGCGCCGGCCTGCCCGTGATCCAGACGCTGCGCGACCTGCGTGAAACGGGCGATGAAATCACCCGCATCGAGGGCATTTTTTCGGGCACGCTGGCGTATCTCTTCAACGTCTATGACGGCACCACGCCGTTCTCGGCCATCGTGCGCGAGGCCAAGCAGCGTGGCTACACCGAGCCGGATCCGCGCGACGACCTGTCGGGCACGGACGTGGCGCGCAAGCTCATCATCCTCGGACGCGAGATGGGACTGAAGCTTGAGATGAGCGACGTTGCGGTTTCAAGCCTCGTACCCTCGGACCTGGCGGCAGGCAGCCCCTCAGAGTTCCTGGCGGGTCTGTCGCGCTACGATGAACCCATGCGGCAGCGCTACGAGCAGGCGCGGGCACGCGGCCGCGTGCTGCGCTATGTCGGTGCGGTAGGATCCGATGGCCGCGCGACCGTGGGGCTGACCGAGCTCGATGCGCGCCATGCTTTCGCCAACATCGCACTGACCGACAATGTCGTGCGCTTCGCGACCGCGCGCTATTGCGACAACCCGCTCATCGTGCAGGGACCGGGCGCGGGACCCGCCGTCACCGCCGGCGGCGTGTTCGCGGACCTGCTGCGACTGGCTACCTATCTCGGAGCGCGCCTGTGACATCGCCCGACGGCGCCGGTGGCGCGGCCGAGGGTGCCCGCGCCAGCGCCCGGGCGTTCGCGCCGGCCTCGGTCGGCAATGTCGCGATCGGCTTCGACATCCTCGGCTTCTCGGTGGATGCAATCGGCGATCACGCGACGGTTCGCCGGGTGCGCCAGCCGGGTGTGCGGGTGACGGCGATTCGCGGCGTGGTGCCGGATCTGCCGCGCGAGGCTGCGCAGAACACTGCCGGCCGCGCACTCTTGGCCATGCAGGAAGCGTTGGACCTAAGCTTTGGTTTCGAGCTCGAGCTGGACAAGGGCATTCCCCTCAGCAGCGGGCTCGGCGGATCGGCGGCCTCGGCCGTGGCCGCGGTGGTGGCTGCCAATGCGCTGCTGTCCGCTCCGCGGCCGCCGCTCGAGCTGCTGCGCTTTGCGATGCACGGCGAGGCGGTGGCCAGCGGCTCGTTGCACGTCGACAATATTGCCCCATCGCTCTATGGCGGACTCGTGCTCACCGTCGGCATCGACCACCCGCGCGTCAAACAGATTCCAGTGCCCCCGGCGATCCGCGCCGTCATCGTCCATCCCCACATGCTGCTCTCGACGCGCGAGGCGCGAGCGATTCTGAGCAAGTCCGTGCAGATGGCCGACTTCGTCTGGCAGACGGCGAACCTGGCTGGGTTCATTTCCGGCTGCTACACCAACGACCTCGACTTGGTGCGCGAATCCTTCCAGGATGTGGTCATCGAGCCGCAGCGTGCGGCGCTCATTCCAGGCTTCGCCGAGGTGCGCCGGTCGGCACTGTCAGCAGGGGCGTTGGGGTGCTCGATTTCCGGCGCGGGCCCCACGCTGTTTGCCTGGTGCCTGGAGGATCAGGCGGCGGCCGTGTGCAAGGCCATGGTGCACGAGTTCCAGCGTCACGGCCTCAAGGCCGACCACTGGATTACGCAGATCGCACCCACGGGCGCGCGCGTGATCGGCTGATGCAATTCGCCACCACGCGTCAGCCGCAATCCCGGGTCGGCTTCAGCCAGGCCCTTGCGCAGGGTCTGGCCGCCGACGGCGGGCTGTTCGTGCCGGCCGAATGGCCCGTTTTCGGAGCTGCGGACCTTGCCGTGCCCGCCAACACCGAGGGACTGGCGCGACTGGCCGGAGCGGTGCTGCAACCCTTTGCGTCGGGCGATCCGCTCCAGGCAGTGCTCGCCGATATCTGCGATGAGGCTTTCAATTTTCCGGCGCCGCAA
>Ga0302320_10003705_pt1 | contig 35223 bp, 31 predicted proteins | sample Bog_T0_3_FD_202130 | JGI IMG/M metagenome (GOLD analysis project Ga0302320, IMG submission 202130) | Peat permafrost microbial communities from Stordalen Mire near Abisko, Sweden - Bog_T0_3 | ecosystem: Environmental > Terrestrial > Soil > Wetlands > Peat | place: Sweden: Abisko, Stordalen Mire...
GGCGACCTCGCCGTTCTTACTCCCCAGGGAGTGACCCTTACCGACTTTGATGGCAAACCGGTCCAGCGCGAGGTTCAGCACATCACCTGGGATCCCATCATGGCGGAAAAGGGTGGCTTCAAGCACTTCATGCTCAAGGAAATCTATGAGCAGCCACGCGCCGTCCGCGACACCGCGCTGGGACGCGTATCGTTCGACACGGGCAAGGTGTTCCTCGAACAGATGGACGTTTCCGACGAGGAGTTCCGTAACCTGCGCAAACTGAATATCGCTGCCTGTGGCACCAGTTGGCATGCCGGACTGGCAGGCAAATACATGATCGAGCGGCTGGCGCGTGTCCCGGTCGAAGTGGACTACGCCAGCGAATTCCGTTATCGCAACCCGCTGATCGAAAAAGACGAGATGACAATGGTCATCACCCAGTCCGGTGAGACCGCCGACACCATCGCTGCCCAGCGTGAGTCCAAGGCTCGCGGCGCAAAGACGATTGCCATCTGCAACGTAGTTGGAGCGATGATTGCGCGTGAAGCCGATGGGACCATCTACACACACGCAGGTCCGGAAATCGGCGTAGCTTCCACCAAGGCGTTCACCGCGCAACTGGTCGCTTTGTTTCTCTTCGCCTTGCGCCTGGCGCAGTTGCGCGGAACCATCAGCGAAGAAGAATCAATCAAGCTGACCCAGGAGCTTTCGCGACTCCCCGGACACCTCGAGACAGTACTCTCACGCGACGAGGAACTAGAGGAACTCGCACGCACCTACCAGCGAGTGCAGGACTTCCTCTTCCTCGGACGCGGCATTCACTTCCCCATCGCCCTCGAGGGAGCGCTCAAGCTCAAGGAGATTTCCTATATTCACGCGGAGGGCTACGCCGCCGGCGAAATGAAGCACGGCCCCAATGCGCTCATCGATGAGGATCTTCCGGTCGTGATCATTGCCACCCAGGACAAGAACGATCCCGGCTCTGTGTTGCGTTACGAAAAGACGATTTCCAATCTGAAGGAAGTAAAGGCCCGCTCAGGCCGTGTGATCGCCATTGCCACGGAAGGCGATGAGGACATTCGCGAAGCCGCCGACCATGTGGTCTTCATTCCCCATGCGCCGGAGTTGCTTCTTCCGATTCTTGAAATCGTTCCACTGCAACTGCTCGCCTATCACATCGCAGTGCGCCGCGGTTGCGACGTGGACCAGCCACGCAATCTCGCAAAATCGGTCACCGTCGAATAGGTACTCTGCGTGACATTGTCGCAGATCTTGCAAAACAATTGAGGACACAGTGTCTACTGTGTCCTCGATTATTTTCCTCGTTCATCAACTTAGAGCAGTTTCAACATCAGGGTCCCTACCTTATGGTTTAGGAGCAACCACTCGTTGAACCGCAGGACTGGCAGCGGTAGCAGGAGCCGTTGCGCGTCATGATCGCTCCGCACATATGGCAACTCGGAGCATCGCCCAGGTTCACATACTCGCTCAACGCATCCGAAGCATGTCCTGATTTGCTGCCTTTTGGCGTGCCTGACTCATACAGCGAAGACTGCGCGCTGGCTGCAATCGTGGGGGGCGTGACCGGAGCGGCAGCCACCGGATGAGGATGCGTGTGCGGACGCAAATCCTCGAACAGGTTCTGCTGTTCTCCGGTAAGGAAGCGCAGGTCGAGCCAGCGGAAGATGTAATCCATGATCGAGTTGGCGTAGCCGATCTCAGGATTCTGCGTCCAGCCGCTCGGTTCAAAGCGGGTATGCGCAAACTTGTTGATCAGCAGGCGCAGCGGGACTCCATGCTGTAGCGCGATGGAAACCGCGCACGCAAAGCTATCCATCAATCCGCTGACCGTCGAACCCTCCTTAGCCATGGTGATGAACAACTCCCCAGGGCGTCCGTTCGGGTACAGGCCCACGGTCAGGTAGCCTTCATGCGATCCCACCTTGAACTTGTGCGTGACTGAGAAGCGCTGGTCCGGCAGTTTGTGACGGCGTGCGCTCGGCGGACCTTCCAGATCCTCCGCCTCTTCCACAACGACGGCGGGCTTCTTCGCGTCGTCCTGCTTGGTGGTCAGCACCTGGTTCTGTTTGGAACCGTCGCGATAAATCGCAACCGCCTTGATTCCCTGCTTCCATGCTTCCAGGTAGGCGTTGGCAATATCTTCGATGGTGGCTTCGGTCGGCATGTTGATCGTCTTGCTGATCGCACCGGAGATGAACGGCTGCACTGCGGCCATCATCTTGAGGTGTCCCATGGGAAGAATGCTGCGCGAACCTTTGGCCGGCTTGAAGGCGCAGTCGAATACAGGCAGGTGCTCCGGCTTCAACCCCGGCGCGCCTTCGATGGTTCCGCTCTTGTCGATGAAGCCGACGATCGCGTCTGCCTGCTCCGCCGAGTAGCCCAGCTTGAACAGCGCCTCCGGAACCGTGTTGTTGACGATCTTCATCATGCCGCCGCCAACCAGCTTCTTGAACTTCACCAGCGCCAGATCCGGCTCCACTCCGGTGGTGTCGCAATCCATCATGAAGCCGATGGTGCCCGTCGGCGCCAGCACGGTGACCTGCGCGTTGCGGTAACCAAACTTTTCGCCATGACTGAGCGCTTCGTCCCATGCCTCCTGCGAAGCCTCCAGCAGCGACGCTGGAACGTTGGCGCGGCTGATCTTCGCCACCGAAGATCGATGCATGCGAATCACATCGAGGAACGGCTCGCGGTTGATGAAGTACCCAGGGCATGCTCCGTCGGTGTGCTCCACGCGCGCCGTCAACTCGGTCGCTGACGCCAGCGTGGGGCAAAGCTCGGCAATCCGCGAGGACTGCAGATACGCCTGTCCGCACATGATGGCCGTCAGGCAGGCAGCGTAATCGCGGCCTGCATCGGAGTCATACGGCAACCCGGTCGCCATCAGCAGCGCGCCAAGGTTGGCGTAGCCGAGGCCGAGCGGACGATAGTCGTGCGAGTTGCGTCCAATCGCCTCGGTCGGATACCCGGAGTGATCCACCAGGATCTCCTGCGCCGTAATCATGATTTCCACGGCGTGCTTGTAGGCCTCAACGTCAAAAACGCCGGTGGGGGCAAACTTCATCAGATTCAGCGAAGACAGGTTGCATGCTGAATCATCGAGGAACATGTACTCTGAGCACGGGTTCGAGGCGTTGATCCGCGCCGAGTTTTTCGAAGTGTGCCAGCGGTTGATGGTGGTGTCGTACTGCATTCCAGGATCGCCGCACTCCCAGGTCGCCTTGGCGATCTTGTTCAGCAGGTCGCGTGCCTTGAAGGTCTGTACCGGAATGCGGTCGCGCACGCTGCGCGTCGTGAACTCCTTGTCCTCCACCACCGCCTGCATGAACTCATCAGTCACGCGGATCGAGTTGTTAGCATTCTGAAAGAAGATGGAGCTGTAGGCTTCCGAATCCGGTCCGCTGGCGTCGTAGCCTGCCGCGGCGAGGGTGAACGCCTTGGCCTCTTCCTTCTGCTTGCACTCGATGAACTGCACGATATCCGGATGGTCGATGTTCAGGATCACCATCTTGGCCGCGCGTCGCGTCTTGCCGCCGGACTTGATGACCCCGGCAAAGGCGTCAAAGCCCTTCATAAAGCTCAGTGGCCCGGAAGCCTGCCCGCCGCCCGAGAGAATCTCCATGGAGCCGCGCAGCGGAGACAGGTTGGTTCCCGTGCCCGAGCCCCACTTGAACAACATGCCTTCGGTCTTCGCCAGCGTCAGGATCGAGTCCAGCGAATCATGCACGCTGTTGATGAAGCACGCTGAACACTGCGGATAAGTGTACCCGGTAACGCTGTATTCAATGCGCTTGGACTCCGGGCTCCAGTGCCAGTTCTGCGCGTCGGAGTTCGGCTCCGTGCGGTCGCAGCCCACGTTGAACCATACTGGCGAGTTGAAAGCCGCATACTGGTTCAACAACAGGTGTGCCAGTTCATCGTGAAAATTAGCGGCGTCTGCGCTGCTACGGAAGTAGCCGTCCTTGAAGCCCCAGTCGCGAATCGTCTCCGCAACACGCGAGACCAGTTGGCGCACTCCAGTTTCACGCTGCGGGGTGCCGAGCTGTCCGTGCAGATACTTGCTGGCGACAATGTTGGTCGCCGTCATCGACCAGTCCGAGGGAACCTCAACGTCCTTCTGCTCGAAGATCACGTTGCCCTTGCTGTCGATGATCGCGGCTGTGCGGCGCTCCCATGTCAGCTTGTCATAGGGAGACACGCCGGGCTGGGTGAAGTGACGCGTGAACGTCAGGCCAGGAGCCTTCCGCGTTTGCTGTTGCGTGGAGGCCGTGCGCTCGCTGGCGGCGTCGGGGGAAGACGCGGAAGCCGGGCTGGCGGCGGAGGTGGATTCGGTTACTTCGGCCATCGTGTTAACTCCTTCGTTCTGATGCTTTTCATACCGGGCGCGAACATCGTTCTGCCCCGGTTTTATGATTGCTTCCTAAAATTTGACAAACATGCTCCCCTGGCGGGCCGCCAAAACTCTGGCGACTCACCCTCATCCGCACCGGCGGTCTTGAGAGATTCCGTAAGCAGACCTGCCACCAAGTGGCCCGGCGCTTCGGAACTAGCTAAGAGAGAGAGAACTTCCGGCACACCGCCATTCACGATGGCGGGGACCTGGTTACTTTTACGTTCATCCTGACCCAAGGAACAGGCTGAAACGGCTGAAACGGATCTTTGCGATTGACCTTCAGGGTTCAAAAACTTTGAAGATCGCCGACAGCGAACAAATAGCTGGGATGCGAAACATAGCTCTTTATGTTGTGCCAGTCAAGAGCCGACCGCAATATGTTGTATTTTAATTCAATTCCTATGCCCGTAGAATCCCCTGCCGTGAATAATTCCGGGACTGCTGACCGCGTACCCAATCAGCGTTTCCGGCTAAACAACGGCGTGCAAAACACTTCCCTCTTTTCCGGTTTCAAATCGGGGGAGTAAATCGGCGAGGAGATCTCCCACACCCTGCACTTTTCGGGGTGTCGGCTGGTAGAAGCGAGACTAGAACGCCTCCCCGGTCAGGTCAATTCCCTAAAACCAGTGCATTGTGGAAAAGACGGCTACTTGTCTGAGATCAAAGCGGATAGGCTCGCAAGTGTGAATTTTTCGCACAGGAAGCAAAACCGAATTTCGACCATTCGCCTGGCCGCGCATTCCTGCGGCCAGACGATACAATCGAAGCGATGACACGAAACCAGGTTCTCAAGCCGATTGTGTGGGCCGCTTGTCTCTTCTGGCTGGGCCAGCTTGTAGTGGGAGCACTGACCGGAAGCCTCGGCGCAAATCCCGTCGAGCGCATTACGCACCGCACCGGTTCGGCCACGCTGATACTGCTGCTCACCGGTTTGGCAATCACTCCGCTGCGCCGGTGGACGGGAATGTTCTGGCTCGTCCAGTACCGCAGGTTGATTGGACTCTTCGCATTTTTCTACGCGACACTGCACCTGCTGACTTATCTCTGGCTCGACCAGAATTTCAGCATCAAGGCCATGGCTCATGACGTTGGCAAGCGACCGTTCATTTTCATGGGAACACTGGGCTGGCTGATTCTGCTGCCTCTGGCGCTGACCTCCACGCAGAAGGCAATCCGCGCGCTTGGAAAAAACTGGGCGCGCCTGCATCGCCTGGTCTACCTTGCGGCGGCTGCGGGATGCATCCATTTTTACTGGCTGGTGAAGCGCGACAAGCAGGAACCGCTGCTCTACGTCGCAGTGCTCACCGCCCTGCTGGGATGGCGCGTAGCCGTGTGGGTTGCCAAGAATCAGCAACAACAGAAGGCCGTCGGAGCCAATTAATACGCGGGCCTGCTTCGCATTCCCTCAGCGCGCCAGCACCCGCTGGCGATCTGCCGGCGAGAGCCTTTCGCAGGCGGTGCGCAGCACGAGACGCGGAGCCTGCGCGCGGATCGACATCAGCAGCGGCATGGTGCGCGCGCCGTCGTAACGGGCGGTCTCGCGCAGCAGCCAGCCGAGGCCCTTCTGCACCATGTCATCCTCGTCCTTCAGCAGCGCGTGAGTGATCTGCTGCACTTCATCCCAGAACAATCCCTGGTTGGTTCCGCGCAGCAAGGCCACGGCCGAGGCGCGCCTGCGCCAGCGATTGCGCGAGCGCGACCAGATGAAGATGCGCCGCAGCCGGCGCGGGTCGGCGACGATCATGTATCCAAGGATGTATTGCACCAGCGCGTCATGGTCAGCCCAGGTGCTTGCGCGGTCCAGCCATGCATCGAAGAGCTTGAAGTGCGCGGAAGTGAAGTCGGCCACGCATGGTTCCAGCAGCAATACGGCGAGAACTTTTTCTTCGAGCACGCTTCCGTGGTAGAGATTGTCGGCGACTCCCACGAGATAATCGAGGCCCTCATCGCCGCGAATTACGCGGGTGAAACGACGGGCCAGCTTGCGCAACTCGTTTGTGTACCAGCCGCGCGACTGAATCTCATCCTTGAAAAAGCGCTGCACTTCCTCGGTGTGCGGCGCGCTCGCCCCGTTGGTCAGGACGCGCCGCAGATGGTCCGCGATATAGGCTACGGGCTTGGACATGCGTGATATTGAAGCACAGGAACGCACCAGAAAACAGTGCTACGGGTTCAATCCGCCTTGGCGAAAGGATTGGCTTCCTGGTTAATCGTTGGAAGCGACCTCGTTACCATTTGGTACATCGTTGAGCGGGGTCGCGAACCATTTACTCCCCGGGTACTCCCCGGATCAAAATCGGTTACCTCCCTCGCCAATGGTTCCCGCATTCCACAGCACTTCTATTCGTAGAACTGCGCAATCTGCTCACGGCTCGGTTTCGGAGTCAACAGACTGACCACCACCAGCGCGAGCACGCTCACGATCAAGGCTGGGAAGATGGCATCGCGCTCCCCGACGACTTTCGGCAGATGCGTCTTCATCATGTCCCAGGCGACGGTGATGACCGTGCCGGAGAGCAGGCAGGCTACCGCGCCCTCGCGGGTGGCTCGCCGCCAGAAGAACGCGGCCATCACCACCGGAGTGATTGCCGCCGAGTAAATCGTATAGGCGTACATCGCCTTGGCCAGGACCGAGGTCAACTTGATGGCCTGGACCAGCGCCCAGATTCCCAAGCCCACCACAACGAAGCGCGAGACCAGCAGAACATTTTTCTGGCTCGCGTCCGGACGGATGAAGCGGGTGTACACGTCGTTGATCAGGTTGGTCGCGGGAGAGAAGAGGTAGTTGTTCGCCGTCGAGATTACTTTGGCGAAGACCGATCCCATCAGCAAGGCGCCCACCATCGGCGTGAGGAAGTGGCGCGCGGTGAATGGAATGATCTCGCGCGGCGCAAAGTCGGGCGCGGGCACCAGCGAGAGCGCGAAGAGTCCCGAGCCGATGACGGCCAGGGAGACGATCAGCGTCTCCAGGACGACGGTGCCGAAGACCCAGCCAACGACGGCGACGCTTGCGTCTTTCTCCGACTTGGCGGAGAAGAACTTCTGGTACATCGACTGGTTGCCGATCATGAGCAGGAAAGTAGGGAGGAAATACTCAAGGGCTCGGATGAGAGCTTCCTTGCGGTTGCGTCCGCACTGGCCCGGCGTGATTCCCCATTCGCCGAACACCGTGAAGTGAGTGGCTGGCAGCGCGTGGTGCAGCCCCGCCCATCCGCCGATGTGGCCGAAGAGAACCGGCAGGGCGATGAAGCCGATCACCGAAATCAGCATCCCGATGACCACGTCCATGTAGGCCACGGAGGCCATTCCGGCAAGGGCCGTAAAGACGATGACGAAGACGGCGATGATGACCGTGCCCTGCGTCTTGGCAATGGCCGGGAAGATTAGGTGCATGATGTCTCCGCCGGCGCGGAACTGGTAGCTGGTGATGGCCGTGTAGGCGAAGAGAATCGCAATGGTTCCCAGGATTCGCGCCGCCGTGTTGTAGCGCGCTTCCAGCAGATCGGGGATGGTGAACTGCGCGAACTTGCGGGCGCGGGGCGCGACGAAGTAAATGATCAGCAGCCCCAGCCAGCCTCCGGCCGGCTGCCAGAGCGCGGCAAAACCGTTGCGGAAGGCGTTTTCAGCGCCTGCAAAGAGCGAGCCAGCGCCGATCCACGAAGAGAGCAGCGTGAAGACCAGCACGTAAGCGGGCAGCGAGCGGCCTGCCACCAGGTAGTCAGCCTTGGTATGAACCTTGCGCATCTGCCAGATGCTGACGGTCAACAGCGCGGCCACAATCACCGTGAGGACCACGGCATAAAGATTCAACATCTGCACTCCCGGAAGTCGTGAGTTGAGTGAAGGATTATCTTACAGGGATTCCGCGGATTACAGATATCCGGCTGCGCGCGGTGCTGATTGCGCTGGTTCGGCTTCTGCTGGGGAGAGGTGGATAGTTGGCGAAAGATCGACAGGAAGAGAGAGGCAAACACGGGGGCAAAGTCAAAAGCCTGTCCTTCGGTTCCAAGCAAGCCATTGTGAGCTACATGGCGATTTATCGTTGGGTATCGCCCTCACTGTTTGAGAATAGCTTGATCCCCAACACAAAATGAAGAAATAGGGCAATGGCGCCAAGCATTGGCATTCCGGCGAAAAAAACTGTCCACAGCCGATTCAAGAGCTGCATTTGGTCCACTGCTACATACACAGCATTACCATGCGACCACAGCGCTTCCGTTTGATGTGCAGTAGGAGTTCGCGAGCCTAGGATAGTCAAAAGAAGAAACCAGCAGAATGACAGCGCTCCGGTAAGCAATCCGAGACTGAAGGCCAAAGAGTACATCGCTCGCACAGCTCTCTTCCAAGCTCCTTCGACTACCTTCCGTTCCGGCGGGCGTAAAACAGGATCGGGCTTCTTGCCCCCGGTTATGGAGTGAGCAAAGATGCCGGTGATGAAAGCCAGCGGCATGGCGACGAACAGGGAGAAGCGAAGCCAATAAAGCCAGTGTTCTTCGGTCGGGGTTACATAAACGGCCTGCCCGAACTGATCGAGTGACGCAGTTTGGGTTGGCGTAGGAGTTAGAGAGCTGATCTTGAGCAATATGCCAAAGTAGTAAACGTACACAACCACGATCATCAACGCTAGAAGAAGGGCAGCGACGAACATCCCGCTAGCTTTTCTCTTCCAAGCATCAGGCTGTTGCGCCAGATTGGACACGGATGGAGCGCTCCCATTCAAGCCGAATTGAACAAGTCTGTACGAATGACCACATCTTGCTACAAGGAAACGGCAAAGTACAGATTACAGATTACTGTCGGAAACGGGCCTTTTGTCTCACTATCCAAAACAGTAGGCGTTTGCTAAACACCCAGCGCCTTCAGAACCTGCTCGGCGGTCAGGCTGCGGACGGCGATCAGTTTGTTGCGGCCCGTTTCGCCGGAGACGATCACGATGCTCGATTTCGGCACGCGGAAGAGGTCGGATAAAAACTCAATCACTGCCTGATTCGCTTTGCCATCCACGGGAGGCGCGGTGATGGCAAGCTTCACCGCATCGCCGATGAGGCCAGCGATGGCCGTGCGGCTGGCGCGGGGCTGCACCTTCAGCGCGAACTGCGCTCCATGGGCGGTGTCGCGGACGGTGAAGGCCACGGGCTAACCCATCACGGAAAAGAAGAGTTCCACCAGGGCGAGCACTCCTGCGGCGAGCGCGGCGGGCTGGTGCAGCACGTTGCCCTGAAACTGGTAGAGAACTTTCATACAGAGCGCGGCGGTGAGGGCCGTTGCCGCCGCGGTGCTCCAGCGCAGAAAGCGGTCACTCTTGCGCTGCGAACGCACGGCGTTCATCAGTCCGATGGTGACGATGGCGACGGCGGCTCCGCCCACCCACGGTCCGCGCAGAAGGCTCAGTTTGGGAACGTAGGCGGCCAGAAAGTGCGCTCCACCGAATACGACCAGCGCCCAGGCGCACAGAGCGTCTATCCATTTCATGGTGCAGGCTCCTCGTAAGGCGCGGGATAAGTGCGTGATCCGAAGATGGCGGTGCCGACGCGCACGCAGGTGGAGCCCTCTTCGATGGCAACTTCGAAGTCATGCGACATTCCCATGGAAAGCTCCGGCAGCGCAAGGCCGCTGCGAGCCCGCAACTGGTCGCGCAGTTCGCGCAGGCGGCGGAAGCAGGCTCGCGCGCCCTCGGGATCTTCGGTGAAGGGCGGAACGGTCATGCATCCGCGAATGGTGAGACTGGCGAGGCGGGGGTGCGCGTCGAGCAGGGCGAACAGCTCGGCGGAATCGGGGGCCAGCCCGGACTTGGCGGCTTCTCCGCCGACGTTGATTTCGATGAGCACGCTGAGATGCCTCCCGAGGCGGGCGGCGGCTTCGTTCAGACGCTCGGCGAGGCGCAGGGAATCGACGCTGTCCACGGCGCGGAAGAACTCAACGGCCTTGGCGGCTTTGTTCGATTGCAGATGGCCGATGAGGTGGAACATTCCGGCCATGGAGGCGGCCACGACTTCATCGCGCTTGGCGGCAAACTCCTGCACGCGGTTTTCGCCAAAGAGCGTTTGCCCGGCGGCGATGGCCTCCAGGATGGCCGAGGCGGGATGGGTCTTTGAGACCGCCATCAGCACAACCCCGGCAGGTTCGCGTCCGGCGCGCCGCGCGGCCTGCGCAATGCGTTGGTGGATTTCAGCGAGATTGGATGCGATGGTCATGGCTCGATGAGATTGTAATGCAGGCCGCCAAATGTCTGCCGGTGTAGATACGGGAGCAGCCCTGATTGAGGAAAACTCACATTCTCGATCTTGCCTGTTTGCTTTCGCTCAGGCCTGGCCGCGCGGTCTCCGTGCAAGAATAAACAACGGACGCCTCTGAGCGGCTGAGGCAATCCCGTGCAGATTGCACCAGCCCGTTGGCGGGGCGCATCGAACTGAGAGACGCCGGACGATGAATTCGGCGGGAGTGACCTGAAGCTATGACCCGAACTTCCATGATGAAGAGTTCCATGATGCTCGCGCTGAGCGCTCTGGTGCTGTGCCTGCTGACGCTGCCCGCCGTGGCCCAGGAGGGCGAAGGCGCGCTCAGCAATGTTCCGCCCAAGGGCATCACGGTCGATGAATTGATCCAGCGCTTCGCCTCGAAGGAAAAGGAGTTCAAACTGGCGCGCGAGCAATACACATGGACGCAGAGCGTCAAGGTGCAGACCATTGAAGGCAACACAGTGGACGGCGAGTATCAGCAGGTTTTCGATGTGGTCTTTGACGACAAAGGCAAACGGAGCCAGCAGATCAAGTTCGCCCCGCAGGACACGCTCTCCCGCATCACCATGACGAGGGAGGATCTCGACGACATTGAGAAGCGCATGCCCTTCACCATGACGATCGACGATTTGCCCGCCTATAACGTCAAGTACATGGGCCAGCAGCAGGAGGACGAACTCAACTGTTATGTCTTTGAGCTGAGTCCCAAGAAGATCGACAAGGGGCAGCGGTACTTTGAAGGGCGCATCTGGGTGGACGACCACGACTTCCAGATCGTAAAGACCTACGGCAAGAACGTGCCCGACCTCGGCAGGCCCAAGAAGGGCGACGAAAATCTTTTCCCGCGCTTCACCACATGGCGAGAGCAGATCGACGGCAAGTACTGGTTCCCCACCTACACGAAGGTCGATGACAATCTGCACTTCGTCATGGGCGACGTCCATATCCGCCAGGTGGTGAAGTATGAAAACTATCGCCGCTTCGGCTCAAATACCAAGATCATCTTCGAGGGCGAGGAGGTCCAGGGTGGGGACGATAAGGGAAAGAACGACAAGAAGTAGGCGACTACCGGCGCAACAGCGGTTGCACCCAAAGGGCTAAGCCGCGCTCGACATGGAACGCTCGGCAGCGGTCTGGATAAACTTCTTCATCACGTTTGCCCACATGACCTTCTTGCGCACGGCGTTTTCCTTCACGGTGCGTCCGGCGGCAAACATGGAGAGCAGAACTTTCATCTTCATCACGCGCAGAATCTCCCGCTCTTGGGCGGTGGCTCCATAGGCGTCGAGGAAATTCTCCTGCACCTCGTCGGTGATCGCGCGATTGCAGAAGGGATACTTTTCCAGCGCTTCCACGCAGGCTAGGAAGGTCGCTGGGTCCGTGTAGCTGCTGCCGCTCTCTTCCATGCGCACAAAGTCGTTGAAGCCGATGCCGCGCTCAAGCACGACCACATTCAATGGAATGAACTCGTGGAGCACGGCTGAGTTGGTTAAGGGCTTGCGCGCATGGTTCAGAATGGCGCGTGTGCCGGAGAGAATCTTGCGGATGGATGCTTCGTCCAAGCCCTCGCCCTTGCAACTGTGGCAGAGCTTTTCCAGCTCTGCCTGCATGGCCTCTCCGTCGATCAGCTTCGGAGGTTGCGCGGTCATTCGCTGGAAGGAGCGCAGCCATTTGCCGCTGGCGGTGGCCGCGTTCTGCAGCAGGCCCATTTCCGCATATCCCGGCAGCAACGCGGCTTTCATGATGATCGATTGCAAGGGAATGCCCACGAGTTTTTCGCTGACCACCGATCCGAGCGCGCTGAAGTCTCCCACTGGCCGCGGAATGCCGGCCAGTTTCTTTCCGCTGGCAATGCTCCACATGGAGCGCAGATGCGCCGTTTCGGCCGCTGCCAAGTGGCGCACGCCTGCCTGCCCGCACTTGCTGGCGCGGAAAACTTTTGCCGCCAGCCGCTCGCTTCCATTTGCGAAATCAGCCACGAGATCGTACATGTAGTGGTCCGTCTTGGGGGTGTGGGCGACAACGCGAACCGCGCGCGGCGCGCCGCACTCCGGGAACAACTCCGCACCCCGGCTGCGAAGCTCCCCTGTAATCTGATCGATCACGTTCTCAGGCATTCGAACTCCCAGGCGCGGCATACCCCAGCGAAATCGGGGCCAACTCAGACCAGTACTGTTGAGTTAGATGCGAAAGGCCGCGCCGAGCGGGGTACTAAGGTTCGATTGAGCAAAAGAGAACACAACACGGAAGGAGTTGCAGCGTCGAAGCCGCATAAAACGTGGCTCCGGGAGTGACGAATTTCCGACGCTGCCCGGAGCCTGCGGTGAAGCGGGTTAATAGAAGAGGTACTTGCGCCACTTGGCGTCGCTGCGTCCCATCATCCGCATCAGGTGCCGGCTGGTGTGGAGCGAGAAGGGACGGGGCTCTTTCACCGGACGCATGCCGCACTCATGCGGCAGCGCATTTCCCTTCTTGCGATTGCACTCGTGGCAACAGGCGACGAGGTTTTCCCACGTTGAAAGGCCGCCACGCGAGCGCGGCAGCACATGGTCGAGCGTCAGTTCATTGGCCTGCAGAATCACTCCGCAGTATTGGCAGGTGTTGCGGTCGCGCAGCAGGATGTTCTTGCGCGACAGTGCCCGCGTCTGGTGCGGGATGCGCCGGTACTCCAGCAGCCGGATCACCGATGGAACGCGAATCGCCACCCGCGATGAGTGCATAAAATGACCGTTGATTTCCTCGGTGGCCGCCACGCCCTTCAACACCAGGACAATGGCCCGCCGGGCCGCGCAGATATTAATCGGTTCGTAGGAAGCGTTTAGAACAAGTACGGGAGCGTGCATGGCCGAGTAGCCTCGCTCGGAGTGGTCGTTATGCAATCGGAATGCTCTGTGACTCTCCATTGGCGTAATCCTCAGAGTGGACGGGCGCGCATGGCGTGCCTGCCAACTCGCTGCTCTCCGTTGATCGGTGAGATGCCGCGGCGCTGGAGGAGGCTTCCCTGCACCGTGCTCGACGATAGTGAATGAGGCAATAAAGACGGCAACTTATCAGACGATGAAAAGCTTTCAACCTCGAGCGCGCCTCTGTGAGGCGCTTCAAAGGACTCGAGCGCGATGCGGCTCAGGGCACGGGCTGGAGTTGCAACCCACACTCGCGCCGCTCCCGCCAATCGCAGTTCGCGCGCGCACTCGGCGGCGGTTGCGCCGGTGGTGAGAACGTCGTCCACGAGCAGAATCTCGCGGCCCTTCACAAGTTCGCGCGATGCTACTTTGAAGGCTCCGCGAATCTGTTGCCGCCGCTCCTCGGCGGTCAGCGCCACCTGCGATTCGGCAAAGCGGACTCTCAGCAGGGCGGTGACCTCCAGCGTGAGCTTCCGCCCAATCGCCTCTTCGATTCCGCGCTGCGCGGAGCGCGCAATCAACTCTGCCTGATTGAAGCCGCGGGAGCGCATTCGTAATTTGTGGACCGGGACGGGAATCATCAGCAACTCGGCAACGTCGATATCGCCCTCAAGTTGCAGGCAGGCCTCGGCTGTGTAGCGCCCGAGGAGATTGGCCGCCGCGCGCACCCGCTCATATTTCAGCAGATGGATCAGCCGCCGCAGCGCCCCGTCGTAGGCTCCAAAATGAACCGCCCGTTCAAATGCCGGAGCCTCGCTCGAACACTCCGGGCAGCAGGCGTCGCCAAATGCGGCGTCAGCCCGGCCAAGCAGATCTCCGCAGACATTGCAGCGGGCCAGCAGGATGGGTTGAATGGATTCTATGCAGGAGGAGCAAACCGGAAGTCGTGAAACCGAGAAGAGAGAGGTCTGGCAGAATCGGCAATCGGAGGGAAATAAGGCCGCAAGGAGGCTTTTTACCGCAGCCCCAAATATTTGGGGAGCCTGCGGTCTTCCTTTCGGTATGCTGTCCCAGCTACTGCTGAAGACTGGCCTCCTTTGGAAACGCCAGGGACCACAGACAGTTTACGAACGGGACTCATTCCCACTCTCGCCTGCAGCTTTGACGAAGACAGTATATACCAACTTAATCGTTCCTCGGGATCATTCGCCTGACGCGCTTTGCGGATAAAGTAGGGGGCGCTCCATAGGAAGATGAACCCGGCGATGCGGCCGAGTTTGAGCGTATTGGCGGGGGAATCCATGGGGCCGGGTGACGGAAGTGCCTCTGGGGCGGCACGGTAGATTTGAGCGGTGCTGGGATTCCTCGCTGCGTTCGGAATAACACCTTAAGGGCAAGAGCAAGAGCAAGAACGAGAGCAAGAACAAGAACAACGGCAAGAGCAAGAACAAAAGCAAAAGCCCCACTTCTGCCAAAGGAAGGCAGAAATGGGGCACCAGGCGCTTTGCGGATACAGTAGGGATCGGAGTTACCCAGACGGGATAAGTTCGCCGTAAACTCAGCCCCGCCCACCGCGTCCAATGGTGTGAGCGGCGATGGAAGAGACCTTGACAGTACAGGCGATGAGCCAATCGGGATGGAGCGCTGCGGAATTCGATGACGTTGTGCGCGAGCATCAGGCGAGGATTTATCGCGTCCTGTGGTGTGAGCTGCGCGACGACGAAGCTGCCGCCACCCTGACTCAGGATTGTTTTCTCAAGGCTTACCGCGGCCGCGCCGAGTTTCGTGGCGACTCCAGCGTGCATACATGGCTGGTGCGGATCGCCATCAACCTTGCCCGCGACTACCAGCGCAACCGCCGCCAGGGTTTCTGGCGAAGGATGCTGGGAGGCAGCGCCAAGGAAGCGGAGCTGGCCACGGAGATGGCCGAGGACGGAACGCCTCTGGCGGACCGCGCCCTGATCGCCCGCGAGCAGTTGCAGCGAACCATGGCCGCGGTGAAGACGCTTTCTACGCAGCAGCAGACCGCCTTCCACCTGCGCTATCTCGAAGAGCTTCCGCTCGAAGAGATCGCCCAGGCGATGGGAGTCGAGGTAGGAACCGTGAAGTCGCATCTGTCGCGCGCGGTCAACGCACTACGGCAGCAAAGGAACGAACCATGAGTCATCTGACGGACGAACAACTCGAGGGATGGCTGGCCGGAGACAGTTCCTCTGAGGAAACCCGTGCTCACCTCCAGAGCTGCGCGCGCTGCCACAGCGAGGCGGTCGCCCTGCGCGACGGAATCTCGCGCTACAACCTGGCGCTGCGCCAGCAGGCGGCCCGCGCCCAGAGCTCAAATCTGGCGGGAAATTTCGCTCCCAAGAAAGCGCTCGCCATGCATCGTCTGCGCTGGGCGGGCGCGGGAGCACTTGCCCTATTACTGACCGCGCAAACCGCCTGGATGCTGAAACCGCACGCCGCTCCCGTCGCGCTTCCGCCCATTGCAAGCGCCCCTGCGAACGCGCAGGCCGCCTCCGTGATGAGCGATGACGAATTACTGGAAGCCGTCAACAACGATCTCAGCCGTGACGTGCCGCGGGCACTCGCACCAGTGAGCGCCATTACCGTGGCGCGCAACAAAATTGCCGCTGCATCCGCAATTGCAGCCAGAAAAGCTTCAATCAAATAAGGAGAAGTAAATGATTCGCAGAGTTTTCATCGCAAGCCTTCTGTTGTGCGCCGTAGCCCTGGCGCAACCGCCCCAGGGTGCTCAGGGAAATCACCAAGGCCAGGGATTCGGCGGTCCGCATGGCAAGTTCGAGCAGGACCACGGCCAACCCGGCGGCCCGATGCATGGAATTCTACCCCCCGGCCGCTGGTGGAAAAACGCCGAAGTGGTCAAGGCCATCGGACTCAATGACGGACAGGTTCAGAAGATCGAGACTGTCTTTCTGGAAAGCCGCATGAAGCTCGTCGATATCCACGCCAGCCTACAAAAGGAAGAACTCAAGCTGGAACCCCTGCTGGAAGCCGACAGTCCCGACGAGAGCGCGGTGCTTTCCGCCATTGACCACATTACCGCCGCGCGGGCCAACCTTGAGAAAGCCAACGCACAGATGGCCTTCGCCATCCGCCGCGTCCTGACGCCCGAGCAGTGGAAGAAGCTCCGCACCCTGCACCAGCACCACGACCGCTTCCCGCCTCCGGGCCCGGCGTTCGACGGAAAGCATGGGGATTTCCAGCATCACGGCCATCCTGGGGCTCCGCCCGAACCGGGTGCGCCTCCGGCTCCGGAAAACGCTCCTGAGCCCAGCAAGTAGATTTCATAACCTCGATTCGCGACACTCCCTCCCCACGTTGGCCCCTGGCTAACGTGGGATTTTTATGCTTTGCCTCGCGGCCATTCCGAAGCGAGCCGTATCCGTTCTTCCGTCCTCCTACTTCTGCTTGCCACCCCTGCACGGCCGTGCATATACTAGCCGGTTTGCATGCGGCACGGGGAGAGGTGGGAAAGTTCTGTTTCCATCGTCGTCCAGCCAAGAACCGTAGCCGCAGCCGGAAGGAAATCGCATGTCAACCGCTATTGATCCCCATATGGAAACCAATCCCTGGGAGGCACAGGCAGCCCGCTTTGAGCTGGCCGCCCGCAAGCTCAACCTCGACCCCAGTCTCTGGAAGATTCTCAGCCAGCCCGCCCGCGAGATCACCGTACATATTCCGGTCCAGATGGATGATGGCCGCATTGAACTCTTCACCGGCTACCGGGTGCAGCACTCGATGGCTCGCGGCCCGGCCAAGGGAGGCATCCGCTACGCCCCGGAGGTCAATCTCGACGAAGTCCGCGCCCTGGCCGCCTGGATGACCTGGAAGTGCGCGGTTGTGGACATTCCCTTTGGCGGGGCCAAGGGCGGAATCATCTGCGATCCCAAAACGATGTCGCGCGGCGAACTTGAGCGCATGACCCGCCGCTTTACTGCCGAGTTGATCGAGGTGATTGGTCCGGAAAAAGACGTGCCCGCCCCGGACGTCAACACGAACGAGCAGACCATGGCCTGGATGATGGACACCTATTCCATGCACATGCGCCAGACGGTCACGGCCGTCGTTACGGGCAAGCCTATCGAGATCGGCGGCTCACGCGGACGCCGCGAAGCCACCGGACGCGGCGTGATGCTGGTCACCAGCCTGGCGGTCAAGAAACTCGGCATGGCGCCATGGGACACCCGCGTCGTCGTTCAGGGCTTCGGCAACGTCGGCTCGTACGCGGCGCTCCTGCTCCACGAGCAGGGATTCAAGGTCACAGGACTCGCCGAGTGGAATTGCGGACTACACAACTCGAATGGCATCGACATCAAGAAGCTCTTCGAGTACAAGGCCGCCAACGGAACCATCCAGGGATTCCCCGAAGCCGAGGCTGCCGACCCGCACGAACTCATGATCTCCGACTGCGAGGTGCTGATTCCCGCCGCCACGGAAAACGTGATCACCACGCTCAACGCTGCCAAGATCAAGGCCCGCATCATTGCCGAAGGAGCGAATGGGCCCACGACGGCTGCCGCCGACGACATTCTCCAGGACAAGGGCGTCTTCATCATTCCAGACATTCTTGCCAACGCCGGGGGCGTCACCACCTCTTACTTCGAGTGGGTGCAGGACCGGCAGGGATATTTCTGGAAGGAGGCGCGCGTCAACGAGGAGTTGGAGGTCATCATGACCGACTCCTTCAACGCCGTGCTCCGCTATGCTGAATCGCACGGGGTCAACAATCGCATCGCCGCGTATATGCTGGCCATCGACCGGGTGGCGTCGACGATCCGGACGCGCGGGATTTACGCATAGCGAACGGGCTGCCCACAACCGTCCTGCAACTCTGGACCGCCGTGGGGACGTGTGCTAGCATTCCGCGCCACGGAGGAATCGTGATGCGGAAAGCAATCCTATTGATGGTGGTTTGCGCGCTGGTGTTCTTGCCAGGAATTTCTTCGGCAGGGGAACGCTTCGACGGCAATTGGCACACGAAGCTCACCTGCCCTCCGAAAGGAAATACCGAGGGCTACACCTGGCAGTTTGAAAGCGTCATTCAGAACAGCAATTTTCGCGGAGAGCACGGCACCGCGGGGGAACCCGGCTACCTGCTGATCGAAGGCAGGATCGCCCAGGACGGTCACGCCAAACTCTCTGCCAATGGCATTGTGGCCTCAAGAAAATATGCCCGCGGTGTCTTCGCCCACAAGGGGGGAGAATATAGCTACGACATCAAGGCCCAATTCGGAGAGACAGAGGGCACAGGCACCAAGAGCGAAGGCCTCGGCATTGTAGGCCGTGAATGCACGTTTGAGTTCGTGAAGAAGCAGGCTACGAGCCAGGCGGGCGAACGCTAGCGTTCAGCGGGTCATCGATTCGATCTCCAGAGAACTCGGGAGAACTGTTTACGAGGGCGACCGCTAGGGTAAAGTGTGGGCTCGGAGCAGAACGGAAACTGCGGCACAACCCTTCTACCTGATTCCCACCACCGCCAGCATCCTCCCCGTCACCTGCTCTTTGCGATAGGAGAAGAACAGGTCGGTGCGGCAGGCTGTACACAGATTCATCAACTGAACGTTCTCTGGCGGAACTCCTGCGTCGAGCAGTTGGCACCAGTTCGCCTTGACGAGATCCAGATGGCGGGACATTGCGGGTTCGCCGTGGCCCGGAGCACGCTGATTGAGGAAAAGCATCGGATACTTGGTCTTGAGGCTCCAGCTATCGAAGACGTCCTCAAACAGTTCCTTGGAGTAGGCGAACTGCGAGTCGAACTCGCTCTCCACCTCTTCGCCAATCTCGTAGCAGCAGCCGCCGATGCCGGGTCCGATGACGGCCAGCAGGTCTTCCGGGGCGCAGCCAAAGTGGCGACGCATCTCGCCGATGCCCTTCTCCACGATGCGCTGCACGGTGCCGCGCCATCCGGCGTGGAAGACGCCTACGGCTTTCTTCCGGCGGTCGGCCACGATCACCGGAAAGCAGTCGGCGACCTTTACGCCCAGCAGCACGCCCGGGGTATTGGTGATCAATCCGTCGCCGGCGGTCTCCAGCGTTTTGCCTTTGCGGAGCCGCGCCCACTCCGGTCCGCGCGCGCCATATACACGGTGAATCGCCGCCGAGTGTACCTGGTTCAGCAGCACCAGCGGCCACGCGCTACCGTCCCCGTTGCGGGCCTTCAGCTTACGCAGAAGGCGCTCGCGGTTGCGCTCCACGTTTTTTGATGAGTCTTCCGCCGTGAATCCAAGATTGAGTTGCTGGCCGCCGTACTCACGGGTCACTCCGCCCTGCCGGGTGCTGAAGCCGTGGAGCAGCCATGGAATTTCCGCCAGCTTTTCAGATGTAAGAATTCTGACGCCGGGAGTTTTCAGCGGCCGCGGGCTTGCCTCTTCGCGGTCGCGCAGGGCGCGCTGGATTTTCAGTGTTGAGGCTTTCTTCGGGCCTTTAGAGGGTGTTTTCTTCTGCATACTCACGTTTTCGATTGTAGCGGATAGCGGCATTGCGCTCTATCCACCGCTTTGTCATCCCGCCCAGCAGATTTGCAATGCCAAGATTTAGATTTTGCGGTAACCTAGCGGGGCCAAATTGAAGATTCAGCAGGGCCGCCCGTTGCGGGCTTTCTCACGGCAGGGTAGAGTTTCAGACCTATGTATGAAGATTTCAGCACTGTCGAGCGTTGGACCGGAACCACGGTCCGCTGTGTCTATCAATGCATCATCATGGCGATTGCAACCCGTCACGCCGATGCGGTGGATGTGAAGTTTCTCGTCAACGGGCGTTCCGTCTGGATCGCTCTCGCTCATCCCGCGTGGCTTGAGCACCAGAAACAGACGGGACACGTCATCACCGATCCCCTGGCGGTAGAAATTGCAGGGCATTACCTGCGCAGCATTTTGGAGAACGGCGAAGAGAGCGGACGTGATCTCTACACGCTTTCCGTGGCCGAAACGCTTGAGCATCTGGACGCCGTCCTCAAGGAAGCGGGCGTCGCCGCCGGTTAGTTTTTGCAGGGTGGTCTTCGCTGACGCCTGTTTGGCGGTGCAGCCATCCAGCAGGAATTCTTACCGGCCAGAGCTTGGGATTTTTTGTATCTTAATCCACGAACAGGAACCGTCGGCAGATTCTCTCGCACGACGTGCCAGGCAAGGAGTTTATGAGCAACCAGCTAATGAGCAATACTAAACATGCCGCACCCCTAAGCGAGAACAAGAACCTGCTGAAGTGGGTTGAGAAAATTGCGACGTTGACAAAGCCAGCCGCCATCCACTGGGTTGACGGGTCGAAGGAAGAATACGACCAGCTCTGCGCCGAACTTGTGGAAAACGGGACGTTCATCAAATTGAACGAGAAGCTTTGGCCCGGCTGTTATTACGCCACGTCCGATGCCAGCGACGTTGCCCGCGTCGAAGACCGCACCTACATCTGCTCTCAATCCAAGGAAAACGCCGGACCGACCAACAACTGGGAAGATCCGTTCTCCATGCGCAAGAAGCTGAAGGGGCTCTACGATGGTTGCATGAAGGGCCGCACCATGTATGTGCTGCCGTTCAGCATGGGACCGGTCGGATCGCCCATGTCGCAGCTCGGCGTGGAACTGACGGACTCGCCGTACGTCGTGGTCAACATGCGGATCATGACCCGCATCGGCATCCCCGTGTTCAAGGAGATAGATAAGGACGAGAAGCGCGTGGTGCCATGCGTCCACAGCGTAGGCAAGCCCCTTGCCGCCGGTGAAAAGGACGTTCCCTGGCCCTGTAACAAGGAAAAGTACATCGTCCACTTCCCGGAGGCCCGCGAGATCTGGTCCTTCGGTTCCGGTTACGGCGGCAACGCGCTGCTGGGCAAGAAGTGCTTCGCTCTGCGCATCGCTTCCACCATGGCGCGCGACGAAGGCTGGATGGCCGAGCACATGCTGATTCTGGGCGCGGAGAGTCCGGAAGGCGAAAAGACTTACGTGGCTGCTGCGTTCCCCAGCGCCTGCGGCAAGACGAACTTCGCCATGCTGATCCCTCCCGATGGACTGAAAGACTGGAAGGTCACCACGGTTGGCGACGACATTGCCTGGATCAAGCCGGACGCCAATGGGCGGCTTCGCGCCATCAATCCGGAAGCCGGATTCTTCGGTGTTGCGCCGGGAACGTCGGTCAAGACCAATCCGAACGCGATGGCGGCGCTCGCCAAGAACTCGATCTTCACCAACGTTGCGCTCACTCCCGAGGGCGGCGTGTGGTGGGAAGGCATGACCGACGAACCTCCCGCGGAGTGTACGGATTGGAAGGGCAAGCGCTGGACTCCGCAGATTGCCAAGGAAACCGGAGCCGTCGCGGCGCATCCGAATGCCCGATTTACGGCACCGGCGTCGCAATGCCCAACCATCGATCCTGACTGGGAAAATCCCAACGGAGTGCCGATCAGCGCTTTCATCTTTGGCGGACGCCGTCCGACGACGATGCCCCTGGTTTACCAGGCGTTCAACTGGAGCGCGGGCGTTTACACCGGGGCCACGATGGGTTCTGAGATGACGGCTGCCGCCGCCGGAACCATCGGCAAGGTTCGCCGCGATCCCATGGCGATGCTGCCCTTCTGCGGATACCACATGGGCGACTATTTCCGTCACTGGATCCAGATGGGCCGCAATCTTTCGGTTACGCCGCGCATCTTCCACGTGAACTGGTTCCGCAAGGGCGAAGACGGCAAATTCCTGTGGCCCGGCTACGGCGAGAACATGCGGGTTCTGAAGTGGATCATCGACCGCGTACACGGCAGATCGCACGGCAAGGAAACACCGATCGGCTGGCTGCCCCAGTTTGAGGACATCGATTGGAGAGGCTCTGAATTCTCCAGGGAGACTTTCGATCAGTTGCAGACCGTTGATTCCGAAGCCTGGAAGCGCGAGGTCATTGGGCACGAGGAGTTGTTCATCATGTTGCACGATCATCTGCCCTCCGAGATGGTTTACGAACGCGAACTGCTGATCTGCCGCCTCTAACACCTGCACGAATGAAGAACGCCGCTGCTTCCGCGCAGCGGCGTTTCTTTTGGGCTCCGCAACATACTTTGCGTTGGAGTCTCCCTCTGTATTTATGATGGTTGCAGAGTTTCTCTTACACTTGTATTGCAAGCTGGGCGCATGATACGTTGCGCCATCCTGTAACTCACGTAATTACTCGCAATTGAGGATCTTGAATGAGCTCACAACCCTTCCGTCCGTATGTACCCGCTGACCGCGAGATGCGCGAGTTCACCCTGCGCGCCGTGCTGCTGGGACTGATCATGACCGTGGTTCTAGGCGCGGCCAATATGTATCTGGGCCTGCGCGCCGGCATGACCATCGCCGCCACCTATCCGGCCGCCGTCATCGGCATGGCGCTGCTGAAGCTCGTCAAGGGCAGCCTGCTGGAAGAGAACATGGCCCGCACCATTGGCTCGATCGGCGAATCGGTCGCCGCCGGCGCAACGTTCACCATTCCCGCCTTCGTCATCAGCGGAATGTGGCCGGCTCTGGGCGCAGCCAACTACTGGCAGGGCGTGGCCCTCATGATGGTGGGCGGAACTCTCGGCATCCTCTTCGTCACCCTCCTCCGCCGCGTCATGGTCGAAGATCCCGAGCTTCCTTTCCCTGAGTCCGTCGCCGCCTCTGAGATTCACAAGGCGGGGCAGCAGGGCTCCAGGGCCGCCAAGATTCTCTTCGCCAACATGGGCATCGGCGCAGCCGTCTTCCTCGCCGGAGCCGTCAACATCTTCAACGCCAGCAAGGAAGTTCTGGTCAATATCCCGGCGCTCTCCTTCGGCCTCAAGCTCGGGCGGTCGAAAACCGCTCCCATTGTCGCCACGGGCGGCGCAACCACCTTCAGCGCCCCTGCGGTCAGCCCCGCCTACCTCGGCGTGGGATACATCATCGGACCGCGCCTGGCCGCCCTCAACTTTGCCGGTGGCCTGCTCGCCTGGGGACTCATGGTCCCGCTCCTCACCTACTTCCTCGGTCCGCAGATCGCCGCCAACGCCGCTGCCGCCGGAACCACCGTGGACTGGGCCGCCGTTTCCAACGGAGTCTGGTTCAGCATTGTCCGCCCCATCGCTGTCGGCGGAATGCTGGTCGGCGCGTCTTACACGTTGTTCAAGATGCGCAAGTCGCTCGGCATCGGAATCCAGAGGGCCATCAGCGATCTCAAGAAGACCGGCCAGCAGAAACAGTCCTCACTGCGCTATGAGAAGGATCTCAGCAGCAAGGTGGTCTTCCTCGGCCTCGGCATTGTCTTCTGCGCCATGATCGCGCTCTACTTCTTCTTCACCAAGGTCATCATCGGAGCCGTCGTCGCAGCGGTGGTCATGATCATCCTCGGCTTCTTCTTCGCCGCCGTCAGCGGAAACCTGGTCGGCATGATCGGTTCCTCCAACAACCCGGTCAGCGGACTTACGCTCTGCACCCTGGTGATCGCCGCGCTGCTCATGATCGCCATCGGCGTGAAGGGCACAGCCGGAGTCATCGCGGTTCTCGGCGTCGCCGCCGTCATCTGCGTCTCCTCGGCGGTAGCGGGTGAAATGTTGCAGGATCTCAAGGTCGGCCACATCCTCGGCGGCACGCCCGCCAAGATGCAGATTGGCGACCTGATGGGCATTGTCGTCAGTTCGCTGGCGCTCTTCCCGGTGCTGATGATTCTCGACCAGGCCTACCACTTCGGCAGCAAGGAACTCCCCGCCCCACAGGCTGGCCTGATGGCGTCGCTCGCGCAGGGCATCGTCGGTGGAAACATGGCATGGCCGCTGGTCATCGTCGGAATCCTCATGGGCATCGCGCTCATCATGGTCGAAGTAAAAAGCCCGATGCTCTTCTCCGTCGGCATGTACCTGCCCCTGGAAACCACCTTCGCCATCTTCATCGGCGGCGTCATCCGCTGGGTTACGGACATCATGCGCGACAAGGGCGTATTCAATGACGCGCAGAAGGCGCGCATCGACAACGCCGGAGTGCTCACCGCCAGCGGCCTGATCGCCGGAGAAGCGCTGTGCGGGCTCTGCGTGGCGGCCATCAAGGGTCTTAAGGCCAGCCACAAGATCAACTTCGATCTGCCCACAGTCTTCGAGCATCCCCACATCCTCAGCGGCTTGATCGCTCTCGCGCTGCTCGCCGTGCTGATGGTGCAGGTGCCGTTGCGCAACGCCGGTCACCCCGACGAACCCGCACCGCCAACCGCCATCATGTAACCGCCGCAAACAGACAAGGCCCGCCGGATTTCCCCGGTGGGCCTTTTTCTTTGGCCCTCACTTGGCCCTCCCTGAGCAATCGGGACCAGTCTTATGGCGAACGGAAGCCATACCCTACTCTCGGATCATCGAAGCTAAGGAGAACCCATTGAATTTCAAGAAGATATTGACTGCCTCCCTCGGAACGCTCGTCGTGCTCGCCCTGTCCCTGCCGGTAATGGCACAACAGAGCAGCACGCAATCCAGCTCCACGACGACCACTACACAGGACGTACAGCCGCAGCAGCAGGACCAGACTACGCGGACAACCGATACCACGACAAAGTACAAACATCACCACCACAAGAAGCATGTGAAGCAGACCGAGACGACCACCACCACGTCCGCCGCGCCGACCGAGGAGATCCATCGGGACAGCACCACGACGACCAGTTCAACCACGCAGCAGCCCCAGTAGTTCTGGGCGCGCCCATTTCTGCCGTTCTCCGGCAGTAGTGGGAATTTGCATTTCCTTGCAAAAGAATGCGGCGGGCGCTCATTGGCCCGCCGCATTCTTTTGCTGCTGAAGTTAGTCTTTTGCTGCGTTGTGCTTCTTGGCGTAGATGTTCTTGCTCGCCTTGTTCTGTTCCTTGTTGAGCTGCCGCTGATCGGCCTTGGTCAGGTGGCCGTTGTCGGCCTTCATGTCCTTCTTTTCCTGATGATCAATGTGCTGCTGCTGTTTTTCCAGCTTGACCGTCTCTTTCGGAGTCAGCTCGCCGCTCTTTACTCCGTTGGCGATGCGGTTCTGCTGATTCTGCTCGCGGGCGTTGACTTCGTTCACGCGCGGATGGTTCGGATCGTCCTTGCCGGGTCCGGCGCCTTGCGTGTTGGGGTTCTGGGCAAAGCCCGAAACGGAAAGCATTCCGCTGAGGGCCAGGGTCGCGATTGAGAAGAACAGTGTGCGTTTCATGAAGCTATAAACGTGAGTTCGTCTCCGAAGTTGCGAAACTATATTTTTCGCTTGCGAAGAAACTCTGCGCAAGCGGGCGGGTTGCGACGATGCATCCCCACGCCTGCGCGGTACAATATCCACCTATGGACCTGACAGCGATTCAGCAGGCTTTGCGGGAGCAGAACTTCGACGCTTGGCTCTTCTACGACCATCATCATCGCGACGAAATCGCCTACTCCATCCTCGGACTTCCTGAACTCCACGTGACCCGGCGCTGGTTCTACCTCATCCCCGCCACCGGAGAACCGATCAAGCTGAATCACCGCGTCGAACCCAAGCACCTCGCCTCGCTGCCCGGCGAGCAGCAACACTATGGCGCGTGGCGCGAACTGCACGAGAAGCTTGCGGCGATTCTCAAGCCCTACAAGCGCATCGCCATGCAGTACTCGCCCAACAACGACATCATGTACGTCTCGCTCGTCGATGGCGGAATGCTTGAGTTGATCCGCAGCTTCGGCGTGGAGGTCGGCACCTCGGCCGATCTTGTCTCGCGCTTCGAGGCCACTCTCACCGACCCGCAGATAGCCACGCACTTCGCCGCCCGCGACGCCATGGACCGGATCATGTCCGAGGCCTTCCGGGAGATTGGACGCCGCGTGCGCAACGGCGGCTGGGACGAGTGGGGGGTGCGCCAGTGGATCGGCGAAGCCTTCGGGCGCGAGCACCTCGTCACCGACGATCTTCCCATCGTGGGAGCCAATGAAAACGCTGGCAATCCGCACTACGAACCCACCGCCGAGATTCACAAGCCCATCCATGAAGGCGACCTCGTTCTGCTGGATATGTGGGCCAAGAAAGACACACCCGGCGCCGTCTACTACGACATCACCTGGACCGGCGTTCTCGGCCAGCCTTCGGCCAAGCACCAGGAGGTCTTCCACATCGTGCGCGACGCCCGCAAGGCCGGATCGCAGAAGGTCATTGACGCCTTTGCCACAGGCACCCGCATTGAGGGCTGGGAGGTCGATGAGGTCACGCGCAACGTCATCGACAAGGCCGGATACGGCGAGTGGTTTGTCCATCGCACGGGACACTCCATCGGCACCAGCGTCCACGGCAACGGGGCCAATATGGACAACCTGGAGACCAAAGATACCCGACAGATTCTGACGAATACGTTATTCTCAGTAGAGCCCGGAATTTATCTGCCGGAGTTCGGCGTGCGCAGCGAGATCGATGTCCTCGTCCACAATGGCCGGGCGCAGGTCACCGGAGCGCAGCAGGAAGAGTTAGTGATTTTCTAAATGGCCAACGAAAAAGCAATCGCAACCGCCGTAGAGCCGCAGGCAGGCATGATGACCATCGTCGCGCCGCTCGCCGGATGGCTGGTCCCCGGACTGGGGCACATTCTCCTCAAGCGCTGGGTGCGCGGCGGACTGATCTTCGCCAGCGTCTCCATCATGTTTTTCAGCGGCCTTGGGATGCAGGGCAAGGTTTACGGCTTCAACGTCGGAGACCTCCTCGACATGCTTGGATTTGTCGGCGACTTCGGCAACGGCGTGCTCTACTTCCTCGCCCGGTCCATGGACTGGGGCGGCGGCGCAATCTTCCGCGCCACGGCCGATTACGGCACCAAGTTCATCGTCTGCGCCGGACTGCTCAACGTCATCGCCGCCATCGACGCTCATCACATTGCCATCGGGAAGAAACAATGACGCTCAACTACTCTCATTTCACAGCAGCGCTCGTCTTCTCTCTCTGCGCCTCCGTCATCTTCGGAATCACCCAGCGCGACACCAAGCAGCAGATGATCCGCTACGGCCTCTACTGCTTTGGCTGGTTCATCGGCGGAGTCCTCGTCGCCGGATGGGCCATGTGGTTCCTCAAGCGGTAGCCTTTTTCCGTTCCAAGACGATCGGCCGGAGCCGCACGCTTCGGCCGATTTCTATTGCAGGGGAGAGTTTTCCGTTGCCCGGCGGCTTCTGAGCACATGGAGGGTGGCTCAATTTCAAAGCAGAGATGCCAGATTCCGTTAACGGGAGAGATTTTCAGGTTGCTCCGCTTGAGTCTTGCGTTTTTTTGCTGTGACGAAGCGTGGCTTTGCTTTCAGTAAGAAAGAGAGATAAGGTAGCCGGAAGCATTTCTTACAGTAGTTTGGCCTGATTCGTCCGATTCAATGGCTTTGATTTTGATAGCAGATTCCCAGAGAGGATTTTGGCATGACCGTGAACGGCAACTGGAGTGGGTTGAGGCTTGTAAACGCCATGAGTTGTAAGGGATGGATGCGCGTGTGCGCGATGGTGCTGGCGATGACGGCATCTCTGGTTTCGCAGACGGCTTCACAAGCAACGCAGCGCCCGGACCGGATCACGGCAGCGGCGGCAGCCGGTGGAATGACCACGATCGCTGGGACGGTGCATCCGCTGACCAAGCGGACCACGGACGTGGGCGCGATGAACTCCCAGATGCAGTTGGAGTCGCTGACGCTGAATACCAACCTGAGCGCGGCCCAGCAGAAGGATCTGGATGCGCTGCTGGCGGCCCAGCAGGATCCGAAGTCTCCGCAATTCCGCCAGTGGCTGACGCAGGAGGAATACGGCGCGCGCTTTGGACTGACGGACGGCGACCTGAAGGCGGTGACCGATTGGCTCACCGGGCAGGGATTCACGGTGGGAAGCGTTTCAAAGTCGCGCAACGCGATTCACTTCAGCGGCAAAGTGTGGCAGGTGGAATCGGCGTTCCACACGCAGATGCACGTGTACCAGAAGGACGGCGAGACGCACTTTGCGAATGCAACGGAGATCCGCGTTCCGGCGGGGATTGGAAGCGTGATTCTGAACGTGCGCGGGCTGAACAACTTCCGGCCAAAGCCACATCTGCAGAAGCGTCTTGTGCCGGGCTACACGGCCAACACCACCAACGGTGTTGCAAACTTTCTGATTCCGGCAGACTGGGCGAAGATCTATGACGTAACCCCGATCTACTCGCAGACTTGCGGCAGCGTCGCCTGCGACGGAACCGGGATGCATGTGGGCGTGGTAGGACAGACCTATGCGCCGCTCGCTGACATGACCAACTTCCGCAGTGCCGCCGGAATGACGGCGCCGCAGGTCACTTATGTCTGCATTGACCCGAACACGGCACATTGTACCGGTACATTTGCGACCGCGCCGGTGACGGCGGGCGATGAGGACGAAGCGGATCTGGACATTCAGTGGTCGGGCGGCATCGCGAAGAACGCGACGGTGGATTTTGTGTACGCGCCATACTCGGACGCATGCACGAATTCAGCCTGCACCAGCAGTGTCCTTGATACCGTGACCGGAAACTACTATGACGTCTTCGACGCGATGCAACATGCGATCCAGGATTACACGGTTGCGGCGACGGGCAAGGTGCTGCCGGTCATCAGCATGAGTTACGGCGACTGCGAGGAGAGCTTCGTCGGCCAAGCAACTTACGTGACCTGGGTGACCTCGATGGGAACGCAGGCGAACGCGCAGGGGCAGACGCTGGTAGTCTCCTCAGGCGACAGCGGCGCCTTTGAGTGCGAATCCGCTAACAACTATCCGGCACAGGATGGAGTTTCGGTCAGCGTCCCGGCGGATTCGCCGTACTACACGGGCGTGGGCGGAACAACGCTGAGCGGTGACGAGAGCGTCCCCGCCACGTACTGGAATGAAACGCCAACCACTGGAGAGTCGGCACTGGGGTACATTCCCGAATCGGTGTGGAACGATACGAGTGCATCGAACGGTCTTTCGGCGAGCGGCGGCGGCGTGAGCCTGTACTACTCCCAGCCGACTGTAGCGGCGGTAGGCTGGCAACAGCCGACTCCGGCGAACTACGCCGGGACAAGCGGGCGCTTTGTACCGGATGTGGCGTTTGCGGCGTCTCCGGACCATGACGGCTACCTGACCTGCTCGGCGGGCAACACCAGCACCACCACCGGCACCGATTGCAGCAACGGTTTCCTGAGCACGAAAAATTACTGGGACATTATCGGCGGCACCTCGGCTGGCACGCCTTCCTTTGCGGGCATGCTGACGCTGATGGTGCAGAAATACGGAGTCAATGGAAAGGGCCTCGGGAACATCAATCCGACGCTGTACGCGCTGGCGGCGAACGCGGCGAACTACGCGGCGGTTTTCCATGACACCACGAATGGAAACAACATCGTTCCCTGCTCGGTGATTGCCGCAGACACGGGATGCACAACCGGAACCTACGGCTGGGATGCGCAGGTCGGCTACGACCTTGCGACTGGCCTGGGCTCGATTGACGGCTACCAGTTGTTCCTGGCGCTGGCCGGATCATCTAATTTGACGGCTTCGACGACCACGCTGGGGGTTTCGCCGACATTACCGACGCAGAACCAGACGGTGACGCTGACGGCCACGGTGGCGTCAGGCAGTTCGGCGGTAACCACGACGCCGACCGGGACGGTGATCTTCACGATCGACGGCGTGGCGGGAACGGCAATCGCGTTGAGCGGCGGGACCGCTTCGACGACCAAGGCGTTTACCACCTCTGGCTCACATACGGTGGCGATTGCCTATAGCGGCGACAGCGTCTTCTCCAGTTCGACGACCTCCGGCACGGTGACGGTTTTATCGCTGCCGGCGACGACAACGGCGCTGACGGTGGCACCGAATCCGGTGACGATCAACGGCGCAATCACGCTGACGGCGAATGTGACTTCGACCACGGCGGGAACGATCACGGGGCAGGTGACGTTCACGGTGGGGACGACCAATCTGACGGCTGCGATTAGCGGCGGGGTGGCGACACTGATCACCACGGCAACAGCCGCCAACGGCTTTACCGCAGGCACCGACACGATCTCGGCCAGTTATGCGGGCGACACGAACTTTGCCGGCAGCGTTTCGGCTTCGAAGAGCGAGACGGTGAATGCGCTGCCAACCTACACGCTGACCGCCAGCGTCAACACGGATACGATTCAGGCCGGGAGCAACAGCGGCCCGATCACGCTCTCGCTGACCTCGACGAACTACGCGGGAACGGTTTCATTTACGACGTCTGTCACTTCGTCGAATGGGACGGCCTCGAACGTAACGGTGAACACACCGGCATCGGTGACGCTGACCAACGGCGGGACGGGGACGAGTTCGCTGACCATCTCACCCAACGCAAGCGCGGCGAACCACTCTCCGGCAATTCCATGGAAGAGCGGCGGGGCGCTGATTTTCTGCACGGTGCTGCTGGGTGCGCCATTTACCTTCCGGCGCAGACGGACGCTGACGGTGCTGGTGTCAGCCCTTGGGATTACGCTGGCGGGGTTCATGATCGCCTGCGGCGGAGGCGGCGGCAGCACGGCGCCGCTACTGAAGGCAACCATCACAACACTGACCGCAAGTCCGAGCACGGTTAAATTGGGCGGCACAACCGCGCTGACAGCAACCGTGAACGCGACCGCGGCGACCGGAACAGTGACGTTCTCGAATGGCGGCACAAGTCTGGGGTCGGCGACGCTTTCCGGCGGCGCGGCGACGCTGAACACCACGGCCAGCGCAACGAACGGCTTCTCGTCGGGCGTAACAAGCACGGTGACAGCCACCTACAGCGGGGACACAAGCTACTCAACTTCGAGCGGCACCACACCCGTGACGGTTACGGCGGTACGGACCTACACGGTGACGGTGACTCCGGCGGGAACGGGCGTGGTTACGAACCCGGCGCCGGTGGTGGTTACGGTTACGGTTCCGTAAGAGGAACCTTTGCAGAGAGGCCACGCCAATACGGCGTGGCTTCTCTTTTTGGGCTGAGAACTGGGCAATCTCCGCGGATGTACCCAAATTGGCCCGGAGAGCAGTCAAAAACAGAGCTGGAATTAACAAGGGATTGGCTGCGGTGGTAGAGTCTGAACTGTTAGGTATTGCCGGTGAGATCGCAAGACAACGCCAAAGAGCGTGGCGCCGGAGATGGGCAACCGCCAGGATAAGGCCCGTTGAATTGCAGTGAGAAGCAAGCGGGAGGCAAGGTGAGACGAAGACGCCTGTTTTTGTCCGCCGTCACGCGGCCAGCGTAGCGAAATCAAGGTGTTTAGTGATGGAAATCACAGCCCTGACCAACGCCGGAGCGCACCCTAATAACGTAGGACTTTTATAAGGAAACGCAATTATGACACGCATACTGGAAGTAACCGATTTGATTCTTCGCGATGCGCACCAGTCGCTGATGGCGACGCGCATGGCAATGGAAGACATGATTCCCGCCTGTGAGGATCTCGACAACGCCGGATTCTGGTCGCTCGAGTGCTGGGGCGGAGCTACTTTTGACTCCTGCATTCGATTCCTGAATGAGGACCCGTGGGAGCGGCTGAAGACCTTCCGCAAACTGCTACCAAAGACCAGACTGCAAATGCTGCTGCGCGGCCAGAACCTGTTGGGATACCGGCACTACGAAGACTCCGTGGTGGAGCGCTTCGTCGCCAAGGCCGCCGAACATGGGATGGACGTCTTCCGCGTTTTTGACGCGCTGAACGATGTTCGCAATCTTCAGACCTCGATCAAGGCCGTAAAGAAATCAGGCAAGCACGCGCAGGGAACCATCTGCTACACGGTGAGCCCGCTGCACACAACGGCAGCCTTTGTGGAGATGGCGCAGAAGCTGAAGGAGATGGGCTCGGATTCGATCTGCATCAAGGACATGGCGGCCCTGCTGAAGCCACAAGCGGCCTATGACCTGGTGAAAGGCATCAAGGAAAAGTGCGGCAGCGACACGCTGGTGCATCTGCATTGCCACGCCACCACGGGCGTAACGCTGGTGAGCTACATGAAGGCAATTGAAGCCGGAGTGGACATTGTGGACACGGCAATCAGCTCGCTTTCCCTGGGACCGGGGCACAACCCGACCGAGAGCCTGGTGGAGATGCTGGAAGGCACGGGCGTGGAAACCCGTCTGGATATGAAGCGCCTGCTGAAGGTGCGGAATTACTTCAAGACGATCCGTCCGCGCTACAAGGAATTCCTGAGCGACATCACAGGCGTGGAGACGGAGATCTTCCAGAGCCAGATCCCCGGCGGCATGATCAGCAACATGGAGAGCCAGTTGAAGCAGCAGGGCGCCGGCGACAAGCTGGAAGAAGTGCTGCTGGAAGTTCCGCGGGTGCGCAAGGTTTCGGGCTATCCGCCACTGGTTACGCCGAGTTCGCAGATTGTGGGCACGCAGGCGGTGTTTAACGTACTGATGGGACCGTACAAGGTTCTGACGGGCGAGTTTGCCGATCTGATGCTGGGCTATTACGGCGAGACGATCGGTCCGAAAGATCCCGAAGTGCTGGAAAAAGCACGCCTCCACGCGAAGAAGGAACCGATCACCTGCCGTCCGGCCGATCTGCAGAAGCCGGAGTGGGAGATGCTGCGGGCCGACGCGCTGGCGGCAAAGGGCAACGGCACAGACGAAGACGTACTGACCTTCGCGATGTTCCCGCAGGTTGCGCCAAAGTTCTTTGGCACACGGGCGCAGGGCGCGAAGAACCTGGGCAAGGATCCGTCGTTGGCGGCTCCGGCAGCAGCGCCGAAGAATGGCACAGCTCCGGCGCAACCCAACGGCCCGGTCAAGTACGCGGTCACCATCAATGGACAGACGCATAACGTCACCGTGGCAGCGGCCCGGTAGATGGAAAGGGATTAGGTAGCTAGCAATGGCAACGACTGTTCCAGTAAAGCCAGCAGCAAAGACGATGGAAGAGCGCATTACGGCTCTGCGTGAGAAGCACGCAGCAATTCAACAAGGCGGCGGCCAGAAGCGCATTGACAAGCAGCACCAGCAGGGCAAGCTGACGGCCCGCGAACGGGTGGAGAAACTGGCGGATCCGAACTCCTTCCAGGAGATTGGGGCTTACGCGACACACCGCTCCACACTGTTTGGGATGGCGGAGAAAGACCTTCCGGCAGACGGCATTGTGACCGGATGCGCCCAGATTGACGGACGCCTGGTACACCTGGCCAGCCAGGACTTTACGGTGGCGGGCGGCGCAGCGGGCGAGGTTCACTCCGACAAAGCGGTGGAGATGCTGAAGGCGTCGCTGAAGACCGGCTCGCCTTTCATCTTCATCAATGATTCGGGCGGGGCTCGCATCCAGGAAGGCATTGACGCACTGGGCGGCTACGCGCGCGTGTTCTTCAACAACGTGATGCTGAGCGGCACGGTTCCGCAGATCTCGCTGATCTGCGGCCCCTGCGCGGGCGGCGCGGTTTACAGCCCGGCACTGACGGATTTCATCATCCAGACCAAGCAGGCGCACCTGTTCATCACCGGACCCTCGGTGATCAAGCAGGTGACCGGCGAGTCGGTCTCGGCCGATGATCTGGGCGGCCCCGTAGCACAGATGAACCACTCGGGCGTGGTCCACTTTGTGGCGGAAAATGACGAGGACGCGGTGTTCATCTGCCGCCGGCTTCTGAGCTTCCTGCCCTCGAACAACTTGGAAGATCCGCCGCGCCTGGAGTATGAATTCCCAATGGAAGACGATGCTTCCCTGAACGGAATCGTTCCGGTGGAGCACAAGCAGTCCTATGATGTGCGCGACATTCTGACGCGCGTCCTGGATCACAACGACTTCATGGAAGTGCAGCCGGGCTTCGCTCCAAACATCGTGATCGGCTTTGGCCGCATTCAGGGGCGCTCCATCGGAATCATCGCCAACCAGCCCAACGTGCTGGCCGGCGCGCTGGACATCAACGCCAGCGACAAGGCGGCACGCTTCATCCGCTTCCTGAATGCGTTCAATATTCCAATCGTGACCTTCGTGGACGTTCCGGGCTTCTTGCCGGGCGTGCAGCAGGAGTACGGCGGGATCATCCGCCACGGCGCGAAGATGCTGTTTGCATACTCGGCGGCAACGGCTCCCAAGATTACGGTGATTCTGCGCAAAGCCTACGGCGGCGCCTACATTGCGATGTGCTCGAAGGATCTGGGCGCGGATCGCGTACTGGCATGGCCGACGGCGGAAGTTGCGGTGATGGGCGCCGAGGGCGCTGCCGAAATCGTCTTCCGCAAGGAAATTGACGGCGCCGAAGACAAGAACGCAAAGCGGCAGGAACTGATTGGGCTGTATCGCGACGCATTTGCCAACCCGTATGTGGCCGCTGGCCGCAGACTGGTGGACGACGTGATCGAGCCTTCCCAGACGCGGCGGGCGCTGGCACAGGCACTGAGCGCACTGGAAACCAAGCGCGAACTGCGGCCTTCCAAGAAACACGGGCTGATTCCGCTTTAATCGCGGCGAGGAGAAAACCATGGCACCAACCACATTGGAAAAGGACGCCGCGAAGATGGACGCTGAAACCGAAGTGCAGAGACTACAGAGTGAACTGGAAGCGCTGAAGAAGGATTTTGCAGCGCGTCTGAGCGCACTGGAAGCACATCTGCCAAAGGCGGAAGCTCCCGCGGAAGAAAATGTATCGCCGGAAATACTGGCAGTGATCGCGGTGGCCGTTACGGCCTTCCTTGGCAAGAAGGTGAAGATCCGCTCGGCACACCTGATGCACACGGTAACTCCGTGGGCGCAGGTTGGACGCGCGATCGTGCAGGCCTCGCACAACCTGAACCGCTAGGGCGAAGACTCAGGAGCGCTCCGGTTCA
>Ga0302320_10003709_pt1 | contig 35215 bp, 27 predicted proteins | sample Bog_T0_3_FD_202130 | JGI IMG/M metagenome (GOLD analysis project Ga0302320, IMG submission 202130) | Peat permafrost microbial communities from Stordalen Mire near Abisko, Sweden - Bog_T0_3 | ecosystem: Environmental > Terrestrial > Soil > Wetlands > Peat | place: Sweden: Abisko, Stordalen Mire...
GAATTGAGACCTGGAACGAACACTCCGACATAGAATTCTTCATTCTTAATTCCTAATTCTTAATTCCTAATTCTTAATTGTCCCCGTATCCCGTGTCCCGAATCCCGATCCTGACACCTGACACCTGACACCTGACACCTTTTTCCGTGTCCCGAATCCTTGAAATTCGCGTGACAATTTGACTTGCGCAAAAGGGGGAACGCAAGGGGACTTTATGCGCCCGGCGGGCCGCCAGTCTACACCGGTGAATAGCCTTCAGCGCATTAATTTTTAAAAAGATCATCCTAAAGGCCTATATTTTCACGGCTGAAAAAAAACGGCTGGACCAGACTTTTGGAGTTGCGAGTCGGCGATCCCGATGGAGAATTTTCCATCCAAGTCCGACCATCCGAAATTCAAGATTCAAAATTTGAGAGTCAGGAATCCGAATTTCGAATTCCGAATTCAGGATTCCGAATTTCGGATGAAGGATTCCGGATTGAAAATCAATATCGAAATTCTGAATTCCGCATTCCAGATTCCGGATTCAAAACCCTAGCTCCTAAATCCTAACCCCTAAACCCTAACCCCTAACTTTTGGATTCCAGATTCAACTTCACAGCAGCTTCATGGCCTCCGGGTCCCAATTGACGGCCTTGCCGCTTTCGTAGCTGAGGTTGCTGAGCAACGCTGCTCCGGCGGCGCGGAAACCGTAGACGGGGTCCTCCACCACCTGGCGGCGGGTGCGGATAGCTTCGATCCAATTCCTGACGTGGTCGTAGTGGTCGCTGTAGCCTTTGGGCGCGACGTACTTCTCTTCCGCCAACAGCGTGTCTCCGGTGGGATGGGTCACCGGATATTTCTCATGGTAAATCTCAAGCATGCGCTTCTGAATGGGCTCTGAAAATGGGCTGACGCGCACGCCCGGTTCCTTGTCGCGCGGCACGCGGGAGACGGTGACTTCATCGTCATAAACCGTCATGGAGCCTTCCGAACCGGTGAAGATAAAGCCGCCGCTCTCCGTGCCGCCATCGACGAAATTGACGTGCAGATTGACGTTGAACTCCTGCGGGTAGTCGAAGAGCGCAATCAGCACGTCGGGAATGTCGCGGCCGTCCTTCCAGAAGCGCAGGCCTCCGGTGGCCTGGGCGCGCGTGGGGCCGTGCGTCTGGGTGATCAGGTGGATGCCGCTGAAGAGGTGAACAAACAGATCGCCCGCAACGCCGCTTCCGTAGGCCTTCCACTTGCGCCACGAGAAGAAGTGGTCGGCATTGAAGGGAATTTTGGGAGCCGTGCCCTGGAAGCGCGGCCAATCGCACGTGGTGGGTGAGGCATCATAGGGAACGGTGTAATTGAATGCGCCGAGGGAGGAATTGCGGTCCCACCAGGCGCTGACCATGTTGAGCTTGCCAATGGCTCCCGCGGCCAGCAGCTCCTGCGCCTTCTTGTAAATAATCGAGCTCACGCGCTGGCTGCCCACCTGCATGATGCGGCCCGACTTCCGCCACGCGTCAATAATTTTGGGCCCGTCGGAGTAGAGGTGGATCATGGGCTTCTCGCAATAAACATCCTTGCCCGCATTCATCGCGTCAACCGAAGCCTGCATGTGCCAGTGGTCGGGCGTGCCGATGATGACCGCGTCAATATCCTTGCGCGCCAGAATTTCGTTGTAGTCACGCGTGGTCTGGATATCGTTGCCCCAGAGTTCCTTCGCGTGTGCGAGGCAACCGTCGTAACAATCGGCCACGGCCACGATCTTCGCTCCGGGCACCTGGGCCGCCTGCTTGGCGTCACCCTGGCCCTGGCCGCCCGCTCCAATCAGGGCGATTTGAATGTGGTCGTTCGCGGCGATGGGCTTGGCTGGCTCCTGCTGCGGCGCCGCCATCAAGTGCGTCTGCGTCGAGCCGTTGAAATAGGTTCCAACCGTGGCAATGCTTCCATTCTTCAGAAAGTCTCTGCGGTCCATGCGGTTCCTCCTCGATTTAAACTGGCGGCGAACATTGTATGACAAAAAAAGGGATTGGGGGTTAGGGAATAGGGGCTAGGGGCGGAAGAGCAGGGGCTGGGTGCTGGGGGTTAGGAATTCGCGAGTCGGGAATTGGGAGCAGGAATTAGGGATTGGGGGCAGGATGCTGGCGATGAGGGGAATTCACCGGCGGCCATTTGGGATATTGGCGCCGAAGAAAAATCCCCTGATCGGCTTTAGCTAATCTGGGTCAATCCGCGCGCGGTCATTTCTTTGGAAAGCTCTGGAGGAAGAAGGAACGTCACCTTCTCGTCGATGGCCATGACTTCTTCAACCTGCTCAGCGCCCAGGGAGCGGAAATAGTCCAGCGTCTGCTGCACGAGATATTCAGGGGCAGAGGCGCCAGCGGTAATCGCAACGCATTCGACGCCCTCCAGCCACTCGGACTGAATCTCCGTGTAATCATCAATGAGGAAGGATTTGGCTCCGGCGCCCTCGGCAACTTCGCGCAGACGGCGGGAGTTGGAACTGTTGTCCGAACCGAGGACCAGCACGAGGTCAACGTCCTCAGCCAAGAGTTTTACGGCAGTCTGGCGGTTTTGGGTGGCGTAGCAGATGTCGTCACTCGTGGGCGTGATCAACTTGGGGAAGCGGCGGCGAAGAACCTCAATGATGACGTTGGCATCCTCGACGCCCAGAGTGGTTTGCGTGGTCACGGCAACACGGTCAGGGTCAGAAACCTGCACTTTTTCCGCCTCTTCGATGCTGCCCACCAGTTGAATCTTGCCCGGGACTTCACCCATGGTACCGATCACTTCGTCATGGCCGGCGTGACCCACCAGAATGATGGATCGCTCCTCGCCGGCGTAACGAACGGCTTCGCTATGCACCTTGGTGACCAACGGACACGTGGCGTCAATAACCTTCAGGTTCTTTTCGGCGGCCTGGGCACGGACCGCAGGGGAGACTCCGTGGGCGCTGAAAATGGCCACGGCGCCATCAGGAACCACGTCAAGTTCGTCAATGAAGACCGCGCCCTTGGCGGCCAGGGAACGGATGACGTACTTATTATGGACAATCTCCTTGCGCACGTAGACCGGCGCACCATAGAGGCGAATGGCCATCTCCACAACGTCAATGGCGCGGTCAACACCAGCGCAGAATCCTCGCGGTTTCGCTAAGACTACTTTTTTGATTGGCATCTTTTTCTCTCTGCTAAGCCCTTCCCCTGAGGGGACAACCCACAAGTTGATTCTATAGGATTCACGAGGGTTCGTCAAAATTCGATTAAGATGGGAAGAGGATTCAGGAGACAGGAATCAGGATTCGGGATTTAGGATTTAGGAGTCAAGCATCAGTTGTCAGTCATCAGTCGTCAGTTATCAGTTGTCGGTAAGGGCGGATTCCTGGCATTTTAAACAAAGAGTTGCTTATGAAGGTAATTTCCATCAACGTGTCGCTGCCTCGTCTGGCCAACGTGCATGGCAGGGAATTTGAAACGGGATTCTTCAAGGTCCCGGTTTCCGGGCCGGTGGCTGTCAACTGGCTCAACCTTGAGGGCGACGGACAGGCGGACCTCTCCGTGCATGGCGGGCCTGACAAGGCCGTTTATCTCTATTCAAGTGAGCACATCGAATATTGGAAGAGGGCACTACGCCGCGATGACATTGGTCCGGGATCGTTCGGTGAAAACCTCACGGTGGAAGGCCATGCCGAAAACGAAGTGGCCATCGGAGATGAAATGGCGATTGGAACGGCGCGCTTTGTGGTGACGCAACCGCGACTTCCCTGCTTCAAACTTGCATTGGCGCTGGAGACGCCGAGCATTGGCAAGCCGTTTCTTGAAACCGGGCGCACGGGCTTCTATCTGCGCGTGCGGCAAGAGGGCATCATCCAGGCGGGAGACGAGGTCCATCCCCTGCCCTCGCGGGAAACGGAGCGGGTGACGATTGCAGAATTCCTGAAGCTTTATCGAGAGAAGCGCGCGAGACGGGACCAAATCAGAAGACTTCTCAGCCTCGCGGCGCTGCCGGAGGATTGGAAGAACAGGCTTCGGGGAAAAACAGAAGCCAGAAGTTAGGAGTTAGAAGCTAGAATTTGGAAGCCGGTGGAGTCGAGTCAATGAGTACGGCGAAAAATTCTGGCTCCTGATTCCTACCTCCCAGCTTCTAGCTTCTCAATTCTTATGTAACGATATCCTCGCCGCCATCGACGCGAATCACGTTTCCGGTCAGCCAGTGGGTTTTATCGTCCATCAGGGCGGATATGGCCTCGGCCACATCTTCAGGAGTGGTCAGCCGCCCGCCGGGATTGCGCAGGCGCGCGAATTCAGCGAGCTTTTCGATTCCGGGAATCTTGCCGGAAGCAGCGGTGATGGTAATACCTGCCTGGATAGCATTAGCGGTAATACCGTAAGGCATCAGTTCATAGGCGAGCTGGCGAATGTGGGATTCCATGACTGCCTTGGCGGCTGAAACCGCGCCATAATTGGGAATCACGCTGTGGCCGCCGGCGCTGGTCATGGCGTAAATGCGGCTGCCCCTGGCAAGCATTTTTCTGCGGAAAAGCTCCTGCGTCCAATAGACCAGGTTGTTTCCCATCACATCCACGGTCATATCCATCTGTTGCTGCGTCAGTTCTTCTTCCGGAGATTCTCCCACGTAAGGCTTCAATGAACCAAAGGCCACGGAATGGAGCAGGACTTTGACGAAGTGCGAGCCGCCAAGCTTGTTCCAGATCTCCTGCATCTGGTTCAAGGCCTCTGCGCGCTTGCCAGGGTCGGCGGCATTGATGTTATAGAAGTGAACCTCGCGGCCGGTTTCGCGAATGCGGGCGATGACCTGCTCCACCTGTGGCATGTTCTGGCGGCGATCAAAATGCACGCCCAGAATGTTGAGTCCGGAGCGCGCCAACTCCAGGCTTACTGCGGCGCCAAAACCGCTCGACGAACCCACGATCAAGCCCCACGGGGTCGGGCTTCCATTTTCGGTCATAATAAGAGTTTCTCCGCTTTGTAGTTTTCAACCAATCTGTGACGATTGACAAGTGACGAGTGACAAGCCATCACTCGATTTGGTTTGGGCCCTACCGTGCCATTTGCGCAGACGGCGCGGCTTGGTTTTTGCCCGCGTCACTTGTCACTTTTCACTGCTTTTAAAATCCTGCTCAACCTGCGCGATGAGGCCGGGGGTCATCTCCCGAAGAACCTGGGCGCACGAAGCATTCAGCGCACTGGCGACGCCCTCGACGCCGCGTTCCGCAAGGGGCATTTCCTGATGCTGCTCGCCTGACCAGACCAGTTTATGATCGCTGGTCCGCACGAGCGAAAGTGCCAGCCCCAGACGAACTTTGGCGCCGCCATCGGAATCAACTTCTTCAAAGCTGAGGATGCTTCCCCCCAGGGTATAGTCCACCCGATCGCGCACAGGAAGTGACTTTACCTGGGAAAAGACGCCGGTGGAATTCATCCATTGAGAGGTGAAATCAGAGACCAAGGTGGCGGGATCCGCACCCCAGCGATGGTTCTGGTAGAAGTTGATTTGGGTGGGGGAAACATAATAGACAATGCGGTCGTCGCGAAGGATCACCGGCGCGCGGAAGTGTTCGACACCCAGCACGAAGTCTGTCCGGGGATCGGTTGGCGCCGGCGCAGCGGGCACCTGCAAAGTGTAATACGAAACCTTGGGGACGCCACCGCACCCCGCGGCAACAAGCGACGCAAGCAGGCCGAGAACCGCACAGGCCCGGCCTAGGAAGCTACGCTTCCAAACGTTCGATGAGAATTCGACGGGAGTCACTTCCATAATGCTCCATTCGGATTTTTACGCAAGGTTTGGGGATATTATCTCCAAGCTTCTCACCCCATTCAACTAGAACCGTAGCAGGCTGACTGGATAAATCATCCAACCCGAGAGTGGCAAGGTCGCGGGCGCCCTCAATGCGATACAGGTCAGCGTGAAAAACCGTGCCGGCCGAGCCGTATTCATGGATCAAAGTAAAGGAAGGGCTGGTGACCTCATCTTCGCCTGCCACACCAAGCCCAGCCACAATGCCTTTGACCAGCGTCGTCTTTCCAGCGCCCAAATCACCTTCCAGCAGCACCAGGCAGGGCGGCTTAAGGTACAACGCAATCTCCCGCCCGAAAAGCATGGTCTCTTCTGGTGAATAGGTTACGCGTTCAGCAAGCTTGAGCATTGGTGATTTGTGATTGATGATCGGTGATTGAAAGACGCATGGTGCCCTGGGATTCAGTCCTCAACCGACGATCAACTTATAATTCTCCATCGTCCATCCTCAATCGGCAATCACAATTCACCAATCGCCAATCGCCAATGGTCAATTCCCTTTAGCGAGCAGCTTAAAGGCTCCCGGGATCTTTTGCAGCAGATCCCCTGCCAACATGGATTGTTGCCCAAACTCTTCGGCGGCAAGGTCGCCAGCCAAACCATGCAAGTATACCGCAGCCGTGGCCACTTCGCCCACAGGATGCGAAGGAAATTGTGCCAGCAGTCCAGCGGTCAGGCCTGTCAATACGTCGCCGGTGCCTCCGGTGGCCATTCCGGGATTCCCGGTGGGATTCACCCACACCTGGCCATCCGGGGAGGCAATCAGGGTTCGATACCCTTTCAGAACCAGCGTAACTCCGTATTTCCGCGCAAAATCGAGTGCCACCGCCACGCGGTTGGATTGAATCTCCGCGATCGTTTTGCCCGTCAGCCGAGCCATTTCTCCGGGATGCGGAGTAAGGACCGTTGCACCCACCGGACGAACGTCCTGGCGGAATGAATCCATGCGGCCCGCAAAGGCATTCAATCCATCGGCATCCAGCACCAGGGGAAGCGGATATTTATTTACCACACCCCGCACGAACTCCGCGGTTTCAGGGTGGCCGCCGATGCCGGGCCCCACCGCCAGCACGGTCTTCCGCTCAACCAGCTTGTCCAATTGCGCACCGTCAAGGGCACGAAGGGAGATGGCGCCATCTTCGGTTTCGGGAAGAGCCTCGGTCATGGATTCCATTCCCAGTGTCGAGATGATGGGCAGTGCGCTTTTGGCGGTGGCCACGGTCACCAACCCCGCGCCCGCCCGCAATACGGCTCTCGCAGCCATGGCGGCAGCGCCGGTCTTGCCCATCGAGCCCGCCAGCAACAGAACATGCCCGTAATTGCCCTTGTTGGCGGCGGCGGCGCGCGGCTTCACCACCCACGCCAGATCCGGCCCCGAAGTAAGATTCAAGGTAAGATCAGGGTCAGCGGCAAGTGCTTCAGCGGGTGTCCCAATCTCGTTCACCACCAACTCCCCCACAATTTCACACGCAGGTGGAAACACGTGGGCAATCTTGGGGGCGGTAAAGGTTACGCAAAAATCAGCGCGCAGGTGCTCGCCAATCAGGTCACCAGAATCCGCCGATACACCGGAGGGCAGATCCACCGCCAGCACCTTGGCATAGGGAATTCGCGTGTTGATGTCGCGCACAATTTCCAGCAAAAACCCTTGCAGTGGTTTCGATAATCCCGTTCCCAACAACGCATCGATAAACAGGGTTGTGTTGGAGAGAGTGGGAAGGATGGATTGCCACGCCGCGTAGTTCACAATGATTTCCGCCGGTCCGGTGTCGAGGAGCTGCTCATAATTCTCCGCCGCGTCTCCGTGCAGATCCGCCGGATCCGCGAACAGCAGCACACGCGGCTTGACATCATGATCGCGAAGCAGGCGGGCAGCCACTAAGCCGTCACCCCCGTTATTTCCCTTCCCGCAAAGAATCACGACACGGTGGTCAACCAGAGACCCAATGTGGACAGCGAGAAATTCCACCACGCTGCGGCCGGCGCTCTCCATCAGCCTGAGGCTGGAAATGCCGTATCGCTCCGTCGTCAGGCGATCTATGCGTTGCATCTGGGAAGCAGTGAGGATTTTCATTGTCGTCAGGAGTCTGGAGTCAGAATTCAGGAGCCAGAATAAGGCTGCTGTCCTCCTGACTCCTGGCTTCTGTCTCCTGAATTCTGTTCTTACAACATCCACCCGCCGCTCACGTTCAGCACCTGGCCGGTGATGAAGGCGGCTTCCTGGGAGGCAAAGAATCGCACTGCTTCGCTGACGTCGCGGCCGGTGGCGGGCCGGCCCACGGGAAAACGCGCGTCCGTGAGTCGCTGGGCTTCTTCCAGCGATAATTCCTTCTCATCGATCACGGGCGGGTTCACCACGTTGGCGGTAATTCCATTGTGCGCCTCTTCGAGCGCCACAGAGCGGGTAAAAGCAACAAGGCCGGACTTGGCGGCGGAGTAGGCGGAAATCTTGGCCTGCCCAAACGCGCGTTCCGCACCCACGGCACCCAGGTTGATGATGCGCCCCCAGTGCTGACGCCGCATCACCGGCAGGGCAAACTTGGTGGTGTAGAAAACACTGTAAAGATTTGATTCAATGATGGAGCGCCACGCTTCCACGGTGGACTCAGCAACCTGCTTCCACTCAAAATCACCAACGTTGTTCACCAGGACGTCCAGGCGGCCAAACTGCTTTACCACCGCTTCGATCAATTCCTTGACCCGCACCGGATCGGTTACGTCCGTGGCCAAAGCCACACCCTCCGATCCCGCCGCTTTCAAGTCCGCCAGGACTTTCTGCGCCCCCAGCTTATTGGTGCGAAAGGCCACCGCCACACGCATTCCGGCCCGGCCCAAGCCCAGGGCGATCTCCTTGCCGATTCCACGCGACGCTCCAGTTACCAGGGCAACACGATTACGAAGAGGCACACTTCAACTCCTTGCTCCAGAATTCAAAGCCAGAGTCTACCGGACTTTCCTTCCGGCGGCAATAGTTGTTGGTGTTGATTTCCTACCACCCGCGGGCCACGACGACAGTCATGTCATCCTGAAGTTCCGGGCTGCCGGTCCACTCGTCAACGGCGCGATAGATCATCTCGGCCATAACCTCCGGTTGCGAATGCAACATCCGTTTGGCAACTTCCAGCAGGCGGGCCTCGCCAAACTCTTCTCCGAAGGGATTCTCCGGCTCGGTGATGCCGTCGGTATAGGCCAGCAACAGGTCATTCGGTTCCAGGCGGATTTCCCCCACTTCGTACTTCATGGCGGGAAACAGCCCCACCACTGTCCCTCCGGTGCGAAGGAGCTCCGTCTTCCCGTTACGAAAGAGGACGGGGGCAAGATGGCCCGCATTGGTATAGGAGAGTTTGCGTGTACGCGAATCGTAAATCGCGAAGAAGAAAGTAACGTATTTTTCCACCGGGGTGTTGGCGTAGAGCTGACGATTCAACCGGTCCACCACATCGGCGGTTGATATCCGGGCCATGGCGGGGTCCTGGTCTCCGGCAAATCCATCGTAAAACTGCGCCCGCAGGGCAGATTGAATTGCCGCCATCAGGAGTGCCGCGGAGATTCCCTTGCCGCTCACATCCCCCAGCACCACACCCACACGATACTCATCCAATTTCAAGAAGTCATAGTAGTCGCCGCTGACGGAACGCGCCGCCTTGCAAACCCCGTAAAGATCCATGCCCGGCACCTTGGGCACCGATTGGGGGAACAACCGCCGCTGCACTTCGCGCGCGATATCCAACTCGCTCTGCAAGCGCATCCGCTCCTGCGATTCACGCATGAGCCGCTCAACGGAAGCGGTCATGCTGTCAAAAGCCCCGCCCAGAGCGGTCAACTGATCGTGGGAAGGAAAGCGCGTGCGGTAGCTAAGGTCCCCTGCCTTCACTTTTTCCGTGGCGTCATAAAGCGTGTCCACGGTGCGCGTCATGGAACGGGTCATGCGGATGCCAATGATCAGCGCCGCACCTTCAATCAGCAGAAAGATGATGGCCACAGCCTTGAAGAGCAGAACATAGGCTTCGGACAATTCCCCCAGCGTGGCGAGCAAGCGGCCATTGAGGGCAAAGATCCGGGATGACACATAAACAAAAGCGGGGGCCTCGGCCTTCTGTTCTTTGTCGCCTCCCCAAAGAATGGGGTCGAGCGATGAAGCCCCAAAAACCACAAAGTCGAAGGTATTCACCGGGTCCGGCAGTTTTACGAACCGGGAGTTCATTAAGTTGCTTAAAACCTGGGTCTCATTCGTCGAGCGCATGCGGACTTTTACGATCGGCCCTTTGCCATTGGGGTCCGAGCCTCTGGGCATGGCCACACCCACGGGGCCAATGCCCTGGCCCACAAGGTCCAACAACTCTGGGGTAAAGGGCTGCGAAAGGACAAGCGTCAAATCTCCCGCCGGCGTCACGGTGCGCTCCACGGAACGCAGAACGAGCTGGCCGCTGTCGGTCACAATATTCGCATATTCAGAACCGGTCAGCCAGGTGGGCACGTCGGAGGGATTTTCCGCGGCCTTGCCATCCAGCAGGAACGAGCGGGTTTGGTTCCCCAAGTGGAGGGTAATCACAAGGCCTGGATAGCTTTTGGCGTAGCTCACCAGTTCCGTGACGTAAAATTTCTGAATTCCGTCCAGCATGACGGGTGGCGATTTTTCGCCGCCGTACTTCGCTTCCTGAAGCACAACGCGGTTGACCTGTTCAATCTCATCAAAGTGGTCGCGCAGTCTCAAGACCACCAGAAAGGCCGCGAATTGGCCATTGATGATGAAGGCTCCCAGGAATACCAGAAGCAGGATGAGGGAGATGGGGACAACGCCGATAAGGATGTATGCCACCACGAGACGACGGCGAAGTCGCCAGAGCAGGCGGGAACGAACCACCTGGAGCAGGCGGCCGAGGTAATAGACGCCGGAAATCAGGGCGCAAACCCAGAACAGAAACCAAAGAAATCCGCTGAGGCCACCCGTCGAGTGGGTAAGCCGCCGGGTAACCCACAGGACCGCGCCAAAGGCTAGTGTCCACGCAGTAAATCGAGCCAGTCGGTGCGTGCGGTATTCGTGGAGAAGCATTTCCAACATAGCGTTTGCGATGACCTTACCCACGACCACCGGCACCGGGCCCCTGTGATGCCGCCGCAGCCGCCGCAAGTTGCACGCGGCTGTGCTTTCTGCCGTAGGTGAAATACAGGACCATGCCCACAATCAGCCAGATGATCAAGCGCAACCAGGTGCTGCCGGGCAAACCGGCCATCAATCCCAGTGAAACAATGATCCCCAGAATTGGCACCAGCGGCACCAGCGGAGTCTTGAAGGGACGCGGCAGGTCAGGGCGTTTGATTCGCAGCACCCATACGCCGGCGCAGACAATGACAAATGCCAGCAGCGTACCGATGCTCACCAGTTCACCTAAAATGCCAATGGGAATCAACGCTGCGAACACGGCAACGAAGAAGCCCACCAGGCTGGTGGAGATCCATGGCGTGCGAAAACGTGGGTGAATGGCGCCGGCCCATTTGGGCAGCAGCCCATCGCGCGACATGGAGTAGAAAACCCGCGATTGGCCCAGCAACATCACCAGCATCACCGTGCCCAGTCCAAAGATGGCGCCGATTTTGACCAGCAGGCTTCCCCACCGAACGCCGGGAACCGCATCAATGCCAACCGCCACAGGGTCCGACACGTTCAACATCGTGTAGGAGACAACCCCCGTCAACAGGGCGGAAACAAGAATGTACAAAATAGTGCAGATAATCAATGAGCCCAGAATGCCGATGGGCATATCCCGCTTGGGGTTCTTGGCTTCCTGTGCGGCTGTGGAAACAGCATCAAACCCGATGTAGGCGAAGAAGATCACACCTGCCCCGCGGACAATTCCAGACCAGCCGAAGGCGCCAAATGATCCCTGGTTGGGCGGAATGAACGGATGCCAGTTCGCCCAGAAGAGCGCGCGGTGGCCGAGCGCGTAATAACCGACCACGGCAATAAAGACGAGGACGATGGAAAGTTTGATGATCACAATGGCGCTGTTCAGGTTCGCCGATTCCTTGATGCCGATGACCAGGACCAGGGTGATTAGGGCGATGGCCAGAAAGGCCACAAGATCAAAATAGGCGCCCGTGTGAGGCAGCGAAGCCGGGTCGATGTGCTGGGACGCCAGGGTGGACTGAATGCGCGCAAGGTGCTCCCATTCGCCGTTGTACTTCACCAGAGTCTCACCGCGCGCGCTGGTGATTTGGGGGGGTATGCGAATGCCGAAATCCTGAAGGAAGCTCAGCACATATCCGCTCCAACCGGAGGCCACCGTGGCGGCGCCGAAAGCGTATTCAAGAATCAGGTCCCACCCGATAATCCAGGCGAAGAGTTCTCCCAGGGTCGCATAGGCATAGGTGTAAGCAGACCCGGCGATGGGAATGAGGGAGGCGAACTCCGCATAGCAGAGTCCGGCAAACGTGCAGGCTGTGCCCGCCAGCACGAAGGAGAGCACAATGGCCGGGCCTGCATACCGTGCCGCCGCCGCGCCCGTGAGGACGAAGATTCCGGCCCCGATGATGGCGCCGATGCCAAGGGTCATGAGGTTAACCGGACCCAAAACCCGCCGCAGAGTGTGCTCCCCGTGCTCGGAGCCCTCCTCCTGAATCATTTCCAATGTCTTCTTCGCCAGAAGATTCGCCATGAGGTGTGATTTTCTCCTTGAACGCTTTGAGACGGATTTAAGGCAAAAGATGCAAGGGTGGCTTTACACCACCGCGTGGCGGGATGAACCCGCCGCTATTTTTCGCAAAGGGCCACGGCCGCCGCCGACCTTCGCCAAAGATAATAGACCGGAATGCCAATGGCGACGATACTTAATCCGGCAAAACTTCGCAACGTTTTATGTGTCAGCAGCGCCAGCTCCACAAACGAGGCAAAGGCAATATAGAGCAGGGGGAGGACGGGATATCCCCACGCCCGGTAAGGCCGGGGCGCATCCGGACGCGTCCGTCGCAATCGGAAGATACCCGCAATGGTCAGAATATAGAAGATAACGACGGCGAAAATCACATAGTCCAGCAGCTCATTGTAGGTGCCGGTAAGAGTCAGGATTGACGCCCACGCCGCCTGAACCATCAGTGAAACCGCGGGAGTGTGATACTTGGGGTGAATTCTTGCCACAGAGGGGAAGAACAGTCCGTCCTTCGCCATGGCGTAGTAGACGCGAGAGCCGGCCATCAACATTCCGTTGGTGCAGCCGAAGGTGGAGATCATAATCGCGGCGGCCATCAACCCCGCACCCTTCCCGCCCAACATAACCTGGACAGCCGCAGTGGCCACCCGATCCTCCGACGCGTGCTGAATGCCCTGCGCCATCAATCCACCACCGGGAATGCCAAAGAACGGCAGCGCGCGGTAGTAGGCCCAATTGCAGGCGATATAGATCAGGCAGACCGAAGCGGTACCCAAGAAGAGGGACAGCGGCAGGTTGCGTTTGGGATTCTTTACCTCGCCGCCTGTGAAGGTGACGTTGTTCCACGCATCGGAGGAGAAGAGCGGGCCCACCAGAGCCACGGATACCAGCGTCAGCGTGGCCATATCCCAATTCGCGCCCTGCCAAATGCCCTGCACAGGGGATGCCGGTACGGGATGCGAAAATGCCCACCAGATGCCGAGCAGAATAACTCCCACCAGCGCGGCAACCTTGAGAACGGTAAAAACATTTTGGATTCCCGCACCTGTCCGCAATCCAAAAATGTTCAGGACGCTCAGAAAGAACAGCACAAGAATGGCAATGAGCTGTTGCGATGAAACGGTCAGGGCAATGGAATGACCGAAGACGGGGAGAATCCCCAAATTGAGCAGGATGGTTTTGGCGGAAACCCACGGCACAAAAACGCCAAGGAATTTGCCAAAGGCCACCGCCACGGCGGCCACGGTGCCGGTTTGAATCACCAGGAAGAGCGTCCACCCGTAGAGGAATCCAAAGAGCGGGCCAAAGGCTTCGCGCAGGTAGATGTACTGGCCACCGGCCTTCGGCATCATGCCTGCAAGTTCCCCATAGCAGACAGCGGCGATGACAGTCATCAAGCCACTGATGACCCAGGTTAGAAAAAAAAGTCCGGGAGATTGAACCTGGCGGCTTACTTCTGCTGCCACGATGAAAACGCCGGAGCCGATCATCGAGCCCATGACCAGCGTGGTGGAATCAAACAGTCCGAGGCCTTTAACCAGGTCGGAGGGCTGCGAGTTGTCCGGCGCTACATTTGTTCCCATGGGGATAGGATGTAAATTGGGTACTGAGATCTGTAACGGATAAAGTGTAAAGGATAAAAGGCAAATGTCGAATAATTTTATCCTTTAAGCTTTATATTTTGGACTTGCCCCCGGATTTTTCACCCTTAACCCTTCGGCTTTTGCGCTTCCGAACACCGGACACCTGTTGGAGAAGCTCCTCGGCGCGCTGGCGAATATCCGGCGCTCCCACCAGGGCACGGATGACCGCAACAGAATCAGCCCCGGCTTCAATGACGGAGCTGGCGTTTTCAAGCGTAATTCCCCCAATGGCCACTAAAGGTTTGCGCGTCAACTTGCGCGCTTCCCGCAAACCCTCCAAGCCCACCACGGCATCAGGATTCTCCTTGCTTCCTGTCGGAAAGATCGGGCCGAAAGCAATGTAATCCGCCGAGGTAAGGTCCGCTTCCCTTACCTGGTCCATGACATGGGTTGAATACCCAATAATCTTGTCTTGCCCCAGCAGGTTTCGCGCGGAATCCACCGGAAGATCGTCCTGGCCCACGTGCACGCCATCACCATCCATGGCGCGAGTCACATCAGCGCGGTCATTGATGATAAAGATTCCCCCAGCTGTGCGCACAATTTGCGCAATCTGCTCCGCACTGGAGTAGAGTTCCCCGGAAGATGCATGTTTGTCTCGAAGTTGGATCAGCCGCACGCCCGCCGCCAGCAGTTCAGCCGCTACAGCAAGGGAGGACCGGCCATTCGTTTGAAGGGGGTCAATGATGGCGTAGAGCCTTGGAATTTTGCCATCGGGTGATTTAAAGACGCTGGGCTTCGTTGGTTTTGACATTTGAAATTAGACCTGTTGGCTCGAGCGCCGCATTAAAGAATGGGTTTTGACGATGAACACACTACGAAGCAGGCTGGCAAATTCTGAATAATTAGATGACCCGATGACCTTAGCTTTCACCGTTGCGGGTAAACCGGCTGAGGAAATGGGTGTCGAAATTCCCCGCCTGAAAATCCAGATCAGCCATGATCTTTTGCTGGACCGGGATGGAGGTGGAAATGCCCTCGATGATGAACATTTCCAGCGCCCTGCTCATGCGGCGGATGGCCTCCGGACGGTCTTTACCGTGTACGATCAGCTTGGCAATCAGTGAATCGTAATACGGCGGGATGACGGATTCCGCATACGCAGCGGTATCCACGCGCACGCCGGTGCCACCGGGTTCGTGGAACACCGTAATCTTGCCCGCTGACGGCGCAAAGGTCACAGGATGCTCAGCGCAGATGCGGCACTCAATGGAATGCCCCCGCAACCCTATGGTTTCACTTTCAAAGGGCACATGCCCGCCCGCGGCAATCCGGATCTGATGTTTCACCAGATCAAGCGAAGTCACCATTTCGGTTACGGGATGCTCCACCTGAATGCGCGTGTTCATCTCCAGGAAGTAGAGGTTGCGCCTCTCGTCCATCAGCAATTCAATGGTGCCCGCGCCGGTGTAACCGATCTCCTGTAACGCAACAACGATTTGATGGCCGACGCGCTCACGCGTCTCAGCATCAATCTGGGTGGAGGGGGACTCCTCCACCAGTTTTTGGTGCCGCCGCTGAATGGTGCACTCACGCTCACCCAGATGGACAACACGGCCATGCTGGTCGCCCAACACCTGAAACTCGATGTGGCGGGGGGAGGCAACATACTTTTCAATATAAACGTCAGGAGTGGAGAATGATGCCGCAGCTTCATTCTGGGCCGTACGAAGAAGATGGGGAAGGTCAGCCGCCGAGTTGACAATGCGCATTCCCCTGCCACCACCCCCCGCGGAAGCTTTCACAATCACGGGGTAACCGATGCATTCCGCCTCCCGCAAGGCCTCTTCTTCCGAGGTTATAACTTCCGAACCAGGTAATATGGCAAGTCCCAATTCCCGCATCCTTGCGCGCGCCCGATTCTTATCGCCCATCAGGCTGATAACTTCCGGGCGGGGGCCGATGAAGATGAGATTGGAGGCTTCACATACTCCGGCAAAATAGGAGCTTTCCGCCAAAAATCCGTAACCAGGATGGATGGCTTCCGCGCCGGTAATTTCAGCGGCAGAAATGATGCTGGCGACGTTCAGGTAGCTGTCAGCGCTGCGGGGCGGGCCGATGCATACCGCCTCATCCGCAAAGCGGACGTGCAGTGAATTCCGGTCGGCTTCCGAGTAGACGGCGACGGTGGGAATTCCCAATTCCTTGCAGGCACAAATCACCCGCAACGCAATTTCCCCACGATTGGCAATAAGGATTTTTTTGAACATGTGTGAAGAGCAGGTGACAGGTCACAGGGAACCGGGCATAGCTGACAATTCCTCGTAATCAGGCTTTGGCTACCAAATAAAACCTGTAACCTGTCCCCTGTAACCTATAACCTATTTTTTCCTCGCCGGCTCGATGGCGAACAGGGTTTGCCCGTACTCCACGGGTTGGCCATTTTCGCAATAGGCGCGAACGATTTTGCCGGCCACCTCTGACTCGAGCTCGTTCATCAATTTCATGGCTTCAATGATGCAAATGACCTGCCCCACGCGCACCGTGTCACCCACGCTTGCGAACGGCGGAGCACTGGGAGACGGCGCAGAATAGAAGGTCCCCACGATGGGGGACTTCATGATGAACAGGCCTTCCGTGGATTCCGGTGCAGCCTCAGGAGCCGCCGGTGCGGGCGCTGCCACTGGAGCGGCCGGCGCCACGGAAACTGCCGGTGGAGGCGCGGCCAGCACTTGCCCGCCACCCGGGGCAATAACGTATCCACTAAAATTGCCGGGGTTCCCGGATTGGGCCCCGCCTCGCAGGACGCGGATCTTAACGCCCTGCTGTTCCATCTCAAACTCGGTGATTTCCTTCCCCGCCAGGAGGTCCAGCAACTGCTGGATGTCTTTCAGGTTCCAGACCCGCCCGGGCTCGGGAGGATTGCCTTTTGGATTCTTACCGGGCATTCTTTTGCTCCCCTGCCACTAACATTTCGATTTGCACTCCGATGTCACAGATCTCTTTCGCCTTAACTGATCACCCAGTCTTCTTTCGAAGCCGGAGTAAGGTTTTCAGGCCCATCTGGCCCTACCAGCACGGTGTCCTCAATCCGGATGCCGCCGAACCCCTCAAGATAGACGCCGGGCTCCACCGTCACCACTGAGCCTGACCGCAGGCAGGTGGTCTGTCCTTTGGCCAGGCGCGGCCTTTCATGAATCTCCAACCCCACGCCGTGGCCGGTGCTATGGGTGAAGTACCGGGCAAGCCCGTGTTTCGCCAAAATGCGGCGCGCCGCGGAATCAACCTCACCGGTTGGAGTTGAATCCTGGACGGAGCGGACGGCCCCTTCCTGGGATTTCAGCACAGCCGAGTAAAGGCGGTGGACGCGACGAGTTGGTTCACCCAAATAGACCGTCCGCGTCATATCCGCAGCGTAACCGCCAAGTATAGCACCGAGGTCGAAGATTACAAACTCACATTCTTGCAATGCTTTGGATGAGGGGCGCGCGTGGGGGTAGGCGGAACGCGGTCCGGAGGCCACGATGGTCTCAAAAGCCGCGCCTTCCGCACCTTTCTTCCGCATTCTATACTCGATTTCCGCCGCCAGGTCCTGTTCGGTTGCGCCGGGACGAATCTGCGGCCGAAGCTCGATAAAAACGTCTGCCGTCACAATTCCTGCCTTGCGGATCGCCTCAATTTCACCCCGGTCTTTGACGATGCGGAGTTCCTCAATCAAGTCGTCCATCGGCTTAAGATGGAGGCTTTCACCGGTCTCCTTCCTGATCTGCTCAAATTGGGCGCAGGTGAGGGTGGAGGCTTCAAAGGTGGCTTCGCGCACGCCATTCTTCCTCAACCAGGTTGCCAAGCCTCTGAGAATTCCCTCCTTTTCCTCAATCACCTCAACCCCGTCAGCCTGCTCATGCGCCTGGAGGATATAGCGCGGATCAACCCACAGGGTTGCCGTTCGCTGGCCCACCGCCAGCATGCCGGCGCTGCCGGTGAAGCCTGTCAGGTAACGAACATTGGGGAGATGGGTAACAAGAATAAGGGGGACGCAGCGGTTTTCCATAAGAGCTCGCAGCCGCTCCTGGCGAGCCCGGAATGGGGAAGCAGATTGTTTTGAGTGCATGGCTGGAAACAAGAAGGAGGAGACCGGGTGTCTCCTCCTTGAAATGAGCGATTGACCGATGACTCTTTCGCGGAGAAAAAGCTATCCGGGAAGAATCTTCGGGGTTACGAAGAAGAGCAATTCCTGGTCCTGATCCGACGCATTGGAGGTCTTAAACAGATGCCCAAGGACTGGAATATTTCCCAGCAGGGGGATATAGGTTGCCGACTTGCTCCGGGCCGTGACGGTAATACCACCAAAGACCACGGTGCCACCATCGGGAACAAGAACCTGAGTGGTTGCCTGTTGGGTATTGATGGAGGGGCCCGCGCCGGACACCACCGCGCCAACGGACGCGTTGTTCACCATGATGATGAGGAAGATGTTGTTGTCATCGGTGACTTGCGGCGTAACCGTCAACTGCAACGTGGCGTTCTCATACTGTACCGAAATGGTGTTGTTGATCGACGTCTGGATGGGAACCTGCACGCCTTGCATCACCATGCCCTGCACGTTGTTCTGCGTCACAATGCTCGGACGGGAGATGGTCTTGGCCTGGTCCCGTTCCTCTGCCGCGGAGATGGCGGCATTGATAAAGTAATTCGCTCCAACATTGACCACCGAAGCAACACCGAAGCCGGATGCAACCGCGTTGGTAGCCGTCGTGACCGGGAACGGAGCGCCCTTCGTCGGAACCGGAATCGTGATCGAGCTATTGGCTCCCTGGACGCCCGTCGTTACCGTCGAGTTATTCTTGAACCCGCCAAGCAGTGCCGATGACAGGGTGCGAGTGAAGTCCGCCGTGGCCAACACCACGCGCGCCTCAATGGAAACCTGCTTGGCTTTCTTATCGATCTTGGAAATGACGTTCAAAATGATGGGAATCTGCGACTGCACGTCGGAAATGATCAGCGTGTTGCCGCGCATGTCTACCAGCACGGTGCCGCGACGGCTGAGTGCGCCGCCGCCTGCCCAGGTCTTAAGGATGGTGGCAATTTCAGTGGCCTTCGCGTAATTGATGGGCCGGAAGACGGTTACGAGAGGAGCCGCGTCCATACGGGCGGCAGCAAGTTTGGTCTGGCCTTCCTGTTCTGCCGTTAGAGTTTCAATCTTGGCAATGCGCAAGACGTTGCCTTCCAAAACCTTGCCCAGACGGTTGTTCTTCAAAACGATGTCAAGCGCCTGATCCCACGGCACGGAATCGAGCACCAAAGTTACGCTGCCGGAAACGTTGGGATCAAGAATGATATTCAGGCCGCTGATCTCATGAATCAGGCGGAAGAAGTCTTTCAGGTCAACGTCCTTCAAATTCAGGGAGATGGGCTCACCCGTGTAAGACGGTCGGGCTTCCTCGGTGGGGCCATTCTGACTTCCAGGCATCGATCCCTGCCCAGCCTCTTCCCTAACAGGGTTCAAAGTCAGGGCGGCGTGCTCAGCCCGCAGCGCTTCGGGGGTGGAACTGGACGGAGGCGCAAGCGGAGCCGCCATGGCCTGTTTGGAATTGTCGATGACGGGCAGCGTGCTCTGAACTTCAGGCTTCACTGCTTCGCGATTTGCCACCTGGATGGGCGGAGCCACCGCGGGCTTGCTCACAACCACTTCTGTCGTGGGGGCGGGCGTCACGGCAGCAATTGCCAAGGGCTTGTTTCCCGTCTGCTTCGCCGTGGGAACTACCGATTGGTTCGCCAGAGGCGCGGCATTCACCAATCCGCGCGGACGAAGTTCAATGCGAAGGCCCGCCGGAGTGGAGTGAACATCAAATGCCGGGTCACCATTCAAGTCTGCCACCACGCGGACAACGGAGGGATCTTTGGCGCGGAATTGGCCAACGCGAATGCCCTTCAGCACCGCCGTGTCCGCCATGTAGCTCTTCTGCGGCGCTTTGTTCTGGGCGCCCTCAAGATCCACCACCAGGCGCGCCGGGGCGGATAACATCGTCACCCGGTAGCTGGCGTTCCGGGAAGTGGCGACATCCACAAAAGTCTCACCGGATGCATGCTTATCAAAGGTCACGTTCGAGACCACAAGGGCTCCACTGGAAGGGGCCGGGGGCTCGACATGAGGGGCGGCTGCCACCGGAACTGTGGCCGGAGCGGCAGCGACCTCGGGACTGGACGGCATGCTCTTGCCGTAGACCAGGCGAAGGCTGGCACTGTCCTTCTGTACCACGAAGGGCTGCGCTTGCTTCGTATCCAGCTGGATACGGACCACCGGCTGGCCTGCTGCATCCTGGTAGGCCAGGAGCTTGTAGCCAGAGAACACCGGGTTCGCCCATTGTTGGTTGCGGGCAACGCCCTTGACCCTGGCGCCCGCGAGGTCGATGAAGAGGGTGTCAGGACTGGCCTGGACGGTCTTATAGGTATAAGCGCCTTCCACATTCAAAACCAGTTCCGTGCCCGTGGGGTTGGCTGACAGGGAGACCGACTTTAAGGTCGCCGCCGCCGAGGCCGCCCATGCGCGGCTCCCCGGGGTCGTGACGATCCCCAGCATCAGCCATGTCACCGTCAGCAGAATAATCGCTTTTCGTCTCATCTTCCTTCTCCCGGAGCCGGATTCAGTCGCTTCACTACTTCACGAGTCGACACTCGACCATTTGCGTCAAGGACGTTCTCCTTGAAGTAAACTGCGTCCGGCGTGATCTTGCTGACTACGCCGTTATACACCGATTCGTTCTCAGTCAGGAAATAAGCCCGTTTCGTTTCGTTGGTCACCACGGCAATCATCTTGTTGGCGGTTTGCTGCCGCACCACACCCTCAAGCTTCAACTGTGAGATCAGGAGTCCGCGCACACCGGGAGGCAAAACTCCACCCGGAGCAGACTCCATGACGGTCTCGCCCAAGGCGTTCTTACCGCCGGGAGCCAGTGGGAGTTTGAAAGGATCCCGTTTTCCCCCCGTCGAAGCGGAGAGCTGGGTTGTCGCCGATTTGCTCTTGCGCTGGGCAGACGTCTTGCCGGCCTTTGCCGGCGTGGACCTTGCCGGCTTCTGCCCGGTCGTCTGCGTTGTTGCGGTGGTTCGCGTGGTCTTGGTGGGAGTAAGCTGGTCCGCCCAAATTGAGGAGACACCCACACCCAGCGCCAGAACCGCCAAGAGCAAGAGCCGCATTGTCTGTATCTTTCGCATGTGTTGATACCTATGCTTAGCCATTGTCCTCATCCTGCTCACTGTTTCTTCTTCGTAGAAGCTGGCGGCGGGGTGTAAGGCTTGTTGTAATAGGTCGTCAGGATGCAATTCGCCCCCACCGTTTCCGAAGCTCCCACCTTGTACGCTCCCATGCCACCGCCCTCGGGAGCACCGAGCGTGAGACCCGATACACTCATGATTCGTTGCTCGTGCGCAAGCCGGTCAAAGAAGTTCAACAGATTGTAGTAGGTCCCGTCCAAGCGGACTTGGAAGGGGGTTTCCACATAATAGTCCTTCACCACCGGAGGTTTCGGAATAAATGTGCGGACGCTCGTTCCAGTGCTTGCGCCGTCGGCAAATACGCTGCGAACGAATTCATCCGTGGCCTGTTCATCAGGCACGATGGAACGGAGGGTCTCCAACTGGGTTTCAAGCTGCTTGATCCGGTTCAAATACTCTGTCTGCTGCTGACGAAAGGCTTCGTTCTTATCATTATCCGCTTTCAGCTTGGCCACTTCCTTTTGCAGCCCATCCCGCTGATCACTTAAGGGCAGGACGAAGTACCAGAAAGTGGCCCCCGCCAGGGCGACTGCCACCACCACAAAAACCACCCCCTGAATGGGAGCCGGAAGATCATTGAAGGTCTTGGCCATCTGCTTTACCCTCTCCTACCTTATTAACTTCTGATTACCCTGTTGCCCGGGTGCGCCAGGACGGTTGGGAATCGGGAACCCCTGGCTGTTGGGCGTGCCGGGTGTCCCGGGCATTCCCGGGCCGCCTGGACCGCCTGGACCGCCCGGTCCACTGGCACTTGTGACAGGACTGTAGCCCTCTGCCGGGGCGCCCGAGGTGGGCGAGATTCCCCCCGCAACCGACTTAAACTGGCAACTCACAGTAAATTTATACGTCAGCCGATCATACTTGTCGTCCTGGTAGAACTGCTCCAATTGAACATCCTGAAACGTGCCGGAGTTCTTCAGGTAAGCCAGGAGATTCGCCATGGAATCGACGGTGTTGGTTTGACCCTTCAGCTGCAACCGCTCGCCAGCGGGCGCCGCAGAATATAGAAAAATATCGCTGGTCTTGTTCACAATGGCCCCAATGGAGCTCATCAGCTCAACCGGACCGGTGCGACTGTTCTGGAGGGCCTGAATGGTATTGATCCGGGTCTCGAGATCCTTCAGCCGCTGCTGGTATTTCTCGTTCTGGGCTTTCACCACGGCCAGTTCCTGCTGCCGGATCTTTTCCTGACTCCGCTTCTTCTCCAGGTCCGAAATCTGGCTGCTCCAAATCTTGTAAATGACGCCCACGATCCCGAAGCAGACAATCAGCGCGCCCACAAATATCACGATCTGCATGGCCATCGGCGCCGGTGGTCCCCCCACGGGCGAGACTTTTGACGGAGGCGGTGCGACTCCTAGAAGGTTGATCTTAATCATGGCTAGTCAAAGCTCCTCAAAGCCAGCCCCACCGCAACGCTCATACGGGGAGCAATTTCGTCCACATAACCCACATCAAACTTTTTCCCATCCACCAACACCCGTTGGAACGGGTTGATGATCTCCACGGGAATGTTGAATTCCGCTTTGAGCTGATCCACCAGGCCTTCGATCTTGGCGGTCCCGCCGGATACATAGAGGTGCTGGATATTTTCCGTCGACGTCGTCTGCCGGAAGAAATCAAAGGTCTTTTGAATTTCCAGCATGAGGATTTCCGTCACCGAGCGAAGGTGCGGAAGCTTCTGGTCCTGCGTTACATTGGGAACGTCAAAGCCCTGCTTGAGCCTTTCCGCGTCCTCGAAGCTCAGGTCCAGCTCCTTTTGCAGCGTGTCCGTATACTGATTGCCACCCACGGAGACGTCGCGGGTGAACAGGGGATTTCCGCCCCGCCCGATCACGATGTTCATAATGCTGGCCCCGATGTTCAGCAGGGCGGCCATCTGATCGGAGGGAACCTGATAGTTGGCCTCAAAGGCGTTGTACACGGCGAAGCCGTCGTAATCCACCACCGTGGGAATCTTGCCGGCCTGGCTGAGCACGTTGGTGTGATTCAAAATCTTCTCGCGTTTTACCGCCACCAGCATGACGTCCGTTCCACTCCCCGTCTGCGACGGCCCCAGCGACTGGTAGCTCAGGTTCACGTCCGTCATGTCGAAGGGAATGTGCTGCTGCGCCTCATAGGGGATGGCGCTGTAAAGCTCCTCTTCGGAGTTGGCAGACACGGTGACGCGCTTCACAATCACCGAGTGGCCGGAGACCGACGTGGCGACGTTCTTGGTCTTGATGCGATTGTCGTTGAAGATCTTCTCGATGGCGGAAGATACCGACAGAGCATCCATGATGGCGCCGTCCACCACCGTATCCTGGCCCAAGGGCTCAATCCCCAGATTCACAAGTTCGTAGGAGTTGCCCTTCTTGCGTAGTTCGACCGCCTTCACGGCGCTCGATCCGATATCCAATCCCACCAGGCTTTTGGCTTTTCCTAACCCAAACATTGGCGATGCTCCCTACCGAGCGGTGGCGCGCAGCCTGCGATTGCCTCGTTGCTCGAATTGCGCGCTTTGCTTCTCCATCCAGCGATCCAGGACGGTCTTCTTAAACTTCCAGCGGTTCCCAAGTTTGAATGCTGGGATCTTCTCTTCGTATACATACTTGTAAAGGGTCTCGCGTGACACGCCGAGATATTCCGACGCTTCCCGGATGTCCATGACCTCTCTTGTCTCTGTCATGCTCATAACCTTCCGCCGAAATCCTGTCCCTAAGTACGCGAACAATTAAAATTTAATATTCGTGCTTTCCCGACTTCGATGCTTGAAGCGCTTATACGCCCTCCTCATTTTCAGTGTCAAGAAATATTTTATGAGTTTTAGGTGTTTCTTAGTCGTTTATAGGGGGGTTTTACTGGTATTTCTGCAATTTTGCCAAACCTATAGTGTTGATGCGGTTTACCACCACAAGTAATGTGCCCACAAAATATTTTGTGTTTTAGGGGTGTTTTTTAGTGTTTTTACCGTTTTCGAGGGACATTCGTATTGGCACGTATCAGATGAAAAGTGATTCGTAGGGGTTGCTTGGAGGGTTGCACGTCCCTGCCCTTCCTCCTTCCCAATCTCTCTCCATTGCCGGCTTTGTAAAAACTCAACGACTATTACTACATATAGCATATAGTATCTAAAAGTTAAACACTCAGATGGCGATCAGCCCGTGCCGAATCAAGGCAAGTGAACCGGCGGCGATGATCCCCCAAAGCAGAATTCCCGGTAGCAGCGGGCGCACCCCAACCTGCTTCAAAGCCGACTTGGAAATTCCCGTGCCAATTAAGTAGATCGTCACCGTCAAACCCGACTTTCCCGGCAAGCTCAGGCAGGGGTAGAGGGGGCAAACAGCGGGAAATAGGTCCCGGCCACCGCCGCCAGGCAGAAAAACAGGATGAACCAGGGCCAATGGATGCTTTTGCTGTCTTCCTCCAGAGGGCGACGACGAACGCCAGTGGGACAATCCAAAGCACCCGGGCCAGCCTGATGGTAGTTCCCACCATCAGAGCCTGGGATCCATACCTGGCCATCGCCCCCATCAGGGAATTGGGGGGAGCCAATCGCAAGTTGGGAGGAGGCAATTGGGAGTTGGGAGTTGCCAGTTGGGAGGAGGCATTTGGGAGTCAGGAGGAAGAAATTGGGGGTGTAAAGTGGGAAGTTGGCTGTGGGCTGTGGGAAGTTGCCCGGTGATGTGTTGATTGATGGGGTTTGCCGGCTGGCAGGTCAGGAGGAGGAGGTTTGGCGGGTGCGCGAAGGATAAAAAAATTATCGAAGAACCCTGGCGAAGTCTTTGGGGCGAAAACCTTGGTTGATCATTTCGCGAAGCGTCATGGAGTGCGGGAGCAGCAGCTACCGCCTTCCAAACCGCCAAGATTCTTCCGTCTTCAACATTCCGGATTCCGCATTCAGCATTCCGAATTCTCCCTATTCCCAACTCCCCACTGCCAATTCCCTACTCCGAACTCCGAACGCCCTACCCTCTCGCCCGCCCCGGACTGAGCTGCGGATGCCGGGCTCGCATAAAGCTGAAGAACGCCGCGGCGATTCCCTGTGGTTCCTGGCCCAGGGGATGGGCGACGCTAAGGGGGCGTTTGATCTGCACGCCGCGAATCGGCACCACCCGCAGTGAACCCACTTGCAATTCCTTGCTGATGGCCCAGAGCGAGGCAAACCCAATCCCCAGGCCCGCCTCCACGGCAGTGGTAATTCCTTCCGTGGAGTCGAACTCCATATGCAATTTCAGGTGCTTCACCTTGACGCCGCCCTTTTGCAGGGCCATTTCCACCACGCGGCGCGTGCCGGAGCCGCGCTCACGCATCAACAGCTGTTCCTGCAGCAATTCTTCAGGATCAACAAATCCGCGCTCGCTCCACTCATGGGCCGGAGGCACCATCAGCACGATTTCATCTTCCAGAAAGACCTCCGTATGCACATCCCGGCGCATCGTGGGACCTTCGATGAAACCCACGGCCACATGGTGCGCCACCAGGGCTTCCAGCACCTGCTCCGTGTTGCAGGTGGTCACCACGGGCCGCACCTGCGGGTGCTGCTGCTGGAACGCCCCCAGCAGATGCGGCAGGATGTACTGCGCGATGGTCAGCGAGGCGCCGATCTTCAGCTCTCCCTGGTGCCCTTCGGAGAAGGGGGTCAGCGCCGCCAGCGCCTCCGCCTCCAGCTTCTCGATTCGGGCCGCATATTTCAGCAGCGTCACGCCGGCAGGGGTAAGCGTAATGTGGGCGCCGCTGCGGTCAAAGAGTTGTGCGCCCACATCCTGCTCCAGCGCCTTGATCTGCAAGGTGACGGCGGGCTGCGTGAGGCAAAGTTCCTCCGCCGCCCTGCGGAAGTTCAGATGTTTGGCAACGGCGCGAAAAACCTTCAGCCGGAAATTTCCCATGGCGCTCATCCTATCGATTAACTGCCGCAAAACAAAGGATTAATTCTTATTTTGCGGCACGGTCGGCGCGGCCCCCGGTGCATTTTTCGCTTGACTTCGACGGAAAGATAGGCTATTATCATTGTCTCGCCGACCCTTTGACTAGCCTGCCGCAAGCGGCTATGCCGGTTCGACTCACGAAGGAAGCAGCTTCTTATGCTATCGTTTTTCACTCCCCGCAAACCCCACAATTTCATACCGACAAACTGTCCTTTTTCACGGAAATTTACCAAAGCTGAGAAGTTATTGAAAATAAAGGGCAATTTTCCGATTTTTCACCTTGCCAAAGCTGAGAACTGATTGAAAATTAAACAACTTACTAAAAACCATCGGAACTGCTTTTTTGCATGACAATGTGTCCGTTCAGCGGGTGCCAAATACAGCTTCCTGACCCTCAAAATCAGCCGCCCGGAGCGAAACATGGTGACTCGGGACAAGTTCGGGCTGGAGGAACTCAAGGGTCACTTCCACAGCCACAATTTCAGCCCCCAATCCGCTCCTTCCGCGCTCACCGCTCCCACATAGCCCTCGTCAGGAGAGAGAGCGCGCAGCCACCATCGCCCCGCCTCCGGGCCGTCGTGACCGATGATTGGCAGGTGAGTGAGAGTGTCCGCGGCAAGGGAAACGCTGAAGCTGGAAAGGCCGATGCTCAGGCCCGCGCCTCTGGCCTTGATGTAGGCTTCCTTGCGCGTCCAGCAATGAAAGAAGGCCTCCGCCAGTGCACTGGGGGAAAGCGCCCGAAGCCCCTTCACTTCCTGGGGTGAGAAGAAGCGCTCCGCCAGTCGAAGGTCTCTCCCCAAGGGGCGGATGAACTCCACATCCACGCCAACTTCGCGGCCGAGGGTGAACGCATAAAGCGCCATGCCCTGGGAGTGAGAGAGGTTGAAGCGGAGGTCCACGCTGACACTGCCGGTGGCCAGTGCCGGTTTGCCATACTCATTAAGCCTGAAACTGAATTGGTTCGGGAGACCGCAAAGATACCGTGCCAGCAAAGCCCGCAGAATTCCCCGCCCCGCTACATACCGGTCCCGATGGATAGGGGAGACGAATCTCTCCGCTCTTGCCAACTCGTCCGGCGCAAGAGTCTGCCGAAAAAGGTTCAGCGCGGCAGGATCAACGTCAAGGCCTGCCCGCCACACATGGATGTCGCCAGGCAACAAGGTGATTGCGGCGGGAACCGTCTGCCATGGGGGTTGTGTCTGCATTTCCTACCCATCTTAGCCCCTTTTTGGTTGGATTCATCCACGGGCCTCACGCCGAATCATTTTTTCAGCGCCCCCCCCGCAGCCAGGCTGATTCTGGAAGAGGGCACCAATCCTAGCGCCGGGAAGGTCATGTAACTTATAGTAGATTCGCCAAAGTCGGGAAAACCAGGGCCAATGGCGCAGCATCCAAAGACGCGGTAAGCCTCAGCATCTCACAACCGTCGGGACATTAAATGAACGCCTGGCGCCCGAAATCGCACAGTGCGGCGCCCGCGGCAGAGGACGAAATAGACGATATGCCCTGGAAATACCGCGTCGCGCTTCTCCTCGCAGCTTGTTGCTACCTTTATCTTCAAACGTTCATTCTGCCCTGTGTCCCCATCTCTCAGGGTGACAACACCCATTTCTTCCTTTTGGACGGGGCACGAATGTTGCGCGGTGAAGTGCTGTACCGTGACTTCCAGGAATTAACTTTTCCGGGAATGGAGGCGTTGACCTTCCTTCTGCTCAAGAGCTTCGGCATGCGGGCGTGGATTCCCGCCGCAACGCTGATCTGCGTGGGAGCCTTGCTGACGCTGCTTGGCGTAATGATCACGAGCAAGGTATTGAGCGGCCCCTCCGTTTTCCTGCCCGCCGTCGCTTACCTGACTCTCGCTTTCGGCAACGCGCTTGATGACACGCACCATTGGTTCAGCATCCTGGCGTGTCTTGCCGCCGTCGCGGTTCTGCTGGATAACAGCCGGCCCACCAGAGTGGCATGGGCCGGAGGACTTTGCGGCATCGCCTGCTGTTTTACCCAATCGCGCGGCGCTCTGGCGATGCTGGCCCTCACCGCCTTTTTTGCCTGGGAGAGTCATGCGCGAAAGCTGGGGCCACGCTGTTGGATCGTGCGGGTCGCAATCCTGGGAGCGGCCTATGCCGCCGCAGCCTTGGCCTTTAACACTTACTTTATCTGCAAGGCGGGATGGTCAAACTTCTATTACTGCACGTTCACCTTTCTGGCCCGGTACTATGGAGCGTTTCACCGCAACAATCTGAGCGTCTACATGGTGGATCTGCCGGACTTCGCTCAGGTTCTGCTCAGCATCCCCTCCCTGGGTGTCTGGTTGTTCATCCATCTGGTTGCGCCCCTTGTGAACCTGCTTTTCCTGGTGCGCTGGTGGCGCATGAGACAGGAAATATCGCCTACCCTCTCCCGCCGCTTAATGCTGATCAACATGATGGGCCTGGCCTTCTTCCTCTCCATTGCCTCAGCGCCACAATGGTTTCGAGTGGCTTCCGCCACGCTCCCGGCCCTGATTCTGCTGGTTTGGATTCTCAATGCTCCCGGCAGGCTGCACCAGTTTGCGCGGCAGGCGCTGTGGGTGTTTTCCCTTGCCACTGGAATCGGCGCTGCGGTGATCACACAGTCGAGCGCCATGGGACCGCTCGAAACTCCCACCGGGCGGGTTGAAGTTCTCTCCTCCGACCGGTACGAAAAATATCACTGGCTCATTCCACGGGTTCAAGCAGGGCAATACATCCTGGACGCCGGCAATGGGGAAGCCTACTTTTTCCTGGAATTGCAGGACCCCGCCCCGGTCTCATTCCTGACTGACAGCGCCTTCACGCGGCCGGGGCAGGTGGACGCGCTGCTCAACAAGATGGCGCAAACAAGGGTGGAGTATATCATTTGGCCCGTTGAGCTGGATCAGCCCCCGCCCGGCAATCGCGGCAGCGACGCGCTTCGTCCGCTGCGGGCTTACATGCGGAAACAGTATCGCGTTGTCAAAGTGTTCACCAACGGGGACCAGGTTTGGCAAAAACATGATGGCGCTGACCAGCCGTGATGCCTGCACGCCCGGGGCGCGAAAAGGCCTGGGCTTGGGGCACCATGGTGGGAGTTATTATCGGGTACAGGAGGATGCGAGGTGCGATTCGGTCTTCTGGCAAAATTCGCTAAGGCACGTGGAGATGGCCTGAGCCACATCATCGAGGTGCTCGGTTTGGCAAGTTACATGGTCGCCGGGCAGATTGTGAACCTCAACCTGCGCGGCCACGCTGCCCCAGCCGGAGGTGGGATCGGTGGGATAGCTCAAATCCGCTTCCTGGGTGCGCAGCAGAACAACGCGTCCGAAAAAGGGCTTGGGCCTGTAGTTCATCAGGATGCCGCGGTATCTGAGGTCGGCAATACGCTCCGCCGAATCATGGGGCTGTCCTGGCGATGAGGAGGACGGCGTGGCGACCGTTAGGAAATCTTTCTTTGCTTTTTGCCCACAGGTTCGCAAAAATGCCCGAATGCCGAGGTGCCGGGCGCTCGTGGCCCGCACCAGAAATGCCCGCATCCGCGCATAGAGGTAGGTCTTGGTATCGCTCTCCTGGCGGAAAAGCCAGCCGCCGCATCCGACAAGCCGCTTCAGCCACCCGAAGTAGCGGGGAACCCACACGTCCAGCAGAATGACCGTGCCCACCTCCAACCCTCTGGCCTCCATTTGGCGCGCAATTTCATACGCAACCAGGCCGCCATGGCAATACCCCCCCAGGAGATAAGGGCCGTGCGGCTGCATTTGCAGCAGCAACTTAAGCGTATCTTCGGCCATGGCCTCAACCGAAACCAGTGAAGGATCCTCATCATAATCCCTTGTGGTCACACCATAGAAAGGCTGGTCCTTGCCGAGCAGCCGCGACAGTTTGCGACAATAGAGTCCGCCTCCACCGTGCAGGAAGAAGAATGGCGGACGGAAACCCTCGGCATTAACTGGAACAATCGTCACACCAGCCATGGCAAGGTTCTGCGACCGCAGACACTCCGCCAAATGGTTAATGGTTGCGCCGGCAAACAGGGTCGTCAGGGGAAGCCGCTGGCCATAGGCATCCTCGATGCGGTCCATCATGCGGGCGGCAAGCAGGGAGTGACCGCCCAATTCAAAAAAGTCGTGCCCAATGCCAATCGGCCGGGCATCCAGAAGCTCTTCCCAGATCTTCACCAACTGCGCTTCCAACAGATCCTTAGCGGGAACGTAACCGCCTTCCACCTGGGTGGAATGGGGCAAGGCGGGCAGCGCCCCGCGATCGATCTTGCCGACGGAATTAAGGGGAAGCGCATTAAGGTAAAAGAAATCCGCCGGCACCATGTAATCCGGCAACTTCTGCTTCAAGAAATCACGCAGCACCTTGGGGGCGGGAGGGTCATCCAACTCTTGCGCCACAATGTACGCCACCATGCGGTTGTCTTCCGACCTTCCCTTCCGAACGGCGGTAACTGCGGCCAATACCTGCGGGTGAGACAACAGGACAGTTTCAACCTCTTTCAACTCAATACGGTAACCGCGAACCTTCACCTGCTGGTCTGCACGCCCGAGATAGTGAAGGCTTCCATCAGGCAGAAAGCGCGCGCGGTCGCCCGTCCGGTAAAGCCTGGCCCCGGGGAGGGAAGAAAAGGGGTCGGGGATGAAACGCTTTGCCGTAAGCTCCGGGCGGTTGCAGTAGCCGCGGGCCAGCCCGTCACCGCCCACATAAAGATCACCACGTGCGCCCACTGGCACTGGCTGGAGGTGAGCATCCAGGACATAGCATTTCGTGTTGTCAATGGGGCGACCCAAAGAAACCACTTCCCGTTCATTCAGGGTGGGGGGAACAACGTAGGCGGTAACGTCTGCAGAAACTTCGGTTGACCCATAGAGGTTGAGAAGCGTGGCCTTCGGCATGGCCTCATAAAACCTGCGGCAGAGACCAGGCAACAGCGCTTCCCCGCTTGAGACCCACAATTTCAGCCGCGGCAGGCGTTCCCCAAGATCGGGGAAACTGTAGAGCATGGCGCGCAGCAACGACGGCACAGTAACGATTCGGGTCACCCCATATAGCGCCAGCATTCTTACGGTAGCCGCCGGTTCGCGAACTGTTTCGCCAGATATAATGACGCTGGGAACCCCCTGTAGGAGTGGGCCAAAGAGTTCCCAGATGCTATCGCCGAAGTTTAGCGATGTCTTCAGGGAGCAAACCTCTCCGGGCTGGAAGGGAAAATTCTTCCACATCCAGGCAAAGCGGTTTATCGCACCGCGATGCAGTCCCAGCACACCTTTGGGCACTCCCTCTGACCCGGAGGTGTAAAGGAGGTAGGCAGGGCTATCCGGCCCCAGGGGAACGATCAAATGGTCCTTTGGTTGCGCGTCAATCCGGCTCTTATCCCGGTCGAGACAAATCACCCGGGCGTCCTTGCCAGCCACCAGCGGCATCCACTGCCGCCGGGTGATAATCGCGGGAATCCGCGCGTCGGCAATCATAAAGGCCAGGCGGTCAGGGGGGTGGCCAGGATCGAGAGGAAGGAATGCGGCGCCTGCTTTGAGGATGGCCAGCAGCGAAACCACTGCATCCAGAGAGCGCTCAAGACAGACGCCCACCAGAGATTCCGGCCCCGCCCCCAGGCTGAGCAGATGGCAGGCCAATTGATTCGAACGGCGGTCGATCTCACGGTAGGTCAAATTACCGTTTTCGCTGAAAAAAGCGATGGCCTTGGGGGTGCGCGCCGCCTGAGCAGTGAAGAGTTGATGAATCGTCGCATCGCGCGGGTAATCCGCTTCGGTGCGATTCCATTCCACCAGCATTTGGTGGGCTTCCGAAAAAGGCAGCATGGGGAATGACGCAAGCTGGCCGTCTGGGCTGCTGAGAATGCCTTCCAGCAGGGTACGAAAGTGGCCGGCCATGCGCTCAATCGTGCCTCGGTCGAAAATGTCCGAATTATAGGTGAAATAGCACTTCAACTGACCGCCCGCCGGCACCACTTCAAGCGTCAACTCGTAATCCGCCACCGGGCGTTCAAAGTCAAACTCCTCCACGTGCAGGCCGGGAATTTCGGTTCCCGATTCGGGTAAATTCTCCAGATTGAACATCACCTGGAAGAGCGGCGTGGTGCTGAGGTCGCGCTGGGGCTTCAAGGCCTCCACCAGCTTGGCAAAGGAAAGGTCCTGATGGCTGTAAGCGTTGCGGCAGGTTTCACGGACGCGGACCAGGAACTGACGAAAAGTCGGATTACCGCTCAGGTCCGACCTCATCACCAGCAGGTTGATGAAAATTCCAATCAGATTTTCGGTTTCAACCCATTTGCGGCCCGCCACGGGGGTGCCCACCGTGATGTCCTCCAAACCGGTGTAACGGGCCAGCAGGGTCTGGAAAGCTGCGAGGAGCATCATGAAGAGGGTGGCATTCTCCTGCCGTGCCAATACTCTCAAAGAGTTGGCAACATTTTCAGGCAAAATGAGCGAAACACAACCGCCCTGATGGGTCTGAACACTGGGCCGGGGACGGTCCGTTGGCAGATCAAGGGGAACAGCCCCCGAGAGTTGCCCTTCCCAATACTTGATGGGCTTTTGCAATGCAAATTTCTGGCGCTCCCAGTGGGCAAAGTCAGCATATTGGATGGGTAGCTCGGGCAGCGAAGGTGATTCGCCATTGTGAAACTGCCGGTAGAGGGTTGCAAGCTCAGTCTGGAACACCCGCGCCGACCATCCATCAAAAACCATGTGGTGGAAGACCAGAATCAGAACATGATCTTGGCGATCGCACCGCACCAGGGTGGCGCGAAGCGGGGCCTCATGCTCCAGTTGGAACGGCCGCAGAGATTCCTCCGTTGCCAGGCGGCGCGCGTGGGCCACCCCTTCAGCGGAATCTGAAACCACCAGCTCAATAAAACGAAGGTCTAAAGGGCAGCCGGAAGCAACCACGTGCACCGCCTGGTCGGTTCCGGCGCTAAACCGGGTGCGCAGAATTTCATGGCGATCGACAATCGCTTGCAAAGCGTTGCGCAGAGCAGCTTCGTCAAGCGCCCCCGTCAGGCGTAAGGCAAGTGGGCGGTTGTAGGAAGGGCTTCCAGGCTCAAGACGCTCCAGCAGCCAGAGCCGCTCCTGCGCGAAGGAAAGCGGCAGGGAGTTCCGGTCCGTTTGCCGGGGGATGGAGCGGGCAACACGGCGCGCAAGCAGCTTCTGCCGCCAATCCACACCGGCGGCAACCGCATCCTTTTCGGGAACCTGCCCGAGCTCATTTGAGATGTCAGAGATGCTTTTCATCCCAGTCGCAAAGCCTCTGCGCCTTCGGTGTGATTTTCTCCATGCGGCCCTCATCCCTTTAAAAAAGGGGAATGACTTACTTGGCTCACCCCGGGTAAGCTGCGATGTGAGGCCGTCGGTAAGCCCCAACGGGGCGAAATAACTCAGCCCAGGGCAACGCCCTGGGTCGATGGCGCGGCAATTAAATCCGCAAGCACCAACGGGGCGCGGCACCCCCAATCACCTGGAATGATTAACGCCGGCCGCGAGCAACGTATCTCGCCCTTTCAGGGCTCACTTTCCTTTGCGCGCGGTCGGGTCCCCAGGGTGTTGCCCTGGGCTGTGATATTGCGCCCCGTTGGGGCTGGAGCTGACCATGATGTAAATCCGTGCCTGGAACATGTGAAAAAATTGGTTTTACCGGTTTCGCCACCATGTATTTTCAATAAGTTGCACGGCTGAAAAGGGGTCCAAAATCAATTTTTTCACATGTTCCTGGCGCCCTCACTGCTCCAAAAACCACTGCACTCTCTCCATCTGCGTGCAGGCTGAGCTGGGTGAGTGTAGTAAGTCATTCCCCTTTAAAAGGGCAAAAGGACCTGCACTACGCCTGCATTTTCTCCGCCAGCATCAGAGCCTGATCCGCAATTGTCGCCGCGTCCATAAAGTCGAGCAAACTGAAGTCAACATCCAGTTGCTGGCAAACACGATTGACGGTGCGCGCGGCGAGCAACGAGTCCCCCCCCAGATCAAAAAAGCGTTGATTGATTCCGACGCTGGAAATCTTGAGCACCTCGCACCAGGCCTCGGCAAGAAACATCTCTTCCAAAGTTCGCGGAGCCACAATCTCAGGGGAAGGAACGCGCGCAGGCGCATCCTGCTCCGTCAAACCAAGCTTCTCCGCCAAACCGATTCGCTGAGGTTTGCCGGTCGCTCCCAGGGGAAGAGCATCAAGCACGATGATGCGGCTGGGAACCTTGAAGTTCGCCAGACGCGCGGCAACCGCCTGTCGAAGTTCCCTCTCCGTCACGGCAGGATCACGCAGGACCACGGCCGCTCCCACATCCTGCCCCAGGGTCTGATCCGGCAGGGCGAACACAACGGTTTGAGCCACAGCCGGGTGCTGCAACAGAACCTCTTCCACCTCGCGGGGCGAAATCTTCTCCCCACCGCGATTGATGATCTCCTTGATGCGGCCCTCGATAAAGAGATAGCCCTCGGAATCAAGGCGGCCCAGGTCTCCGGTGCGGAACCAGCCCTCCGTAAACGCCTGCTCGCCAATCTGATTGGCGTATCCGCGCATGACGTTGGGCCCGCGCACAACAATCTCTCCCATTTCATTCGCTGGCAGCAGCCTGGACCCGCCAGCTTCCATGATGGCCGTCTCCGTCCCCGTGGCCACACCCACGGAACCGGCCTTGCGCGCTCGCGGAGGCAAGGGATTGCAAGCCATCTGGTGCGAAGCTTCCGTCATGCCATAGGCTTCCACCACCGGAACGCCAAAGCCTGCCTCCAATTCCGCCATCAGGGTGGGCGGAAGCGCGGAAGAGCACGAGCGGATGAACCGCAAGCGTCCGCGATCAATCGTCTGGCCGCTCTGCGTGCCGCGGGCAAGAATCGCCCGGTGCATCGTGGGGACCGCGGTGTACCATGTGGGCTGGAATTCCGCCGCCCAAGCAAAAAAGCGGGGGGCATCAAAGCCCGGCGTCGCCACCACGCTGGCCCCCGCACTGAGGGATGACAGCACGGCACCCACAAGGCCGTGAATGTGGAACAGCGGCATGATGTTCA
>Ga0302320_10003710_pt1 | contig 35214 bp, 19 predicted proteins | sample Bog_T0_3_FD_202130 | JGI IMG/M metagenome (GOLD analysis project Ga0302320, IMG submission 202130) | Peat permafrost microbial communities from Stordalen Mire near Abisko, Sweden - Bog_T0_3 | ecosystem: Environmental > Terrestrial > Soil > Wetlands > Peat | place: Sweden: Abisko, Stordalen Mire...
CCACATCGCTGGACACCGTGCTGAAGTTGCCAGCCTTGTCCTCTGCGAATGCATTGATCGTCATGGTTCCCTGCGTATTGATCGGAATGGCGGAACCATAGGTGGAGCAGGCGCCCGTGTTGCCGGTCGAGCAGGAAGCGTTGTTGACGCCGTAGTACACCGCCGCCACGCCCGAGGCATTGCTGCCGCCGGGGTCTGCCGCGGTCAACGTGACGGATACGGCTTGGGTATACCAGCCGCTTGCGGCTGCCGGGGAACTGTTCGCGACGGAAATCGTAGGCGCCACCGTGTCATAGCAGAGCGGCCCATAGGTCTCGGGGTAGCCTGCCAGGCCCGCGGTGCTCAATCCCTGGTTATTCCAGCCGCGCACATACACCGTGTGGCATCCCTGGCTCACACCGCCGGAGCAGCCGTTGGGCTCAAACGCCAGGCATCCGCTCGCCCCGTTCGGAAACTGCGGCCCGCTGTAGAACATGTTTCCCGAGCCGCCGTGCGCTTCGCTGCTGGGCTCGGCCGGCAGCGAGTCCCATCCCTGCGTCTCTCCGGCAATGCCGGTGCCTGGCGTGCCGCCCTTGGGCACATAGTCGTTGATCTTCCAGTTCACCGTCTGGTTGGTGTTGTACCACTTGTTGGTGGCGGGCAGGTTGCCGGTAAACGTGACGTAGGGAACGCCGGTGGCCGGAATCACCTCCCAGTTGATGGCCCACGCCAGTTGCAGCATGTTGGCCGACCCCCACCCGGTCACCTGGTCGTAGCCGGCTTTGGCGCAGAAGGCCGTCAGCTTGTTCAGCGCTGTAATGTCGTTCGAGTTGCAGCCGGAGACGATGTCGTAAAAAGGCGAGCGGCCGGCGTTCTTCCTCTGCCCCTCCTGGTACATTGCGTAGTTGGCATTGCCCAGCGGAGCGCAGGCCGATGTGCCGCCGCTTCCGCATTTGCTCCCGATGGCCAGCAGGTACGCATTCTCCTGCGCAAAAAATCCGGCCATCATCGGCGCGGCCACGCTGGTGCCTGCCAGATAGGCCCACCCGCCATTGAAGTAAACGGCGTGGCCGTAAAACGACTCCAGGGCTACGTCCGGCACGGCGCGCATTGAGAAGCCCATCCCGTTTTGATAGCCCGGCGTCGTCCAGTAACCGCTGGCTCCGCCCGTGCTGCCGCCGTGATTGCCGGTGCACGAGCCCTTGCCGGTACCGCCCGTCCAGGCAACTTCATAGGTGGAGCTTGTGCTGCCCTCATTCAATTCCGTTCCGCCCACAGCCACCACATTTGGATCGGATGAGGGAAACTGGACACGAATCGCGTCGTTGCAACCCGCCGTGGCGCCGTTATCCCCAGAGGCCGCCACCAGCGTCCATCCCTGGCCGGCCATGCTTGCCAGCACCTTGTCCACCGACTTCATCGTGGCGTTATAGGTGTCCATCTCCGGGTTGCTGCTGAACTGCGTGTTCTCCGCCCACCCCCAACTGGTACTCATCGTGCGCGCATGGGCGTTGTCCTGCATATGGGTATACACGTCCATGATCACGGCATTGGTGTAACCCGAGCCTTCGTAGACATACACCTTCGACGTGGTTGCCGTGGACCCTTCGCTGTTGGCCATCGCCAGCGACCACTCGGTATCCATGGTGACTTCGCCGCAGTTGTCGTCGGTGGACTTGGCCGTGTTGTTGCACGTGTAGCCGCCGTCAATTCCGATCTTCTCAACGTTCCAGGCCAGGTAGGGAAAGGCCTGTTGAAAGTCCGATACGTCGCTCAGGCTCACGTCGCCGAAGGACGCAATGGCGATGCTGGTTTCTCTCGGCGTGTAAGTGGTCGGATTGTTCAGCGGGTTGCAGCAGTGCCCCTGGTTCATCAAGGCCTGGTAGTCGTAGCCATAGCTCGACCACATATCCGTGGGCTGCCAAAAGCCGGGCTTGGGCGGCGTCACCCCTGCGGGACTCAAGGCCGGCTCGGCGCCTGACGGGACAGCTCCCGGTGTTGCGTCCCTCTGTGCCGAGTCCAGTGTTTGCTCCGCCGGGCCAGGCACGTAGTCCGGCTGCGGCACAAGCCGCCCGCTGCCGCCTGCCGGCCGCGCCACCTCAATCGAGTTCAGTCCCAACACCGCATCCACCACGGCGCTCAAGCTGGCCGGCAAGGCTGGATTGCGGTTGTTCGCATACGCGATCCGCGCCTCAAGCCCGTCGGCGGCCGGAAGCTGGTAGCGGTTGATGGTCAGGTCCAGCGCCTTCTCAATCGTTCCGGCCGGCGCCTCCAGGTCCACCGCCAGGCGGTTCTCATAGCGGTGCGTCACCGTCAAGCCTTGGCTGACGGCCCAGTCCACCACCGCCTGTTCGGCCTCGGCCGAAGGTCCAAAGCGCGCATTCCACTCCTCGGCGCTCAGGAACTGGTGGAAAACGGGAGACTGCTTGGTCTGCACGTCTTCGAGGAACTGGCGCTCTTCCTCCGGATGCGGCAATGCCAGAACCACGGCCAGCCGCAGCATCTGGGCTGGGTCGTAATGGCTCACGCGCGTTGCGGCGCCATTGAGCACTTCAATCGGTGTTTGTCCGGTCAGTCTTGCGGATGGCCCGCAAGATCCCGCCCCAGGAACCGGCTGAGCCAGCGTCGGCTGGATGGTTTGTGCGAATCCGGCCGGAACGGCACAGATAATCAATGAGATCAGGGTGACGCCCAATCTGGTCATTGCACTTCTCCTTGCTGGCATGAACGGTCAATCGGGAGCCCGGCCGGCGCGGCTTCAAAGCGCGACCAGCGATTCACTAGGACTACTCGCCCGCAAATACGGTGCGCAAGCCCCAATTTCTCTATTTAACGCAAATCCTCCCGGATTCCCTTCCGCAAGGCGCTGGAAGGCGCTCGTTTCTCCACAGTTCGCACAGGCTCAACGCCAAAATGCACCGTTCCTGCGCCTTGTAGACCGCTCCCAGGAGGAATAGCCTTGGAGATGTCGCAGGCCGGTTACTTTCCTGGTCCTGGCTTTGCACAGGTTTTGGGGCAAGGGAAGGCCGCCCAAGCCCCCGTCCCGCAAGGCTGTTTGCGCTTTCCACAGGCAATTGCCGCTGTTTGGCAATGAGATGCCGGGAATGCAAACAAAATACAACATCTTGTGGTTTGTTGTTGACTTGCACCATAGACAGCGCTATTTTTTCATCTGCGGCTGTAAACAGACTGTAACGTGCTCGGGCGTGAAGACCCGCCGGCAGGCCGCTGAAAGATCTGAACTCGCGCTCATTTCAAGTCCCAGATTCCCGGTCTTTGCCAGAGATCTACACCACCACGCATCCCGGCTGTCTTGCGCCGGATGAAGCGGACTTTTCGCCGATTTTTAGCCCATTGAGAGGATTCTATGAACGAGGCCAACATCCAAACTGCCACTGCCGCCCTGCAAACTCCCTACTCCCAAAAGGGACTTGCCTTCACTCGTCGCTTTTCCACCGAGGGCGTCTCGCCCTACGACGAGATTCAATGGGAACGGCGCACCGCCTCCATCACCGACACCAAGGGCAACACCATCTTTGAGCAGAAAGATGTCGAGGTGCCCATCGACTGGTCCATGACGGCCACCAATATCGTGGCCTCGAAGTACCTGCACGGCCACCTGGAGTCGACCGACCGCGAGACCGGCGTGCGCCAACTGGTGGGGCGCGTCGCCGAGACCATCCGCGACTGGGGCATCGCCGGCGGCTACTTTGCCACGCCCGTCGATGCCGCCATCTTCTATGACGAACTGGCCAACATGCTGCTGACGCAGAAGATGGCCTTCAACTCGCCGGTATGGTTCAATGTGGGCTGCGATCGCCTCGAACCGCATGCCGTCGGCCAGAACTGGCACTGGGACCCATCCACCGGAGGCGTGGTCTATGCCGCCACCGGCTACCACAATCCGCAGTGCTCGGCCTGCTTCATCAACGCCGTCCACGACTCCATGGAAGGCATCATGGAGCTGGCCCGCACCGAGGCCCTGCTCTTCAAATACGGCTCCGGCACCGGCACCAACTTCAGCTCGCTGCGCTCCAGCAAGGAGTCGGTCACGGGCGGCGGCACGGCCAGCGGCCCGCTCAGCTTCATGCGTGGATTCGACGCCTTTGCCGGCGTCATCAAGAGCGGCGGCAAGACCCGTCGCGCCGCCAAGATGGCCATTCTCGACGTGGACCATCCGGACATCGTCGACTTCATCGAGTGCAAGGCCAAGGAAGAAGCCAAGGCTCACACCCTCATCAAGGCCGGCTACGACGGCTCCGGCCCCGACTCCGAGGCCTTCTCGTCCATCTTTTTCCAGAACGCCAACAACTCCGTCCGCGTCAGCGACGAGTTCATGCGCGCCTATGAAACCGGCGGCGACTTCACCACCCGCACCGTCAAAGACCGCCAGCCCGTGGACACCTACAAGGCCCGCGACATCATGCACAAGATCGCCGAGTCCACCTGGCTCTGCGGCGACCCCGGCATGCAGTTCGACACCACCATCAACAAGTGGCACACCAGCAAGAACACAGCGCGCATCAACGCCTCGAACCCTTGCTCGGAGTACATGTTCCTCGATAACTCCGCCTGCAACCTGGCCAGCTTTAACTTGATGAAGTTCGTCACCCCGTCCGGGACCTTTGACATTGACGCCTACCGCCACGCCATCTCGGTCACCATCACGGCCATGGAGATCCTGGTCGACAACTCCGGCTACCCGACAGAGAACATCTCCCGCAACTCCCACGACTATCGCCCGCTGGGCCTGGGCTATGCCAACCTGGGCGCGCTGCTCATGTCCATGGGCCTGCCCTACGACTCCGTTGCCGGCCGCGACCTGGCCGGAGCGCTCACCGCCATCATGTGCGGCCAAGCCTACCTGCAGTCGGCCGTCATCGCCGCCAACTGCCCGCCGCTGGCCTCGGCCACGCCCCTGACAGCATCGGTCGAGCGCCAGGGTGGCGCCTGCCCCGGCTTCTACGTCAACCGCGAGCCCTTTCTCGATGTCATCCGAATGCACCGCGCCGAGGTCAACAACATCGGCAAATCCACATTCACCGGCGAGCCCTTCAGCGTGCCCCAACTCGATGCCCTCATCGACTCCAGCCGCGAGTGCTGGGACATGGCGCTCATGTACGGCGAGAAGTACGGCTATCGCAACTCGCAGACCACGGTTCTCGCGCCCACCGGCACCATCGGCTTCATGATGGACTGCGACACCACCGGCATCGAGCCCGACCTGGCGCTGGTCAAGTACAAGAAACTGGTCGGCGGCGGCATGATCAAGATCGTCAACAACACCGTCCCCGCCGCGCTCTTCAAGCTCGGCTACGACAACGACGAAGTCAATGCCATCGTCAGCTACATTGACGCCACCGGCACCATCGAAGGCGCGCCCGGCATCAAGCCCGAGCACCTGGCCGTCTTCGATTGCAGCTTCAAGCCTTCGAAGGGCACCCGCTCCATTCACTACATGGGCCACATCAAAATGATGGCCGCCGCGCAGCCGTTCCTCTCCGGCGCCATCTCCAAAACCGTCAACCTGCCCCACGAGGCCAGCGTGGAAGACGTGGCCGAGGCCTACGCCGAAAGCTGGCGTCAGGGCATCAAGGCCGTGGCGATTTACCGCGACGGCTCCAAGGGCACCCAGCCGCTCAACACCAGCCTCGACGCCAAGCGCGAACCCTCCGCCCTCGATGTCGCCGCCGGCCGCGTCCTGGTCCAGATCGCCGCAGGCCAGCCCGCCGCTGAAGCCGACCTCAAGACCCTTGAAGCCAAGATAGGTGACAAGCTCGAGGTCAGCGCACGCTCCGTGGTCTCCGCCGCCACCGCCTTCCAGAACGCCATGGAAGAGATCGCCCGCACCGCCGCCATTCCACTGCTGCGCTCGGCAGACGACGCCAGTATCTCGTCTCTCGACGCCGCCAAGCAGGACCTCAACGGCCCGCCCCGCGCCGTGCGCCATCGCCTGCCCGAAGAGCGCGCCTCCATCACCCACAAGTTCTCCATCGCCGGTCACGAGGGCTACATCACCGTCGGCCTCTATCCCACCGGCCAGCCCGGCGAAATCTTCATCAAGATGGCCAAGGAGGGTTCCACCGTCTCCGGCCTCATGGACGCCTTTGCCACCTCCATCTCGCTCGCCCTCCAGCACGGCGTCCCGCTCAAGGTGCTCTGCGAAAAATTCGCCCACACCCGCTTCGAGCCCTCCGGCTGGACCGGCAACGAGCAGATCGGCTACGCCAAGAGCCTCATGGACTACATCTTCCGCTGGCTCAACCTGCGCTTCCTCTCCGGCACACAGTTGACGCTGTTTGCCGGCCTCGGCCCCCAGGCGCCGCAACTGCCAGCTTCGCCCAGCATCCTTCCCGAACACGATGCCGAGGAGGATTCCATGTCGCAGAGCCACCTGGCCAAACTGGCCGAAGAAGTGGCCCGGCGGCTCAACCAGGTCAGCCGTCACGGCGGCGGCGGCATCGCGCCCGAAGCCTGGCCGCGGGCTTCCGCCTCGGCCAGCCCCTCGCACGGCCCCGACCTCAAAGACCGCGGCATTTATCACGCCGCCGATGCCATGCGCGACATGTACGAGATGGGCGACGCCCCCAGTTGTTCCACCTGCGGCGCCATCATGGTCCGCAACGGCAGTTGCTATCGCTGCATGAGCTGCGGCTCAACCAGCGGCTGCAGCTAGAGCCGGCCCCAACCAACCACCGCCCCGGCATTTCGCAGCCGGGGCGGTTCCTTTTTGTGACTGGAAAAGGGGCAGGGAAGCGCCCCTCGGGATCGATCCATTTGCTCTGCCCTGGCCCCGGACGGCCGCCCGCCGGAATTCGGCCGCTTCAGTCAGGATCCACGCCCCCGGTTGAGGCCCGCAAAACCGCGCCAAACACCCTTCCTTCAAACGATCAGCTTATGCCTGCTTTTCCTGCGCAAAGACGGATTCAGCAATTGAGATACCAATATCCTGCGCCGGTCCCAGGCCGCAACCTTGCTGCGCCGGCGTTCAATTGGTTGCGCAGTCAATCATCCGGCGCGCGCATTTGCTATTTAATCAATCAGGATGACAAAATAACTCCTATTTAATCAATCAGTATGACAAACATTAATCAATGTACTTGACAAAGGCATCTGGCTTTTTGCATACTTCTCCACGGTCAAGAATTGGGCGAACTAGGCGCTTCGTGTGTCCGCTCCGTTTTTCCCACATGCAGTCGCAGCGCAACGCCCGGCTCTCGCAAGCTCGCAGGCGTGAAGATCAACGCTTAACCCCTGGATGTACCGAGCGCCCGGTACACCTGCGACACATCAAGATCGCTCAATAGTGGCTCATCCTGCGCCCCCAAAGAAGCTCCATTTGGTGGAAGAGGAATTGTGCGCCTTGATCCAACAAGAAAATGGGCCACAGCAATGCGTTCTTCAATGGAGGAGACACATGCAATCCAATGCAAAAAGAGATGCCTCAGCAGGCTCGTTCTGGTCTGTGAGAAGCATCGGTTTGCTGGCTCTGATGCTGGTCGTCATGCTCGGCATGACCACCATCTCAGGTAACGCCCAGGCAACTTCGGGCACCATTCTCGGAACGGTCACTGACGCGACGGGCGCCGTGGTGAGCAACACCACCGTGCAGCTCATCAGCGCCGGCACCGGCCAAAAGACAACCGCCCTGACCAACGGCTCTGGTTACTACCAGTTTGTCGATGTGATTCCTGGCACCTACAAGATTGTCATCGCCAAGGAAGGATTCAAGCAGTTGTCGCGCGCGGGCATCGTCCTGCAGACAGAAGCCAGAATCGAAGTCGATCTGCAGCTGACCGTCGGCGCCTCGACTGAAACCGTCGAAGTCACCGCCAGCTCGCCTCTGATCCAGGCCGACAACATCTCCCTCGGCACCGTCGTTGACGAGCGCGAGACCAACGAGTTGCCGCTCAACGGCCGCAACCCGATGAACCTCACCGCCCTCGTCACCTCCGTGATTCCGCTGGGCGAGACCTCGGGCAGCCCCACCGGCAACAACCCGCAGGCCTGGGGCAACTACCAGATCGGCGGCGGCATGGCCGGACAGAGCTCGACCTACATCGACGGCTCCCCCGACAACGGCATCTACGATCACAATACGGAAATCATTCCCTCCCAGGACTCGATCGCCGAGTTCAAGGTGGAAACCAACAACATGGGCGCCGACTACGGCAGAACGGCTGGCGGCGTGATCAACTTCGTCACCAAGTCCGGCACCCGGCAGGTTCACGGCAGCACCTGGGAGTTCATCCGCAACAAGATCTTCAACGCCAACACCTACTGGGGCAACAATGCCGGCCTCGCCCGCGCGCCGTTTACCCAGAACCAGTACGGCGCCAACTTTGGCGGACCGGTCTTCATTCCCCACGTCTATGACGGACGGAAAAAGACCTTCTTCTTCGTCAACTGGGAAGGTTTCGGCCTGCGCGAAGGCGTGCCGTACACCACCACGGTTCCGACGCCTGCCGAACTCGGCGGCGATCTCGCCCGTTTTGGCCACGAACTGTACGATCCCACCACCACCTGCGCCAGCACCACCTGCCTTGTGGGAACCAAAATCCCCGGCAAAACGGCCGTGTATCCGAAGACCTTGGCCTTGGGCGATCGTTTGCCCATCGGTTGGGACATCGGCACCGGCGCGCCGACCACGCAGTTCCAGTCGACCACCCCGGGCAAATCCAACTACATCAATCCCACCTCGCTGGCGTACATGAAGAAGATGTATCCGGCGCCCACCGGAGCCCTGAACTCGTCCGGTGTGAACAACTACACCGCCAACGGCTCCAGCGGCGGCAACAACTACCAGTTCGTCACCCACATCGACCACGACATCAGCGACCACCAGCACCTCAGCGCTCGTTATACCTGGTGGGACAACATCAACCTCGCGGCCGATCCTCTGAAAGACGGCATGTGCGGACAGGGCGAGTGCGGCGAAGTCTACCGCATGCACAACTTCATCCTCGACGACACCTACACCATGTCGGCCAAGATGATCCTCGACACACGCCTCAGCTACGCGCGTTACGGCTACGTCCGTACCCCGAACGACCTCTGGGGCACCAGCGACATTACTTCCATCGGCTGGCCGTCTTCTTATGCGGCTCTGGTCGAGTTCCCCGGTCCCCCCGTCTTTGACGTGGGCAGCTGGGACAGCGCAGGCCTCTTCAGCGGTCAGGGCGCGGACTCCACCATCATCGACTACGAAGACACCTATCGCCTGGCCGGCGCTCTCACCCGCTTTGTGGGCAACCATACCCTCAAGCTGGGCGCGGAGTACACCGTCCAGAAATTCAACTATGCGCAGACCAACACCTCGGCCGGCCTCTGGACATTCGGCCAGGGAACGACCCAGAACAGCTCCATCGGGGCAAATGCCCTCGGGTCCACGGGCATCGACGCTGCTTCCTACCTGTTGGGCTATGCCAACGGCGGCAGCTCGTCCTACTCCGATCTGATCGCTTCCGAGGCCAACTATCCGGCCGTCTTCCTTACCGACGACTGGCGCGCCTCCCAGAAGCTCACCTTCCACGTCGGTGTGCGTTGGGAAAACACCCTCCCGTTCACCGAACGCCACGACCGGATCAGCTACTTCGATCCCAACGCGGCCAACGACTTCCTTGCTGCCAACGGCTTCAGCGGCGTCAAGGGCAATCCCAGCCTGGTCGGCACCTCTGAGCGGCCTTCGCGCTACGGCATCGACCCCGACAACATGGAGCTCTCTCCGCGCTTCGGCGTTTCTTACCGCATCCGTCCCAACACCGTGATCAATGGTGGTTACGGCATCTTCTGGCTGCCCAACGACGTCACCCTCTCCCAGAATCCCGGGTGGGACGGCGACGGCAGTTCCAGCACAGGGTATACCTACTCCACCAGCGTCGGCGGCTATATTCCGACCAACAGCATCAGCACTCCCTGGCCGCTCGCCACTCCCGGCGATGCCTCCACGGCGTACCTGATTCTGCCCGCCGGTCACAACCTGGCCAAGTTCCAAGCCAACGAAATCGGCAACGGCCCGACGATTCTGTTCCCCAACACCAACTGGGCATACACCGAGCAGTGGAACTTCGGCGTGCAGCAGCAGCTTGGCAAGACCACGGCCATCGACGTTTCCTATGCCGGCGCCTCGGGAACTCACCTTCCCGCCGGTGGCGGATGGTTCTCGATGGACGCTCTGCCGGATTCTTACCTCGCCGGTCAGGCCTCTTGCACTCCCAACGTCAACTGCCTATCCGACGCGATTCCCAACCCGTACTACGCCGTCATTCCGGCGGGCCACTCGATGTCGACGCCCACCTACTCGCGTGGACACGGCTACACCGCATACCCGCAGATGGCTGGCGTCAGCACGCCGGCTGACGTAGCCTCCTCGAACTACCAGGCTCTCGAAGTCAAGGTGCAGAAGCGGTTTGCCGCTGGCGCCTCGGTCAACTTGGCCTACACGTTCTCGAAGTTCCAGAGCGACACCGACACCCTCAACACCTGGCTGGAGAACGTGACCGGCATCGGCGACGTCAACAACATGAAGGGCGAAAAGTCGTTGTCTTCCAACGATGCTCCTCAGCGGCTTGTCCTCTCCTATGTGTATGACATCCCGGTGGGTCGCGGCAAAGCGCTCCTTCCCAACATCTCGCGCCCGGCTGACTTTGTGATCGGCGGATGGGGACTCCAAGGCCTCACCACCCTCATGAAGGGCTTCCCGCTGGGTATCAGCGAAAACACCGACAGAATCGGTGCTGCCAACAACGGCGGGTCTCGGCCTGACGTGGTTGCCGGCTGCTCCAAGACCATCGGCGGATCGGCCACCAAGAAGCTGACCGGCTGGTTCAACACCGCCTGCTTCTCCGATTCCGCGCCCTTCGTTTGGGGCAACGAATCCAGAAACGACTCAACCCTCGAAGCTGCCGGAACTGCCAACTGGGATATGTCCATTGTCAAGAAGTTCCCGATCACGGCCGACGGCAGATTCAACATGCAGTTCCGTGCCGAGTTCTTCAACCTCTTCAACCGTGTTCAGTTCGGATACCCGAACACCACCTTTGACGCGACTTCGGGCGCTGCGAACGTCAACTCAACCTACAACCTGCCCAGAACTGTGCAGTTTGCTCTTCGCATCGCTTTCTAAGGTGTAGCAATTGATCCTCCTGAATCGCCCGGCCCGGAGTGGCAACACTCCGGACCGGGACTCTTTTTTGCGCTCAAACCCATTCTGCCAGCCAAGGGAATCCCTATCATTTCTGTCATTTAGATACCCACTACGATAGCGATATGGTTTGGCATATCAGGCACCGCTAAACATATGATTTGACGGATGCTTACATACTTCTCCGGAATTGCTTTATCCCCTTGACAAAGCATAGCCGACACGCTGAAAATCGCCGCTGTGTTGTGGACTGCCTCCAGGTCTGTTCCCTGAGTTGGCCACTGCGCAAAGCTGCGAAGTGCTCTCGGATTTTGGGGGACTTCGACAGCAACAAAAACAAAAAATGATCAATCCCACGCCGGCTCCGAGTTCCCTGTAAGCGATTACCCGGATCCCTCCCTGCCGTACGAATGGGATTGAGAAACAAAGCTTCACCAAGCGCCACTTTTAACGATTCAGGAGGAAACAAATGCAAACAAGCGCAAAGAGAAGTGCCTCCACAGACCGTTTCTGGTCTGTTAAGCACATCGGTTTGCTCGCTCTGATGCTGGTTGTCATGCTCGGCATGACCACCATCGCAGGAAACGCCCAGGCAACTTCGGGCACCATTCTCGGCACCGTTACCGACGCAACCGGAGCGGTGATCGGAAACACCTCAGTGCAGCTGATCAGCGCCGGCACTGGCGTCAAGAACGTCGCCCAGACCAACGGCTCTGGTTACTACCAGTTTGTCGATGTCATTCCCGGCACCTACAAGATCGTCATCCAGAAGGAAGGATTCAAGCAGTTGTCGCGCGCGGGCATCGTCCTGCAGACAGAAGCCAGAATCCAGGTCGATCTGCAGCTCACCGTCGGCGCCTCGACTGAAACCGTCGAAGTCACCGCCAGCTCGCCTCTGATCGAGGCCGACAACGTCTCCCTCGGTACCGTGGTGGACGAGCGCGAGACCAACGAATTGCCGCTCAACGGCCGCAATCCGATGAACCTCACCGCTCTCGTCGCTTCCGTGATTCCACTGGGCGAGACCTCGGGCAGCCCGACCGGCAACAACCCAATGGCCTGGGGCAACTACCAGATCGGCGGCGGCATGGCCGGACAGAGCTCGACCTACATCGACGGCTCTCCCGACAACGGCATCTACGATCACAATACGGAAATCATTCCTTCCCAGGACTCGATCGCCGAGTTCAAGGTGGAAACCAACAACATGGGCGCGGAATACGGCCGTCTGGCTGGCGGCGTCATCAACTTCGTCACCAAGTCCGGCACCCGGCAGATCCACGGCAGCACCTGGGAATTCATCCGCAACAAGATCTTCAACGCCAACACCTACGGCGGCAACAATGCGGGCCTCGCCCGCGCGCCGTTTACCCAGAACCAGTACGGCGCCAACTTTGGCGGACCGGTCGTGATTCCCCACGTCTATGACGGACGGAAAAAGACCTTCGTTTTCGCCAACTGGGAAGGTTTCGGCCTTCGCCAGGGCGTGCCCTACGTCACCACGGTTCCGACCGCCCCCGAACTCGCCGGCGATCTTAGCCGTTTTGCCCACGTCATGTACGATCCCACCACCACCTGCGGAAACGCAGCTGGTTGCAGCATGGGCGACCCGATTCCCTACTACGCCAAGGGTGGCCCCGGCTTCGGCGGTCCTGACTCCGGCGCAAAATATACCGATAACCTGGGCCAGAACGACCGCCTGCCCATCAACTGGGACAAGCATGGCGGCAACGTTACCCTCAAGACGGCCACCGTGGCCAACACCAGCGTCTTCCAGTCGGCAACGCCTGGCGTCTCCAACTCCATCAACCCCACTTCGCTGGCGTACATGAAGAAGATGTATCCGACGGCCACGGGCGCGCTGAACTCCGGCGGCACCAACAACTACACCGCCAATGCATCCAGCGGCGGCAACAACTACCAGTTCGTCACCCATATCGACCACGACATCAGCGATCACCAGCACATCAGCGGTCGCTATACCTGGTGGGACAACATCAACCTCGCGGCCGATCCTCTGAAAGACGGCATGTGCGGACAGGGCGAGTGCGGCGAAGTCTATCGCATGCACAACTTCATCCTCGACGACACCTATACCATCTCGGCCAAGATGATTCTCGACACCCGCCTCAGCTACAACCGGTACGGCTATGTCCGTACCCCGAAGGTCCTCTGGGGCACAAGCGACATTACCTCCATCGGCTGGCCGTCTTCCTATTCGGCTCTGGTCGAGTTCCCCGGTCCCCCGGTCTTCGACGTGGGCAGCTGGGATTCCGCCGGCCTCTTCAGCGGTCAGGGCGCCGACTCCACCATCATCGACTACCAGGACACCTATCGCCTGGCCGGCACTCTCACCCGCTTTGTGGGCAACCATACCCTCAAGCTGGGCGCGGAGTTCACCATGCAGAAGTTCAACTACGCGCAGACCAACACCTCGGCCGGTCTCTGGACATTCGGCCAGGGCACCACTGCGAACACCGCCAATGGCTCGGCTAAGGACTACAACTCCGCCACCGGCATCGACGCCGCTTCCTACCTGTTGGGCTATGCCAACGGCGGAAGCTCGTCCTACGCCGATCTGATCGCTGCCGAATCCAACTATCCGGCCGTCTTCCTTACCGACGATTGGCGCGCTACCCAGAAGCTCACCTTCCACGTCGGTGTGCGTTGGGAAAACACCCTCCCGTTCACCGAGCGCCACGACCGCATCAGCTACTTTGATGCCACCGCGGCCAACGACTACCTTGCAGCCAACGGCTTCAGCGGCGTCAAGGGCAATGCCAGCCTGGTCGGCACTTCTGAGCGGCCTTCCCGTTACGGTATCAGCCCCGACAACATGGAATTCTCTCCGCGTTTCGGCGCTTCTTACCGCATCCGTCCCAACACCGTCATCAACGCCGGTTTCGGCATCTTCTGGCTGCCCAACGACGTCACCCTCTCCCAGAATCCTGGGTGGGACGGCGACGGCGCTTCCAGCACAGGGTACACCTACTCAACCGCTGCGGGCGGCTATTACCCGACCACCACCATCAGCACTCCCTGGCCGCTCGCCACTCCTGGCGATGCCTCCACGGCGTACCTGATTCTGCCTGCCGGCCACAACCTGGCCAAGTTCCAAACCAACGAAATCGGCAACGGTCCGACGATCCTGTTCCCCGACACCAACTGGGCATACACCGACCAGTGGAACTTCGGTGTGCAGCAGCAGCTTGGCAAGGACACGGCGATCGACGTCTCTTATGCCGGCGCCGCGGGTACTCACCTTCCCGCCGGTGGCGGATGGTTCTCCATGGACGCCCTGCCCGACTCTTACCTCGCCGGTCAGGCCTCCTGCACCAAGGGCACCAACTGCCTCACCGACCCGATTACCAACCCCTACTACGCGGTCATTCCGGCGGGCCACTCGATGTCGACTCCCACCTACTCGCGTGGACACGGCGACACGGCGTACCCGCAGTATGCCGGCATCAGCACTCCGGCTGACGTAGCCTCTTCCGACTACCATGCTCTTGAAGTCAAGCTTCAGAAGCGGTTTGCGGCCGGCGCCTCGGTCAACGTGGCTTACACGTTCTCCAAGTTCCAGGCCAACACCGACACCCTGAACACCTGGCTTGAGAGCGGCGAGACGGGCATTGGCGACGTCAACAACATGAAGGGCGAAAAGTCGCTCTCCTCCAACGACGCTCCCCAACGGCTGGTCATCTCCTATGTGTATGACCTTCCGATAGGGCGCGGAAAAGCGCTCCTGCCCAACATCTCGCGGCCTGCTGACTTCGTGATCGGCGGATGGGGACTGCAAGGCCTCACCACCCTCATGAAGGGCTTCCCGCTGGGTATCAGCGAAAACAACGGTGGCTCCATCGGCACCACCAACAACGGCAATTCGCGGCCTAACCAGGTTTCCGGTTGCGCCAAGTCCATCAGCGGTTCGGCTGTTAAGAAGCTGAGCGGCTGGTACAACACCGCCTGCTTCACGGAATCGGTCCCCTTCGTCTGGGGCAACGAAACCAGAAACGACGCGACCCTGGAATCTCCCGGCGTTGCCAACTGGGATATGTCCATCGTCAAGAAGTTCCCGATCACGGCCGACGGCAGACTCAATCTGCAGTTCCGTGCCGAGTTCTTCAACCTCTTCAACCGTGTCCAGTTTGGATACCCGAACGATACGTTTGATGCGTCTACCGGCGCGGCAACCGTCTCTCCCGCGGGCGCAAACACACCCAGAACCGTGCAGTTTGCTCTGCGCATCAACTTCTAAACTTGTTTCATGAACACCTCGGCAGCCTGGCCCGGAGCGTCAAACCTCCTGACCAGGCTGTTTTTTTGCTCCCGCGGCGATAGCCGCGTTGCGCCCCGCACACATGCGCATTCCCTTGAAACAAATGCCCGGATCGTTGGCCACCGCGGCTTGTATACTTGGAAAACCAACGCAGATGCCAGGTTGTGAAAGCCGTGGAGCTTCTTCCCGCGGCAGCAGATCGCCCGGCGCACACGGCGTTGCATGGGGATTTGAATCCCTCAGGAATTGAAGGCTCGCGCGAGATGCTCCCTTTTGCTTCTCCAACGAGCCAAGGCGGGAGACGCGATGAGCGCGAAGGTCCGGATCGAGCTCGATCCGCTTGGAATTGTTCTGGAGGCTGAGGCCGGCTCGACGCTGGAAAGCCTGCTGGCCGAATATGGCGTCGAGTTTCCCTGCGGCGCTTCCGGCCTCTGCGGCGGCTGCCGCGTCCAGGTCCTCGAGGGCGCTGCCGAGCCCCAGGAATCCGACCTCGAGATTCTCACCCCTGAAGAGTTGGCCGCCGGTTACCGGCTCGCCTGCCGCCTCCGTCCCCAATCCCCGCTCAAGCTGAGAGTCGAACAGTGGAGCATGCCGGTCCTCGGCGACGATACCGCTGCCGTCCGCTCGGCCCAGCACGGCCTTGCCGTGGCCATTGACCTGGGAAGCACCACCATCGTCGCGCAACTGCTCGATCTCGCCTCAGGCGAGGTGCTGGGCATTAGAACCGCGCTCAATCCGCAGGCCGCCTACGGCGCCGACGTGATGAGCCGCGTGCGTGTCTCCCTGCACGGCAACGAACTCACCACGCTCATCCGGTCCAGCCTCGGAGAAACCGTCGCCAGCCTTGCCGGCGCACGCGCCGCCGAGATCGTCGAGGTGGTCGTGGTGGGCAACACCGTCATGCACCATCTCTTCTGCGGCATCGACGTCGCGCCGCTGGCTTCTGTCCCATTCCACCCCGTCAACATCGGCGAGCAGCGCTTCAGCGCGCAACAACTCGGCTGGCAGCTTTCTCCGTCGGCAGTGGTTCGCTTCCTCCCCTGCCTCGGCGGCTTTGTCGGCTCCGATATCCTGGCCGGCATTCTTGCCACCGGCCTCCACACCGGCCCCAAACTGCGCGCCCTCATTGACCTGGGCACCAACGGCGAAATTGCCCTCGGCAACAGCGAGCGCATTCTTTGCGCCTCTACCGCTGCCGGGACCGCGTTTGAAGCCGGTGCCATCCGTATGGGCATGCGCGCCGCCGTCGGCGCCATCTCCCATGTCTCCTGGCAGGACGGCCACATCCATTGCGGCGTCATCGGCGATGTGGAGCCGCGCGGCATCTGCGGCAGCGGCCTCATTGACGCCGTGGCCACAGGCCTCGAGATCGGAGCCATTCTGCCCACCGGCCGCATGTCCGGCCCGGCGCGCGAAATCACGCTCCAGGATCCGGTGAAACTCTACCAGGCCGACATCCGCGAGCTGCAACTGGCCAAGGGCGCCATCGCCGCCGGCCTCCGCATCCTTCTCGATCATTGGGGCGCGCAACTCAAAGACATCGATTGCGTCTACCTCGCCGGCGCTTTCGGCAACTATCTGCGCCCTGAAAGCGCCTACAGAATCGGACTCATTGAAATTCCCCACCACCGGCTCGTGCCTTCAGGCAACACCGCCCTGCGCGGCGCCAAGCTCTCCTTTGGCGTGGCCGATTTTCCCGTCTTGGGTATCGTTGAGCATGTTCCCCTGGCGTCGGACCCGCATTTCGAAGACATTTTCGTAACCTGCATGGGATTCCCCGGCGGCCTCGACACCCCCGGGCCCGAGGCGAAATCTACACTTTAGGAGGAAACTATGCGTCTGCTGATGATTGGATGCGGAGTCCTGTTGCGCGAACTAAGCGATGCCATTGTGCATTCGCCCAACCTCATCGATGCCGACTATCTGCCTACCGGCTTGCACGACACCGGCACTAAGCTCATGCGCCAGAGCATCCAGGATGCCATCGATAAAGCGGAGGGCAAAGGCTATGACGCCATCGCCCTGGGCTATGCCCTGTGCGGCACCGGCCTGGCGGGCGTCTGCGCCCGCAGCGTCCCTGTGGTCATTCCCCGCGCCCACGATTGCATCGCCCTCCTCATGGGCAGCCGCGACAAGTACAAGCAATATTTCAATGACAATCCCGGTACCTACTATCGCTCCATCGGCTGGGTCGAGCGCGAAGATCAACTCGTCGAGCAGGTGGCCGGCATCGGCATGGATTGCGATCTCCAGAATCTCATCGACAAGTATGGCGAAGACTCCGGACGCTTTCTCTACGAGGAGATGACCGGCTACAAGCGCAACTACACCAGGCTCACCTTCATCCGCACCGGCCTCGAGGTCGATGACAGCTTCCGGCAGCGCGCCGAGGCCGAGGCCACGGAAAAGGGCTGGAAATTCGAAGAGGTCGAGGGATCCACTTCGCTCTTCCGCCGCCTGCTCTCCGGAGACTGGAATGACGACTTCCTGGTGGTGCCGCCCGGCCACAGCATTGTCTCCAGCAACGACGATCGAATCCTCACCGTTGCCGCGCCAGACCAGCCGTGACCCACGCGTTCGCGCGATTCGCCTCGTGCCATGCATTCCGGCGGCCTCTGCTTCACCAGGCGGGAGAATTTCGCCCGATTTCGTTCAATGAAATAACCAACCTGCCCAAGCCGCTGCTGCCATTGAGCTACGCCCTGCCTGACAACACGGCCTGCCGATGCATATCGCTGCCCTCCTGTTTCACGCTGCGATATACTTTCCAGTTCGCAGTTTTAACTTGCGAACGCTTCACCCGCAGGAATATAGTCTCTGCAAACAAGCTTGAGCTTATTCCAGTGGAATGAAAAGGTTATGCCAAGTGTCCTGATGATGCGGCTTTTTGCCCGCGGTGATTCATCCCCGCTGCCCGCATCTTGTTGAACCTGGCCTGGCCGCTCAGGCAGATTTTGAGGAGGAACTCGGAGATGGCAGATTACGCAAAGCTTTACGACGCGATCGTTGACGGAGACGCGCCAACCACTTTGGCACTGACGAAACAGGCGCTCGCTGAGGGCATGTCGCCGGAAGATTTGGTCGCCAAGTACATGATTCCAGCCATGGATGAGGTCGGCAAAAGATTCGAGGCCGAAGACTATTTCGTCCCCGAGCTGCTTCTCTCGGGCCGCGCCATGAAGGGCGCGCTCGGGGTCCTGCGCCCGCTGCTGGCCGCATCCGGCGCCAAGCCCGCCGGCAAGGTCGTCATCGGCACCGTCAAGGGCGACCTGCACGACATCGGCAAAAACCTGGTGGCCGCCATGCTCGAAGGCGCGGGGTTTGAAGTCACCGATCTCGGCACCGACGTCGCGCCCGAGAAATTCGTCGAAGCCGTCAGCACCAAAAACGCCAATATCGTGTGCCTGTCTGCCCTGCTCACGGTTACCATGCCGGCCATGAAAACCACCCTTGAAGCGCTCCGGGCCGCCGGCGTCCGCGACAAGGTCAAGGTCATGATCGGTGGCGCTCCCGTGACGGACCAGTATTGCCGCGAAATCGGCGCTGACAGCTACAGTGAGAACGCCAGTGCGGCTGTAGCTTCCGCGCGCGTCCTGGTTGGGGTCTAGCGCCGGAACAAGCCAACCGCTTTCTCTGCCACAGGTCCTTGGCCGGTATCCAGGCCCGGGACCTTGTCTCCGTCAGGGCGCGGCGCGCTTTCGCTCTTCAGCCAAGCCCGTGACGTGAGGTTCCGCGTCCGCTGCCCACCGGCCCTCTGGCTCGGGCCGATGCGGCCGTGACCCGGAATCTCTTTCCCGCGTCTGTTGCTGTCGAGGACGAAACTGCAAGCCTCTCCCAATCGATCGATTCGTCAAAGACCGCGACCGAGTCAAGCTCCGCGACTTGAATCGATCGGAGAGTTCTCCGGCTCTGCCCCCAGGACCTTGCCGGAAGTTGAAAGGCCATCATGACATCGCAAGAACGTGTACTTGCTTCCATGAATCACCGCCAGCCCGACCGCGTCGCGCTCGATCTCTCGGCGCACCGCTCGTCCAGCATCGCGGCCATCGCTTATCCCAAGCTCCGCGCCGCCCTCGGCCTGCCGCCGCGCACCGTCGACGTCTACGATCCCATTCAGCAACTGGCCATCGTCCATGAAGATGTCCTCCAGCGCTTCGGCGTCGACGTCATCTCCATGGGCCGCGGCTTCTGCAACGACGACAAGTGGTGGGCGCCCTGGACCCTGCCCGACGGTACCCCTTGCAGAATGCCTATCTGGGCCCGGCCTGAACGCAACGGAACCGACTGGATCGTCCGCGCCCCCCAAGGCCACATCATGGCCCGCATGCCCGAGCTCTCTGTCACCTTCGACCAGGCCTGGTGGCCCTTCCTCGACGGCAAAGAAGATCTCTCCCGCATCGAGGAACTCTTCCCCGAGCACATGTGGACCGGAATGGGTTCGCCCCCGGGGCCATCCCTCTCCTCCACCGAAGAACTGGCCGCCGGCGCCCGCGCCTTCCGCGCCTCCACCGACCGCGCCATCCTCGGCGGTTTCGGCGGCAATCTCCTCGAAATGGGCCAGTTTTACTACCGCATGGACAACTTCCTCATGCTCCTGGCCGGCGAGCCCAAACGCGCCCACGCCTTCCTCGACGCTCTGGTCGAGATTCACATGCGCAAGCTGGAGACCTTCCTCGGCGCGGTCGGCCCTTACATCGACATCGTCGGCTTCGGCGACGACCTCGGCGCGCAGAACAGCCCCCAGATTTCGCCCAAGATGTACCGCGAGTTCTTCAAGCCGCGTCACGCCATGATGTGGGCCCGCGCCAAAGAGCTGGCCAACGTCAAGGTCATGCTCCACTGCTGCGGCGCCGTGCGCCCCTTGCTCCCTGAGCTCATTGACGCCGGCCTCGACGCCATCAACCCCGTCCAGATCTCCTGCCGCGGCATGGAAGCCGAAGGCCTCAAGCGCGACTTCGGCAAGGACCTCTGCTTCTGGGGCGGCGGCTGCGACACCCAGCGCATCCTCCCCTCCGGAACCCCCGAGGAGGTCCGCACGCACGTCCTCCACCAGTGTGAAGTCCTCGCCCCCGGCGGCGGCTTCGTCTTCCAGCAGGTCCACAACATCATGGCCAATGTCCCGCCGGAAAACATCATTGCCATGTACGACGCCATTCGCGAGTACGACGCGCGCGGCTAGCCCGTTAATGTCTGGTCGAGCTTCTGCTCTTCCATCCGTCGGCCTCGTAGCCCCGGGAAACCCACATTCCGGGCCGCGGGGGCGTACATCCCAGGCGATAAGCGGATCGGCTGCCGGTAGAGTGCGGTGCTTGTATACTTATGGAATCACTTGGAAATCCCATGATTTAGAAGCCATGGACTCTACAGTAGGTGTTCAGCATCGTCGCGTCAGGGCGCCAGGCCGGCAGTTCGGAGGGGCTCGACTGCAGATGCGGATTGCAAACCCAGCCTTGCCGCGAGTGCGCTGTTCCCCTGCCATGAGCCGTCTCGCCGCGCTTGCGATTCTCTGCGCCGCCCTCCCCGCCTTGGCCGCCCGCACCCTCACCGACGAACTGGGTCGAGCCGTCACCGTTCCCGACCATCCGCACCGGCTCATCTGCCTCGCCCCCAGCGTGGTCGACGATGTCTATGCCCTGGGCGCAGGCGCAGACGTGATTGCGGTCTCGGACTACACACAATATCCCGCCGAGGCGCGCGCCAAGCCCAGCATCGGATTACCCCTGAATCCCTCCATGGAGACCATCGTCTCCCTCCATCCTGACCTGGTCCTGGGCAGCGGCGACTCCCGCTCCAGCGAAACCCTCAACAGTCTTGCCCGCCTGGGAATTCCCGTCTTCATGGTCAGTCCGCATGGCATCGAGGGCATCTACAAATCCCTTCTGAGCCTCGGCCAGGCGCTGGGCCGCGAAAACTCCGCCAATGCCGTCGTCGCCGCCCTGCGCCGGCGCGAATCCGCCATCCGCCTCCGCGTCCAGGGCAAGCCGCCCGTCAACCTGCTCATGCCCATCTGGTATGACCCCATCATGACCATCGGCAAGTATGCTTACATCACTGACCTGATCGCCATCGCCGGCGGCCGTTCGGTCACCAACGATATCCCGCAGGAGTGGCCGCAGGTGAGCCTGGAAGCGGTCATCGCCCGCGCCCCGGAAGCCCTGCTGCTGGTCACCGGATCGGGCATGTCCGTCAACGCCATTCAAGACCGGCCGGGTTGGCAAGCCTTGCCCGCCCTGCGCAACCATCGGTTCTACTACGTCGGCCCACAGATCGAACTACCCAGTCCGGTGGCCTTCGATGCATTGGAGGAGTTAGCCAAAGAGTTACATCCATGAGATGGGCGTTCCATCTCTCACTTATCACCGAATAACAACGGCATGATCGGGAAGCGCGGTGAAGAGCCGCCACTACCCCGTAACTGTAAGCGAAGAGGCTTGAGCCAAGATGCCACTGGAGCGGTGCTTCGGGAAGGCGGCCCAAGCCAGGGACGCGCGAGTCAGGACACCGGCCATGCTGGAAACTCCCGAGGGGGAAAACCGTGCTTCGATTCCTTCAATTCTTAGCCGCACCCAATCCATCCTGCCCGTCAGCCTATGAAATTACCGCTCGATCGCTTCCCGGAGGCGCGCCATGGCCGGGAAGGTAGAACGCATCCGATCTGAATCCGGCGGCTCAAGCGCGCCGCCGCACCTTGCCGGTTACCGCCTGCTGCTTGCCGGCCTGGCTCTGGCGCTGCTGCTCGGCATCCTCATCGCCGCCTGCGTCGGCGTCGTCCCCATCCCGTTGCGCAGCCTGGCGCAGTCCCTTCTCGGCGGCCAGGCCCTCAACGGCGACCAGCACCTGATCCTCTTCACCATTCGCCTCCCGCGCATCCTCGCCGCCGCCATGGCCGGCGCAGCGCTCTCCGTCTCCGGCCTGCTCTTCCAGGGCCTCTTTCGCAATCCGCTCGCCGACCCTTATGTCATCGGCTCCTCCGGAGGCGCGCTCCTGGGAGCGTCCTTCGGCGTATTCATCCTGCCCCAGCTCTCCATGGCCGGATTCGGCGCCACCGCCCTGCTCGGCGTGCTCGGCGCCATCTGTTCCATCTCGCTGGTTTACATGCTGGCCAGCGTCAACGGCCGCACCCCGGTCGTGGCCCTTTTGCTCGCCGGCTTTGCCGTCTCCACCATGCTCAGTTATTGTTCCTATTTCCTTGAAATCATGGATCGCGGGTATGGCACCGGGATGCGCGTGCTCTCGTCCTGGCTCCATGGCACCATCGCCCAACCCACATGGCCGCAACTGGCAGTGCTGGCGGCCATGGTGCTGGTCGGCATCGCCGCCTCGTTCCCACTCACGCGCCGCCTCAACACCCTGGCCCTGGGCGAGGAGTACGCCGCTCACCTCGGCCTCCACGTCCAGCAAACCCGCATCGCTGTCATCGTCGTCGGTTCGCTGCTCACTGCGGCCGCCGTGGCCTTGGGCGGGCTCATCAGCTTTGTCGGATTGATTGTGCCCCACATGATGCGTATGATTCTGGGGCCGGATCATGTGCGCCTGTTGCCGGCCACCGCGCTTGCCGGAGGTATCTTTCTGCTGATTGCCGACACCGTGGCGCGAACCGTCATCGCTCCTTCCGAACTGCCCGTCGGTGTGCTCACCGCCTTCATCGGCGGCCCGTTCTTCCTCTATCTGCTCCGCCAGGCCAAGCGGGAGGTGTTCGCATGACGCCCCTTCTTCGCTTCGCCTCGCTTGGCTTCAGCTTCGTCGATCGCACCGTCTTCACCGGCCTCCACGCAGCAGTTCCCTCGGACGCCTGCATCGCCCTCATCGGCCCCAACGGTTGCGGCAAAACTACCCTGCTCCGCCTTGCCGCCGGAACCCTCAAGCCCACTCACGGCGATGTACTCCTGCGCGGCAAATCGCTCGCCGCGCTCAGCCAGCGCTCCATCGCCCGCTCCATCGCCCTGGTCCCGCAGAACGTAGAGGTCTCCTTCGGCTTCACCGTCCAGCAGTTCGTCGAGCAGGGCCGAACACCCTACCTCAAGCTCTTCGGCGGCATCGGCGCCACCGACCGCGAGGCCGTCGAGCACGCCATGGAACTCACCGATACCTGCTCCCTGCGCTCGCGCGTCTTCAACCAGCTCAGCGGCGGCGAGCGTCAGCGCGTCAAAATCGCTCTCGGCCTCGCCCAGCAACCCTCGCTGCTCCTGCTCGACGAGCCCACCCAGCACCTCGACATCGGACGCCAGTTGGAACTCATCGACCTGGTCAAGCGCCTCCGCCACCACGGCATCGCCATCCTCGCCTCCATGCACGAACTTACGTTGATTGAAGACGCCTTCTCTGAAGTGTGGATGCTCAGCCCCGGCGAACCCATGCGCCAGGGTTCACCCCAGGAAATGCTCCGCCCCGATCTTCTCGGCCGCGTCTTCGATTGCCCGCCCCCCAGCGGCCCTATCCTCCTGAAACCATCACCCAAACATTCTGAAAGGGTTCGACTATGACCAAAATCAGGAATTTTTCCTCGCAGCAAGCCCCATCCTTGCCCACCCGCAGAAGCTTCCTTCAAACCGCCGGCGCCTCCATGGCCGTCCTCGCCGCGGCTCCGTTCGCCGCAGCCCAGCAGGCCCCGGCCAACCCCATGCGCGCCGACGGCACCTTCGCCTGGCAGTTTCCCAGCGCCGACAAAAAGAAGCAGTGGGAAGATTACTCCTTCAGCATCGACCGCTGGTGGGGCGACTTCCCCAAAGACCAGGCCGACGCCATGGATATGTTCGCCGATAACGAGTGGGCCATTGGCCCCTTCACCAAGTACGCCAACAATCCCGTGCTCGCGCCCACGCCCGGAGCCTGGGACCAGGGCCACTTCGGCGGCGGCGTCCACAACGGTTCCATCGTCGTCAAAGACAACATCTTCTACTACGTCTACCGCGGCGAGCGCGACCTCGACATCCCCAAGACCACCGACATCGATTACATCTGCGACATCGGCGTGGCCACCAGCACCGACGGCATTCACTTCAAAAAAGACACCGTCCACAGCCCCTTCTTCCGCAAGGGCGCTGACCGCCAATACAGTTATGAAGATGTGAACATCGCGAGTTACAAAGGGACTTACTATCTCTTCTGCAACCAATGGCTCTGGGGCAAGCAGTCGGATAACAAGGTCAACGGCATGTTTCTTGCCACGTCAAAGGACTTACTCAACTGGACCAAGGTCGGCATCCTTTTTCCCGATGCCAAAACCACCCATCGCAATGGCGTCGTCCTCCAGAACCCCCACAACGAAGCCGTCAAGGTCAACGGCAAGTTCGTCATGTATCTTGACGACGGCCTCGTCGCCTACTCCTCCGACCTGCTTCACTGGGAGTCGCACAAGAGCCCCAACCACCTCCCCGGCGGAGAAACCTGCTTTGCCCTCGGCGAGTACGATCCGGAAAACCCCGACGCCATGATCCTCTTTACTGGCGGCGCGCACACTGGCCACTTCTACGGCGTCGGCGAGATTCGCCTCTCCAAATCCGACCCCGAAAAAGCCCTCGGATGGCTGCCCCGGTCCGCTCTCTTTGCCGAGAAGAAGTACCCCTTCGAGAACGGCTTTGCCGCCGAAGCGCCCCACCAGCCCATCTCCTTCTTTGCCGATTGCGTCTTCTTCAACGCCCTCACGCAGCACAACGGAAAATGGTGGGTCTACTACGGCGGCAGCGAGTATTACACCAGCCTCGCCACCGCCCCCGTCCGCCATCGCAAAACCACGTAGGGAACCTCTGATCAAGTCGATGTTTTGAAAGGGCGCGGTTTTAACCGCGCCGCAAACTTGCTAACTTGCCATGCCGCGAAGCGGCGCTAACTTGCTGCTTTTCAATACAACCGTCTTCCACCCAACCTTCACTGTTTCGTTCGGTGGCTATGAAAGCCTGGTTCTCACGCACTTTTAGCCCCCGAGGGAATGCTGAATCGTCACCACAACCTGTTCAGAATATCCCCAAAAAACAAGCACCTTCTCCTCCTCCGTTTTCCCCTGTGAAACAGTGCTGTGCCTGCTTCCCCCTTCCCCCAACTCCACCGCAGAAAACAGGATGACCCTCCCGCCTCCGCGGTAGTATCATCCCGAATTGCAGAGCAACAACCCCCGCGTACCGGATGCTGGCGGCCCACGCAAAGTCCGTTCCCAGCACACAGTTCGCCAGCACAGCCATGCCCCAGGAGGATCTATGCTTACCGCTTTGACAGAAACTGCTGACCGTTTCGCCCATTTGCCCCACCTCCACACCATCGGTGGCAAACAAGTTCCCAGCCGCGACGGTGCGGTCGTGGAGGTCTTCAACCCCTCCACCGGCGAGGCCATCACCTCCGTCGCCAGCGGCGGTCAGGCCGAAGTGGACCTGGCCTTTGCCGCCGCCCAGGCCGCCTTTCCCGCGTGGGCCAAGACCCCGCCCGTCCAGCGCGCTGTCATCCTGCACCGCTTCGCCGACGCCATGGAAAAGCACTCGGCCGACCTCATCCAGATCGAGTCGCTCGACGTGGGCAAAGCCATCGTCAACAGCGAGAGCTTCGACATTCCCTTCGGCGTGGCCTGCGTCCGCTACTTTGCCGACCTCATCAAGCGCGTGGACATCGACACCCCGCTGGCCCTGCCGCACATGGAAGCCCGCACCCATCGCGCCGCTTACGGCGTCTGCGGCTTCATCTTCCCCTGGAACTTCCCCTTCGACCTGCTCGTCTGGAACATCGTTCCCGCCATCGCCGCGGGCAACACCGTGGTCGTCAAGCCCTCGTCGCTCACCCCGCTCAGCACCTTGTTCGCGGCCATGCTGGCGCGCGAGGCCGGCCTGCCCGACGGCGTTTTGAATGTCGTCGTGGGCGGCGGCGTGGCCGGTCGCGCCATCGCCGGCCACAAAGGCCTCAAGCGCATGAGCTTCACCGGATCCACCGAGGTGGGCCGCGAGATCGGCGAGATCTGCGGCAAGAACCTTGTCCCCGTCAAACTCGAACTCGGCGGCAAGGGCGCCGCGGTCGTCTTTGACGATGCCGATCTCGATGCCACCGCCGCGCAACTGGCCGCCGCCATCACCTTCAACACCGGCCAGGTCTGCTGCACCGCAACCCGCTGGATCCTCCAGGAGAAGGTCCACGACGCGCTCGTCGACAAGGTCATCGGGCTGCTCAAAGCCACCAAGCTCGGCCCCGCCCTCGACCGCGAAACGCAGATGGGCCCCATGGCCACCAAGGCGCAGTATGACCGCGTCCTCGCCCACCTGGAGCGCGGCAAAAAGCAGGGCGCCCAGACGCTGCTCGAAGGCAAACCCGTGTCACCCGCCGGCTTCGAGCACGGCTACTACATGACCCACAGCCTCATGACCGGCTCGCCAGACAATGTCTGTTGCAGCGAGGAGATCTTTGGGCCCAGCGCCTTCGTTCTCAAATTCAAAGACGAAAACGAAGCCATCGGCCTCGTCAACAGCCTCAACTACGGACTCGCCAACAGCGTCTTCAGCGCCGACCTGCCCCGCGCCAACCGCGTGGCCGAGCAACTGGTCGCCGGCAACAACTGGATCAACGCTCACAACGTCTTCGCCTACGGCCTGCCCTACGGCGCAACCAACCAGAGCGGCCTGGGCGGCGGCGTCAACAGCCCCGAGACGCTGCTCGATTACCTCCGCCCCTTCACCATCGCCCGCCCGCTGCCTTAGCGGGCATTGGTGGAACTCTGGCTCTGAAAGGGCACGGTTTCACAGCTTGCTGAAAAATGCATCCGGAGCCGCACGAAATGCGAAAGGGCACGACTTCAGTCGTGCCGAAATCGGCTGAATATAGAAGAGGGCTTTAGCCCCTGCGGGCCTCTGAGTTGCCGATCTAACCTCAATCAAGGCCTTCTTCCGCAACCTCTTTGGCCGCGCCGCCATTTCCTATCCAGACTTTGAGGAGACCAAGGGCATCATCCCTCAGCACCCGCCCAATCCCGTCCCGCAAGACTTCCTCGCCACGCTGCGCCGCGACGGCCTGCTGCGCCATCCCGCCGCCACGCTCACCCCGCTCACCGACGGCGTCTCCAGCGAAATCTTCCGCGTCGACGACGGCCCCGACTCTTTCGTCGTCAAGCGCGCCCTCGCCAAGCTTCGCGTCAAAGACGAGTGGCTCGCCGACGTCGGCCGCAACCGCTACGAGCAGTTGTATATCGCCTACGTGGCCCGTATTCTTCCCGATGCCGTCCCCGCCCTGCGCCCCGGCTCCGTCGACCGCGGCTACTTCGCCATGGAACTCCTCGGCGCAGAGTTCGCCAGTTGGAAGCAGCAGATGCTGCTCGGCCAGGCCCGCCTTGAAGACGCCCTAAGCGCCGCGTCCATCCTCGGCGCCATCCACGCCCACTCCGCCGCCGACCCCGAAGCCGAGCGCCTCTTTGACACCACCGCCAACTTCATCCAGCTCCGCGTCGATCCCTACCTCGTCACCACCGGCAAGCGCCACGCCGATCTGCAACCTCTCTTCGATGCCGAGGCCGAGCGGCTCGCCGCCACGCGCCTCTGCCTCGTCCACGGCGACTTCAGCCCCAAGAACCTCATGGTCTCCCCCGCGCGCATGGTCCTGCTCGATTGCGAAGTCGCCTGGTACGGCGACCCAGCCTTCGACCTCGCGTTCCTGCTTACCCACTTTCTGCTCAAGGGCCTCTACCACGCTCCGCGTCAGCTCGGCTTCGAGCCAATGTGCGCGGCCTTCTGGCAGCGTTACGTTGAATTGGCTGGCCAGGCCATCGACACACGAGCCTTGGAGCCCCGCGTCGCCCGCCTCCTCGCCATGCTCCTGCTGGCCCGCATTGACGGCAAATCGCCCATCGAATATCTCACCGAAACCCAGCGAGTCTGGGTCCGAAACTTCGCTCGCGAAACCATCCAAAACGGTCCATCCAATCTGCACGAAGTTTCTCAGCCATGGTTTTCCAATCTCAAGCCAGCGGAGTCGCCGCGATGAAGATTCAATCCATCCATGCCTATCAGGTCTATGACTCGCGCGGAAACCCCACCGTCGAAGCCGAGATCGAGCTAGCCGGCGGCCTCCGTGGCCTCGGCACCGTTCCCTCCGGCGCATCCACCGGGCAATTTGAAGCCCACGAACTGCGCGACGGCGATCCGGCCATCTTTCGCGGCAAATCCGTCTTCCAGGCCATCGCCAACATCGAGCGTGAAATCGGTCCCGCTCTTTTGGGCTTCGACGTCTGCGACCAGGCCGGCCTCGACGCCAAGCTGATCGAACTCGACGGAACCCCCACCAAATCCCGTCTCGGCGCCAACGCCATCCTCGCCGTCTCCATGGCCGCCGCCACCACTGCGGCCGCCGCCCAAAATCGCCCCCTCTACGATTGGCTCGGCCAATCCAACGGCACGCTCCTGCCCCTGCCTGAAATCCAGATCGTCGGCGGCGGCGCGCACGCCCACTGGCGCACCGACGTGCAGGACTTCTTGCTCATCGCCACCGGCGCCAAATCGTTCCAGGAAGTCATGGAGATCACCTTCAACGTCCACCGTGCCGCCGGTGACCTGTTGGCCAAGCGCGGCACGCTCCACGGCGTGGCCGACGAAGGCGGATACTGGCCCGAGTTCTCCACCAACGAAGAGGTTCTTCAGTTCATGACTGAGGCCATCGTCGCCGCCGGTTACACCCCCGGCCGCGACGCCGCCATCTCCCTCGACATCGCCGCCAGCGACCTCTACAACGCCGAAACTCAGCTCTATACTTTCGGCCTCGAAGACCGCACCTTTACATCGTCCCAGTTTGCCGCCCTCCAGATCGGCTGGTGCAACCGCTATCCCATCGTCTCCCTTGAAGACCCCATGGCCGACACCGACTGGGAAGGCTGGTCCGCCATCGCCTCCGTCCTGCGCTCGCGCATCCAGCTCATCGGCGACGACCTGTTCACCACCAACCTCGACCGCATCCGCACCGGCATCCAGCGCAACGCCGCCAACGCCGTCCTCATCAAGCTCAACCAGATCGGGACCGTCACTGAGACGCTGGCCGCCATTGAGCTCACCCAGCAAGCCGGCTGGAACCCCGTCGTCTCCGCCCGCTCCGGAGAAACTGAAGACGGCTTCATCGCCCACCTCGCCGTCGCCACCAATGCAGGCCAGCTCAAAGTCGGCTCCTTCACCCGCGGCGAGCGCATGGCCAAGTGGAATGAAGTCATCCGCATCGAGCGCCAACTTGGCCCCCGCGCCCGCTTCACCGGCAGAGACATCCTCGACCGGCTCGTGCAGACTTAGGCGCTCGGTATCCGAAAGTAACTAAACTGTTGATTAAGATATAAACAAACCGCAACCCGGCAACGGCCGAAAGGCCGCCGCGTTCTCTCCCATGTGTAACTAGGGGGGATAGACAATTTCTCGGTTTAGTCCTAGAGTTCTGGTCATGTCTGTGGACCGTGCCACAGTCCGTCGTGCGCTGGAGAACGACGAGCTTGAACCCTGTTTCCAGCCTATCGTTGAGCTTTCCTCCGGCCGGCTGGCCGGTTTTGAAGTTCTGGCGCGCTGGAAGCACCCTCGGCTCGGCTGGATCCTTCCCGAGAACTTTATCCCGCTTGCCGAAGAGGATGGGCTGGTAGGCAAGCTCATGCAACAGATCATGCGCAAGGCATTCCTGTCGGCGAAGGATTTGCCTGCGCCGCTGTCGCTGGCGGTGAATATCTCGCCAACCCAGTTGCACGATTCAGGCCTTCCCGGCGAGATTCGCAAATTGGCGGCGCAGGGAGCGTTCCCGCTGGATCGGCTCGTCATCGAGATTACCGAGAGCGGACTCATCGGCAACCTTGAACTGGCAAAGGAAATTGCCTGCGCTCTGAAAGATATCGGTTGCAAGCTGTCGCTCGACGACTTTGGAACGGGTTATTCGAGCCTGGTCCACCTTCAGGTCCTCCCGTTCGATGCGTTGAAGGTTGATCGCAGTTTCGTCATCTCCATGACCGGCAAGCGCGAAAGCCGGAAGATCGTCGCTGCGATCGTCGGCTTGGGGCACAGCCTTGACCTGATAACCATCGCCGAGGGAGTCGAGACCGATGAGCAGGCCCAGATGCTGCTGCGCCTCGGTTGCGAGATGGGCCAGGGATGGCTCTATGGCCGGCCTATGAGGGCCGATCGTTTACCCGATGCGGTCGCTGCTCCGCCGCGGCTGCCGTTATCTGGGTTGCCCGCCCTGAGGCCTGGCTCGGAAGTCTCGGGGTTGGAAGCACAGCCCGTCCAGCGTCTGCCGCAGTTGCAGGCCATCTATGACGGCGCTCCCGTGGGCTTGGCGTTTCTTGATCGCAATCTTCGCTACGTGAGCCTCAATCGGCGGCTTGCCGGCATGGATGGCGTGCCCATGGCAGCCTACGCGGGAAAAACCGTGAAAGAGGTCATTCCTGAGGCGTTCAAGAGGTTTGAGCCCTACCTCCGTCGCGCCCTCCAGGGCGAAGCGATACCGGAAGTCGAGGTTTCCGTGCCCGGAAGAAAGCCGGGCGAAGCAGACAGAATGACGCTGTTGTCCTACCAGCCAGCCTTCGACGAGGCCGGAGAAGTCATCGGCGTTTCGCTCGCCGCTGTCGACATCACCAAGCGGAAGCGGGCCGAAGAGGCGCTCCGCGAAAGTGAGAATCAACTCCGCCACATGGTCGATCTCAATCCTGAGATTCTCTGGGTCCTGGATGCGGAGGGCAACAACTTGGATGTCAGCTCTCGATGGACCCAGATCACCGGGTTGAGCAAGGAGCGGACGCGCAACATGGGATGGCTGGATGCGCTCCATCCCGAGGACCTGGAGCCCACGTTGAAATCCTTGCGGGAGGCGATGCGCACCGGGAGCCCGATTGATTTCGAGTACCGCCTGAAGACCGTTGACCATAAATGGAAGTGGATGCGTGCCAGGGGAGCGCCGCGCTTTTCGCCCTCCGGCGAAATCCTTCGCTGGTACGGCAGCCTCGAGGACATTGACGAGCGAAAAAAACAGGATGAATCGCGGCCAGACAAACTGCGTTAAGGTGTCTGCTCTCTCCAAGGAACCCCTGATCAAGTCCACGTTTTGAAAGGGCACGGCTTCTAGCCGTGCCGCAAACCCAACAATATGAACGCGGGCTCTACACCTTACGGAAAAACTCGGCCGGACGGTAGGCCGGGGATTTATCCCCGGTATAAAGCCATCAAATCAATGGGGACTTCAGTGCCAGCGTGAGAACTGGACTTTGGCGTTGACTTGCTAACTTGCCATGCCGCGAAGCGGCGCTAACTTGCTGCTTTTCAATACAACCGTCTTCCACCCAACGTCCACTGTTTCGTTCGGTGGCTATGAAAGCCTGGTTCTCACGCACGCACTTCAGGCCCTGAGGTATGCCTTTCGGGAGGGAATGCCGAATCGTCACCACGACTCGTTCAGAGTTTCTCTCAATCCGCATCCCGAAACCAGTTAAGATCTCCAGTGGAGGGGCTTTCACCATGAGAATCGCTTTTCTGGGTCTGGGCAGCATGGGTTCGCACATGGCGCGGCGGCTGCTTGAGGCTGGCCACCATGTCACCGTCTGGAACCGCACCCCCGCTCGCGCCGAGGCGCTGGCATCCTTTGGTGCAGCCATCGCCGCCACGCCCGCCGCAGCCGCCCAGGCCGCCGGCGCCGTCCTCACCATGCTCTTTGACGATGCCGCCAACGAGCAGGTCCTGCTTGGCCCCGGCGGCGTCCTCGCCGCCATGCGCCCCGGCGCGCTCCACGTCTCCCACTCCACCATCGGCGTCGCGCTCAGTGAGCGTCTCACCGCCGAGCACGCCAGCCGCGGCCAGCAGTTTGTCGCTGCCCCCGTCTTTGGCCGCCCCAGCGTTGCCGAAGAAGGCCGCCTCTGGATCGTCGTTGCCGGCCCCGAGCCCGCCGTAGCCCTGGCCCGCCCCCTCCTCGAACCCCTCAGCCGCGGCATCTCCGTCATCGGCCCCGAACCCCGCCAGGCCCACGCCCTCAAGCTCGGCGGCAACTTCCTCATCAGCGCCATGATCCATTCCCTCGGCGAAGCCTTTGTCTACGCCGAAGGGCAGGGAATCGCGCCCGAAGTCTTTCTCGAAACCGTCAACAGCGCCCTCTTCCAATCGCCCTTCTACGCGGCCTACGGCAAAGTCATGCTGCACCCGCCCGAGCAGGTAGGCGCCACCATCGATCTGGGAGCCAAAGACCTGCGCCTGCTCCGCGAGGCCGCCGCCAGCCGCCAAACCCGCCTCAGCCTCGCTGACAACCTCGCCGAGATCTTCGCCGAGGCCCAGCAATCCGGCCTGGCAGACGAAGACTGGGCTGTCGGCCAGTACTGCATGGCCCAGCGCCGCGGCAAACTTTCATCGCCATCCGAAAAAAAGTCCTAAGATAGTCCCATGAGCCTGAAGGGAAAGATCGTCTTCATCACCGGCGCCAGCTCCGGAATCGGCGCAGCCACCGCGCTGGCCTTCGCCGCCGAGGGAGCGCGCCTGCTGCTGGCCGCCCGCCGCGCGCCCAAACTCGCCGCCGTCGCCGCCGCGGCCCTCAAGCACGGCGCAGCCGCCGTCCACTCCGTCAGCCTCGATGTCCGCGACCGCCGCGCCGTCCAGGACGCCATCGACACCCTGCCTGAAGACTGGGCCGCCATTGACATCCTCGTCAACAACGCCGGCCTCAGCCGAGGCCTCGACAAGCTTTACGTGGGCAAAATTGAAGATTGGGAAGAGATGATTGACACCAACGTCAAGGGGCTGCTCTACGTCTCTCGCGCGGTGGTGCCCGGGATGGTCGTCCGCGGCCGCGGCCACGTCGTCAACCTCGGCTCCACGGCCGGCGAACTCACCTACCCCGGCGGCGCCGTCTACTGCGCCAGCAAGGCCGCCGAGCGCGCCATCAATGACGGCCTCCGCCAGGACCTGCTCGGTACCCCCGTCCGCGTCACCACCGTCGATCCCGGCATGGTCGAAACCGAATTCAGCCTCGTCCGCTTTCATGGCAATGCCGAGCGCGCCGCCAAGGTCTACAACGGCGTCCAGCCGCTCACCCCGGAAGACGTGGCCGAGGTCATTGTATGGGCCGTCAACCGCCCCGATCATGTCAACATTGCGCGCGTGCTGCTCACCCCGGTGCAACAGGCCAACTCCCTCCTGTTTCACCGCGAGCCTTAAGCCCTGACCCCTGACCGCGGGCCCGGGAACAACCCGCCGGCACCCCTCTACCGCAGCGCCTCGATCTGCGCCTCAACCTGCGTCAGCGCGGCCTCCAGGGCGGCGCGCCGGGCCGGGTGCGAAGTCTTCTGGGAAAGAATGTTCTCTCTCTGCAAATGCAGCGCCTGTTTCTGGCGCTCCTTCTCGGTTCGGTGCTGTTCTATGATGCGGCGAGCGTCTTCGCTTATGAATTCACTGCCCCGGTCGACCTCCGGGTGCTGTACGGCATTTGCCATCTGCTCCTCCACCGATTTACTTTGTTGAGCCACGAGACCTATCTTCATTCTACGGGGGTTTCACCGTGCTGTGTCCCGTTTGGTACAGATAGTTCCCGCCCCCAGTGGAGGATGTTCCCATGCGTGTTTGGCAAATTCCAGCGTTTGGCATTGATTCCTTGGAGCTTACAGAGCGCCCCACCCCCGCCCCCGGCCCCGGCGAAGTGCTCGTAAAAGTCCGCGCCGTCTCCTTCAACTATCGCGACCTGCTCATGGTCAAGGGCATCTACAACCCCAAACTCCGCCTGCCCCGCATCCCCTGCTCTGACGGCGCAGGAGAAGTCGTCGCCGTCGGCGAGGGCGTCACCGCCGTCAAGCCCAAAGACCGCGTCTGCGGCATCTTCATGCAAAACTGGATCGACGGCCCCCTCACCGCCGCCAAAACCAAGGGCGCTCTCGGCGGCGACATCGACGGCATGTTGGCCGAGCGCGTCGTCCTCAAAGCCTCCGGCGTCGTCCCCATCCCCGAGCACCTCAGCTTTGAAGAAGCCGCCACCCTCCCCTGCGCCGCCGTCACCGCCTGGAACGCCCTCGCCGCCGGCAACCTCAAGCCCGGAGCCACCGTCCTCATCCTCGGCACTGGCGGCGTCTCCATCTTCGCCCTCCAACTCGCCCGCCTCCGCGGCGCGCGCGTCCTCGGCATCAGCGGCAGCACCCCCAAGCTTGAGCGCGCCTACTCGCTCGGCCTAGACGCCGGCGTCAACTACAACGAAAACCCCGAGTGGGACCAGTGGGCCCTCGACGAAACCGGCGGCGAAGGCGTCGATCTCGTCGTCGAAGTCGGCGGCCTCGGCACCATCGCCCGATCCCTCCGCACCCTCCGCATCGGCGGCGTCATCGCCCAGATCGGCGTCCTCACCGGCGCAGCCGACCCCCTCCCCCTCCCCTTCATCCTCCACAAACAAGCCCGCATCCAGGGCATCTACGTCGGCTCCCGCCGCGACTTCGAAGACCTCAACAAGGCCATCTCCCTCGCCGTCCTCCGCCCCGTCGGCGAAAACTTCAACTGGACCCAGGCCCGCGAAGCCCTCCACCGCATGGAAGAAGCCTCCCACTTCGGCAAGCTGGTGCTGACTGTCGGCTAACGGATCCGCGACGTTCGGCTCAGCGGATGACTTGGATATCTTGCGTCACGAGTGGATCGTTTCCGGCGACATCGGCGTTTCCGCGGACCCTATCCCGGTCCCAAGCGCCTATTCAGCCTTCGATGAGAGCATTGGCTCTTTGGGCCGGCCGACCCGGCGATCCTCCCAGGCCCCAGAAACGAAACTTGGGGCGCCCAGATTCTCGTCTGGGGAAATGGACCGCCCGTGCTGTTGTTGTTCACACAACAACGCCTTGGCCCAGGCCCACGCCTGCGGGGGTAGCAACTGCAAGCCGAGG
>Ga0302320_10003713_pt1 | contig 35199 bp, 34 predicted proteins | sample Bog_T0_3_FD_202130 | JGI IMG/M metagenome (GOLD analysis project Ga0302320, IMG submission 202130) | Peat permafrost microbial communities from Stordalen Mire near Abisko, Sweden - Bog_T0_3 | ecosystem: Environmental > Terrestrial > Soil > Wetlands > Peat | place: Sweden: Abisko, Stordalen Mire...
GACAAATCTGAAGAAATGGGGCGGCTCACCAATGATCTGGTGACCTATTACCAGCAGCTCGCTGACACCATGCAGAGGCTATCTAAGCAATATCCCGCCATGCGCATCGACGTGGCAGCAGTGTCCGAGATCGAGGGCGACGAACGCAAAGCCATTGGCGAAGACCTAGCCAAGGACTTCGCCCCGCTCATTGGCAAGGCCGGCGTCAAATTCGAGCGCGAGGCGCTACTCATGTTTTACAACACGCTCAACGAGCAACGTCATCTTACCGGGGTGATGGTGGGGCTCGAAACCGACCCGGGCCTGAGGAAGTTCTTGGAGACGACAAAGGCCCAGTTGGAAGAACGCTACGCGGAAGTCGGGGCGCTACTGAACCGCCGCTATTTTACTCAGTGAGTTGCGCCGTCTGGCATGTAGGCGCCGGATGGATTTCTGATGCACAGGTTAATGGCCGCCTGTTGAACTCTTATACGACCGACTGCTTCTGTAGACGATTGCGACTGTAGCGTCAACCTGCGGCGGCCTGGGATGGCACCCCGCGTGATTGGGCGTTCGTGGACGAGGTGGGCGCAGCCGCACTGCGATGGAGGCAGCGCTCACCGGTTCCTCGATTCGTGACGTAGTCGCGTCGGCTATCGTCCACATTCAGATTCGTGTGGCGACCTTCGAGGTCGGAACCTATGCGAATGCGGCAATGTGTTGCCATCGAGCGGCTCAGTTATCTCGAGATGGCGCAGGGCCGATGCTTGAAGTAAATCCCGCGAGCATTTTGGGAGATCTTCCTACAGCGCTATCGCACCCATTGGTGTCCAATCAACATTCTTAACGTGTACGCACGCGCAAGAGTCGCATCGTCGGTCTGGCTGCGTTGGCTTCTCGCTATCATTGGGGCACTTTATGACTGGGAAAAATGCAGCGGTATTCGGTATCTATAAATCGGCCGACCATGCGGAACGGGCGCTGGAGTGACCGCGGGCGGAGTGATCGGAGGAACCATCTGAATCTGGGTCTAGGATTGGGCGGCACGGTGGGCGGATTGGTCGCCGCATCAATCGGAATGGGTCTAACCCCGAACGCGATATCAGTGGGCAGCGCCTGACTTATCCCTAAGTCATCGGTTGTATTGTTTCTCAACATCCACCTCATTACACCGCGCCGGGTCGTCTCTTGCCGCGCTTTAGGGTCCTAGGTGCGGGATAGCCGGTTCATGGCTCGGCTCGTGTGGGTGGAATCCGTCACGGTTGTAATGCGCGTGAATGCGAGCTTCGTGCTCGAGACTCATCGATGCCGCAGGATCGTACGGCGGCGCGCCTTTAATCTGTTGTCGCGTCAAGTCAACAGTGACCTTCGAATCGGCCCAGATTATATTCTTAATCCACGCCGGCGCGATAAGTACCTCGTGGCCCAGCCACCAGTTACTCGTATTCACGATGAGATAGCGAATGGCCCACGTCCTTTCATCGATAAGGATTCCTTGCACGTGCCCAATATCCCCATCGGTTGCATGAATGTAATACCGCATAACCGTGTTACCGCTGCGCAAATGCGGATCCTCATTCTGTTGCGGCCCGGATTCCGCTCGATCACTCTTATTCTGTGCTCCGCGGTACCGTTCGGCAGACCAGCCAGAGCCGGCGCCGGGCTGCATAACGTTTGGGTAGGCAGCTGGCCCCCACACCCCGGGGCTACTCCAATAGTAGGGATAGCGGTAGTACTCGAGGTGCAGCGCTTCGTGTTGACGTGAGACCGGCTTGTCGGTGTCAATATTGGGACTATTCCTTACTTGCTCTTGAGTGATCGCGACGGGAATGATTCGTTCGGACCAATTAGGCTGATTGATCGCCATCAGTGAGATCAGCACTTTTCGGCCGGAAAGCCACGGACCTGTCTCTACCACCAGATACCGAATGACCCATGCTTCATCATCGAAGTAATAATCCTTTACGTGACCGATAAATCCGTCGGTCGCACTGATGGAACAGCCCTCCGCATCTTTCATGCGTCGCAACATATAGCTCTCCGCTGGGGAAATTGCTGAAATGCCACGGTACACAAAGCGTAAATGGCTCGTCTGTTCGCTGCACCACGCGACAGGAACAGCGCACGAATATTGCGGCAACTTCTTCGAACCGGCCGACGCCGGAACCGGGCGTCTAGCTCACTTGGTGCAGCTGCCGTATTCCTTCTGCGTCAAATGGCCATCGTGATTCACATCGCATCTGGAAAAATTCTTACTGAGCCACTTGTGGCTCTTGACGTCATTCGCAGTCAGATATCCGCTCCCTTGGGTATCCATCGTCTTCCATGCTGGATGCGTCCCGGTCTCTCGGTCGCTGCGGTTATCCCCACTCACCAAATCGTTTCCTTCGGCCTTATTCTCGCCGGCGGTTCCGGGAGTTGCCAGATTATCCGCCCCAGGAGGTTTCGTGCCATTCAGCAAGTCGTTCCCCGTAGTATTTGGCGTAGTCGAGGTTGACGCGACTGTGGAAGAATCTGCAGGCTTGGGTGTGGAAGTCTGTGCATAAGCGCTTGCGAATACGAAAAGCAATACGGCACATGCCGTTGGTGCTAGATAGATTGATTTCATCATGTTTCTCCTAAGAACTCGATTCTGGAACGTAAGCGATCAGTTAGCCCGACACCGCCATTCGGCCCGATACCCTCGGTATAGAGCACGGTTCAGGGATCGTAAGGTGCGTGCTGACTGTCACTAAGAGTGCGCCAAGTCACAATTTGTGTCTGTACGGCGGCACTCAGAGGAGAGATCCGGCGGAAATAGCACATTGTCTGGATGACTGCGGTAGGGCGGCCGCGGCTTGCATCGGCGGTAATTCTGTGGTGCTAAATGGCGCCCCCGTTGGGTCGGCGAGTATTACGGTTACGACACCTTGTGCATCGCGCTGTGTATTGACAAGAAGACGGCCCCCGTGTTTGAGCGCCCGCGCCGTCGCGTCGACAGCATTGACGGCGCGTACGAAGTCGACCCACTGCGTCTGTCAGCCGGCGTTCGAGGCAGGCCGAGAGTCACCCCAGATGTTGAACATTGGTGTCAGGCGCCGCAATCCAACTCTTTGGAGGAGAACAGTCGTCTGATTTTCGGTCCGGCGCCTTCTACAGTCAGCCAATCTAACGTCGGGTCTTCCCTTGGGTTCTGGTGCAATGAACGCGTGGCCCTACATTTCGGGCTCGATCTCACTGCTGATTAGCTGCCCTGAGGAAGCATATGCGCAATGCCCTTATGGCAATCAATGCAAGTCGTTCCGTCCTTCGTCATTGACTTGTGCTCATTCGCCGCCACCGCAGATTGTTTGGCGAATGCCATGGCGGCGAGTGTGTGGCAGCTGCGACACTCGGCGGAATCGTCTGCTTTGAGTTCCTTCCAAACGCCCTTAGCCAAGGCGAGTCGATGGGCTTCGTATTTGGCGGGCGTGTTGAGCTCAAGCGTCAGATGACCCCACGCATCCGTTGCCCCAGATTCGACGTGCCGCAGAAGACCCGCTACAAATGTGGGAGGAATATGGCACTCGGCGCACGTGGCTTGAATGCCGAGAGTGTTGGAGTAATGCTCACTATGTTTGTATTCCTGAAATGGCGCAGTCATCTCGTGGCAGCTCGTGCAGAAGGCTTCTGTTGAGGTGTGGTGCAGACTACCAAAAGAAACGCCGGTGAGGGCAATTCCCACGATGAACGCCAGCAGACCTCCGATCGGAACTCCAAGCAAGAACCAACGCTGGGGGCGCCGCCAAAGCCATGCACCGAAGCCCCGGCGCGCCGGCGGCAGTGAATTCACTTTGAACGTCTCGATGCGGACACGAGCAATTGTCTATCTCAACCGGAGGGACTGAGAAGAAAACTCTACTCGCTTCTCTGAGCGACCCTCCGTGCGGTGGCGTACAGACCGGGCTTTACACCTTTCGCTATGTTGAATGCGTCGTGTCGCGCTAGGCGCCGGCGGCGCCGACTGTAACTCTGCGCAATGGTGCGCAAAGACTCGCTAACTGCGGAAATAGCCATGCCATCGAATCCAAGAGAGACTTATATACGGATCTTCGGTGCTGTCGCCGCACTCATGCTCGTCGGTACGGGATGCATCCTCATTTCTAGCACAGCCACGGGAACACCGGCATTTGGTGCGGCAACCGGCCAGCCTTGCGCGGCGTGTCACGTGCGTCCCGACGGCGGCCCTGATCTCACCGCATACGGGAAAAAATTTCAGGCGAATGGCAACAAATTGCCGAAGCCGTGAGTTCGGGGCGCTCAAGTCCAAGAGCCAAAGGATGCGTTGATGAATGACTCGTACATCAAGGGGTCTATGACCCGCCGGGATCTTGTCGTCGCTGGTTCCCTGGGTATCAGCGCATTGACGTTGACTGCGGCCGCCGCCGCAACGGGGCGAACCGCGGATTCTTGGGATTTGGAAGCGGACGTCGTGGTGATCGGCACGGGCGCCCTCGGCTTGCCGGCGGCGATCGTTGCAAAGGAGGCCGGAGCTTCGGTCATCATGGTCGAGGCGGAAAAGCACGCAGGCGGCCATGCCATGGTGAGCGGCGGCACGATACCGCTCGGCGGCGGGACCAGTGCCCAGAAAAAGTATGGGATCGTGGATTCCCCCGATCTGTTGTTCCGGGATCTCACCGATTGGTCGGTGGTCGAGCCGAACGGCTTCCCGGATTTTCGCTACAACGACCGCGAAGTCGTGCGCGCGTTTGCCGATAACGCTGCAAAAACGTATGAGTGGCTGGCCGCGCATGGAGTCGCCTTCATGGACATCGCGCCGGGCTCTTTTGACGGAGTATCCTGCGGCAATTCTGCGCCGCGGTCCAACTACGCCGCCGGTCTGGATTGGCCAGTGGCCTATACGGGCCAGCCACTCGAGGCGCGATATCAAAAAGTAATCGCCACCGGCGCCGGTGTGGTCTGTCCGTTGTTGGCCGCCGCGCAGAAGGCGGGGGTCAAGATTCTACTCGAGCACCGGATGAGTTCAATCGTCCGGGAGAACCCCGATTCCGGGCGTGTACTTGGCATCGTGGCGAAAAACAACGGCAGAAATGTGCGCATTCGTGCCCGCAAGGCCGTCATCATCGGCACGGGCGGCTCGACCGGAAATATCAATTTCCGGCGCATGTTCGACCCCCGCCTCACCGAGGAATACTGCGCGCTCGGGGGCATGCCCTGGTCCAATCAAGATGCCAGCGGCGAATTGGCTGCGATGGCCATAGGTGCGTCGCTCTGGGGTTTGTACAATCAGACCGGTGAGTTCGGGTCGGTATTGGCCAAACCCCAATTCATCGGCTGTCAATACGGCTACCTGCCCTTCAGCATGCAAATGATTAGTTGGATGCCTGGTAGCCCGGTATTCGATAAGGCACGCGCAACGGGCCTGCGGGTCGCGGACTGGCAAGATCTCGTCTTGGTGAACATGCAGGGAAGCCGTTTCTACGACGAAACTCAGGGCGGATTCACTGCCAATAACTTCGGCTCCGTCAAACCCTACGTGCAGGGAAGCTATCTCAACGCCAAAAACATGAAATACGATCCCAACAACTATCTCAACGCCGCACTCGCCGGCTTCAGCGACGGACACAACGGCGGCGGCCCCATTTGGGCCATCTTCGATGCCAATGCGGTGGCGCGTGAGAGTTGGGACCCTAAGCCGCCCAATGTCGATTTCAAGGAGGGCTTTTGCTTCAGCGCCAACACTCTGGCTGACCTCGCCGGCGCCATCAAGATGCAGCACCAGCGGATCCCCATGCCGGCCGCCAAGCTCGAAGACAGCGTCAAGCGATATAACTCCTTCGTCGAGTCGGGTGTGGACTCAGACTTCGGCAAGGCGAAGCCGCTCTATAAGATAGAGAAGGCGCCGTTCTATGCGGCCTGGGCGACGCCCAATGTGCACGATACGCGCGCGGGCCTGCGGATCAACGCCCGATGCGAAGTGCTGGACATGAGCGGCGCCGTCATTCCGGGGCTGTATTGCGGAGGCGAATCTGCGGGCGGTTTCAGCCAACATGGGTTGGCGCGTGCCACCTGCCAGGGCTATATCGCGGGAACCAACTGCGTCACTACGAAAGACACATAGCAGGACTCAGCAAAGAGATCCAAACCGGTCGGCGCAGCTCGGGCGATCGAGCTTGCCCGACGCGGTGCAGGGCAGTTCATTCGCAACCACCAGGGAACGGGGTAACTTGAATCGAGCCAGCCGCGAGCGCAGCTGCGCCGTCAGTTGCTCGAGCTCGAAAGGGGGGATGCCGGCCGCAGGCACCACTGCGGCGACCACCCGCTGTCCGAATTCGACTGAAGGCACACCGAAGACGCAGGCATCTCGAACTTCCGGAAGCATGCGCAATTCCCGCTCGACCTCTTCGGGATCCACGTTCTCACCGCCGGTGACGATGACGATATCGGTCCGCCCAAGCACATAGAGTTCGCCCTGGGGTCCCAACTCTCCGCGGTCGCTCGTGAGAAACCAGCCGTCGGCGTCAAGCGCCGGTTGGGTCGTTCCCGCGCCATGCGTGCCAACACCACCGGTGCCAACACCACCGGTGCCAACACCACCGGTGCCAACACCACCCACGGCAACAGCACCCGTGCCCACGTAACCTGAGAACAGCGCGGCGGTTCTCACGGCGATGCGTCCGCCGACGATTTTTATTTCGACGCCGTCGAGGGCATGACCCGAACTCGCGCAGCCGCTGAACTGCGGCAGGATCGAATGTCGCTCGGTGTAGCGGCGCGCCGCAATCTGCGAGCCCGTCTCGGTGAGTCCATAGCTCGTCAGCAGGGGGAGCCCGGCCTGTCGGGACCTCTCAGCGAGGTCTGATGAACAGCCCGCGCCACCGAGCAAGACGGCTCGCAGAGCAGGCGGCGACGAAAAGCCGTCCCGCATCATGCGTTCCAAGAGAGTTGGCACCAGCGACACCAGTGTCACTCTGTGTTCGTGGATCTGCCGGGCAAGGTCCCCGGCGCGGGCGAGCAGGCCTGCCGAGCCGGGCTCGAACAGCACCACGGTGCGCCGGGCGACGAGCATTCGCACCACGATCGCAAGGCCGCCCACATGCGCCAGCGGCAAGCAGAGCTGCCAGCGCTCGTCGTCATGCAGACCCAAGTTGCCCACGGACGCGGCAGCCGATGCCAAGACCGCGCGCCGGCTCAGCACGGTGATCTTGGGTGCCCCGGTTGAACCGGAAGTCAACAAGAGGGAATAAGGGCTCTCGGGGTCGATTTCGCGTTCGTTCACCAGCGGCGGCGCGGCCGTGTCCGGCGGCGGCGGGTCCTGCGCTCCCGTCAGCGCTTGCGCCGCGGCGCGCTCGCGGGCGGTCGCCCTGGCGTGGAGCGCCACGAAGGGTGTTCCGGTGGCCGACGCGGCGTACAGCCACAGGAGGCTGTCGACATCGAGCTGCGGCTGCAGCAGCACCGGGCCGCGAAATCGCTGCAGCGCTGCGGCGCGGGCCAGCGTCAACGCCGCCAACTCGGCGTAGGTGTAGCGGGCGCTCTCGGTCATGAGTGCGAGACGATCCGGCGCTTCATACGCGGCGGCAAAAATCGACAGCCTGGTCACGCGACCCGCCGCATCTAATCGAGCAACTCCGCGGCTGGTCCGACGCCAGGGCCGCTCCAGACGTGCAGCTTGGCGCCCACGATGGGCAGCGGGATCGGCGGCCACGCGGCGAGTCCGGCATGGGGCGCGAGCCCCTGGGCCAATCGACTCGGCAGCGCGAGCGCGAGTGCGGCCGCTGCGGCGAGCGCCACTGGCCCATCGAAACTATGCGAGATTACGACGCCGAGATTCAGCGCGCGGGCGCGCCGGCCAAGTTCCAGGCAGTGGCTGAGTCCGCCGAGGACCATCGGCTTTAAGACCACGACGCCGGCGCCGGAAGTCAACGCGAGCGCCTCAAGGTCGCCCGGGTCGAGGCCTTGCAGTGATTCGTCTAGCGCCACCGGGATGCAGGTCGGGAGGCGGCGCGTGAGTCTTGGACACGGCTCCTCGATGAACTCGATGTCCAGCGGTTCAAGCAGGGTGCAGGCTGCGATTGTCTGCGCTTCGGACCAACTGTGATTGGCATCCAGACGCAGCCGCGGCCCTGCGCCGAGTGCTCGACGCAATTCGCCTATGGCGGCGATCTCGGTCTCGAAACGGCCGACCGCACCCAGCTTGATCTTGAAGTGCCCGAAACCTTCGCGCCGCGCGTACTGAACCGCCTCGAGCGTTCGCGTGCTGGCGGCGGCGTCCACAAGCCACGCCAGCGCCCGCTCCTCACCCGGAGCGGCGCCCAGGAGCGCAGCGGCCGAGACGCGACGCTGATGTCCGCGCAGATCGAGTGCGGCGGTCTCGAGCGCCATGCGTGCCGCCGGCTGGCCCCGCGGCAGCAAGTCGGCAATGGATTTTAGCGCCTCGCCAGTGTCTTCGATGCCGAAGGCACGCTCCAGCTTGTCCAGGTCCAGCGACCCGAGCGCCGCCTCTGCGCCCTGGAGCGTATCGGATGAAAAGCCCGGTAGCGGTGCGGCCTCCCCGATGCCTCGATTTGATCCCGCGCACAGCTCAACCCATAGGCCGGATCGCACTCGCAACACACGCCGTGCACTTTTCGCACCATCCGTGCCTGCGCCGCCGGTCATGCCGGATAAGCGCCTGAGCGATAACTTCATGGCGGGAACTTCACGGCGGCAGCTCCTGCTCGCGGCTCACGGCAGGCGCTTGAAACGCTTGAAGTCGGGCTTACGCTTCTCCAAGAACGCATCTCTCCCTTCTTTGGCTTCTTCGCTCATATAAAAGAGCAGCGTGGCATTGCCGGCCAGCTCCGAAAGGCCCGCTTGACCGTCGCAATCGGCGTTAAGCGCTGACTTCAGGCAACGCAGCGCCAGCGGGCTGTTCTGCAGAATCTCGCGGCACCAGCCGATGGTCTCCGCTTCAAGCCGTGCGTCGGGGACCACATGATTGACCAGCCCCATATCGAGCGCCTGCCGCGCGTCGTACTGGCGGCACAAGAACCAGATCTCGCGCGCTTTTTTCTGGCCGACTATGCGGGCGAGGTAAGACGACCCGTAGCCGCCGTCGAAGCTGCCGACTTTGGGTCCTGTCTGGCCGAATCGTGCGCTCTCCCCTGCGATCGTCAGGTCGCAGATCAAGTGCAAAACGTGGCCGCCGCCGATGGCGTAACCGGCCACCATCGCGACCACGGGCTTGGGCAGCGTGCGGATTTGCCGCTGCAAATCGAGCACGTTGAGCCGCGCTACCCCGTCATCGCCCACATAACCGCCCGCGCCGCGTATCCGTTGGTCGCCGCCGGAGCAGAACGCTACCTTACCGGCGCCCGTCAAGATGACCACACCGACGTTGCCGTCATCGCGCGCATCGGTGAACGCATGGCTCATCTCTTGAATGGTCAGCGGCCGGAAGGCGTTCCTGACCTCGGGCCGGTTGATGGTGATCTTCGCGATGCCATCCGCCGTTTTCTCGTACAGAATATCTTTGAACTTGCCGATTTTTCGCCATTTCACCCTCATCTTAAGGTTCCTCGCGATAAAAACTCCGAGCAGAATTCCGGGCGCTCCAGCAGCAGATCGTGACCGGCGCCCGCAGCGACACTGAGTCGGGCGCGCGGCATGATGCGGCAGAGTTCCTCGGCCAGGGCCACGAATTGGGTGTCCTCTGCACCGGCGAGAAAGTCGACCGGTATGGCCACGCTGGCGAGTTGCGCCCTCAAGTCGGGCATCCGTCCCAGCCCGACGCTGTCGAGCGAGCGAGCGAGCCCTTCGGCCGTATGCCCGAGGCGCTCGCGGCGCTTTGCGGCTCTGCCGGCCTCGGGCAGTGCCTGCTGGGTTTGCCACAGCGGCAGCTCTTCCCAGGCAGAGACAAACTCGATGAGTCCCCGTTTGCGCAACAAGCACACGAATCGTCCGTCGTGCTTGCGACGCTGCCTGCGTTGCTCTTCGGTATGCAAACCGGGATGGGCGGAGACCACCACCGCCCGCTCAAAGCGCTCCGGGTAGCGGGCCAGCAGGCCGAGAGCAAGGCGGCCGCCCAGCGAATAGCCGAAGAGTTGCGTCGCGGCGGAGGCGAGCGCGGCAAGCCGCTCCACCTCGCCCCAGAAGTCTGCGCTCGCAGGTTGATCGAGATGTCCGCCGAGAGTGGGAACGAGGGCGGACGGCGGCACGGCGAGCCGCGCGAAACTCACCTGCGACCCCGTGAAGCCGTGCAGCATGAGCCAGCTCATCCGCAGGGCTCCCGGTGCAACGCGGCGAGCCTCGTCCGCACGCGCTCGCGCACCATGCGTGCGCTGTCGCGACCCACTCGTACGTGCAGCAGCGTGGCAGAGTTGCGGTGCAGCGCCTCCCGGGCAGCCGTGCACAGCTCGGTCTCGGTAGTCGGCGCGGAATAGTGCAGGCCGAACAGCGCCGCCGCATGCCGCAAGTCAAATTCGGGAGAGGTGCGCCAGAACCGTGCCAGGTCCGGTTCGGTTTCGTATAGCGCATGCACCGGAAGCTGATCGAAAATTCGACCGCCGTCGTTGTCGATCACCGCGAGCACCAGCGGCGTGCGTAATGAGCGCGCGACCGCAAGGCCCCCCAGATCATGGAGCAGACTCACGTCGCCCAGCAGGAGCAGCGTGGGCGAGTGTGTGCCGAGCGCACTGCCGGCGGCACCGGACACCAGCCCGTCGATGCCGTTGGCCCCGCGTTGGCTCAAGATCATGACGTCCGCACAATCGCTCACGTAGGCGTCTACGTCCCGAATGGGTAGGCTGTTGCCGAGCATCCATTGAGCGCCTTGCGGCAGAGCACGGGCAATGCAGGCGACCGCTGCGCCTTCGGCGAGTGCGGGCTCAGAGGCGAGTTCCTCGCTGACGAGTGTTGCGCAGGCGCGTCCGGAATCGAGCAGTGCGCTCGCGAACGCGCGCTGTGCGGGGTGTGGCCGATGCACGAGCAACGTAATCTCCCGCCGTAGCGCTGCCACTGACAACACGAGATTGCCCTGGCCGATGACGCAGGCGTTACCCGGCGGATCGGGGCTTGCATGTTCGGCGAGCACATAGCGCGACGCCCCCGATTCGATCGCCCAGCGTTCCAACTCCGAACAAGTCGGTGTCGCGCCCAGGTACAGCAACAGATCGGGAGCATGTTTGCGCCGCAATGACTCCGAGCAAAGCAGCCAGCCGAATTCGCGGCAGGCGAGCGCGTGACACTTGAGCGCAAAACGCATCTGGCTCGACGCCTCGGCTAGGATCGGGAATCCAAGCGCGGTAGCCAGCTCCGCCAGCGGCCCGGCCATCGATCTGCGCTGCGGCGGCAGCGGGCCGAGCACGATCGCTCCGGCGCGGGCAGCAACCAGAGCCTGAGCGATCTCACGCACCAGATCCGGGGCAGGCGTGCTCACCGGCAGCGCATGGCGGGTCAGCGGCATCGCCAATAGAGCGCCCACCCGCAGCGTGAGCGCCGACTGCTCATCGCTTGCGGCGCCGCATGGCTCCAATGGCTTTCGCGCGCGGGCGTTCAGGTGCACAGGTCCGGGCAACGGGCCCCGCGCAATCGCGACGGCATGCGTGACCGCGCGACGCATGCCGACCAGACCGCTTTGCGCCGCGTCCGGCAGTCCTAGTTCAAAATAGCGGCGGACGTGGTCGCCATAGAGCTTCAACTGGTCGATGGATTGCGCGGCACCACTGTGCTGCGCCTCGAAAGGTCGATCGGCGGTGATCACGAGCAGCGGCACGAATGCGAGCGCGGCTTCGATGAGCGCCGGGAAGTAGTGCGCGGGGGCGCTGCCTGAGGTGCAGAGAAGCGCCGCGGGCCGGCCGGTTGCGCGCGCATAGCCAATCGCCGTGAAGGCTGCCGAACGTTCGTCAATCACGACATGGCAGCCGAGGCCACGCGTATGCAGCGCTTGCCATGCGAACGGGGTCGAACGCGATCCGGGGCTTAAGAACAGATCGCTGACACCCGCTGCGCAGAGCGTCCCAAACAGCAGCCGCGCCCATTCCCCGAGGAGATGTGCGTCATCCTGCTCACCGCCGGTTCCTGACATGTCTCAACGGATCCCGATGGCCGACAGCAAGCTGCGCAGCTTCCAGCGAGTCTCGCAAAGCTCGGCAGCGACCTCCGAGCCTTCAATGATGCCGGCGCCCGCGAACAGATGCGCTTCCCCGGCGGCGAATAGTCCCGAGCGGATCGCAACCACGAACTCACCGTTGCCGGCGCGATCAAATGCGCCGAACGGGCCGGCGTACAGGCCGCGCTCGATGTGTTCGTGCGCGGCGATCCAGGCAAGAGCTGCGGCTCGCGGAGCGCCTGCGACGGCCGGCGTCGGGTGCAGGCGCGCAACCAGGTCGAGGACATGACGCGGTTCCTTGAGGACGCCTTCGAAGCGCGTTCGCAGATGCGCGACGTGGCGCAGAAGGTGCACTTCGGGCCCGTCAGTGCTGAGTGTTGCGTGCAGCGGGCCCAGCAGCGCGCGGATCTCGCGTGCCACGATGGCGTGCTCGACGCGCTCTTTCCGGCTGTGCAGCAAGGATTTGACGTGCGCCGGATTGTCGCCGCGCGCCGATCCGGCAAGCGCTTCCGTCCAGATACGCGAACCTCTGCGTTTCACAATGCGTTCGGGGGATGCGCCGAGGAAGGTGCGATCTCCCACCGACAATGCAAAGCGCGTGCAGTCGGGAGCCTCCGAGCGCAGCCGCTCGAGCACCAGCGCCGCAGGCGGCAAGCACGGCCCGCCCACCACCGTGCACCGCGCAGCGACCGCCTTTTCGAGTCTTCCCGAGGCAATCTCGCCGCGAATGCCGGCGACCAGCGCCGACCATGCGGCTTCGGCCGGGTCGTTCAACGCCGCTGCATGGATCTGAGCCGGGGCGCCGCCGATCTCGTGCCGCAGAGCACGCAGTGCCTCATGCGCCTCCCGGGCGAGACGCGCGCGCCCCGGGACGCTCGCAAGCTCGTTCGCACTGGCACTCAGTGTCAGCCACGCACGCTCGGCGCAGCGCGCATACGCGATGCGCGGCAGCACGAATAGCGCATCGCCAAAACCGCGCCACAGAGTGCTGCCCACCAACCCAGGCTGGAATGCGAAACCGCCGTAAAACTGCGGCTCCGGTGCGCAAGCGCCGTCGAGGTTCATCACGACCAAGTCGTGCAAGGCCCGCGCCCCAGCGTCGCGTATCTGCGCGAAGCGGGTGTCACCGGCTGCGGTCAATACATGGGCAGCTCCCACGCCCGAACGCTCGTTCTCCGGATCGGGCGACCACAAGATCCGGTGTTCATAGTTGCTGAGCGTGAGCAGGCGCTCGGCGGGAACCAGCGGCGCCTCGAGACTCATGCAGAGCGTGCGGTTGGAGCTGCCGCAAGCGCGAAATGCCAATGCGATCGAGCGCTCCAAGCGGCCCCGCAGCGCCAGGCCCTTCGACCAACGCGGCGCGACTACTCGTCCCGACCAATGCTGATCGGCGGCTGACCGGTGAAGGCGATTGATCGGACGCGAGGCTCGCGATCCGCGTACACGAACATGCATCTGCTTCTCGGCGAGCGTCGGGGTATTTCTGCAGACTAGTGAGCGGAGTAAAACAGGTCTGTACGGTATCGCACATAGGACCGCCGCGTGTTCCGTACGCTAGCGCACAGGCGGCAAACGGGGAACGTGTTGCAATCCGTTGGTGGTGATCCCCAACGGCCCTTATGAGAGGAGACAGCCCGCCATGGCGCTTCGCACCGGGTTTTATATCGTTCCCACGCATCGATGGTACATCGAGCGTACAGTTTGGTTGATCGCAGGCGTCGTCCTGCTGCTCGCGACCCTGCTTGCCGTGATGGTGAGTCCACTCTGGATCCTGCTGGTGACGGCGACGGGATTGGTGTCGATCAATGTCGCCTTCACTGGATTTTGCCCGGTCGGCAACCTCCTTCAGCTGTGTGGCTTGCGGCCCATGCTCGGATCGAAATCCCCAAAGCGCTGGAACCTGTATTTCCTGCAGACCGACAAGTGGTATCTCGAGCGGCGAATCTACGTCACAGTCGGGGTCAATATCTGCATCGGGTCAATGCTGGTGCTGACTTACTCGCCGTGGTGGACGCTATTCACGGCTTTCGTCGGCGCGGCGATGATCTGGTTCGCAGCAACCGGTTACTGCGTTCTCGCCAACATCCTGCTGTGGCTCGGCTCCGAGCCGCGCCTGAACCCTGAACTTATGCCGTCCGGGCGTTGCGCCGACTGCGCAATGTCGCCGGTCTGCTTGAATGCCGATGCCAGGCACGCTTGAGGACAGCGTGGCGCGCGTCATTTTGCAACGCGGCGCTGCCGTCCCTCTGATCCGATCGGGTTCGGCGCGAGCGTGGCGGGTGGCCGTGCGACCGCGCACGCTGTTGGTGGCGATCAGCCCGGTGTTGGTCGGGGCGGCGCTCGGATTTGAGCGCACCGGTGCGATCGATCTGTTGGCCGCGCTGCTCGTGCTGGGAGCGGCGGTGCTGATGCAGGTGGCGGCGAACCTGCAAAACGACGTGGGCTACACCGTGCGTGGAGGCGAACGCGGCGGCACGCGCACCGGGCTGCCGCGTGCGACCGCACTCGGGTGGCTGAGTGTCGGTCAAGTGCGCGCCGGGCTGGTGCTGGTCGGCGGCGTCGCTGTCGGGCTGGGCCTGGTGCTGGTCGCTTACCGGGGATGGCCGGTACTGCTGATCGGCGTGGCCTCACTGTCGGCTGCTCTCGCCTACATGGGAGGTCCTAAACCGATTGCGTATTCGCCCTACGGCGAATTGACGGTGTTCGTGTTCTTCGGACTCGTTGCCGTCACGGGCACCGAATGGGTTCTGACCGGCAGCGTCGGACGGGTAACTTTGATTGCATCAATGGCGATCGGCAGCTTGGCCGCCTCCGCCCTGGCAGTCAATAATCATCGTGATATGGAACACGACCGATGGGTGGGGCGACGTACCTTTGCGGTCCTTGTCGGCGAACGCGGCTCACGCCGTTTGTACTACGCGCTACTGTTGGGTCCTTTTTTGCTCGTGCCGGTGATGTCCGTCTGGGCGCGCGCGCCTGCGCTAGTGCTGCCCGTGGTGCTGGTGCCAAGCGCCATTCGGCTGCTGCGTGACTTCGCACGCTGCCCGCCGGGAGTGGGCTTCAATGAGATTCTTTTCCGAACGTTCCGGCTCGAACTCTGGTTCGCGGTGCTTCTGTCCGCCGGTTTGCTGCTCGCCGGCAAGCCAGTCTGATCGGCGCTCGCCGATTCCCCGGGCGTAGCCATGGCAATGACGTACGTCACGCATTTCCTCGCGGCGATTTTGGTGATCGTCGGCGCCGTTCTACCCATTGTCAATCCTCCCGGCGACGCGCCGTTGTTCCTCCGGCTGACCTCGGGTTGCGACGATGCGACACGGAAGTTGCTGGCAACGCGAATCGCCGGCTACTCCTTAATGCTATTGCTGGGATCCATGTTGTTCGGTTCGTTCGTCCTGCGCCTGTTCGACCTGTCGATCGCGGTCGTTCAGGTGACCGGGGGCGCTGTGGTATGCGCCCTCGGCTGGAGGCTGCTGAACGCCGATCCGAAGCCGGCAGAAACGGTGATCGACCGCCACCAGGCCTCGGACGCCGCGCTCGCGCGCTCGTTCTATCCCTTGACGATGCCGCTAACCATTGATCCCGGCGTGATGTCGGTGGCCGTCGCCATCGGTGCGAACCATTCGCATACCCTGGACGGGTTGCTGCTCCAGATCATGGTCGCCGTCATCGGCACCGGCATCGTTGCGTTGTGCATTTGGGTGACCTACCGCTATGCAGAACGCTTCGCCGCGAGAATCGGACAGCGGGGCATGAGTGTGGTGGTGCGGCTGTCAGCGTTCATCGTGCTCAGCATCGGCGTGCAGATCGGTTGGAACGGGGTCAAGGCCCTGCTGAAGGAAATTGGCATACCGGCGTAACCGCTGCGGCCACCCTATGCGGCTGCGCGAGGTTGCGAGTCGTGCCAATAACCGCGCCGTCCGTAATGACTATACAGCGTTCCCTCGGAATGCCGCACGAAAGCAGAGTCAGGGTCGTAGGCCGGGGCATCTTTGATCGCTTGTCGATCAAGATCAATAACCACCTTGGACTGCGACCAACTCACCTCCCGAATCCATTCGGGTGACAACAAAATCTGATGTCCCACCCACCAATTGCTGGTGTCGACGATCAGATAGCGAATCGACCACACGGTGTCATCCACCAGGAATCCTTGGACATGACCGATTTCGCCATCTCTAGCGTGGATGTGATATCCCTTGACTGCGTTGCAGCTGCGCAAGTGCGGATCGGCGCCGGTGTCGCGGCCGGTCGGCGCCCTCAGATAGCCTTGATAGCTGCTATACGGGTCTGCATCGGTCCGGCTCAGCAGAGCGCCGGGATCGTTTTGTTGGCCCCAGAGTGCAGCTCCACCCCAATAATAGGGATAACCGTAATATCCTAGATAGCTCTTTTCGTATTGCCGAGAAATGGGTTTGTCGCTATCGATGCTCGGGCTATTTTTTACCTGTTCCTTGGTCACCGTAACGGGCAAGGTCTCTCCTTCCCAGTCCGCCCGGCCCATGGAATACGGTGAAATGAGCACATCGCGGCCGCCGAGCCAATTACTCGTATCGACCACCGCATAGCGGATAACCCATGACTCGTCGTCGAAATAAAAGTCCTTGACCTTGCCGATCGGCCCATCTGTGGCACCGATTGCAAACCCCTCGAGCTTATTGACGTTGCGCAACATTATTTATTTTCCTGTGTATGTGTATTTGCCCAACCTGGGCTAGGTTGACGATTTGCATGTTTGGGGGTTGCGACGGCGCGCTCATTCTCCGCTGGGGCCGGCCTTAGAAAGCCCGCCTCCTCGGCCTTGGTAAAACCCAGCTGTGCCGAATTGAAGGCAGTCTCCAAATGAAGAGCAGCAATGAGATCTCGTTGACGACGCGCATCTTTGGGCATGGCGATTCCGTGTGATTTGCCTGGGGTAGCGCATGGTATCCGCATTGTGCGTAAACCTCTGTGCGCTGCGCCTCTTACGCGAGGATGATCGGGAGCCTAAGCGCACGGTCGCCCAGAGTTCTCTTCATGCTGCTACCCTGCAAGGGATTTAGGGTCTCAGGAGATTTCAAATGAGCGATGCTTATCACGCGGTTGTCTGGCTCGACCATAGCGAAGCAAGGGTGTACCGGTTTGACGGCGCCGAGGAGTCTGAAGTCGACATCCATTCTCATACCTCGCTGCAGCGACTGCATCACCGCCGGGAAGGATGGGAGGCCGGGGGCAATCCGCCAGATGACACGGAATTTTTTCAGCGCATCATTGGAGCCCTTGATCACACCGGCAACACGATCATCACCGGCCCGGGAAATGCCAAAACAGCATTGAAGGCATTCATCGATCACCATCAACCGAATCTTGCTTCACGTGTTTTAGCGTCGGAGACTCTGGATCACCCCTCCGCCGGGCTATTGCTCGCCGTGGGACGCCGGTATTTCAAGGGCACTCTGCCGCCGCCGCCCGGTGGCTCCCCATGAGTTAAGCACTTCCTCAATACGCCAGAAGGCAAGATAAAGGCTCTTGGCTGCTCGCCCGCGTTTCTAAGGACTCGCAATCTCCACCTTTAGTTGAGCATACTCCTCGCGGTTGATATCGCCGCGCGCGTAGCGTTCGTTGAGGATGGCCAGCGCCTTTCTGCGCGGTTTCATATCGTACTTGCGGTGTGCGCCGTAGGCGTATCCCCAGTTCCCGATGCTCGAAACCATCAAGAAAATAAATCCGAACCAAAGAAGCCAGCCCCATCCGAAATACCAATCGCCCCAAAAGTTGTGTGTCATCTGAATCGCCCTCAAGTGTTGATCTAAGGCTGGGGCAGGTGCTCTGCGACCCTGGCGCCACGCTGAGTCACGTTTACTTTCCAACCACCGCCATCGTTTCATTGTTGTATGTCGTGGAAAACGGGGCTTCCGCCGAGATCGCGATCGTCGGCAACGAGGGAATCGTGTGTATCGCGCTGTTCATGGGAGGCGAATCAACCCCGAGCCGCGCGGTGGTGCAAAGTGCCGGCCGCGGATATCGACTCCAGGCACAGTTGATGAAAGACGAATTTGAGCGGGCTGGCTCTGTGCTGCGCTTGTTGTTGCGCTATACCCAGGCGCTCATTACCCAAATGGCGCAAACGGCGGTGTGCAATCTGCATCACTCGTTAGATCAGCAGCCATGCCGCTGGCTGCTGCTCAGCCTGGATCGTTTGGATGGTAGCGAACTGGTGATGACGCATGAACTCATTGCCAATATGCTCGGAGTGCGCCGCGAAGGCGTCACGGAAATAGCTCAGAAATTGCAAGCCGCAGGGTTAATCAAATACTTTCGCGGTCATATTATCGTATTGAACCGATCGGGCCTCAAGATAGAGAACCTGCGAATGTTACGAGGTCGTCAAGAAAGAATATGATCGGCTGCTGCCCGATTTGCTGACGGTGTAGGGAGCTCCGCACAGGAAGGCGACAGCCTTAAATGTCATGTGAATGTTCGTCGTCGCACAGACCTCAGATCGCGGGTGCCCCATCCTGGCATCTAACGCCATCGCCACCCGACACAGACCGCGTTCATGGCGGCGACACCATTCACTTGGGGCGATTCTTACACTTCAGCCACGGGAACGACACAATGACCACCGATACTCATAAATCCCTCATCGCGGCGCCGCCGGTTTGGTTTGTCACGGGCTGCTCGACCGGATTCGGTCGCGCGTTGGCCACTCTATTGCTGGAACGGGGAGACCGGGTGGTCGTTACCGCACGCGACCCGGAGACAGTGAGGGACTTCGTATCCAAGGGCGAGGCGCTAATACTGCCGCTGGATGTTACGGACCACGGCGCGATCGAAACCGCGGTAAAGGCCGCCGAGGCGCGATTCGGTGTCATTGATGTCCTGGTGAACAACGCGGGCATTGGCTATTTCGCCGCCATTGAACAGGGCGAGGATTTGCAAGTTCGCCGATTGTTTGACATCAATGTGTTCGGGTTGGCGCGGATGATTCAAGCGGTTCTCCCGGGAATGCGCAATCGTCGTAAGGGATACATCGTCAACATGTCATCAATCGGCGGTCTGATGTCGTTTCCGGCCCTCGGCTATTACAACGCGAGCAAGTTCGCAGTCGAGGGACTTTCCGAAGCATTGTGGCAAGAAGTGGAACCCCTGGGAATCGGTGTGATGCTGGTGGAACCGAGCGGATTTCGTACGGATTGGGCCGGACGGTCGGCGAACGAGAGTCAGCGGCGCATTGACGATTACCAAACAACGGCGGGCGTCGCGCTGCAGCGTCTCAGGGAGGGCTCGGGCCAACAAGAAGGTGATCCCACGCGCGCAGCCAAGGCGATCGTCGACGCCATAGAGTCCGAGGCGCCGCCGCACCGGCTGCTGCTCGGCAACTTCGCGTATGACGGCGCCATGGCAAGACTCGAGGAATTGCGCCGGGAATTCACGGCGGGAGAAACGATCGCGCGCGGTGCGGATTATCCCAAGGTGGGCCACGCGAACGCGGCTTAAGGGTCGGCGCGTATCGTATCGCTGGAGTGTGACATGCATGCAATGGTACTCAAGCAACTGCAGACTCCGCTTGAATTGACCGAACTCCCCGATCGCCAACCGGGGCCCGGCGAAATTCGAGTCCAAGTGCTGGCGTGCGGCGTTTGCCGTACGGATCTTCATGTAGTGGATGGCGAACTGCCTGATCCGATAGTACCTATCATCCCTGGACATGAGATTGTCGGCCGCATAGACGCGATGGGTGCGGCCGTCAAGCATTTGCAGATCGGCGAGCGTGTCGGCATCCCTTGGCTTGGGCACACGGATGGTACTTGCCCTTATTGCTTGATGCACCGCGAGAACCTGTGCGATCACCCCCTGTTCACGGGGTTTACGCGAGACGGTGGCTACGCAACGGCAGCTGTTGCCGATGCGCGCTTCGCGTTTCCGTTGGGCGAGGTGGGCAGCGACATCGAACTGGCTCCGTTGTTGTGTGCCGGCCTGATCGGCTGGCGCTCGCTGGTTATCGCCGGAGAAGCAAAGAAGCTCGGCTTGTATGGCTTTGGTGCCGCTGCCCACATTTTGGCGCAAGTTGCGAAATGGCAGGAACGATCGGTGTTCGCGTTCACGCGGCCCGGTGACGTGCACACACAGAGTTTCGCCCTGAGCTTGGGCGCGGCTTGGGTGGGCGGGTCGGACCAGATGCCGCCGGAACCGTTGGATGCAGCAATTATTTTTGCGACCGAAGGCGCCCTCGTGCCAATCGCGCTGCAGGCAGTTCGCAAGGGTGGCCGAGTCGTTTGCGCCGGCATCCACATGAGCGATATCCCGTCCTTTCCGTATAACATTTTATGGCAAGAGCGGCAGATACTGTCGGTCGCCAATCTCACGCGCCAGGACGGCATCGAATTCCTCCGTGCCGCACCGCAAGTCGGCATCATAACCAAAACGACACGCTACCCACTGCGGCAGGCCAACCAAGCGCTCGATGATCTGCGTGCGGGACGGTTTGAAGGTGCCGCGGTGCTGACACCCTAACGTTAAGGAGCATCGTGGGCTAACGCACAGACGCACTGGATGGAACCCGCGCACAGTGCGTGGACCTCCACAGAGTATGTCCGGCATTTGAACGCCGGCTACCCCACTCACAGACAGAAGGGCAAAGTATGTTACGCAGCATCAAGGAATTGGAAGGTTATACGGTGGGCGCCACCGATGGTGACGTCGGTCGTGTAAAAGACTGTTACTTTGACGATGAAGCGTGGGTTATTCGCTACTTCGTCGTCGCGACCGGCGAATGGCTGAGCAATCGCCGCGTGTTGATTTCCCCGATCGCCATAGGCGATCCCACATGGTCGGGTAAGGTACTTCCTGTCTCGATCACTCGTGAGCAAGTCAAAAACAGTCCGGACATCGACACTGACAAGCCGGTTTCCCGCCAGCATGAAATCGGATATCTCGGCTATTACGGCTATCCGTATTATTGGGGAGGCACGGGTCTTTGGGGGGAGGCAAGCTATCCGGGTACCATGTTAACGGGCGCCGGATACAACGGGATCGATGGTGAGTACAAGAATTTGCGGGCGAACGCGGCATCGGAATACGGCGGCAATCAGTCCGCCGATCAGCACCTACGAAGCTGTAACGTAGTCAGCACGTATCGCGTGCATGCGAGCGACGGTGACCTTGGGCATGTCGAGGGCCTGCTCGTCGATGAACGGACGTGGTCCATACGCTACATGATCGTCAACACGAGCAACTGGTGGGTCGGCCATTCGGTCCTAATTTCACCGGAATGGATCGATAATGTGAGCTGGATCAACGAGAAGGTAATGATCGATTTGACTCGTCAAGCGATCAAGGACGCGCCTCCCTATGACTCTACGGTGCAACTCAACCGCGAGCATGAATTGGGGATATACAAGCACTACGGGCGCACGGGCTATTGGACCGAGGGCGCGAAGCACCGGGTTGCTTTATAGGGTTCACTGATTGGGCAACCGTTGAGTAGTGGAGGCAGTGCGATGTCAAAACTCAGCACAAAGGGTCGCGACAAAATGGCGGATCGGAGTTTTGCCTTTCCTACGCAACGGAAAGAACCTCTGGAGAATGAGAGCCATGTTCGCAATGCGATGGCGCGATTCAATCAAGTGACCGGCGTGACGGACGAAGAGCGAGACGGAGCGTGGAAGCGTATTGTAGTCGCCGCAAAAAGGTTTGGTTTGGAGGTTCACGAATCCGGCTGGCGTGAGTTGACCGGCGCGTCTCCTAAGAAGCCGCGTTGAATGCGCATGCGGAAACGGCGCGATTGGAGCAACGGGAGCTTATGAACCCCGAGATCCTTGATCGGCTACCCACATACTCCGGTTACATTACGGTCGAGACACTTCGAATTCGACTTGCCGATGGATTCGTGGTTTCACGCGATGTGGAACGACATGGGGATGCCGCGGCGGTGTTGCCCTATGACTGCGCACGGAGATGCGCGCTGGTGAGCCGCCTGTTTCGCGCTCCGATTTTCGACACCACGGGTGACGAAAATGTTGAGGAGGCGTGCGCCGGCATGATTTACGAGGAAACCGACGAGGCGGCCGCACGGCGGGAGGCTCGCGAGGAACTCGGCGTCTCGTTAAGCGCCTTGGAGCGGGTTGCCCGTGTATGGTCGAGCCCCGGCGTATCCACTGAACGACAGTCATTATTCCTGGCAGCCTATTCGGCTGCGGACCGCACTGCTGAAGGCGGGGGAGTACCCGGTGAACATGAAGGTATCGCGGTCATCGAGCGCCCGCTCGTACAACTCGCACGTGATCTGGATCAGGGCCGAATAGTCGACGGCAAGCTAGTGACCTTGGTGTACGCGCTCCGCCACAGGAGACCGGAGTTGTTCAAGGTGCCAAGCAACTCGGCCCATTCAGTAGACAACTGTGAGGTTGTCAGCCACGCTGCGCACCCCAGGCGTTGACCACGCAGAATTGCGCGCAGAATCGAGGTCCGACCAGCTACGCACTGTGCCGGTCAGAGTCACTGCCGTGCCTTGAACCCCAACTACTATGTGCCTGGCATCGGAGTGGATTCGTCGCTTCAATGCGGCTTCTATGTCGGACTTAACCGGCATCATGGAAACATTGGGTTTAAGCGCGATTTGGTTGCTGACGCCCGTCACGCCCATCAGACCGCGAATAGCCCTCGCGGCGGCTTGTCGCTGATACTCCCAGTCCACCTCGCCGGTCAGCGTGATCCAACCGGCTTCGACCATCACCGTGATTTCATGCTGGGGCGAAGAGCTCGTCCACTCCAATACGCTTCTCGCTGAACGCGCAATGTCCACGTCGTTTCGCTTGCTGGATCCCGGTAGGGTCACGTCCATTTCGACGGCGAGGCCTTTTAGGCCTGAGACGCGCTGGGCTGCGCGTTCCGCCTCCCATTTTTCAACGAAGCTGCCGACGTGCCCCGCCAGTGTCACGACCCCATCCTTTACCTCAACACCTATTTGAGCGGCATTCACCGATGGTTCCCATGCAAGCTCTGCCATGACATCTTGCTGCAGCTGTGTATCGGTTTTCATGGTCGTGTGCCCGGTGTGATGGAGGAGCGTCAGAGTGCGCTGTGCCGTGCATACCGTCGGTGCGGCAACACGCTTAACGCGACAATCATGACGGGCGGCAGGTCCGATCTCGTTCAGTCCGCGCTTTGGTTCCTACGTTAGGCGCCGCCGGAATAACCAGGCGGCGCCGGAAAGAGTGACCAAGCCGATCACCAGGAGCGGCAAGAAATCGGAGAACAGGTTGGTGAAGCCCGCGCCCTCCAGATAAACCCGTTTGGTGAGGTCGAGAGAGTAGCGCAGCGGATTGATGACCATGGCGGATTGCAAAATGGACGGCATGCTGCTGAAGGGTGTCGTCAGGCCGGAAAGCATGGCAAACGGGAGTATCAATAGAAATGCGAACAGCATCGCCTGCTGCATGGTCTTGACGATGGAGGAGACGAACAGACCAAGCCCCACCGCGGCCATCAGAAACAACGTAAGCCCGGCATAAAGAACGACGAACGATCCGATGAACGGTATACGAAACCAAAACTGCGCAACCAGCAAGATCGAAGTCGCCTGGGCCAAACCGATCGCCAAGTTGGGGATCGCCTTTCCTATCATGATCTCGAAAGGTCGAAACGGTGTTACCAGCAATTGATCGAATGTGCCCTGTTCGCGCTCGCGCGCGACGGAAAGGGCCGTCAGCATCATTGTACCCATCATCGTCAGTGTGCCGATGAGGCTCGGGACCATGCTCCAACTCGACTCGAGGTTTGGGTTGTACCAGGAGCGGGCGAGGATTTGAACGCTTTTGCCGGCCTGCCCATGCATCAACCGCCAGTCGCTGTTGAAGTCCGCCACCACCTGGCTGAAATATCCCAGCGCCGTGCCGGCGGTGTTGGAATTGCGGCCGTCGGCGATCACCTCGAGCGGCGCGGCATCGCCTGCAAGCAGGTGCCGCTCGAATTCTTGATCGAATTGTATGACCATGAGCGCCCGGCCACTATCGATCCAAACGGCAATATCCGCGGCGCGGCTCAAGGTGGCCTGGCGCTGAAATATCCCTGAGCCGTCCAAACGAGACAGCAAAGCTGTCGAAGCGGCACTATGATCCTGGTCAAAGACGGCGTAGGCGACGGAACTGAGGTCGAAGCTGGCGGCATAGCCGAAGATCAAGCACTGGAGTATGGGCGGTAAAAAAATGATGAAGCGGCTGCGCGGGTCCTTCAAGACGGCGAGAAATTCTTTGCGAATCAGCGCCAGGATACGAAGCAGCGAGGAGCGCATGCGATTGCCTCAGGAAAGTTGTTTGCGGGTGGCGAGCCGGGTTGCAAGCATCAGCGCCGCAGCCATCGCCGTCAGCACGGCGAGATTCAACCAAATCACGCTGCTGACGTTGCCCGCGAGATACAAAGTCTGCAGTAGCGCCACCGCATATCGCGCCGGCAACGCGTAGGTGATGCCTCGAATCATGGTCGGCATGCTGCGCAGATCGTAGATGAATCCCGATAGCATCATCGCGGGCATCAGAGTCAACATCATCGCCAGTTGGCTGGCGAGGAACTGGCTCTTCACCCAGGTGGACACGAGCAGCCCAACTCCCAACGCGACCACAAGATAGATCATCGATGCGATACAGAGCAGCCACAAAGAGCCGCGCAACGGGACGTGGAACAGGAATTGTCCGGCCAACAGGCAGAGTACGAAGCCGAACATGCCCAACCCAAAATAAGGAATGATCTTGCTGACCAGCAGCTCGCCGGCTCGCATGGGAGTGACGAAGAGAGCTTCGAGGGTTCCGCGTTCCCATTCCCGGGCGACCACCATGGCGGTGAGGAACGCGCCGATGATGGTCATGACCAAGACGATCAGACCCGGGACTAAGAAATAGTGGCTGTCGTTGGCCTCGTTGAACCACATGCGGCTGGTGACGATAACCTGGGCGGATGACGCCGAGGTACCGGGCTGCGGCGCGCTCCACAGGGCGACCGGTCCCGCTGCGTAGCCCTGCATGATGCGCGCCTCGTTCGCGTCCGTTCCATCGACCAGAATCTGGATTTCCGCGGCACCATCCTGCCAGCGTCGGCTGAAATCGGAGGGGATCTGCAATACCCCGTCCACCTTCCGATCGAGCACCAGCTTCGCCGCCTCCGCCATCGAGCGAGCGGGCTGCAGCTGGAAGTAGGGCGACAAGCGGAAAGCTCCGATGAGGGCTGCACTATCCGAGGATCGGTCCTGGTCGATGACAGCGACGGAGACCTGGGTCACATCGAGCGACATGCCGTACCCGAACAGCAAAATCATCATCACCGGCACGACGCCGCCGATGGCGATGCTGCTGGGATCGCGAATGATCTGTCGCGTTTCCTTGCGCGTCAGCGCCCAGATCCTCCGCCATTTTGCCACCCATTCCGGCATGAGGCCCTTCAGGCAGACATCCGCGCGGGCTGAGCATGTGCCTTCTCGACAATGGCAATGAAAGCGTCCTCCATAGTCGCCACCCGTCCGGCTTGCACTGGCACGAGCGCGCGCAGCTCCGCCGGCGATCCTTGGGCGAGCACCTTGCCGTCATCTAGAATCAGGGCGCGGTCGCAATACTCGGCCTCCTCCATGAAATGGGTGGTCACGATCACCGTTACTCCGCCCGCGGCCAGCGCAGTGATGCGCTGCCAAAATTCGCGGCGGGCGAAAGGATCGGCACCACTGGTCGGTTCGTCCAGAAAGAGAATCTCCGGCCGGTGCAGCAATGCGGCGGCCATAGCCAACCGCTGCTTGAATCCTCCCGGCAATTGGGCAGCGGGCAGGCGCACGAAAGGTTCGAGATTGAATTGACGCAAGGCCCAGGCGATGCGTTCACGTTTCTTCTCGCCCTCGAGGCCGTAGGCGCAAGCGAAGAAGTCTAGGTTCTCGCCGGCGGTCAACTGTCCATAGAGCGAAAACTTCTGAGCCACATAGCCCAGATGTTGCCGCGCCGACGCTCGGTTCTGGCGCACATCGACTCCCGCAACCATCAAGGTGCCCGCGGAGGGCGGCAACAGACCACAGAGCATGCGAAATGTTGTGGTTTTGCCGGCGCCATTCGGACCGAGCAGACCAAAGATCTCGCCGCGCTTGACGACGAAACTCACGCGATCGACGGCGACAAATTTGCCGAAGCGCCGCACGAGATCGCGCACTTCGACTATGGACTCTCCTGAAGCGCCGCCGATCGCGGGCTCCAGCTGCGCCGGGGGTGCTTGGCTTGCGGCGGCATGGCCGCCTCCTGCTTGGTACAGAAGCACCATGAATCCGTCCTCGAACCGGGCCGGCGTCGGCCGGGCGGTCACGCCAGCGGGACTTGCCTGACTCACCAGTCGGATCTGCCCAGACTGCGGCACCGCATCGATGACATTGGGGTCTGCCAAGAGCCGTGCCTGGAAATCGCGCGCTTTCATGCCGTCCGGGGGTTGCGCGATGAAGGTGCGTCCGAGCGCCAAGGCGCCGACATCCGCCGGGTGTGCGTCGATGAGCTTTTTGCCCTCGTTCAGGACCAGGACGGAGTCGCAAGTCTCAGCCTCGTCGGGATTACTGCTACTGAGCAGGACCGTCAGACCGTCCTTGATCAATTGACGGATGATTTGCCACAGCTCGCGACGCGAAAGCGGATCGACCCCGACCGTCGGTTCATCCAGGACCAGCAATTCGGGGCGCCGGACCAGCGTGCAGGCCAGGCCGAGTTTCTGCTTCATCCCTCCGGATAATTGACCGGCCAGCCGCTTTTGAAACGGCTCCAAGCCGGTCATGGCCATTAGGCGCGCGTATTGGCTTCGCCTTTGGTCCGCCGACACCCCATGCATATCCGCATAGAGGTCCAGGTTTTCTCGGACCGTCAAATCCTCATAGAGACCAAATTGCTGCGGCATATACGAGATCCGCGACTGGATTGCCTGTGGATCCTTGGCCGCGTCAATGCCAAGCACACGGATGGTCCCGCCATCGGGCTTCATGAGCCCGGCCAACAGACGAATCAGGGTCGTTTTGCCCGCACCGTCCGGGCCAACCAAAGCTCCCAGGCAGCCCTGGCGCAGGGAGAAGGAAATGTCGTCGAGCGCCAGCACCGATTCTCCCGTCTCGCGGCGAAAGCACTTGCGAACATGCCCCAGCTGGAATGCCGGCATTGACGCGGCTGCCGTCATGGCGCACCGGCGGTTGCAAGCGTCTGCGCCTGTGGCAGCGTCTCCCAACCCCCGCCCAACGCCTTGTAAAGGGCGATGAGATCGAGCGAGACGGCTTGGTCGCTCCCCGCCAACAGGTCGTCCGATTGAAACAGTGATCGGCGCACATCCAGAACGTCGAGAAAATTTGTGCGTCCAGCGGCATACAGACTGTTCGCCATATCGAGCGAGCGTCGGTTGTCGGCGACCTCGTCGATGAGTGCGCGGTGCCGATTCTGCTCCTCTGCGTACGCCACGATCGCGTTTTCGGCCTCTTGTAGGGAAACCAGCACCGCTTTCTCATACGTCGCGAGTGCAGCCTCCTGTACAGCGGTTTGCGCGCGCACTTGGGCACGTACTCGGCCAAAATCCAGCGCATTCCATTGCACACTCGGGCCAATCGACCAGAACCGGCTGCTAGGATTGAGCCAGTTGCTTAAGGCTACACTTTCCATCCCGGCGTCCCCGGTGAGTGAGAGCTTGGGGAACCACTCCGCTTTTGCCACTCCGATGCGGGCGGTCTCGGCAGCCAGTTGCCGTTCCGCCCGACGGACGTCGGGGCGGCGGCGCAGAAGATCCGAGGGTAACCCGATCGGAACTTGGGGCGGAACCACCGGGACGTTGGCAACCGGGGAAAGTTCGGCTACGAGCGCACCGGGTTGTAAACCAAGCAGCACTGCGAGCGCATACATGGTCGACCGCGTCGCTGTTTCGAGCGGCGGGATCACCGCTTGCTGGGCGGCAAGCAAGGCTGCGTCGCGCGTGACATCCAGCTCGGTCGCGACCCCGCCTAGATAGCGGGTGCGCGTGAGCTCCAATTCTTCCTGCTGAAGCTTGAGATCACGGCGCGCGACCTCCAAGCGCTGTTGACCACCGCGCAATTCGACGTAATTGCGCGCCACTTCGGCCAGCAAACTCACCATCGCATCGTTGCGGGCCTCGGCGGCTCCTTGCCAATCCGCGGTGGCCGCTTCAAAAGCACGGCGTTTGCCGCCAAATAAATCAATCTCCCACGAGGCATCGAAGCCAACCTGATAAACACTGTATTCGTATGGGAAGTTTGCAGGCAATGGCAGCGCTCCAAAAAATGGCTGGTTCTTGCTCTGAAGCTGTCGCAGAGCGGATCCAGAGGCGTCGACCTGGGGAGCGAAGTCGGCCACGCTGCCGCCTCGAACTGCTCGAGCCTGCCGCAGCCGGGCCTCCGCCACGCGCAAATCCAGATTAGAGCGCACCGCGCGCTGGATGAGCGAGTCGAGTTCGGCATCGTTGAATGAGGCCCACCAGGAGGAGGGCGTGGCGGCGCGGTTGGTGATCGCGTTGTCTGCGGGCGAAACCCACGCGGCTGGTGCGTTCGAGGCAGCGCGGTGGTAGTCCGGGCCGACGACGCAGCCGCTACCGCCGGCAATGCCTACAATCGCAACTCTTCCGAGGATCGTCGTCCACGACATATGCAGGGCGCCTTACTTAAGGCTAGGTCCGCGCGCCCGGATCTAACTCTAGAGATACGGTGGCCGGCATTCCCAGACGCATTTCGTCCTCTGGGTCATGCACAAAGACGCGAACTTCATAGACTAGATTCGAGCGCAACTCCGTGGTTTGGACCGCCTTCGGCGTGAATTCGGCGACCGAAGAGATAAAACCGACCCAACCCGAGAGCGCTCGATTGGGATAGCTGTCAGTAGTGACCGACGCGCTCATCCCCGGGTGAATCTTTCCGAGTTCGGATTCGGAAACATACGCTCTGACCCACTTTGGGTCCACGATGCCCAAATTTAGAACCGGCCGCTGCGGGGTAGCCATCTCACCGGGCTCCAAGAGCCTGGACCGCACCACGGCATCGCACGGAGCAACAAGTTCGGAATCGGCTAGTTGGCGAAGCAGCAGTTGGAGTTGGGACGCATTGGCGCGCAGTTGCGCCTCCCCCTGGGCGATGTCCTCCTTCCTCGGGCCAATCCTGGACATCTCCAGGCCTTGTACTGCGGCTGATAGATGCGCCTGCGCAGAGTCCATGGCCGCTTTCGCGCTCTCGAGGTCTTGTTCGCTGATGGCTCGGCCCGTGGTGAGCCCCATCAGCGCGTTGAGCCGTGTCCATTGCTGCGCGGCATTGACTTGGTCCGCCTTGGCTGATGCGACGTTTGCCTGTGCCTGGGCGATTTCCTGCGGGCGGCTGCCGTGATGTAGTCTGTCTACGGCTGCCTGTTGCGCCTCCACCATTGCTTCGGCTGTCGCCGCTTCCGGGCGCAGCCGACTCGTATCCAACCGGGCCAAAATCTGTCCGCGCGTAACCTTGGCTCCTTCTTGAACCAACACCTCGACGATGCGCTCGCTGTCGTTGAACGAGAGATTTACTTGCCGCAAATCGACATTCCCATACAGGACCAATCGGTTTTGGTTCTTGCCAGAGGTTCTGCCGATGCGCCCGAGTCCAAAGCCAATCGCGATGGCGGCCAGGATCATAAGTCCGACGATGAAAGATGTCTTGTACCGATCGAGGAAGGAACGGGGTGTGGCTGCATGAACCGCCGGAGCGGCTGCGCTTGCCGCAGTCGTGGGTGCCGCTACAGGCGCCGAGCTCGCCGGATTCGACGGGTTGGTCACCTCATCGCTCGGACCGGACATCGGTTTCTCCGTGACGCATAGCGCGCATATACAATGGCGACGCTGACCTCGCACCTCGGGACGTCAGCCCTTTGCGCACGCACATGTCGTGAATCATTGCTTTGACACCGGGACGTACGAATCAAAGCCCATAGAAGCGTACCCCCCGGCTACTGCAGGGTCTGTGCGTCACCGAACGTAGATAACGTCATCAATAAGAAAGCCGATATCGCCCGCAAGCGCCGCGTAATGCCTAGATTCGCGCCACTCGAAGACGAAGTGCATTGCCGATCACTGACACGGAGCTCAAGCTCATGGCGGCGGCGGCGATAATGGGACTTAGGAGAATGCCGAAGGCGGGATACAGCACACCGGCTGCCACAGGAATCCCGATCACGTTGTAAACGAACGCCAGAATGAGATTCTCACGGATATTGCGCATGGTGGCACGACTCAAGGCCCTACCGCGCGCGATCCCGGCGAGATCGCCTTTGACGAGCGTGATGCCGGCACTTTGCATGGCGACATCGGTACCGGTGCCCATGGCAATGCCGACATCGGCCTCGGCCAACGCGGGCGCGTCATTGACGCCGTCCCCAGCCATCGCGACCACGCGCCCCTCCTTTTTGAGTCGCCGAACGATCACGTTCTTCTGCGCGGGCAACACGTCCGCTTCCACCTCGGTAATGCCGAGCTTGCCGGCGACTGCTTGCGCCGTCGTGCGATTATCGCCGGTCAACATGACTATTCGGATGCCATCAGTGCGTAAGGCAGCAAGCGCCGCCATCGTTGTCGCCTTGATCGGATCGGCCACCGCGATCACCCCGGCCGGTTTACCATCCACCGCCACGAAAAGGGCCGTGGCACCGTCCTTTCGCAGCGCTTCCGCACGCGCCTCGAGGTCGGCGCTGGGCGCGCCGCGATCTTTGAGCAGCGCAGCGTTGCCGACGGCGACGCTTCGACCCCCGCTCATACCGGTCACGCCCTTGCCCGTGACGGAAGAGAAATTCGTGACGTCTTGCAGCGCCACGCCGCGTTCCGCAGCCGCCGCCAGAATGGCGGCGGCGAGCGGATGTTCACTGGATTTCTCCAGGCTCGCGCCCAGCGAGAGGACGGTTGATTCGTCAAAGCCTGTGGCGGTCAAGACCGCCGTGACCCGGGGTTTGCCTTGCGTGAGCGTGCCGGTTTTATCGATCACCAGGGTGTCGACTTTCTCGAATCGCTCGAGCGACTCGGCATTCTTGATGAGAACGCCGGCGCTTGCGCCTTTGCCAACGCCGACCATGATGGACATTGGGGTCGCGAGGCCGAGTGCGCACGGGCACGCGATGATGAGCACCGACACGGCGGCCACGACCGCAAGTCCCAGCGCCGGCGACGGCGCCCAGATCATCCAGGCCGCAAACGCGATGGTTGCCGAGGCCATGACCGCCGGAACAAACCAGGCGGCAACGACGTCGACGAGACGTTGAATCGGGGCGCGGCTGCGCTGCGCTTCGGCGACCATGTGCACAATACGAGATAGCATGGAATCGGCGCCGATCTTCTCAGCGGTGATCACGAGCGCGCCGGTCCCGTTGATCGTGCCGCCTATCACTTTGGCAGCGGACGACTTTTCGACTGGCATCGACTCGCCGGTCACCATCGATTCGTCGACGGAACTCGTTCCCTGCGTCACGGACCCGTCTACCGGAACCGCTTCACCTGGGCGCACCCGCAGTCGATCGCCGACATGGACTTGATCGAGGGACACCTCCTCGTCGGTGCCATCCGCACGAATGCGCCGCGCCGTCTTGGGCGCTAACTTCAGAAGTGCCCGAATGGCGCCGCCGGTCTTCTGCCTCGCGCGCAATTCAAGCACCTGACCCAGCAGCACGAGGACCGTCACCACAGCCGCAGCTTCGTAGTAGACCGGAATCATGCCGCCATGCTGACGAAGGTCTGCGGGGAATAACGCCGGGGCAAATGATGCCACTAAACTATACAAATAAGATGCCCCGACGCCTAAGGTAATCAAGGTGAACATGTTGGGCGAGCGGTTGAGGATCGAGGCCCAGGCCCGTTGGAAGAACGGCCACGCACACCACAGCACGATGGGCGTTGCAAGTGCGAACTGAATCCACATCGAGGCCGCCATGGACACGTAGTGGTCCAGATTCAACCCAGGTAGGTGGGCGCCCATTTCCAAGACAAAGATTGGCGTGGCGAGGACGGCGCCGATCACGAAACGCCGAGTCATATCCTTGAGTTCAGGACTCGTGTTTTCTGTCTCGGGAATACCCTCCGGTTCGAGCGCCATACCGCAGATCGGACAACTGCCGGGCTCGCTGCGCCGAATTTGCGGATGCATCGGGCAGGTGTAGATCGTGCCCTGAGCGACGGGCGACTTCGGAGCACTCCCCGTGCTCGGCGTGGGTCTAGCGGTCGGCTTCAGATACTGACCCGGATCTGCCATGAATTTGGCTTTGCAGCCGCCGCAACAAAAGTAGTAGGTCTGCTTATCGTGCTCCGCGTGGTTCCTGGCGGTAGCGGGATGCACCACCATGCCGCAGACGGGATCATGGGTTTGACCGGCGGTTTTCTGAGTGTCAGGCCTCATGCCGCTACATTCGGAGTTTCTTGCGGATCAATTCCAATTCGCGTAAGCGTTTGGCAGTCGTTTTCGGGTACGCCATCCCAAGGTCATCGAGGATTATTGCGTCGTCGCAGCCATAGGCAGGCGCGTCCATCCGTCCCTTCAGGGCGAACCAGTCGCGGATTGCGTTGTTGGTAATTCTATGATGCCAAAGGGCGCCCCCGTCGGGTCGGCGAGTATTACGGTGGCAACGCCTTGGACATCGCGCTGTGCCTTGACAAGAACACTGCCGCCGAGCTTGAGTGCCTGCGCCGTCGCGTCGGCCGCATTGACGACGAGTACGAAGTTGACCCACTGCGTCTGAAGGGCAGGTACATCTGTCGGCAATGCGTTGACGCTGATGCGCGGATGGCCACCGGAGGAAAGTCGCACTCGCTCAAAGCCCGCGCCCGTCGGCAGACCAACCAAGTGGTAGCCGAACAGCTGCTGATAGAAGACCCCGGAATCTCCGGGATCGCGAGCGAACAGGGTCGTCCGAAACCAGTTCCCGGGTGTCGGCAGGGCATCCGAGGGGTCACCGCTCGACGACGCCTCAATCGCAAAGACGGCGCCTTCAGGATCGGTCAACAGCGCTTGGCGGCCGCGCAGCGGGAGGTTCTCCGGGTCCGAACGTACTTGCGCATGGTGAAGCAGAGCATTGCGCAGCGTAGCGTCGACGTCCCGAACGGCGATGAACGGGAGCCACGCCGACCGTTGTTCTTCTCCCTCGCGATTCACCCGCTGTAAAAACCCCGCGACCGGACGGCCGCCATTCATCGCCACCGCGTAATCCATGCCGACGGCGTGATAGTCGCGAAAATCCCAGCCGAATAAGGCGCCGTAGAATTCCTTCGCACGCTTCAAATTGGTGGTCTGCAAATCCAGCCAAATCACTTTGCCCACAAGATGTTGGGTGGACGCGGGATTTGTGATCGCAGGAAAATCGAACGGCGACGCGTCAACCGGAATTGCGCCGGTGGCAAAAATGCACGCGGCGAACAGCCCGGACGCAACTAATTGCCGCGCTCGCCAATGACGTATTTTCATCATGCAGAAATCGTCACGTATCCGCCGTACGAAGTCTGTACGGAAGCGCACATTCAGGTTGAACTCAATGAGCGGATCGTAGTACGACAGTGCTCCGGTGTAACCAGGGGCATTCGAGTTAGATGCTCGGTCTTTGCAGAGCCGCGGAATGGCGCAGCCGATCCTCCGCGACCCAACGTCCGTCAGCCTCGAATAAGACGCGTGTTGCCTAAAGAGACTTCCAACCGCAAGTCGGATTCGTGCACGAGACTTCTCGTGTCCAACACCGCGTTGCGTCCTCCATCTCGCAGCCGGGATCGCGCCAAGCGGTGAAGTTCGGAGTACGCGGCCGCAAACAACGTATCGCGCGCCTGGGGGTTACCCGCGTGGAGCTGCTGGAGTAGCTCGGTGAGCTGATGAGTGCTGGCTGCGTTCATTCGATGCCGATCCAGTGCACGCGAGCAGCCCCCCGGCGACGTCAACCGACAACGCAACTGCCCGCGCGCAGCGCCGGAAGCGTTGGATTGTGGTCCTCGGTACCTGGGCCAGCTGCCAGGACTTGATTCATAACTATATGGTTTATATGGATAAATACGTCAAGTGAAGGGCGATTTTGAGGTTTGAAGCGACAATTATTGGCGCTCGATGTCCGGTTTGGTTGGCGGACGGTGTCTGGATGGATGGATAATCTAGGCCGCCTTGGCTAAGGCGGAAAAACCAAACTTTAGAGGGGTGATTTTATGAACAAGGCTCTATTAGGTGTCGCATTGGTGGGAGGCTTGGCGCTTGGATTGACCGCACGTGCAGGCTGTGTGGATCCGAGGGTCGGGGCTCAGCAAGGCGCATCCGCGCTTATGTCTGCCGACCTGGAGTCGAAGTTGAGCGCTCTCGATTCGATCCATGCCGGCGGAAGTATCGTGGGGACCTGGTTTGTGGTCTACAAGCCTGAGGGGTCTACGACTCCCTCCGGACAGGCTTTCATTCAATGGCACAGTGACGGCACTGAATGGGAAAATATCAATTATCCTGTGCTGGGCGGGAACATCTGCATGGGTTCGTGGAAACAGATCGATCAATCGCATGTCTCGCGAAATCATTACGGATGGCTCTACAACAATGGAGTGCTTGCTGGATTCTTCAACGAGACCGAGACCGATGAGTTGATGGGAAATGCTTATGTCGGAGTCAATAATACAACGCTCTATTTCTATCCCGTTCCTCCCGCTACGGAAGGTACGACGGTGGAGTTAAAGGGCACTGCGAGAGGGATCCGCATCGCGCCGTAATTCCGGTCAGCGCCGACACGATGCTCCCGTCGTCCGAATTTCTCGGGCGGCGGGAGTATTTGCGGCGGCGTCCTACGCGGCGTTGCTGATGAATGCGACCGCAACGGGTCGACGCAAGGTGGTTGGGAGTTCGAATCTCTCCGGGCGCGCTAGTTAAATCAGGTCCGGAGCTGCCGGCGAGGGGGCTCTCTCGATCCGCTCGTACTCCGCAATCACCTGCGCGCCGAACATAAGCAAGGTAGCCGCAAGTTCAAGACTCACCAAAACGACGATGGCCGTCGTCAGCGATCCGTAGACCGTGCCAATCTGAGAAAGGGTGGCGAAGTACCAAACAAGAATATGGCGCGTCAATTCCCACAATATTGTGGCTGCGGTGGCGCCAATGAGAGCGTGCCGTAGCGACGGGCGTCCCACCGGCATCACCATATAGATGGAGGTGAGGATAAAGATCT
>Ga0302320_10003714_pt1 | contig 35193 bp, 21 predicted proteins | sample Bog_T0_3_FD_202130 | JGI IMG/M metagenome (GOLD analysis project Ga0302320, IMG submission 202130) | Peat permafrost microbial communities from Stordalen Mire near Abisko, Sweden - Bog_T0_3 | ecosystem: Environmental > Terrestrial > Soil > Wetlands > Peat | place: Sweden: Abisko, Stordalen Mire...
AGGTGGGCACAAGCGTCACGAAGAACGTCGTCCTCAAGAACGTCGGCACCACCGTGCTGACGGTTGCCAGTATTGCCATCACCGGGGCCGACCAGGGCGACTACTCGCAAACCAACAGTTGCCCAAGCTCGCTGAATCCGGGCGCCAGTTGCCCGATATCGGTCACCTTCGACCCGACCACTACCGGCACGCGAACGGCAGGCCTGACCGTCACCGATAACGAGTTCGGCGGCAAACAGACCGTGCCGCTCGAAGGAAGAGGAAGCGAGAACCTGGAATAGGCATCCGGAATAGGAAGGGGCGCGGAATCATCGAAATTGTCGCGGCGAAGCCCGATGACCCGTCGAAAGGGAGCCGCTTGCGCCGCCGCGAACTCCTTCGGGGTCCGGTATCCTAGACTGCTGTGCGGCGCTCTTCGTTGTACTCGATTCTCCACGCCGCGATCTTGCGCCGCGCATCGAACAAGTTTTGAAACCAGCTCATCGTCAAGCACTCATCCCGCAACCGTCCGTGAAAGCTTTCCACGCGTGCATTCTGCGTCGGTTTCCCCGGCTGAATGTGCATCAGCTCGATCTTCCGTTCCACGCACCACGCCAGAAAATGCCGTCTCGTCAGCTCCGGCCCATTGTCGCAGCAGATCGCCAGCGGTTGCCCGCGTTCGGCCACGATCGCATCCAACACTCGGGTCACTCTCCGGCTGGCAAAGCTCGTATCCACCTCCAACGCCAAACACTCCTGCGTGTAGGCATCCACCACGCTCAGCACCCGGATCTTTCGTCCACACTCCACCGCATCGTGCACAAAATCCAGCGACCGTTCCTGGTTGGCCGAAGTCCGCACCAGCAGCGGCCTTCCCACGCGCACACAGTGCTTGTGCTTCTTCCGCCGGATCATCAGCCCCGCCTCTCGATACACGCGATGCACCCGCTTGTGATTCACATGCTCTCCCGAACGGCCGAGCAACACATGCAGTCGCGGATAGCCGAAGCGCGGCTTCGCCCGAGCCAACTCCACTAGCCGCGTTCGCAGCGGTTCATCGCTGCGCCTTCTCTGATAGCGATAGCTCGATTCCGCCATCGTCATCACCCTGCACGCCCGCCGTTCACTGAAGGCGTACTTCTCTCGTACCCGCTCGACAGTCGCCTTCAGCTCCGCGAGCTCCACCCGTTTTTTCAATTACCCACTGCAGCGCATCCTTGTCCAGACTCAGGTCGACCACCAGCTTCCGCAAGCGCGTGTTCTCATCCCGCAACTGCTTCGCTTCCTGCGCCTGGCTCACGTCCATCCCGCCGTACTTCGCCTTCCAGGCGTAGATCGTGTGCTTCGACTCCCCTACTTCCCGCGCCACGTCTTCCGCCCCGCATCCCGCTTCCGGTTGTTTGAGAGCCCCGATCATCTGCGCCTCCGTGTGCCTGCTCTTCGACATTCCTCTTCCCCTTTCCTTCGTCCGAAATCAATACTCGGACTTGTGCGGAAAGCGGGGAGCAGGTCAAAAATCAAACTGGACTTTTGCGATTGATCTTGAAAGTGAAGGCGTAATCGCAGGGTTTGCTTTGGGGGGTGTCTACTACAAGCCCATCTTTTGTCATCTCCCACTTCAGATTCTTACCGTCGCCGAGCATGGTGATGGAAACGATTTCGCTGGGATACAATCCCGCCCAGGTGCGCCCCTTGGGCGCGAGGCTCTTGATCACCGCCTTTTCCCCCGGCCAGTCGAGGGCGATGGCATACAGACAATCAGCCTTGGACGTGAAACGAATGTCCTGGGCCGTATATTTCATATAGTTGCTTTCGTTGAAGGATCCGGTTTTTTCCAGTTGAGTCGTTCCTTCCCCCGCAATAAGCCACGGTGTAGTGCCATAGATTGCTTCACCGTTGATCTGCAACCACTGTCCAATTCCGCGGAGGCGCTCTTTTGCTTCGTCAGGAATAGTGCCGTCGGGCTTGGGTCCAACATTCAGCAACAAGTAACCATTCTTGCTTACACGATCGACCAAGTTATCTACCAGGTTGTCTACTGACTTGAAACCAGCTTCGGGACAGTATCCCCACGCTCCCTGGTCATCAACGGTTGAGTCGGTGATCCAATCGTTATAAGTCAATTCACGCTCTTGGCCCAATTCTAAGTCGAGAATTCCTACCATTGGCACGAGATTATGTTTCTTGTAGGTCACGACTACATCTTTTTTTCTCTCTGCTGCCTTGTTGTAGTAGTAGGCCAGCATCTTTTCTTTGTAGGTCTCGTGCACTAACTCCAAGCCAAAGTCGAACCAGATCATGTCGGGATCGTAGTTGTCGATGACCTCGACAATCTTGCCTTGCCATTTGTCCAGGTACTCCTTCGTAGGCAGCACATAGGGTTCGTGTATGAAACCATATAAGCCTGAGTTACGCGGATCGGAGCTATCCAAGCGCTTGTCGGTAGTTGGGAAATAGAACCAGTTTTCCGCGTGATGGAAAGCGGTGACAAACTTCATATTGTTGCGCTTTACCGACTTCGCCAGTTCGCCTACGATGTCTCTTTTCGGGCCCACCTTGGCTGCATTCCACTCCGAGTACTTTGTATTCCACATCGAGAAGCCATCGTGGTGTTCGGCAACGGGACCGGCAAATTTCGCACCCGCGTTCTTAAACAACTCCGCCCATTCTTCCGCGTCGAATTTCTCCGCAGTAAATTTTGGAATCAGATCTTTATAGCCGAACTTATCAATCGGACCGTAGGTCTCTTCCCAATGCTTTCTCTCCGGGGAATCCGGCTGCCAGTAAACTTTGTTGGCGTACCAGGTAACGTTTTTGCCCACTCCGTGCACGGAATAGACGCCCCAATGCGTATAGATTCCAAACTTGCCGTCTCTCAGCCATTGCGGGGAAGGCAATCGTCTCAGGGAATTCCAGGTTGGTTCGAACCCGCCGGAATTCTTCATCGGATCAATCTTTTTCGCAACCGCCCTTTCGACGAGAGGAAGGGGAACATTGGCCATTAAAGATCCCGCGGAAAGGGCGCAGCCAGCAGTCAACAGATCTCGCCTTCTAAGGCTCACTCTTAATTCCTCCTAGGAACGTGGTTCTGAGATACAGCATTGGTTCAGCCAATTGCAGCAACAGATAGTAGTGGCGTTTGCTATCGAGTGTCAAGGGCTTTCTCGTTTAAAGACGCATGAGGCCGCCCGGAGAATCTAAGGCGGTCGATCTAATCGACAGGAAACAACAAGGTAGCTGAAAATAAATTTGCACAGGCCAGTTAGCTGCAGAATAGCTACTTCGCGTGAGTAAACACCAATCGAGCTGGCTCCGTAGATTCCATCGCCAGCCAGACGATCAGATCCGTGCCTTCGAGCTTAGGCACAAAGCCGTAGCGGAAATTTGGTCCACGTGCGATGGATTTGCCGTCAATAGTTAGCCGAGGTTCTGCGGCGCCCCAATTCTGCAAAATAAATGCGGGATTCACCAAGGGCGATTTAGGACTCGCTTTGAGCGAAAGGCGGAGGTTCAAAGTTGAGGAAGCCGATTTACACGCGATCACAAATGCCCGCTGCGTGGGATCGTACCCTTTGCTCTCAAATCCAGCCCCGCTGATCTCCGCGCTTGGAGGGGAGAGCCAGGACTTAGCCAACGGAACTAGGTCGGCGGGCGACTTGGTGGTCAGACCATGGAGCAGAATTTTCGTCATCGAGTTCGCAGTCTGAGCGTAAGGCTCCCAGTAGATGTGGGACAAAGATGAGTGCGACGGCCGGTCCGGCGCCACCGCAGAAATTCCGCTGGATCTTACTTGCGCTACCGGCCAGTGGTTCCACCATTCGAACATCGAGTAAGTGGGTTCTCCGGTATAAGCCTTCATTGACGAATGAACCGGCGACACAATCTGGAACGGCTTCCATTTCGCCTTAAGATTCACCACCTGAATGTTGGGGGTCTCGGGCTTCTCCATATCCTTTTGCGGCGGACCCTTTTCCCATGAGTAGACGGCGGTTTCGCCCTTCATGTTCCCGATGGTCAGCGCGTCCGGTTGGATGTTGTCTTCGGGCCGTTGACCCGGACCGTTGATGACAATGGTTTCCTGAAATTCGTGCCAGTTCTTGAAGTTCGATGTCCACAGCACTTGCTTGCGAACTGCCACGCCGTCCGGATAGATGGTGAAGTATTCGTCCGCAGAATCGGTCCAGCCGGTGATTGGATCAGAATTAGCGCACGAATAATTCACGACTTCACAAAGCCCGTATCGCCAATGAACCACGGCACGCGCGTCGGTATTTTCGATGATGCGAACATGGGAGTAGCGATTTTCCTTGTCAGACATGGGCTCACAATCTTCGCCGCCCGGACAGTCCTTTTTCCCACCGGTTTCGAGGAATTCATCGGTGTACCACTTATTATTTTCGGTGACCCAATCGCCCCCGTAGTTTGTGCCTTGCCAGAACACCATCCGGATAGGAGACTGGTCGAACCTTACTACGACATCTGAATCCGGCGCGACACGTCGTGGCTCGTCCCACAGTTCGTCGTAATTCAGCGTGGTATAAAAAGCGCCGAAGGGTCCGGCTCCGGGCGGACCGGAAGGCAGAACCGGCCAAGGCAGAGCATCCGCGCTCGGGTAGTGAACTTCAGCGTATATTTTCGCGATTTCCTCCGGCGTCAGGCTGCGATTGTAAATGCGTAACTCATCTAGAATCCCGTCAAATGAATACCGAACTGCGATCTTGGGATGGATCCACTGCGCCGGAAGAACAGGATCACATACTCTCCCAATGACTAGATCTTCCCTTTCGGCAGGAATCAGAGTCCCTCGCAACGGCAGACTTTCAGCCGATATCCCGTCCACATACAGAGCCATGCCTTTTGAAGGATCGTAACTCCCCGCAATATGAGACCACCTCTTCAGCGGAAGCGACGCTCTCGAAATCAGCGACCACCATTGGCCGCCGACCGCGACTCTTAATCCGATGTGGCCGAAAGAATCGATTCCAAAAAAGTAACCTGCTTGTTCTTCGCGTCGCTGCTCCACAATCGGAACCCAGTTCCACGGATAGGTGTTGACCGCGACCCATGCATCCACCGTCACTCCAGCAATCGGTGGAGGAACATTCTTATATGCGCGCGTAATGACGGTGGTCTCTCCATCGAATCGCAACCCGTTGCCAGAAATGCCGGGCACATGTTTGAACAACCCCACGATTGTGTCATCGTTTCCGCTAATCGAATCATGCGCGAACTGCCCGCTCGTCTCATCGAAGGACCACTGCGCTATCGGGCCACTGCTCTGCGCAAAGACAAGAGTCGGAATCCAGGTCAGAAGCCAGACTGTCACCGACGCTGCGTGTTTCATAACCGACCTCTCTGAATTGCACGATCTCAATGATGCACTCGTCCGCCCCGCGGAACACGCGAGCATCAGCGGCGAATGGAATAAAATTCGATTGGATTCTTTTCCAAAATTGCATTCTGTTCGTCGGTGGAGAGCCTGCTGAGGTAATCGCTCGCCGCCTTAGTCACTGACGCATATTGTCCCGCCAAGGTGCAGACCGGCCAATCCGAGCCAATCATCAGCCGATGCGGACCAAAAGCGTTTAGCACAATATCGAGGTAGGGCTCGAAGTCTTTCGCCTGCCACGAATCCCACTTGGCCTCAGTTACAAGTCCAGAAATCTTGCAAAAAACATTGGCAAATCCTGCCAGACGTTTTAGGTCGCGTGCCCAAGGCTGCATTTCTCTGGCTCTCACAGGGGGTTTCGCCATGTGATCGAGCACGAAGGGCTGGTCCGGAAGTCGCTTCACCACTTCGCATGCGATCGGAAGGTGCCGGGGAAAAAGCAAAAGGTCATAGGTTAGATCGAATCGCTTCAGCTGGCTTAGCCCATTCAGGAAAGTTTCCCGCAACATAAAGTTGTCATCTGGCTCGTCGTGTAGGACATGCCGTACGCCCCGGAACTTAGGGTGCCCGGCAAACCTGTCAAGCTGTTCAACAACTCGATCGGAACTGAGATCTACCCAGCCCACAACTGCCTGAATGAAAGGGTATTCATCTGCAAGTTGCAGAAGCCAAGCGCTCTCTTCAAGAGATTGTCGTGCCTGCACCGCTACCGTACCGGTGATGCCGGCAGTGATCATGAGCGGCGACAAGTCCGGCGGCAGGTAGTCTTTGCGCAGCCCATCCATGCCCTCCGACATCCATACGTAATCTCGGTTGTTGTATTTCCAAAAATGCTGATGTGCATCTATTTTCATAGCAGCCGGACTTAGCGGAAGATGTAATACAAGATCGCCACCGTCACTGCCAGGATCGCCGCAATCAATCGCGGGTCTCGTAGTCCCTTGAATTTTGCCTGCGTGAGGGCACCCAGAGGATGACTCCAGGTAAGTCCTTCCACAGACTCCGGGGCAGGTGGGGGAGTCAGCAAAGTGACTACGACATAAACGACAGCACAAATACAAAACATCCACCAGGCCTGCATCATGAAAGGAGTGCTCCAACGATGAGTTATGATCTTTTCTCTACCGAATATGGGGAGGTCTAGAAGGAACGCAACCGCCCCGAGCGCGAAGCCGAAAATCAAGGTGTAGAGGGAAGCTTGTTTCGTGCCCCGGCGCCATAACACTCCCAGCAGGAATACTACGGTGATCGGGGGTGCCAGGTCGGCCGCAATAGCGTTAATTGCCTCAAAAATGCTTGAGTATCTGCCGCCTTGAGTTGACCAGGCCATGGCCAGAAGCATAACTACAACAGAACTGATGCGGCCAATCGTCACCTGTGTGCGGTCAGAGGTAGTTGGTCGCATTCGAGCTACGATATCCACCGCCACCAGCGTCCCGATACTATTGAGGGCGGCTGCAACCGCGCTCATCAGCGCAGCTAAAACTGCCGCTGTGATAACGCCGCGAACGCCGGTGGGAATCAATTGCTCAATAAGCACCGGCAAGGTCTGGTTACTAGCGCTTCCGATAATATTGTGGAATAGTACATAAGCGATCACGCCCGGCAGCACCAACAGGAAAACAGGAAGGATTTTGAGAAAACCCGCAAGCAGCGGGCCTAACTGAGCGTCTTCAGCACTCCGCGCTCCCAAAACTCTCTGAACGATGGTTTGATCGGTGCACCAATACCAGATGCCGAGGACGGGATATCCAAGTAGAACGGCGTACCACGTCAATCCGGCTGTGTCGCGCGTGTGGAGCATCGACAGTTGCCCAGGCTTGGCTGCGCCGCGCAATTGCGCGAAGGAATGAATTCCGTGACTCGGCAAGGCAGCCAGCGCAAAACCCAAAATCAGTAATGCTCCGAGGATCAAAATTGCGGTGTTGATAGTTTCCGTGATGACTACGGCTCGCAGCCCACCTACCACTGTATAAATGCCAACGACCGTGGAAATGATCACGATTGAAGTAACTACATTAATACCAAAAAATCGCTGGAAAACCGCAGCACCAGCATACAGGCTGATTCCGATGTGAATGAAAACAGCTGCCACTATCGCCATGAAAGCGAGGAACGAGCGGGACGCAGGACTATAGCGACGTTCGAGGAACTCCGGCAGGGTTGCGATGCGGGTACGAAAATAGAATGGCGCAAAGACCAGCGATAAGAGGATGAGAGTATATGATGCCATCCATTCAAAGTTGCCCCAGACCAAGCCCTCGTTGTAGCCGGACGCCGTAAGTCCCACCAGGTGAATCGTTGAAACGTTGGAGGCGAATAAAGCCGCGCCAACAAACGGCCACGAGAGCGACCGTCCCGCAAGGAAAAAAACATTGCCGGTAATTTTGATTCGCCGCACCGAGAGCAGGCCAATCGTCAATATACCGCAGAGGTATAAGACAATAATTGCAATGTCGAGGGGCGGAATCGTTAGCGTAGGCCGCATAGTGATTTGGTTGTGACAGAACCGGACACGCCCACGCAGGCATTTGGATGGGCCAATGTGAGCGCCGAACTGTAGCATTTCCAAATTCTCGATGTCAAGACCGCAAGCCGGCAAAGCAGAGATAATCTCAGCTAAGAAGCCTCGGCCAACCATTTGTAACGCCCCAACCGTGCCTGGTTAGCGGCTTGCTTGACGAAATGCATGTGGGCTCGTACAATTCATTTTCGCTGTATGGCTGGACCAATTAGCCAGGCCTCTGATTGGATTGCGGCTTAAGGATTACGTCATGAGAAAGATTCTGCTGCAAGCTCCCGGCCAATTTGTTGATCTTCAGGTCCCGAGTCCGGTGCCCTCCCGTGGAGAAGCCTTGATTCAAGTTCATCGGGTAGGTGTTTGTGGAAGCGACTTTCACGCGCTCGCGGGAAGACATCCTGTCTATACCTATCCGCGTGTTCTGGGTCATGAGCTTGCGGGCGAAATCGCAGAGGTCCCGGAGAATGATCGAGGGCTGAAGCCAGGGGACCGATGCGCCATTGAACCGTACATCAGTTGCGGTCAGTGCCGTACTTGCAAAGCCGGACGAACGAACTGCTGCGAACGACTTCGTCTGATCGGAGTACACGTCGATGGAGGGATGCAAGGCTATCTGGCTGTCCCGATTGAGCTACTGCATAAATCGGAGAAGCTCTCGCTGGATCAGTTGGCGCTGATTGAGACCCTTGGGATCGGAGCTCACGCTGTGAAGCGGAGCGGCTTGCGGGCGGGCGACGAAGCCCTCGTAATTGGAGCAGGTCCAATCGGATTGGCGGTAACTCAGTTTGCGACCGCTTTCGGAGCAAAAGTCTCGATCATTGAGGTCAACGACTGGCGCAGAGAGTTTGCACAGAGGCTCGGCATCGAATCCATTTCTAGCCCCGATGGCAGGGTTGCTGACGTTGTATTCGATGCGACGGGGAATGCGGTCGTGATGGGCGAAAGTCTGAATTACGTAGCCCCTGGCGGAAAGCTGGTCTTTGTAGGACTGACGCGAGATCCGGTGAAAATTGATGATGCCTTGCTGCACCGCCGCGAAGTCACCGTTTATGCGAGCCGAAACAGTTGCGGGCAGTTTCCACCCATCATTCGAATGCTCGAAGAGAACAGGATTAGTACGGCGCCCTGGATCACGGACCGGCTTAACCTTAATGAGGTGCCCGCAAGATTTAAGGATCTTCCGACAAAAGTTGGTCTGATGAAAGCGGTCGTCGAAGTGCGAGATACAGATAGATAGCGCCCGACTTAGCACGATCCCGGGCGACCTACTCTAAATTTCAAGTTCAGCTAGCAGAACGGCTTCCATGGATTACAACGCGCTTGGAAACACCGGCATGAAAGTATCCCGGCTTAGCTTTGGGGCTTCGTCGCTAGGGGGAGTGTTTCATCCTGTCGATGAAATTAGCGCCATCAAGGCCGTCCTTGTAGCTATCGAATGTGGAATCAACTTCTTCGATGTGGCACCGGCCTATGCCGGCACAGTTTCTGAGAGGATTCTCGGGAAGGCGTTACGAGGCATTCCTCGTGACCGATACTATCTTTCTACAAAGGTCGGCAAGTACACCAAGCCGGGTACTTACGGAGAAGACACGCTCGACTACTCGAGCGCTCGGATTCGCAGCTCAATTGAGGAAAGTGCCGGACGCCTCGGAGTTGACTACTTTGATCTGATTCATATTCACGACATTGAATATCAGGGTCGAAAACATACCGAGTGGGCCCTGACAGAAGGTTACGACACACTTCTCGACTTGAAGAGAGAAGGACGCATCGGTGGAGTTAGCTTTGGAATCTACCCGATGGATCTGTGGAAGAGAATTTTCTGTTCGCTCGAGGTGGATGCAGCTTTGGTTCACAACCACTACTGCCTCAACGACACACGGATCTTGGAACTACTGCCGCTCGCCGAGCGGAAGGGAATCGGAATCATTAATGGGTCTCCGTTCGCCAGCGCCTTGCTGACTGAACGCGGCCCTGCTGATTGGCACCCCGCAAGCGCTCAGGATAGAGCGATATTCAGTGCTGCAGCAAATTTCTGCCAGAAGCAAGGCAGTTCAATTGCGAAGCTGGCTTTACAATTTGCGAGCCAAAACCCTAGCATTCCGACCACGCTTTTCAGTTCGGCAAATCCCGAATCAGTGAAACGGAATGTGGAATGGCATGAGGAAGCTGCGGACCTTCGACTGGTAGAGGAGGTGCAAAAACTGTTAAGTCCAGTGCGCGACAAACAGTGGGAGTACTAGATGAAACGCGCCAGCGATCACCCTCCAGCCCGCAACGGAACCGGCGCATACTTAGTGTCGGTCGTGAGCGATTCTAAACCTGCACACAGCAAGAGGCCCCCAATCATTTCGTGATCTCAAAACATTTTGTGCGGATTCGTTGGGAAATGTATGCACTCTAAGACTAGTTGAATAAGAGCGACTGGCCTTGCGAAGTGGCGTGCTACCGCAGAAATGGCGGTACGCAGGCATAGCTTAGACGGCTCTGGCATGGTAAGCTTTGTCTCTTAAGTCGTGTTGCGTATATGGCAACCTCAACTCGGATTCGTCGTAAGACCCAGAGTGACACTCGGCTTACTGCCCGCATTCTGGAGAAGATCAAGCGTCTTATAGCAACTGGCGCGGTTTCACCCGGAGAAAAATTCCCTCCGGAACGTGAATTGGCCAAGGAGTTCGGCGTAAATCGTGCATCCCTGCGGCAGGCGCTGAAGGTGCTCGAAATTATGGGTGTACTAACCCAGCGAGTGGGCGACGGCACCTATCTAAGCGCCAGCGCTGAATTAACCCTTAAGGAACCTCTGGATTTTCTAGTTCTCCTGGATGATCTTTCTCATCACGAACTGTTTGAGACACGAATGATCGTGGAGCCAGAACTTGCCGCCCGCGCTGCCCAGCGAGCTACAGCGGAGGATCTCATCGGGCTGCGTAAGGCAATCGTCGCCATGGAGCATTGCCGGACGAATCAGGAAAGGCTGGATGCTGACCTTGCCTTTCATGAGTGTATCTTTCGTGCCAGTGGCAATCGTATCTGTCATCTCTTGTTTCGAGTCATCCACCGCAACCTGCTGACTAGTATGTCGAAACTCTCTCGACGTGTGCCACTCGATCGGCCCTTGACTTTTCATAAGCGCATCTACGAAGCCATCCAGAACCGGGAGCCCGAAGAAGCCCGCCGTCAGATGCTGGACCACATTACAGACACTCGGGTGAGCCTCACGTCGACCGAGAAGTAAGCGCCACTAGTCGTTGTGATAGACCTCTTTCATCATGGCCCAAGCTTTTTCGCCGGCCAACGGAGCTTGCATTGGAGCAGTTACAGATAGCCATTGCTGGTTACGCGGTTCGGCCGCGAGCTTTTCCATGTCAGCCTTGTAATCCGTGCCGGTGTATTCGTAATAGCCGAACAGGTAGTACTTCCCGTCGTCGAGTTGATGGAGGTAAATCGAGAAATTGTGCATGTGGTACTTATTGAGCAGGTCGCGAACGCCCGGATTTGATGCTGCATGCAAGGCTTCATAAGCACTAACTTGGTCGGCCTTGATTCCAATGACCATGCCGGTACGCTGGGCGTGGTTGTCCGAGGTTGTGCCATAGAGCACCCCGAACGAGAGTGCGGCGACTACCAAGATTGTCAACTCTAGTCTTCCCATATAGTTCCTCGCAGCGTTGTTATAAGAGCCATTTAGGGAATCGTTCCGTCAATCCCCACTTGCCCATTTCGAAGTTCTTGAAGCCAATTTTCAAAGTCGGGGATTCTGGCCGCACCTGGAAATTGCGATTGCGGGGATCCACAAATTGTGGATCGCCGAAAAAGGAATGCTGATCGAATCCCAGATTTCTCCATTCCTCGAGGTTGTAGCGCTTTGCGTTGCGCTTGCCATTTTCCGATCGAAGTTGGTCCACTACCGCTTGGAATTCTCCGCTTGAGCAATAAAAGCAATTGTTGTCGATCTTTTCGAACCATGGGCCGACGGCGGGAGGAGCGATTACTGAATAGAACATCTGTGGCCACCACGGCCAGCCTTCGGGCCACTCTGTGCTACCCGGATCCATTACTGTGATGTTGTTGAAGTATTGATCGTGGTTGTAGTTGTTGCCAACATGGAAGCAGGGAGCGCTCTTCGCCAAGTACCAAATATTGTTGTGAACCTTTCGATAAGCCCCCTCGCGAAGCTTCATGCTCACGCCACCGACGGAGATATTGTTGTAAATATCGTAGTTCGTCGCGCCATCGTCGAGATCGAGCCCCCATCCCGATTTTTCATCAAAGAAGTTATGACGCACGATTACCGGTTCCATGGTGTCGACGAGAGCCTCCCAAACATCGAGACTGCGGTCCGGTGTATAGGTGCCGTGAGATTGAGCAAGAGCCCAGCCGCGGTCGCGACCCCATGCGTTGAACGGACCGTGATCACTGGTCTCACGGACCGTATCATGCGTCTGGTTAAATTCGATGATATGGCCACCCCAGGTCCCATCGCCAATGCAGATTGCTGCTCTAGGCATGTTGTAAATCAGGTTGTGGCCCGCAGTAATACGCTTGGCACGAGAGATGTAAACTCCCGCCACCTGTTTTCCGTAGAAACCGCAATCATGAATTAAATTATTGCTGGCGTTGCATTCGTGCGGAAAAGCGCGTTGCGTCCCGCTCGTTTTTTCTAGGTCGCCCACGAAACAGATAGCGCTGTCACCGGTTTCGGTAAACTTGCAGCCGCTTATCGTGAATTCGCGATTGAAGTTATTGACAAACATCGCATTCCCGCCGACCCCGTCAAACCAGCAATCTTCCAGCGAGCAGTTGCGTGTACCTTCGGCGAAAACTGCACCGCCACGATGAATCGACCAATCGCTTAGCGACGGAACCTCATAGCTTTTAAGGTATGTGCTGACTGTGTGAGCAATGCGGAATCCACGGAGCGAAATGTGTTGGACGGGCTCAGTTTGCGTGCCGCTGAATTCGATCGCGTGTTCAAGCAACGGCACTTCGATCAAAGCGCTACGCAGATCATCGCCTGGTTCGGGATAGTAATAAAGGATGCTCTTCTTCCTATCAAGGAACCATTCGCCGGGGACATCCAACTCTTCAAATACATTCTCAATGAAAAATCGAGATTGTTCGCTCACCGCCGCGGGATGGGTACTCCATTTGGCGCCGATTTGTTGGCCGCCCTCACCGAACCAGATCGAATTTGTCCCGAAGTCAATCGCCTTGATCTTCCATTGCAAATTTCCCCAATAGCTCGCTTGGAAAATATGAATCTCCGCGTCTTCCGGATAAGCCCATTTTTTAGTACTAAAGGTAGCAGGATCAAAACGAACACCGCGTGGGGCCTGGGCGGAGTAAGTCATGTCATCATTCGGCCCGGCGTATGGATTTGTGGTACTGGCGGAAATCGAACCAGCTGCCTGAATGTATCCTGACTTGCCCGGATCGGAAGGATCATAATTCGGATAACGAGCGCGAATCTTACGTCTGCCATTAACGAAAAGCTGGGTAAACTCAAGCCCTGGTTCAACTTCCGCCATCAGGATGCCATCTTTATAAGGTTTCCATTTACAAACAAGACGGCGTCCCCCACTGATGGTGACCTGCTGGCCAGGAGCCGCCGCGTAAATTATCGGCGCTTGCTCGCTACCGGAATCCTGAGGACTAAAGGTCAACGGAGCGTTCAAGTAATACGTGCCTTCGTATACCAGAATCGTAACGGGAGCAGACTTCCTTTTTCTTCGGACGGCCTGGAGCGCGCCTGAAAAAGTCGCGAGAGGGGATTTCTCAGTACCGGGGTTGGCGTCGTCGCCAGAAGATGAGACATGAAAAACAGAAGTTTCATTCTCATCAGGGAACGGCAGCGCTTTCAGCGGGCTGTTCTTCATGAGCGCCTCAGAAAAAGCAGCGCCGGCAGTGAGTTGTAAGAATTCCCGACGTCTCATAATGTGTCGAATGGACGAACCAAATCGTACACAGCTTTTGGCAAATGTCAAGCTTGTTAGGCAGGGTACAGGGGCCAAGGCGATCGCACAAAGAGCTCACCGAAATACATTTTGCCGGCGTTTTAAAAGTAGCTTGACAAGCAAAACGCCAGAGTGCTAGCGTTTGGAGCCATAATTGGTTCGACCGATCAATACTATTAGAAAAAGTCATGAGCTTGGGCAGAGGTGACGATTTCTCGATATTGGGGCGAATCCGCTGGACACGAAGGCAGGTCTCTGCTAGCTGCAAGGAGTGACGGCAATTGGTTGAATCAATGCTTCAATGATTGCGGATTGCAAACGAGTCTTCAGAAACAGTTCTTGAGGGGTGGGACATGAGATCACTGAAGTGCGCCTTGTCGAGCATTTTGCTGGTCGTGGCTTTCTCGATTACCTTGTTTGGGCAAGAATTCACCGGTCATGTGAAAGACACCAGGGGCGCGGCCATTCCAGGGGCAATCATCACCGTTCATAATGAACTTACCAACCAGGATATCAAGACCAAAACTACGGCAGCCGGGGACTATGCTGTGCCCTACCTGAAGGCCGGGCAATATTCTGTGACTGCAGAGATGCAGGGATTTGAGAAAGAGGCGCGTGCCAACGTCTCTTTGGAGGCGGACGTCACGCTCGCGGTAGATTTCATTTTGAAAGTTGGTTCGATCCAACAGACAGTGACCGTACAGGCTGACGAAGAGCTCGTGGACACGGATAACGCAAGTCGCAACGAGACATTTTCGAGCAAGATGGTTACAGAGGTTCCCAACAACGGTCGCGACGTTAACATGATGGGAACGTTGAGTACGAGCGTCAATTTTTTTGATGTCAACGACGGCTCGACCACCGGTACCGAATACGGTTCTGCGAACTTCGGCGGCGGCTGGTTCACCATGTCGGTCAACGGCGGTCAGTATGGCGGAGCCATCACTCTAATGGATGGCCTGCCCAATGATTCCGTGGCTGGCAGCGGGCCGCAGTTATCTCAGACCGTTACCAATGCACCTATGGAATCAGTTCAAGATTTCAAGGTGATTGCCAATGCCTATGATGCGCGCTATGGAAACGGCTCGGGCGGCGGCTTTGACACAGTCATAAAGACCGGTACCAACGCGTTGCATGGCACTGTATATGAGATCATGCGTCGTTCATGGTTGAATGCTAATCCTTGGATTACTGACTATTACGCGAATACCCCAAATGCAGCGGCAAATCCGGCCCCACAAAGTACTGAAGATTTTTATGGGTTCTCACTCGACGGACCCGTGGTCATTCCCCATGTGTACGACGGCAGAAACAAGACGTTTTTCTTCATTCAATACGACAACCGTAATCAAAAGACTCCTGGAACCACCACGGATTCGGTTCCGGATTGTGCATCATGGAACTCGACTGGTCAGCCTTGTAACTTTTCCGATCCTGCTTCGATCGGGGACTTCAGCAAACTATATGCGCTGGGCCCGAACGGTACGCCCGTGCCGATCGTTCTGTACGATCCTCTGAGTGGTACTCCAACGAACCGCAATCCTTTTCCCAACAATACGATCCCTCTATGTGTGGGCTCTAGCAACCGAGGCCCCACCGGAGGAGCCTGTCTAAATTCGGTGGCGCTGAAGATTCTGTCTTATTTTCCTGCGCCCAATGTGACCCCTCCGCCTGGAACAAATCCTTACAATGATAATTATTTCGCGCCCTGGACTTCCGATGCGACCGTGCGCAACATCATGGGCAAGTTTGACCACAACATCACAGCCGCTGACCGTATCAGCTTTCGCGGCACTTTGTCGCTGCAACGTAATGGTTTCGCCAATCTGTTCGGAGGCACTTTCTTTCCGGGGCCTGCCGGAACCGGCGAAGGCGGAGATAACCGAGGTTGGTCTATCCAGCCCGATTGGGTTCACACTTTTAGCCCGACGCTTCTTCTCGATGTCCGGGCTAGCGGCGGCTATGCAATAACTGAACAACACTACACCCGCGAAAACTTCAACCCAGCGACCTTCGGTGCAGGCTGGACGCCCGCCCTAGTAACACAGCTAGGAAACTTTGGAACTCTGTTTCCGCAGTTCAATTTCAGTTCAGATGGATTTTCGAGTCTTGGAGCCACCCTCCCTGCGAACCTATTGAGCGGTACATCATTCAATCTTGTTCCAAGTTTTACTTGGGTAAAGGGGAAGCACGCCCTGCACTTGGGGCTGGATTTTCGTTATCGCATGGAGGGATTTAACGGCGTCCCCGGCGGCCAGGGTTTTCAGGCTCCCAACTTCAGTGTAGGGAATAGTTGGACACAGCAGGATTATCAAAACAGCGGGTTGGCATTCCAGGGTTTTGATCTTGTCTCGCTCTTGCTCGGATATGCGGACACAGGCAACACTAACATCGTGGTCAACCGCACTTATTCGGGAGTTTACTACGCTCCGTTTATTCAGGACGACTGGAAAGTGAACACAAAACTTACGCTGAATCTAGGCTTGCGATACGACTATTCGCCTGCCGCGACGGTGCGTCATAACGAGCAGAACTACGCCTTCAATACTGCGACTACGAATCCGGTCAATTCGCAGATCAATCACGCATTGCTCCCCAATGGAGAACCGATTCTGGGAGGCTTCACGTTTGCGGGCGTCGATGGGAATCCGCAGCGAGCAATTAAAACAGGAGCGCTCGGCTTCCAGCCGCGAGTTGGTTTCGCCTATGCCTTTGACTCAAAGACCGTGCTGCGTGGCGGATTCGAAGAGATGCTCACTGGGCCTTTGCTTACCTATTCGAGCCTGATTCAGGATGGTCTAGTCGGTTTCTCCGCTGATACTGCTTACATTTCCAGCCTAAATAACGGACAAACTCCCAACCCAGTCGCCAACGTCGGGAACCCCTTCCCCAACGGCGTGACTCCGATTAGCGGATCGTCCTTAGGACTGCTGACAGCGCTGGGCCAAGGCGGTAACTTCTACAATCCAAATTTTAAGTCGCAGAGCTATTGGGGATTTTCCCTGGGCATTCAACACCAACTTTCCAGTCACGACGTATTGGACGTGAGCTACGTTGGCAGCAAGACTTACAATCTCGCTCAACCAAATATCAATGGGAACCTCGGGACCAACATTAACCAAATCAGTCCAGCCTGGCAAAGGCAGTGCGACCAGGGTTTTGGCGGCGATCCAACCATCTGTAACAACGATCTTGTTCCGAGCCCTTTCTATAACGTCAGCGCATTTAGTGCTGCGAGTGCATTTTCCAATGCGGCTCCCACAATATCCTATGGACAGCTGACGCGTCCGCTGCCGGCTTTTGCTGACATTTATGAAATAGAAAATGACGGTCGGTCTTGGTACAACTCCCTGCAGATGACGGTAAAGCATAAGTGGAACAACTCGCTCACTCTACTTGGCGGCTGGACCTGGCAGAAGACGATGGATGCCGGTGCGTGGGCCGACCAGAGATATGGTCTTCGGCAGAGAATCATTGATCCGCTGGATATGACGCACAAGGTTTCAATTTCTGGCGTTTACAATTTGCCCGTTGGCCGGGGCCATACGTTCTTCGGTAATAGCAATCGCGCGATTGACGGTGTGATCGGAGGTTGGGAGATTGGGAGTACCTATACGTTTCTCACCGGTATGCCGATCACGATTCAAGGGGTAGACATGAATAGCTACGCCAAAGTTCCCTTGCAAAATGAAACCTCGATCTACACTCGGGGGTTCTCGCCTTGCACGAACCAATGGGTGCAGGCAAATAACGGCAGTTGGTCATTGCAGCCGGTTACAGGCTATGTTTATTCGGGAACTTGCAATCAGTTCAATTTCACACTGCAACCGCAGTACGGGATCACTCCCAATCTCGAATACACAGGCATCCGTGCGAGGCCGACCGATCTATTTGATGTTAACTTGTCTAAATTTTTCGAGATCACCGAACGGCTTAAGCTGCAACTGCGGATCAATGCATTCAACGTGCTCAATCACCCTCAGTTCGGTACTGTCTCTACACCTTATGCTGGAGAATGGGATACCGGGCCCACGGATCCAAATTTCGGCACTTACAGCAAACTGGCCGGGTCCAATAGTCCCAGGAATGTGGAGTTGAACTTTAAGCTGCTGTGGTAGCACTCTCTGCGCTCATGGGATGAAGTCAACCTCAGGGTGAAGAGTTCCCGCGGAGTGAGAATAACGATTCCTTATACTTAAAGTGACACAGTTGCAAGTGGCTTTAAGAAGTGGTAGTGGGCCACTTTGACTAAAGTCCACTACCTAAGAGGTTGTCTTATTGACTAAGCAGTGCGCTTTAGTCACCGAAGACGCGAAGACGAGAGGAAGATGTCGCCGCAGGTGTTGATCCGCCAGTGCAGGTGTGGGATCTTCTGAATTTGCTCTTGACCATCTACTAAAATTGCGTCTATTTCGCGAGGGCTGGCGCCGATTAACTCGCACCCGCAGCAATCGATGTATTCGGTGCTCAAGCTGACAGATCGTCAATACCTACTAATTTTTGAGCAGACAATCTGCCGCCCAATCCCCCTGATTTGATAGGCTTTGGGGGGGTATCCGATGCCGGGGCGAGTGGTTGCCTAAATAAAACGAAGAATCATTAATGACTATAGGCCACGCGGTAAGTGATCGCGGAGACCCAAGCGCCTGTCTAACGGTCGCGCTGGTTTTCCGCAGTGTTCGCTGCTCTGGCCCGCAAGGAAGCGGTTCGCGATGTACCGGTCTCTCGAAGAATTTCGCGATGACGCACTCGGGTGCGGTCCTGACGGTTACAGTGACGACTCTGCTCAACCCTACAAACTAGAGGCGGCTTACCGCATTTACCAACAGGCCAGCGCGGGGACGAAGCTGCGCGATCTTGATGGTTGTCAGGTTGACTTTGGCGTCACGATTGTCGGTCGCTTAGCTCTTCGGGAAGACAACGGAGCATGGATACCGTCTGACGCAGCGTTCCCTAGTATCGATGAGATTATGCTGCAAAATCTTAAGACCCTGGGCGAGGATCCTGGTGATCGGGGCAGCGTTCTTAGTGCCAGGGACTGGTCGCTGCTCGCGAACGACGCCTGGGTGTTAGGCGGGATTCACGCGAACACTGAATTTCATTTCGCTTCGCCAATGAGATGGGAGAATCTGTGGGCTACAGGCACGGGTCGGATGACCGTAACTGCGCGCGAGGCAATCTGTATCACGGCATCTGGGTACGAGATCATGCGACCGAACTCTAGCCTGGAAGCTGTCGCTATTTGTACCGATGCAACTGCGGCGAACAAGGCGTCTCTGCTGTCATTGAATAGCGCGTTGCTTGCGTATCCTGGTTCGGAAGGCCTGAAGAGTTTCTATCGCAGAATTCCCGAGGTGGCCAAGCATTAGCTTTGAGCAGGTGTGCTGGTGCATGCCGGCACGCCCATCTACGGGTTAGCCGCTTCTTGCGGAATGTGCTTACGATTTCGCCCATTTCGTTTCCGTTCTTGGCTAGCACTACGCCCTTCACTGAGTATTGATTGACTTGTTTTGAGCAGAAACTCTAAGATTTGTGGCCTGTGCCATTGCCTTCCACGCTCGTCGGTCAGCTCATTTCGCACTACCGCGTCGTTGAAAAGCTCGGCGGCGGGGGCATGGGCGTTGTCTACAAGGCGCACGATGAAAGATTGGGACGCTTTGTGGCGCTCAAATTCCTCCCACCGGATGTCGTTGCAGACGAGCAAGCTCTCGAGCGTTTCCGGCGCGAGGCGCGAGCCGCTTCGGCCCTCAATCATCCGAACATTTGTACCATTTACGATGTCGGTGAGGATCAGGGCCTTGCTTTCATCGCAATGGAATGTCTGGAAGGGGCGACGCTAAAGCATCGAATTGGGGGTCGACCCATGGATCTGGAGCAACTCCTGAGCATCGCCATCGACATCGCCGCCGGGCTCGAGGCTGCTCATAATAAGGGCATTGTGCACCGGGACATCAAGCCCGCGAATGTATTCGTCACCGTTCATGGCAACACAAAGATTCTGGATTTCGGGCTGGCCAAAGTAGTCGGGAGCCCCAGTCCCTCGGCGACGCCGGACGAACAGACACGATCTCGGAGCGATGCAGAACTGACCGGTCCCGGTGCAACGGTCGGGACCACCTCCTACATGTCCCCGGAGCAAATTCGAGCCAAAGAGCTCGATGCACGAACCGACCTTTTTTCCTTTGGAGTGGTGCTCTATGAAATGGCCACCGGGTTAATGCCTTTTCGAGGTGAGAGCTCGGGAGTGATTTTGAACAGGATTCTGGAGCATCACCCGGTCCCCTTAGTGCGACTCAACCCCGACCTGCCCCCGGAGTTGGAGCACATCATTGAAAAGGCCATCGAGAAGAATCGCGAGTTGAGATATCAAAGTGCGGCAGAACTTCGATCCGATCTGAAGCGGCTCAGCCGGGACACATCCTCCGGCCAGTCGCGAAGTGCTATCCCCTCACTGGATGGCGGCGAGACGGGAAGCTTGACCGCAGCTTCTCTGTCCTCGCTTTCGGGCCGCCGCATTCTACCGTCAAGCGGGATTCACACCGCCTTATGGAGCGTTGCGGCGCTATTACTCGTAGCGGTTGTCAGCATTGCAATCTATAAATCCATGTTACGGAAGGAACGGCATGTGCCGTTCCAGGCGATGAACATTGAACGCTTCACGTCGACGGGAAACGTCCTAAGGTCGGCAATCTCTCCCGATGGCAAGTACCTGGCGTACGCATCGGGCGCCACGGGGCAGCAGAGCCTCTGGCTGCGGCAGGTAGCAACGCATACTGATATTCAAATCGTTGCGCCGCAGAGCGGAGTGCTGTTCGGGCTCACTTTCTCTCACGACAGCAACTACATCTATTACGTGCGCTTGCAAAACGCTCTTTCCGGCGGAGCGGTTTATCGCGTGCCCAGCCTGGGGGGAGAGCCGCAGATGCTCGCCGGGACCAATCTGGTGGACAACAGCGTGGTGACGCTCTCGCCGGATGACAGCCAGATGGCTTTCCTGCGCCTTGGGACCGGCGGCGAGTCCTCTATTGTGATTACTAAGACCGATGGTAGCGCAGAGCGCACAGTGGATACTCGCCACCTGCCACTTTTCTTCGGCGGGAGCCTGGCATGGTCTCCTGACGGACAGTTCCTGGCGGCGACTGTAGGCGATGACGTGCACAGCCAATATGGCGTGGTCATCATTCCAGTTCAAGGAGGGAAAGAAACACCGGTTCCTCTCGCGAGTGAGAGTTTGCAATTCGTCTCAGAAGTCACATGGCTGCCCGATTCTAAAGGGCTGGTGATGGCTGCGGGCGCAACTTACTCGTCGTCTCCCCAACTCTGGCAAGTCTCCTATCCAGAGGGCGAGATCCGCCGCATCACCAATGATCTCAACTCCTATGCCAGCCCCAGCCTCACTGCCGACTCGCACACGCTGGTGGCGGTGCAGAACGATTTGGTTTCGAATCTCTGCATCTTGCCCACCGGCAAATCCAATCGCACAAGGCAGATCACCGCTGGACTGGGGAAACGCGAGGGGCGAGGTGGCATCGCCTGGCTGTCGGACGAGCGACTCGCCTACACTTCGCTGGCCAGTGGCCGTCCCGAGATATGGGCGATCGATACCGACGGCGAACATGCCAAACAATTGACACAGGGTGTGGACTTCGGGGAGATCTCGGACCTTCGCGCCTGCGCCAACGGCCGCTATTTTCTGGCAATTTCGGCTCGTCCCGGAATCTGGCGATTTGACGCCGATGGCAGTCACCCCAAGCAGGTGACCACTTTCGATAACGATTACTACCCCTCCTGTTCTCCCGACGGAAAATGGATCGTCTTCGCATCCAACCGGTCGGGAGCGGTTCCCACGATGTGGAGAGTCCCGATCGATGGTGGCGAGACAGAGTCTTTGAAGGATCATCCTTCCGGCCTGCCCGAAGTTTCCCCCGACGGCAAATGGATTGCGACCAGTGACGAATCTGAGGCTGGCAAGGCGAAACTGTTGATTCTTCCGTTTGAGGGAGGTCCCCCGGCTAAGACTTTTTATGTGCCGAGTGCGACGCCGGCCGGGCAATATCCCCAGGTCTCCTGGAGCCAAGATGGACGGGAGTTGATTTATGTGGACACGCAAGCAGGAGTGTCCAATCTTTGGAGCCAGCCTGCAGCTGGAGGGCCGCCCCGCCAACTGACCGACTTCGGGTCCGGGCAGATTTTTCGCTTCGCGTATTCCCCGGATGGCCGGCAAGCGGCCTTGGCTTGTGGAAGTCGAACCAGCGACGTGGTTCAGTTCCGGGACCAAATCAAGTAGCGTACGAAGATCCGCCTAGCGGTTTTCGTTGTATTTGTGCTAAAAAGATTCCCAGCTTTGAGGGTTGTGCGAAAGAAAGTAGGCTAACCTCCAACTCGCAAAAGCAAATAGTTTTGGTACCAAGAAAGAAGATGATATGAGCGAAAAAAGTAAAACCAACTTAGGCGAAAAAACCGGACGCGACCTGGATCCGAAAACCGGACGTAGTCTGGGGGAAAAAACTGGGCGTGATCTGGACCCAAAAACCGGACGCGGTCTGGGTGAGAAGACTGGGCGCGACCTGGATCCGAAAACCGGACGTAGTCTGGGGGAAAAAACTGGGCGCGACTTAGACCCGAAAACCGGACGTGGCCTGGGCGAGAAGACTGGGCGAGGGCTGTAGACTTACAAGAAACGCGGGACGAATGGCATTCGACACGCATCGAGGGAGAGAATTTGTTCGCTCCATCGACCTTTCTGGGACGCCGCGCGGGATAACCACGACACGCTCCACGCGCGGCGATATTCTTGAGCCGGACTCGGTTCAGGCCGCCGGAAAAGTCTTCGACAAGGCAAAGACGCAGGCGCAGATCGTAGGCGCCGGTGTATTTTCTTTTGCACAAGGTGTCACTTCTGAAGTTCGTCAGGGGATTTCCGACTCCGCGCTGCTCGCCCAATTGCTTGCGAACAAGAAAGTCTCCGCCGAGGAGAATCCCTTGGGGTGGTTCACCACCTATTTCGATGTGCTGCAGAAAGTCGGCTGGATCGTCCAGGAAAGCACATGGACTGATTACACAGCGCAGGGGGCGGCTGTCGAAGTCCACGACAAGATTCTCGAAGTCATGACTGCGGCCCTTGGACCATCCGCGGCCGCGATTGCCGTCATCACGGCGACCATGCATGCCCTCAGTGGAATGAACCCCAGCAGTCCATGGATATCGCTATTCAACCGGGAATCGCAGAAAGCCAGACTCGCTCGTTTTCAGATCGGACTGGTGGAAAAGGAAGAAAACAGTGATGTCTCCATCTCCCTGCTCGCCTGCCTGATCGAAGCGCACACTGACATCACTCAGGTGCTCTTCTTCAAGTTCAAAAACGCGGGAGCGACTTTCCGGGCAAACAGCGGCAAGGTTTTTATTAATCCCACTTACCTCAACGACCTGGGCCCATCCATTCGCGAGAAGATTCATGCCTACCAGACAAACTATCTGAGCAGCATCCTGGACCTATAGCTTAAAGGCGCTTTTCCTTCACCAGTCGCCAGTATTGACGTCCAGCGGTCGTCAAACGGCAGGACTTGGAATGGATAGCGGCGAAATACATGTGTTCCACTCCCACGGGTTCGACCAGGTGAACACTCACAAATTTTTGCAGGTCTTTCATGATCGCAACCTTGGCCAGATCCGCACTTTTTTCGGTGAACTCATATTCGGGACTGAGCTTATGTTCATCCCCGGGCGTGGGAAAATACTCCACCAACTTGCGCAGGATCGGTTTGGCCACGGGCGGATCAATTTTCCGCAAATATATGGAGTGAGTTACGTTCGTCTTAAAGATCGGCCGTTGATCCCATGGCCCCAACGCCTGGTCAACATAAGCATAGACGTTTCCCGGGGTAATGTGACCGCGCAGGTCGGCCGCACCGCCCTTGAGTGCATCGACCAACAAGGACGTAAAGACCCCGCTTCCATTCTTTTCGTTAGCGCTCTCGGAGTCGCGACTTGCCGTCAGGACGGTGAGGCCTTCAGAAAGATAGGAAACGTTTCCCCCCGCGATCTCAGAGCTGCCAAACTTTCCCGAGCGGCAACAATCGAGAAGAATTACTTTATCCTTTGCCTTGGACTGGTTGGCCAGTTTTAAAACGTCATCCATCTGAACACCCCAATCGTTTTTCTCCACATCCGAGGTGACGATGTACCCGCCCACATTCTTGACCACTCCGTGTCCGGCGAAGTAGAACAGTGCGACTTCAGGATCGCCGTCGAACAAGCTGTCGAGTTCAGTTCGCAATTGCCGCCGGGTAACGCCGTCTGAGGATGAGTTCGCGTCGGGGGAGACCATCAATTTCACTTCAAAGTTCGGCTCGCCGTCACCATGAGCCTCGATGACCGCTGCCACGGCTGTGGCATCATTCACGCAACCATTCAGGGGACTACCAGGATAGTCATCGATTCCCACCACCAGCGCTTTCCTCATGGGAAGGTCTCCTGCCGAATTTGGATTACCGCAGTCCTTATCGCAGCGAACATTATCATTATCGGAGCGAATTTGTATGCCGGGATCGGTGCAGCGTTCGCCTGGATAAGATTTGCAATTATACGCGCAGCAGGTATGCTTCATGAGTTATCAGCCCTACGACTGGGAACTGAGCCTTTCCAATGTCGTCTGCCGTTGACAAAATGATCGACCTGCCCGACCTCACGCCAAGCGAAGTTGTGTTGCTGCATTGCGACCGCTTCGCTCCGGTGCCGCCCAGGACTCGCGCGTCCAGGGTCGGTTTCGAGGTGCAGCAAGCTTTTTTTCTTCTGATCTTCGAGATACCTGCCATCGGCCTCGCCTGCGGCCTTAGCAATCCCCAACCCGACACAATCGTGAGAGTAATCGCTGGTCTCGCGGCAGTTGGCTGGTCGGTGGGCTGGTGGTTCCTGCGGAGAAGCGAGTTGCGGAGTCAGGAAGTCGGAATCTCTCCCCTCCACGGAACTCGTAAGGCAGTTGCTTCAGAGTTGCTCCGGTCCAGCATCTCAGCCGCACTTTTGGCCAATGAGCAATGCGGGGCCTTATCTTTTGAGATCGAACCCGACGGGATTCATGCACTTTTCCGCAAGAATCATTTTCCGTGGCCACCGCATAGCCTGGAGGAGCAGCTTCTGCGGGATCGGAAGCTTGCGGTTTCGGAGCTGGTATACGACTGGCTCGCGGACAACAGCCATTTCCCCGAATCGCGCGCCTTCCGATTGCTGCTGCACAACATAATGCAACGGGAAAAGGCGGGCGCACGGTTCACGGCCGAGGAGGGCGAGCGCACGGTCGACTGGGCGCCAGTCGAATCGCTGATCCGGCACTGTCGGGACAACCGCCCGCAGATCTGGGAACTATTACAGAAGGGCATTGACGCAGGCTTGAAGCGGCGCGAGGTGCCGCCTCGTTTTAAGACCGTCGGAAGCAGAGTGGAAGTCCCCGAATACTTTTACAAGGAGGCACCGGTCGGGGACGTGGAAGCAGTCGAGCCGGCGGCAGCGGCGCAGAACGAAATGTCGCCCACTACGGGCGAGACCTCCAGCATTCAAGCCCGCGCGGTTCCACCCGTCGCGAGCCTGATTATCTCGGTTGCCGCTCTCAGCGGTGTCGTTCTTGCGCTGCGCTATCGCCCTCACAATCTGAATGCAGCCATCGTCAATTTCGTGATCGCGCTGGTTCCAATGGTCACAGGCCGATTGATGATGGACCGGTGGAAGCGGTTGGATCAGTATCGGCAAAGAATCGGTTTGGTCAGCGAGGCTTATCGCGACTACGTCTCAAACATCCAACTCCCTAAACAGGGCGCAGTCAGCCAAGGGCTCGGGCTGGCAGCGCTTGCCGCAGTAATGTCGCTTCTCGCGGCGATTTGGGGATTCTGGTTGGTAATCGCTCCAATTCTGATCGTGGCCGCCAACGCGGTCAAGATGATCACCAACTACCAGGAATTTAAAAAGAAAACCACCGAATCTGCCGTTCGCGCGCGAGTTGAGGCGCTTGCGAAACAGATGCCGGCCAAAGCAGAAATCAGTGCAGCCCGCCCCACTCCAATCGACCGCGCGCCCGAACCTGCCACTTCGCGGCCGCTGCCAGAATCTGCCAACCCGCTTGTGTCGGCGGATCCAATGGCGGCGCAGGATTTGCCTTCCGCGTCACCAGAGATGACCGAACTGTTGGGCCGGTGGCGGGAGAGACGACTCCGGCTCAATCGCATCTACTGGATTGGGTTAGGAACGCTCATCTTCGGATATGCATCGCTGGTAGAGGTTTATTGGAATTTCAGAACCCAGGGTCCCTGGATCAATGAAAATGGCGACTACATTCCAGCCGCCCTGTCGATTCCTTTGGCGATCATGATTTTTGTTCTGGCCTGGATCTTCATCGGCGATCGAAACGATCCCGACGGTGGACGCAAGTGGCGCAAAGTATTTTCTGATGATGGCGAGGGTATATCGCGTCACCAGACACCCGCGATCTTGATCGGACTGTGGAGAATACTCATTCTTTTCGAGGCGCCTCTGTTGCCATCGGCGACAGATGCGGCAATCCCGCACGCCTACTTTGCAGCAACAGCGCTGCTGTTCCTGGTTGCACATTGGTTGGGAATGGAGTGGGCCTGCTCAAAAATGATGAAGGATTTGCCCGTACCGGTGCCGCAAGACCTACTGCTGCTGCGCGTATTCGGCAGCCCGGCGTACCGTGACCTGGCCCAACTGATCGGACCGTGGCTGAAGGTCGGAAATATCGTGCAATTGGAGGGCCCCGATACCGTCGCCGAGTCCCAGGAATTGCAGGCCGCGGTTGAAGCCGGGAATGTCGATCAGGCGCTGGTCAACAGTCTTTCCGACGTAGAAAAACGGATGGCCAATCTGAGCGCAGAGCCTGATCCTGCACTCCACTTTCGACGGCTGACATTTCAGTGCACCAATGCCGTTTGGCAGTCGGCGATCCAATTTGTGCTCGCTCGAGTGGATGCCGTAATGATTGACCTTTCCGATTTTGCTTTCGAACACCAGGGCTCGGCTTGGGAACTGGGGCAATTGCTGGATCGTGTTCCCCTCCGCAAGGTAACTCTTCTCGTTAACGACTCTACTGACCTGAATTGTCTGCGCAAGATCCTTGATGCCGCGAAACAAACCATGGCGCCCACCTCGCCCAATCGCAGTGACGCTTCGGCGCGCTGGCAATTGATTCGGATTGGTGGTCTGTCAGCCCGCCAGCCGAACGAATCTTATTACGAGTGGAAACGACGTATGGACCGCCACCTCGATTCCGACCAACTGCTAGCCTGGCTTTTGTCGACCACCGGGCACGCGGCTCGAGCAGAAGTATCAAACACTTCTCCGACCGTCTTGCGTTGGGGCCGGCAAGCCCGCTGGCCGTGGCTCGCCTCTCTTGCAATTTCGGCTTGGTGGTTGGTAAGACGATAACTCTGGCGGAGAGGGAGGGATTCGAACCCTCGGTACAGGTGTTAGCCCGTACAACGGTTTAGCAATTTTCTTCTCTCATGTACTGCCCTGCAATCCCAACCACTTACAGTCGCACTCGCTGACCACAAGTCGCCTAATGTGACCTCATTCGTCACTTTCGGGACACAACTTAGGACACTGCTCGTTGTGATATTTTCTAGGGCAGTTCCTTGTCCGCATCGCCCTAGCAGCGGTCACGCTCGTTCACCAACCTGTTTCAGCAACCAAGGCGGCCATGACTGATTCAATGCCTCTTCCGCTTCCGCGAAAAGGCGGTTATAAGTTCGCCAGTGCATCCCCTTGGGCTTGTCGGGAAAATCATCCGCCGTGCTTCCCGAGCCTCCCAACTTCTCGCGGATGGACTGTACTCGACTGAGGGCACGATTGTGCGGTGCCTCGCGCTGGCTCTCGTATACAAGTTGGAGGCACTGCCTACATGCAAAGATCGAACCGAGATAGAGAACTGCGACGCGGCGCGAACAGCCCCAAGCCGGACAGAGGAACCAGATTCTTTCCCCACCGTAGTTGCAGAGTGTCCGGTCCAGGGAAACCGGATATTCCGCACTCTTCCAGTCCTGCCCGTACCGCTGGTGCCTGTAGCGGAGGACAACACGGTCGAACTCAGCGAGCATCTGAATCGACCCGACAACCTCTCCATTGACAGACCAAGAGAGGTCTGCCCAGCCCCGAGGTTGCAAAAAGCCTTTGCGCTGCAAAACGCGAATGTCCAGTTGGCGATGGTCGGAGGTCGTGTTCTTGGTCGAATGGCGTCCCAAGGTCGCTTTTCCCTGCTTAAATCGAAATCATAAGGCAAATTAGTCTGTTCGCAACTACAAACTTTGCGGTTAACCATTGATTGGCAAAGGCTTGTCTCCCGTGTCAAAAGAGCGCGACGCATAAGAGTTAGGTCTACACCAGAATGCACCACTTTTGAGCGAAGCCGAGACATTCGCCGATCAATCGGAAAAGCGGCTTGTCGTGTCGCATAGGTTAGCCCTCAGCCGCTGCAATGATCCCGCTCACCTCCGTGGTTTTCTTCGTCAGACGGTAAATCCAGCGGCCATAGCTGCCCTCTGCATTCACGGCAGAAACCCACCGCTCTGCCGCGTGGCGCTTTACTTCCTCCAGCGGGTCGTAGCCCTTCGTCTCAAGGATTAAGTGAACAGGTTTCTCGCCCCGTAGCCGAATGATGAAGTCCGGCATGTAATCGTGCATCTGTCCGTTGTTCAGGTACGGGATTGCGAACCCAAGCCCCGCGTTCTTCACGAACGAGTGAACTGCCGGGTGCTTGTCGATGTAATACGCTGCGGACTGTTCCCACCTCTTCGTGTCGGGGACCACGTAGTTCACATGGCTACGAAGTACCTCGACAGCCTCCCGGCTCGTCCAATAATCGACATCGGCGGTCGTACCGGGGCCGCGTGTCGATTCATAACGCGGAATCTCTGGTGCCTCTCCCTCAGACGTGTCGGGCCGCAGTGCCTCTAACAGAAGTTCAACAATCCAGGGGTAGTACGGCGCAAGAAAGAGGTCTTTGAGATCGGCAGGCGGTCGCACCTCTACTCTCTCTTTGATGTAGCGCCAAATGATCTGCACAAGCTGTGGAAAGAGCACATGACTGGGAACGGTGCATCGCGGCTGTGCGGCATAGTTAGTTGTCAGTGCCCTCGCCAAGTCGAACACGAGTTCTTGGATTCTGCGACTTGCCCGGAATTCCTTCAGCGAGACATCCGAAATTTTTCCCGGCCCGCTTAGCGATAGCTTGCCACTCGTATTGATATTCAATCCCTTGGCCTGCACTTCTGGCGGGATCTTGTCGGGATGGAGGACCAGCGACGGGATGTTGGCCCAGTCCACCGTGATCTTATTCCGAATCGCTTGGGTGTAGCCTTCCACGCGGGGGAACTTAATCTCAAACTCGGCGCGCTGCGGAAGAGCGTGAACGTGGTACTTCTTCACACGAGGCGCGGGCGCTCCCGTCTTGCTGGCCTTGAATGGGATGACCTCGAATGGCACCCCGAGCACTTGCGCGACTTCCTCGGTAAACTTGCCGTTCTCGTCTATCTCGTAGCTCTTCCGCCGCAGTCCGCGCCCCACAACCTGCTCACAAAGCAATTGCGACATGAAAGGTCGCAGCCCAATGATGTGAGTCACCGTATTACAGTCCCAACCCTCGGTAAGCATCCCGACGCTGACAATGCAGCGCACGTCGCGCCCAGGGGGATGTAGCGGCCTTTCCAGCTTCTTTGCGAGTTCTTCAAAGCCTTCGGGAAAGATCGGTTGCCCTTGCCGATTACGGGGCCAGTCTGTTTTTCCTACGGTATCGAGCGTCAACCGCATCCACCGTGACTCATCGTTCTTGGCTTCGCCCGTATCGGTTTCATGCACGACCTTTGAGTCAACGCGGATTGTGTAGTACAGCCCGTCGCGGTTGCGGAATCCGTCGATCTTTGAAGTCGGTATGCCCACTGGTTTTACATCATTCGCCAGCCACTCATAGAAAACTTTGGCGATGTTCGTATTCTTGCAGACGAGAATGAAAACGGGCGGGCGCGGATCAGTGCCCTCCTCAGCCCACTCTTTGCGAGTCTTCTCCCATTCGCCCGCAAGTATTCCTATCGGATGGTGCGCGAACTTTATGATCGCCTCGGGCTTGACTTGTCCCTTGCGCCCGCCTTTTTCTTGGGGCGTTAGCTTTTTTTCAATGATCCATTTCCAGATATTGAAGTAAGCCGCGACATCATCGCCCGCCGTGTCGCGCACCGCTAATTGTGGAATTTTTACGAGCCCCGCCTCAATGGCATCAATCAACCCGAAGTCACTCACAATCCACGGGAAGGGTTTATTGGTTTCCTGCCCCACTCTCCCGAGGAAGTACGGTGTTGCGGAAAGATCAATGCACACGTTGATCCCGCGAAGCTTTTGAATCTTGTCCAGGCCGTCAACCCAAACGGTCGCTTCCTTAAAGAACTCTTCCGCTTCTTCATCTTCGCCGAATTCGTCATCCTCCCCAGACTCCGGCTCGTCTCGCCGGATGCGGTAAGCGTGGTGCGCCTCGTCGTTCAACACAAGAATGTTCTGCTTCCCGCCAACCTCGCGGCCCAATACTCGATTGAGCAAAGAGGCGTCGCTCTCGACGTAGCGCGTTGATTCCACCGTAACTTTTTTGAGATTCCCCTCGGGGTCATTCTCTGTGCCGACTACATTCAACATTCCGGCAGCGACTTGCTTCTGATAATCCTTCAGACTCAGGTAACGTTTGTTGCGGGCCGTCGTGGTCTTGGCTGCGATGTTGATCGTTTCGCGCACGGCTACAGGTACGCCCGTCTTAATGACCTTTCCGCCCACTCCACCCGCCTGCATAGTCTGCGGCTCAAAAACGTGCCAGTTCGTTATCAAAACCCTACCTTGAGTCAGTGAGGGCATGAGGTGCGGCGGCACAAGGTCGCGAGTACGGTACACACTGGCCTCGCCGTTCTCGGGATTCAACTCGGCAAGGCGCTGGCGAATGGTCACATTCGGGCAAACTACCAACGCCACGTCGGAAAATCTGCCATCGCTGCGATTGTTCACTTTGTTCAGGATGCTCCAGGCGCACAGCATAGCCATGACGGTAGTCTTTCCGCTGCCCGTGGCCATTTTGCAAGAGTAGCGCTGAAAACCTGCATAGCCCTCTGCCTTGCGGTCGTCGCTGGGTTCGTCGCGGGGAATGGAAATTCCTTGTAGAAAATCTGCTCTGGCTTCAGTTAGGAAGATGATCGCAATAGCGGCTTCCAACTGGGCGAAGAATAGACGCGTCTCTCTGCCGTCCCGCGTCCACCACTGGATCAACTCCAGCGTCGTGCGACTCACTCCCGGATAGCCCTGGCCCTGCCACGCCTCCAGTCGTTCACGGATCAGATTCACCAGCGCCAACTCGTAGCCCGAGGGATATTCACTCGAAGGCTTCAGCAGCCTCCCATCAGTCTTCCAAGGCTCTTTCTGGTCACGCGGCGGAAAAATGACGGAGGGACGGCGACGGCCTTCTTTCAGGATCGGAGTCTCGCCTTCTTGGATGTACCAGTAGCGCGTCGGTTTCTCGAACGGAGTGTTTTGAATCGGCTCGTGAACTTCAGCAACTACGAAGTCGCTCATTTCCCGGCCTCGGTCATTGACTTCACGATCAGCAATTCGTTGCCGCGCTCGTCAATCACTTTGACGGCAACCTGCCCGTGTTCTCCGGCCTCGAAGGGTGCGCTCACCGTGCCGGCCAAGTGATCCCAGACCGTTTCTTCGTAGTCGCCGCGTAGAGCTTTCTTCAGGTTCTCCCATGCGCCTGTCTTGGGGAAGAAAGCTTGCGAGACGTGGAAGCACAATCCGTTGTAATCCGTATCGAGGAACCATGCTGGAACTTCGTCGCCGCGACGATTCAGCACTTCCATCGTCGTGGGATCGAAAACGTCCATGCCAAGCAATTCAACCTCGTACTTTTGCGGCTCGTCCTTGGTCTGCGGCTTCACGCGGCGCAGTTCGGCTTCAGGCATTCCGCAAACGCTGAAGACTTGGCTGGAGCGCATGTTCTTCAACAGATCGCCCATCATCAGATCGGGCGTAGCTTGAACATAGGTTGCGGGAATCCCTACCATTTTGTCGCAATTTTCAATCAACTCGCGAGCATTCGGCTGAATGGCAAAGCCCGTAACGTACAGGTGCGTGTAGTTTTTCGCGTTCGCTTCCTTCGCAGCTTGCCAGACCAAGCCCTCATTTACTGCCCCATTCTCGGGGCCGAAGACAAAGGCCACGAGCTTGGAGGAAAGCGGCAGTGCCTTGCCGTTTTGCTCGGCAGCTTCCTGCATCGCATCTTCCAACGTTGGCTTCTGACCGGGAGCCGTCGCGTCCACGAAAGCCTCAGCAGAAAGTGAAAGCGTCTTCGCAGGTGGGCGAATATTCTTGATTGTGATCGTGCGGTTGCCCTCCAACCGCAGCACGGGAGACTTACGCAGAATCTCAATCATCCGGTCAACGAACGTTCCTTCGGCCTCTTTCCCGGCTTCTCCCGCAGGCGTGGCCGGGGGTTCTTCCCACTCCATCGGCGTTGGTATCGTGGCCTCAAAGCAGAAAGGGCCGGTAACCCGAGTAATTTTGTTATCAAGATCAGGGCGATCAACAAGAAGCTCTTGGTCTGGCGGTTCGTCGTTGGCGATAGATTTGAGGGTAACGTGCGGGAGAATGCCGCCAACATCCTCGCCTTTGTTGTTCTGCTTAGCCCTGTAAACGAATCCTGCCGCGGGGCCGCGAGACTCATCTTTCAACTGGTACCAGGAGAAGGTCGCAGTCAGGATTCGCTGCCGTGCTAGAGCAAGTGGCACGCGGCTGGTATCTATCGTTATCCACCGTCGTCCCCACTGCTCAGCAACGTGTGCCGTCGTGCCACTGCCGCAGGTCGGATCGAGCACAAGGTCACCCGGCTCCGTGGACATTAAGAGGCAGCGTTGAACGACTTTCGTGGTAGTTTGTACCACGTACACCTGTTGGTCGTTGAATCCCCCTGATTGTGTATCCGTCCAAATGTTTGGAAGCCGCTCGGCTGCAAAATCATTCCAGTACATCTTGTAAGCCAAGCCCCTTCCAGACCTCAAGACACGCCCCTCGGCCACGAGCCTTATCCTGCCTTGGACATGAGTTTTCCAATGCGAATTGGCGGGCACGGGAAACTTTTCTCCCTCGAACTCGAAAGGCTCGTCATCTGACGAGGCACCGGAAGAAGTTATCGGAGCGTATCGAAAAACCTTTGCTCCTTCGGGCAGCGAGATTTCGCGCCTCCGTTCTTGCGGAGTCATCGGACGCTGTGTTCCGTCTTCGAGTTCAAGATATACGTAGTTCGGATCATGGGGGTCAGGCGTGGGGTGAGACAAGTACAGCGAACTGAATTTCAATCGATCCTTATCCCGCGCATACCACATTACCGTGTCGTAAATGTTGGCAACGTGGGTCGGATTCTGGCCGCCCGTCTTTTGAAAGGCGATTGCTGATACAAAGTTCTCCGCCCCGAATACCTCGTCTAGCAATTCGCGAACGCGATGAACATTCTCATCGCCGATCTGTACGAACACGCTGCCGCTCGCTTTCAGAAGTTCATGAGCAAGGAGCAGTCTGTCACGCAAGTAAGTCAAGTACGAATGCACGCCTAACTCCCACGTGTCCCGATACGCTTGCACCATCTCAGGCTCACGGGTCATGTCCTCATCGTCGTTGTGGCTTACACCTCGCTTGCGAACGAACGGCTGAAAGTTAGACCCGAACTTCACGCCGTAAGGCGGGTCAATGTAGATCATCTGCACCTGCCCGCCCAGGCTCTCGTAGCGTAGCAGCGAATTCATCACGACCAGCGAGTCGCCCAGGATCATGCGATTGACCCACTTGTCCTTGTGCTCGTAAGCGCGCAGCACTTGGTCGGCGATGGAGTGCTGCGGATCGCCGAACAGATCGAACATCGTCGTCTGATCGCGGTCAAAGCGATGCCCCTTCAGCGTGTCGAGAATTGCCTTCGTGGAAAGCCGCTCGTGTATGAACAGCGGCAGCGTTGGCACATCAAACGACAACCGCTCCGCTTTGCCCGCCCAGTTCAGGAAGGGCTTGCTCATGGCCTTAAGTTCGTCAATAGCCGTTTGCGCGGCAGCGACGTGGCCCGCAGCCTCTTTCGTCTCCGGCTTGCCGTTGAGCTTCTTTCGCGCCTCGGCAAGCTCGGATTCGGCCTTCGCTATCCGTGCCTCGCCGCGCTCTCGTGCCGGATTCTGCCCGTCCCACTCCAACACAGGCGAGAGCGAATCGTCATAGCGATACTTCTTCGGCGGCAGCTTCTTTTTGAACTGCGCTTGTGTCCCGATCTCGGGCCGCATCGGGCTTTCCGATTCAGGATGCTTGTAACTCTTGGCAGGTTTGGGCGTGGGCTTGGAGGTGCTGCGCGTTCGTGCCATCCACAAAACTCCGGCGTGCAATCGAGATACGGGGAAGTGAACCGGCTAAAGCTTACACCAGCGGGTCGATTCTTGGAGCGTGGGGCATCGCCGACACGCTCCGAGAGTCACGGTTGCAAATTCTCTAATTGCTTCTTGATGCGCCTTGCAGGAAGAATAATTCTGATCTCAATATTTTTCTTGCTGCCTACGCGGAATCGCACCTTGGCTTGTTGATCTAGCTTCAACCATCTCGACGCCTTCGCCATTGAGTAACCTCTTCTTCATTTGTGAATTTTGGAGACCCTGGGGAAGGCGGAGATTATCTCACACGCGGCGATTCATGGGCGGAAAATCCCTCCAAGGTCACAGGAACAAGTTTAAGATTAATCTGTAACCGGATAGCTGCTGACTGATCATCGGCTGCGACAAGGTGGGGTCGCCTTCCCGTCCCCACCTTCCAGGTAATTCGCACAATCGGGAAGGTCACGGAAGGGTGACGAATGACCGGTAGTGACCGCCCGTTTCGCTGGGAGCAACTCGACCAGCGTCTTCTTCGTCCCAGACTTGAAGAACTCTCCGAGGAGATGCAGAAACGCTCTATCCAGGCCACAAACAAGGCTGCATACGATACACGCGAGAGCGGCAATACGGCTGGTTATTTCCCGCGATTGTTCGAGGCACAACGCCAGTTGACCGATGAATGGGCACAAAAACTCTACGACGTTCATTGTGAAGTGTGGCGCATTCAGGGACATTCGATTACCGCCGATTTCATCCGTGCAGTCAGCAATAAGGCTATCCCGGAATTGATAGCTTCCCGCAAGGGCACAGTCGAATCCGGCGCGCAACTTTGGTGTATGAGAACGAGGCATCGAGGCACTGTCCCGCTAAGGATGTGGACCCAAATGACGACGAAACTCAGAGGACAGTGGGCGCGTGATC